>Ga0187769_10001220_pt1 | contig 14583 bp, 12 predicted proteins | sample 0116_SJ02_MP02_1_FD_133140 | JGI IMG/M metagenome (GOLD analysis project Ga0187769, IMG submission 133140) | Tropical peat soil microbial communities from peatlands in Department of Meta, Colombia - 0116_SJ02_MP02_10_MG | ecosystem: Environmental > Terrestrial > Soil > Wetlands > Peat | place... | reverse complement strand
GTAAATCAAAAGCTCCTGGCGGAACGGAAGCCAATGTAGTCGGTACGGTCGCCCTGCCCACGGCTGTCGCGGGCAGCGTCCCAGAAGGCGCCAATGCCTTCGTTCCATGATCCGCCACGAATAACCCTGAAGTCGGGGAACGACCCGTTGCACGTAGGCGGCCCTTGGGGATCGACTTGCGTTTTCGCGTAGCAAGGCTGGAAACAATCCTGAACCCACTCCCACACGTTCCCCTGCATATCGTATAGCCCCCAGGCATTCGGCTTCTTCTGGCCCACCGGGTGCGTCATCTCGCCGGAGTTCCCCTTAAACCAGGCCACCTCGTCCGGGTTGGGGGCTATGTCCGCCGTCTGGCCACCCGCCTGGTAGCCATACTCCCACTCTGCCTCTGTGGGCAGCCGGTAGCGGGTATCCTTCTCCTCGGCGTTCAACTTCCGAAGAAACTCCTGCGCGTCATTCCATGTGACCATCTCCACCGGCCGGTTCGGCCTCTTGAAGTAACTGGGGTTGGTCCCCATCACCGCCTCCCACTGGGCCTGCGTCACTTCGGTGGTCTGCAAGTAATAGCCCCTGGTCAGCGTTACGTCGTGGATATATCCCTCCCCCCCGCAACGCATCTTGAACGAGCCGGGGTCGATCCAGACGAACTTCATGCCCACCGAATTGGTGAACTCCCGCGGCGGCTGCGGATTGCGCTGACCGCCCAGCGCCGCCACCATCGCACCCAATGCAATTACGAGCACCACAAATGTCTTGTGCATATTGCCTCCTTCAGCCGGCCGCTCGGTACGCGCGCGGCAGGTAGCGCGGGGCTTCGTTTTCTGAGTGGGGGCCTCTCGCCAACACGCATCAGAAACTTCTCTTGTGCCAGAGTCTGAGGGGAGTTGCGGGGAGGAAACCCATTCCCCCGTTAGGGGCGCTGCCTAGGGAGGAGCCGAATTGCCGGCCCTGCTACTTCTTCCTGTTGTCCGAGGTTTCCCTTTTGACTTCCCGGCTGGCCGAGAAGATACACCCAGCCCTCGTCAAGATGCAATCAGCCAGGCAGGTTCTTTGAGGGCGGAGAGCTTTCGGTGGGACGCGTGGGGTCTTGCGCGGCGCGCTAGTCAACTGCGAGGCGACTCGTCAGCATCGGTGACGAGAAGAAAACAGCCGGGGAGATTGGCCTCCCCGGCTGTTTCGGTCCCTCTATGTGTCACGATTGGGGCGAGTCGCTGCCCTCGCCCGCCGAGTTGTTGGTTACCTCATGGGAACGGGAGATATGTCCACAGATCGTTGAGGTAACCCGGAGAAGTGTTCTGTGAGTTGTCATAGCCGGCACCGCCAAAGACCCAGACATAGCAGGCCCCACCGTTTCCTACAGCGCCAGTTACCGGACACGCTGGCGCGTCGGGCACCCAGATACCGGCTCCTCTGCGCGCGCCCACGACATTCTTCACGTAGGGGATGCCATTCGTCAGATATTGACCGTTCTGGTTGACGTCGTTTGAGCCTTTCCACCAGATCCACTGGCCAGTACTGTGCTGGTACTCCCAAATGTCGTTCAAGTATCCTTGCGGATGCGAGGTAATGGAGCCGTATCCCCATCCGCCGAAGAACCAGAGATTGTTGGAGGCATCGGTCCATCCCCCGGAGCCCCACCGCGATCCAGGGACGTTCGCTGCGGCCGGCAACGTCTGAGTGCCATACGTGCCGTTCTGATTGGCCAGGTTGCTGCCGGAAACCCAGGTCCATTGGCCGCCTGAGAATTCCCAAAGGTCGTTGAGCGTGTCGCCCAGGGGAGCGCCGCTACCCACTGAATCGAAACCAAAGCCGCCGAAGAGCCAAACCTTGCCGGAAGCATCAACCCAGAGGACAGCATTCTGCCGGCCGCCGGGGAAATTGCCCGCTGCCGGCGACCCTTGAGTGCCGTAGACGCCGTTCTTGTTGCCGACATTCGAGCCGGAAATCCAAGTCCAGGTCCGGCTGGCGATGTTGTATTCCCACAAGTCGTTGAGGAGCACGATAGTGCCCGTCGAATCAACGCCTTGACCACCAAAGAGCCAAACGTTGGCGCCGGCGGCATCGGTAAAGGTTGCGGCAGCCCAGCGTCCGCCGGGAATGTTTCCGGCTGCTGGCACATTCTGGGTGCCGTAGTTAGCTGGCGCGCCATTGTTGGTGGCGCTGCTACCGACGGACGAACCTCCCTGCCAAATCCACTCGCCAGTGAACGTGCCCGCGCCATTCGGGTCAAGGCCACCCGGGATCCACTCCCAGATATCGTTGAGCAGGGTGAAGTCCTCCGTCGAGGAGTCATATCCCTGACCGCCAAACATCCAGAGATTGCCGGAGCCATCGGTCCAAGTGGAACTGCCCCAGCGGGCGCCGGGGGTGCCGCCCGTGGAAGCGCCCAGAGTGCCGTAATAGCCCGAGGCGTCTTCGGATTCGAGCGGCGTAGTGTCATCCTGCCAGTAACCAGAAGTGTTTATGAACGTAGGGAGGTTGGCGGGGAGCCAACCGCCGATCGCCTGGTCGTAAACCCAGAGGTCGTTCAAGAGACCTGGAAGTGTCTCGCTGGTCGGAACGAGCGGATTGGGAAAAGGGTAGCCGTTTCCGCCAAAGAGCCATTTATTCCCTTGCGCGTCGGTCCATGTTGCCGGGAAGACTCTTCCGCCCGGAGTGCCAACATCGGGAGGGGCGATTTCGCCCGGGGGAAATAGCGGCGTAGTCACTGCAGCAAGGTTGTTGGCCGTGTTGGTAGACGAAATGTACCAGGAAATCCAGTTCCAATCATTGTGCTGACAATCCACAATGACGTCCGAGACGTTGCCGGTCGCGACGCCGGTATAGAAAAATTCGTTGCAGGGCTGGGGCTGGCTCGACGGGGGGAGGAAAACTTGAACGTTGTAAATGCCGCCGTAGGTAACCAGAGTGGGAAAAGTAAAGTTAGCGTCGCCGGTGACAAGGAGATTGTCGCCGCCATTGTCTTGCAATTCGAGGGTATCTCCGACACCCTGGATGAGGCCAACCACCGAACCACCGATCGTGAATTTAGGCTGGGAGCAAGAAAGCAAGACGTTGGTGACGTTTCCACTGATCGTGCCCGTGCCGTTGGAAACGGTGCAGGTCTGGGTAGGATTGGAGGGTTGGGTCAGCACGGTGACGGCGTAAGCAGTGCCGGGAACAAGCGGCGTCGCAAATGTAAAGCTCACGTTCCCTGTGCCGGATACGTGGAGATTGTCACCGCCATTGTCCTGCAAGACGAGGCCCGAGCCGTCCAGCCCAGTAATTGATCCGCCGACAGTAAAGATATCGCCGCAAACGATTTCAACGTTGGTCACGTTCGCGGTAGTGGTCCCCGTCCCGTTGGTCACACTGCATGTCTGCGTGGGATTGGTGGGCTGCGTCAGCACCGTGACAAGGTAGCCGCTGGCCACGGCGGTAGCGAAGGTGAAGGGGCCGTTGGCGTTGATTGTGAGATTGTCCTTGCCGTTATCCTGAAGAACGAGGCCGGTTCCCGTCAGACCGAGTACGTTGCCCCCGATAGTGTAGGGGCCGGAACTGCTGGAACTTGAGGGTTGTGAGCGCCAGTTGAATCCTGTTGCACAACCACCTAGCAGCATTGCGGCGACAACCACAGCGGCGAAGCAAGTCCAACTGCTGGTCCGCACGCCAATGGGCTCGTAAGAGGATTTGGTTACTACGCTATGGGGCCACATAGTTGCCTTTCTAAACCGTTAATCTCTCGCAGACGGGACCTGCAGAAATCTTACGGCTCATGGACCTTAAGCGAATAGGACAGATTCAAATGTCTGTGCCAGAGTGTGCAACAGCGCCCGGAGCAGAGGCGCCCTAGTGCTGGCCGCGTGAGGAGATGGCCTGAGCTGTGATTTTGGCCTGCTGCTGGACTTGCGGCGGGAAACCGGGCGAGCCGCGGGCGAATGATTCCACGGCCGGGAGATCGTCTGCGCGGCCGATGAAATAGAGGCCGCGCAAAGCCTCCCAGACCATATCGCTGCTGGGATCGAGCACGGCAATGGGCTGGCCGGCCAAGACCGTCGCCCCATCGGCGACGAGCCAGCGATCCAGAGTGCCGGGCACTTGCGAGCGGACTTCGGTCTTGTGATTCCCTTCCGCGATACGGCCCACCATCGTGCCGGTGTTGACGCTCTCGCCGGGCTTTAGCCGTGTGGCGATTGTGCCGCTTGAAGGCGCAAACAGTGTGTAAGGCGAGAGCATGCTCACGATTTCATCGTGGCCCGCAACATCCGAGAAGCGCACGAGGCCAAGCGCCGCGTTACGGCGAACCATCGGATTCGCGTCGCCCAGCAGCGTGAGGAGCGCCTGATGGAACGCGGGCTCGGAATTGTCCTGTCCCATGACCCAGGCGGCCGTGAGGCGCAGCTCATCGCCGCCATGCGCCGCGACGCGAATGACTTCGGGATACCACTGACGCGCCGATGCGCGTACCGCGGGGTCGGGGCTTTCGATGCGCTGCTCGATTTGGGCGAGGGCATGCTGAGCGTTGCGCGGGTGGTCACGGTCGTCGAGGAATTTTGTGATTTGCGCGTCGTCGAGCGGGCGGCCGAACCAGGTGGCTCGCCAGAAAAGAAACGGCATCAGCACAAACAGCAGCGCGAGGCCGAGTACGGCATACAGCCAGGGACGTTTGCTTCTTGACGGCGGTCCAGCGCTGCGAGGAGTGGAACCATTCGCGCCATTCTTCAGGGCGGAACTGGCACGGGGTTGCGGAGGAGCAGGCATCAGGCGTGCGGAGCGTAAATCTGGTAGAGCAGAAAATAGACGATGACGCCGGTGAACGAAACGTAGAGCCAGATAGGCAGGGTGCGGCGGGCAATCGCTTTGTGCCGGTCAAAGCGGTGCCGGAGCGCCCGAATCACTGTGACGATTACAAGCGGCACGATTGCGATCGCGAGAATCGTGTGCGAAATGAGAATCGTGAAATACACGGGGCGGATGACGCCCTGGCCAGTGAAGCGAATTACGCCGTGCCGCGCGTGGTATACAACGTAATTCACCAGAAAAATCGCCGAACAGCCGACCGCAGAAAGCATGGCCGTCTTGTGCGCGAAAACGCGGCCGCGGCGGATCATGGCGTACCCGAAGAGGAGCAAGACGCCGCTGGCGGCGTTGAGAACGGCGTTCCAGGCTGGGGGAGAGAACAAGTGCAAAATCCTTCTGGACTGAGAGAAAGAGTCTACTTCCCTTGCGCGGCGGCGTTATCGCCGGAGGAAACGGAACGCCGCGGCAGCCATCCGGCGTCTTTCAAGAACCAAATGAACATCAAAGTAAAAATACCCGCCATCATCAGGCAGACGGCCAGCAGCAACAGCCCATCAAGCGAATCGAATACATGGGTGACGAACGCGGAGACGATGCCGAGCAGCGAAAGCACCACCAGCGCGGCACACATGGCGAGAAGCACGAAAGTTCCCTTCTTGTCATTCATCGCGTGACCCCAGGGGCATAACCTGAACTGCCATCGCTGGCTGTTAACGCGGAATCTTGTCCCACCAAAGCAGTCCGAGCAGCAACGGCAAGTGCAGCACCGTGGCGTGCATCAACCACTTCGCGCGAACGTTCGTCTTCGACGATTGGGCCCAGAGACAAACTCCGATAAGCAACAATCCCAGAACGACTGCGCCGAAGAAGTAGCGAACGTCCGCCAGGCCGGTTACCGCGGGCAACAAGCTGACCGGGATCAGGACCGCGGCCGTCAAGAGTATTTGGCGGAAAGTGCGGCGGCCCGAATGGTCCACCACGGGCAGCATCTTGATTCCGGCGCGGGCGTAGTCTTCGCGATACATCCAGGCGATGGATTGAAAATGCGGGAACTGCCACAAGAACAGAATCGCGAAGAGAATCCACGCATTGACATCGAGATGTCCGCGCGCCGCAGCCCAGCCAATCAGCGGCGGCGCGGCTCCCGGAAACGCGCCGACCATCGTGGCTAGGGTCGTGCGCGGCTTGAGCGGCGTGTAAATCAGCAGATAGCTCGCCGAGGCGGAAACAGCTACCAGCGTGGCGAGCACGTTGGTGGCGAGCCCCAGATAAAGTGTTCCGGCCAGGATGAGGCCTCCCCCGAAGGCCAAAACCTGGAGCGGCTTCAGGACGCCGCTCGGCAGTGGACGCGATGCCGTGCGCCGCATGCGAGCATCGGACTCACGCTCGAGATAGTGGTTCATGGCCGAAGTGCCGGCCGCGACGAGCGTTGTGCCGAAAACGGCGTGCAGCATGCGCAGCCAATCGAGCGGGCCGCGCGCCGCAAGAGCATAACCGGAAAGCGTAGTAAGGACGACAAGAAAAGAGACGTCCGGCTTCGTCAGTGCGAGGTACGCCATCGAGCGCGTTTGCGCGGGGACCGCAACGACCTGCGCGCTGCTCATGCGGTCTGCTCGCTTCCCTGCCGGCTCCCGGCGGGTCCAGCCGCCCCGCCGCCCGCGAGCGCGACGCTTGCCACGGGCCTCAGGAGACGACGACAAACGAGCGCGGTGATAACCGTGGTTGCGAGCACCAGCGCGCCCGTGACGGTGTGAATCACGGTGAGAGCGATGGTGATGCCGATGGGCTGCGGAAACTCGGCGGCATACACGCGCGACCACCAGGCCGCGCCGCCAAGCAGGAGTTGCAAACCGATCAGGACGTGCAGCGCGAGGGCGCAACTCCGGAAAACGCGCACGCTGCCGAATTGGCGCTTGAGTTTGCCGGCGAGCGAAAAGACCAGGAGCGCGACGACCACGGCGCCGATCAAATGCGGAATGATGCCGAAGGCTTTGTGCCGGAACGCCGCGCCAAGAATCAATTGCAGGAAGACGGCGACGATCGTCGCCTGCGCGTGCGTTTCGATGCGGGAGCTCCCCGCGGACTCGACAACCGGCAGATCCGATTGCCACCACCGGCCGGTGAATATCGCGAGGGACACGGTAAGGCAGAAGAAAATCTGCGCGAGTGTCGCGTGGGCCGCGGAAACGGCCGAAGGTTGGAAAAAAAGCACGGTCAGTCCGCCGAGCAGACCTTGCGCCACGACAGCGGACAGGGCGGCCACGCCAAACCAGCGGACCCAGCGCCGCGGCTCGCGCACCTCCAGCCAAATTGCGAGTACAAGGGTCAGCAGGCCCACGGCAGCGGCGATGACGCGATGACTGAATTCGTAGACGATGCCTCCGACCATCGGCGGGTGCAGCCCGCCGTAAGCCAGGGGCCAATCGGGAATCGAAAGGCCGGCGTCGTTCGATGTGACCAGCGCGCCCGCAATCAGCAAGAGAAACGTGCTGCACGCCGTGAACACGGCGAAGCGATGGAGCGCGGCGTTAGGATGCGTGGTCATGATTCAAGTTTGACCGTCAAGAATACACCGTCCGGGCGCAGAGGTGTGCCGCAAATTGCAAAAGGCAAGCCGGGGCGCAGATCACCGTTCGCGCCCCGCCGCAACTTCCCTTCCATAAGCTTAGCCCGGCGTGACTCAGTCGCCGCCGGCGCTCGCGTTGAAGACGAAGTTGACCGTCTTCGACTCCTTGGGACCGATCGTCACAGTTTGCGGGGCGCTCGGACCGTATTGCTCGTGCCACGCGACGACCGTGTAGGTGCCCGGCGGCAAATTCTTCAGGTCAAACGCGCCGTCCTTGCCCGTGACTTGGAAATATGGGTTGTCGAACACGCCGATGTAGGCCTTCATCCACGGATGGACGTTGCACTTCACTGGGATGGCGACTTCGGGCCGCGCGAAGGTCTTATCGATCGGAGCGGCCCCCGGGGGCTGCGATTCGTTCCATTCGCGGTTGGCTTGCGGCTCGGGATGGATATTGTGGGTCGTAGGGTCGCTGTTCACGACTTCGAGGGTCTGGCCGGACTGCAGAGCCAAGACGTGCGGATAATATTGACAACCCTTCTGCTCGATCGTGGCGGGGGACGACGGTGGGGTGAACGAATAGCCATCGAGGCCGGACGATACGTAAACGATGACATTAGCCAGCCCGCCCTTGTCGCCGGTGACCACGTTCTCGGTGAGCACGGGCGTCGTGTGCTGGCTGGCGCAGGCTGATTCTTGCGACATATTGATGGCCTTCATTTTGGGCGCGGCGCCGTTGAGCGTCACCGTGCCTGTGAGTTCGCCGGCGGTCGAGGGATCAACGGTCTTTCCAGCCGCCGCTGGTGCGGGCGTCCCGCTTTCCGATTCTTCGGGCTTCTTGCCGCAACCTGTCGTTGTGACCACGAGTGTTGCCGCGAGTAGAAAAGACAACTTGTATTTGCGATTCATGACGAGCTGCTTCCTCCTGTCTTCGGTTCCCAAATCTGCGATCCGAGGTGAAACTTGATTCCTGGCCCGGGGCAACATCACTTGCCGGGCCCTCCGCCTCCGGAGCGGCCTGTGAGCATTCTCTGTTCCTCCGGCGTCAATTCAAACATATATCGCACCAGCAAGTCGGCGTGATCGCCCTGGTAGGATTTCATAGCGGGCGGCAGCGGGCCCGAAAAGACCCAGCGATCACCCTCCTTGCGGAACAGGCCGGAAGGCATTGCGGTCCCGGGAGCAATCAACGCGGGATCCGTGATCCAGCGTTCGGTCCACGGCGGGCGCAAGCGGTCCTTGGCCAGCAGGAAATTCGGAGCGGTAGCCGTCTTATCGTGCGCGGGGATGCCGGTCATGTGGCATTTCAAACACGGCGCGGCCTTGCTCGTGAAGAGATCGCGCGCCATGCCGATTTCCGCGGTCGTGAGAGGTTCAAGCTTCTGCGGAATGAACGGCTCGGGCTGGCTCGAAACGGCTTCGAAGAATTGCACCAGCGTGCGGATCTCGTCATCGGAGAAATAGAACGTCGGCATGCGGACCTGCAGATACGAGCGCACGCCATTGCGATCCGTGTCCGTGGTGCTCAGTGAGGGATTGGCGAGAAAACTCTTGAGCCATTCCGGATTGACGCGCGCGCCTTCGCTGGTGAGCATCGGCGGGAGATTGGCCTTGTTCTCGGCCCGATACATCGGCAGCGTCATCAGAACGGAGCTCTGCCCGACGTCGATCTGATGGCAGCCCATGCAGTTGTACTTCGTGATGAGCCACCAGCCTTTTTGAATCGCGGTGCGCTGATCGACCGGCTTGTACATGTAATCCGGCGGCAGCGAGGGGTCCACGGAGCCGAGCAGCATCGTCGTGAGTGCGTCAATGTCGGCGTTCGTGAGGTTCGGCTTCGGCATACGCAGGCGATCCATCGGATCGGGTTTGTACTTCTTGGTGTCCGGGCCGAGGTCGAACACGCCGGGGTCCCCGAGCTTATTCTCGAAGAAGCCCTTCAAGTCATACCACGGCCCACGCGGCAGCGACGGGCTGCCAGGCGGAAGAATGCCGGCCTTGGCGTCTTCGGTGAAAAGCGCGAAATCCAGCCGCTCGATGGGCTTGCTGCCCTCGTCGGTCAATTCGGTTCCGATGCGGCCCTCGTCTTCGAGGCCCGATATTTCGTGGCACCCGGCGCAGCCGTAGTGTTTCACGAGCGCCTCGCCCTTGGCCTTAAGCGAGGGATCGTTCAGATACGGCGCTGGAGGATAGGACGCGTCCGCGTGCTTCTGTGTCATCAGGTAGCTGGCGATGTCCCGCGATTCATCCCACGAAAGCCGCAGGCTCGGCATAACGGTCGGCTGCTGCACGACCAATTCGTGCCCGCTGACGGGGCTGCGCGAGTGCTCGAGGTCGAATACAAACGGCACGCCGGCCTTGGCGTAATCGTCGGGGCCGAGATCGCGCTTGACGAACGGATCGTAGGGGCGCGTGCGCTCGCGCGGGTTGTGAATCCAGCGCACGAGATAATCGTAATTTTCCTTCTCGCCGATGCGGCTGAGATTCGCGGCGAAATCCCCGCCCATCATGTTCGAGCCCTCGCCAATCGAATGGCACGCGAGGCATCCGCGCGATTCAAGCGCCGTCTTGCCCTTCACCGGATCGCCCGGCCCCTGCTTCGGTAGCGCCGGACCCGGCAAGCCCGATTGCCAGATGAAGGCCGCGATGGCCTCGATTTCATCCTGCTGCAAACGGAATTGCGGCATTTTCGTCCTGGGACGGAAGTCGCGCGTGTGGCCGATCCAGTACGGAATCCATTCCGGGCGCAGCTTCATGCGGACTTCTTTCAGGTCCGGCCCGACCTTTTTGATCTCTTGCAGCAGGTTGTGCGAGGACTGTTCGAGCGCCTCGGTGCGCGCGTCCATCCGGCTGATGGTGACGGTGAGGTTCGTCGCCTGTTGGTAGAAGCGCGCCGCGGTTTCGTTGTCGCTGGCCAGGTCTCCCTGCTTGTTGAGGCGCGCGATCTCGAGCTGGTCCGCGCTTTTTTCGGCTGCGAGCTGAAGAATTTGCTGGCGCGTGGAGACAAGCAGTTCGTCCTGATTGTCGAAGCCCTGATACCGGTGGCAGCCGATGCAACCTTTGATGCGGTAAAGTTCGCGGGCCCTGGTCAAGACTGGCGCATGCTCGGTGACCATGTCGGAAGCATGGCACTGCTGGCAGCCTGCCTCGTAGTTCTCCTTGTAGTAGAGCGGCCAGAGCCAGTGCTCGTAGCGGCCGTGCGCGCGAGCGACGGTGTCCAGGGCGCGGCCGTTTCCGCCGTGGCACGGCGAACAGCCGAATTTCTCCAGCGGGTGATACTTGATCAAATCCGGATCGGGATGACTCGCAAACGGCGCATCGTTGTTGTTGCCGAGCTTCAGATCGGCCTTGGTCAACGTCATGGTCACCGGGACCACGAGCGGATCGGCGCCCACGTGACACGACTGGCAGCGATCCACCAATCCCACGCCGCCTAAGTAGTCAATCTGCGCGCCCGAGGGATTGACGTTGATTTGCCGCAGCGTGACGTCCATCGTGCTGACGGCCTGAATCAAGCCGGCGAGATCGTTGGCGCTGATGCCCGGCAATTTCTCCTTCACAAATTCGTTGAGCGCCTGTTGCGCATCTTTGACTGCCTGGTCCACGTCGCCTCGCTCGGCGACTTCGGCGGCCTTCTCAGCCATCAAGTTCGTGAACAATTGACTGAGCTGGTCGTAGTTCAGCCTCTGCGCCTGAACGCCGCCGCCGGCGACGGGCATGTTGACGACATGAATCTCCGCCTTGGCGTCGTTCAGTTCCTTCAGTTTCGAAGCCTTTGCATCCTTGTCGGAATCGGGAATCTGCTCGAGCTGGTAGGTCAGCGCTCCCACTTTGCCGCGGGCGCGCTGGAACGCGTCTGTCATGGCCGTTCGCTGCTGATCGATCAAGTCCATCTCGGCGCTTAGCCGGGCATCCGCCGGAGCCGCCGCATCGGTAGCCGTCTTCAGCGCCGCCGCAAGCCTCTGGTACTCGGGCGTGGCTTTCAACGCGGCTTCGTCGGCCTTGCGCTGCTTCAATTGCGCCTTGAGGTACGGCACATACGCGGCGATAAAGCGATTCTGATAGGAGATCCAGGGCCGCAAGCCGTAGAACTCGTTGTAGAGCGACCACGCCACCGTCATCAACAAGAGAAAAACGGAGACGAGGATCGCAGGCGCGAGCGACCGGGTTGTGACCGGATCATCCGGAGGGAGATCAGGCACGCCGTGCCTCCTTGGCAATGCGCGCTCGGGTTGTGTCCCGGAAATTGTTCATTTCAGCGTGATTTCAGGGGCTAAAGCCCCTTCCTTTCTCGGCCGTGTACGCAGGAGCTAAAGCTCCCAGCTCCTAAAAGACTGCCACATAAAAAGCTCTCATCGCGTTCCGCCGGCCTCAGGGGTTAAAACCCCTAAAGCAGATTCCTCGCGCAAAAACCGCCTCGGAATGACAGGTTCGGGTGTTTCTCAGCACCTCACAAAGCCGTGCCCTGACGAACATCATGCAATGGCTGGGGCGAATTAGATGCTGAACCATGGGGTCACCCAGACATACTTAATGACAAACACGAGCCGCAAGATGATCTTGATCGGCAAACTGACCATCAGAACCAAGAACAAGTCCGCCGTCACGATTTGCAGCAGCGACATCCGTTGAAAAATCTTCCGCGCGAACGGAGTCAGCGTCATGAGCCGGTACATCCCATACGACGCAACGATAAAGAAGAGTCCGACCGGGAAAATCCCAAAGATGGTGCGGGCGAGAATCGGAGCGTACGCCGGAGTCACTCCCGGAAGGTATTTCACCAGCGAACCGTTGACGCTGAACGGCATCACCTGATCCAGATTCCGATTCACCATGAAGTCGACGCGGCTGGCGTCCCAGGTCTGGCCCGGCCAGAACCACATCCATCCTGGGCCGCGGATGAACGTGCCAATGACGATCATCGCCACCCAAAGTCCGATGAATCCAGCGCAAAACGTCCAGATCGCAAACTTGCGCTGTTTGTAGGTGTAATAGCCGTTGCCGAGAGGATTCGCGTCGATATACGGAATCACCATGAGACCGACGATGATGAGCGTCGGCATCACGACGCCCGCGATCCACGGGTCGAAATAAACCAGCATCTCCTGCAGACCGAGGAAATACCACGGCGCCTTGGCCGGATTCATCGTGACGTTGGGATTGGACGGCTCCTCGAGCGGCGCATTCAGCGTGATGGACCACACCATTAGCAGAACAGTGACGAGGATCGCCGCCAACAATTCGATCCGCATCAGGTAGGGCCACGTGTGCACTTCGCGCTCCCACTTCGGATTCCACGGCTGCGTCTTGCGATGCGCGGTTTTCGCGGCGGCGGGATCGGCTTCGAGCTTTTCGATCAGGCGGTCATTTGCGAGCGCTTGGCGAAAAGCGTACCAGCAGTAGAACGGCACCAGGAAGAGCAACGCCACAATTGGTACGTTGTCGGGCGCCGAAGCAACTTCCCAGATCTGATGCCAGTTCATATCCGCCTCGAAGTTTCAGGTGCGGGCGTCATTGCGTGCCGCTCGGCTTCATAATCACCGGCCGAGGTCCCTTCTCTTCCTTGATTTCCGATTCGAGCATGACCGGCGCGGGCCCGGAAATTCCGCCGTCCTTGCGCACGCGCCAGAAATGAACCCCCATGAAGACCGCAGCGATCAGCGGAATCGCGATGCAATGCCAGATGTAAGCGCGCAACAGGGCGTTGGCGTCGACGATCGAACCGCCCAGCAGCGCAAATCGCACGTCGTTGTACGCCGTCATTCCCAGTTGCGCGCCAAACGGGCCTTCGTGTCCTAACAAGGGCGTGGCGCGGGCCATGTTCGTTCCCACCGTGACGGCCCAGAAGCCCAATTGATCGTCGGGAAGCAGGTAGCCCGTGAACGAGAGCAGCATCGTCAGCACCATCAGCAACACGCCGACACACCAATTGAATTCCCGAGGCTTTTTGTACGAACCCGTCAGGAACACGCGGAACATGTGCAGCCACACTGCGATGATCATCAAGTGCGCGGCCCAGCGGTGCATATTGCGGAGCAATTTGCCGAAGGGCACGTCGTTTTCGAGATACAGGATGTCACGGAAGGCCTGCACTTTCGTGGGATGGTAGTAGAACATGAGCAACACGCCCGTGAACGTCAGAACGATGAACAGATAAAAAGTGATTCCGCCCATGCCCCACGTGTAGTTGTACTTGGTCGCGTCGCGATTGATCTTGGCCGGATGCAGATGGAAGAAAACGTTGCTCAGGACGGAAAGAGCGCGGTTGCGAGGTTCTTCAGTGTGCTTAAAGCGGAAGATCGAGCGATAAAGCTGTGTCTTTTCCGGGTCCTTTAACCCCTCGATTTCCTTCTTGCCCTTGACCTTGACGGTCTCTTTGAGAGCTTTTACGTCCTCCCGGACGCGAGCGACCAGCCCGGACTTCTTCCCTTCGCCGTTCTCTTCCGGCATCCCGTCCCCCATCGAAACTTCACTGCGCAGCAAATCCGCGCAACCGCGCCCGCCCCGCAAGGGCGAGGCTCACACGCTCAGAAACGCACCTGGGTCATTAAATTGATTCATGCCGGCACGCGGATCGTCCATGAAAAGCCGGCTCGTATCCACGATGATTTTCCCCGTCGCGTCCTGTTGTAAATGCGCCCGGTCCATCGGACGCGGAGCGGGGCCCTCAAAATTGACGCCCTCCGCGTCGTAGCCGCTCCCGTGGCACGGGCACTTAAACTTGTTCTCGGCGGGTTTCCACTCGGGCGTGCACCCAAGGTGAGTGCACCGCGCGTAGATGACAAATAGGCGGCCCGGTTCCCTCACCACCCAGATGCGGTTGGTCATCAGAAAACGCTGGTCGATTCCAATATCAAAATCGGAGGGATCGCCGATCGAAAAGACGGTGTTGGGCTCATACAGCGCGCGAGGAAAGAAAAACCGCAGGAACATCAGGAAATTGATGCCCAGATAGCCCCAAATGCAGGCCCAAATCAGTCTCCGGCGCCCTTTTTCGGGTGAATCGGCAGACTTTTGCGCGGCGCCGGCTTTTTCGGCGGACTTGGCGGATGCGGCTGGCGTTGCGGGAGTAGCCGCAGACGGCGGAGCTCCTCCTGCCGCAGGCGCGGGTGAATTGGGAGCTCCAGCCGGCTTCTCTTCTCCGGGGCCAGGCATTAGGGCGCGTCACCCCACAGTGACAGACATCGAATCGGTCAAAAACCGAATTGGACTTTATAATCTTCAGCCGAAGCAGTGTC
>Ga0187769_10001219_pt1 | contig 14586 bp, 12 predicted proteins | sample 0116_SJ02_MP02_1_FD_133140 | JGI IMG/M metagenome (GOLD analysis project Ga0187769, IMG submission 133140) | Tropical peat soil microbial communities from peatlands in Department of Meta, Colombia - 0116_SJ02_MP02_10_MG | ecosystem: Environmental > Terrestrial > Soil > Wetlands > Peat | place... | reverse complement strand
TCTACCTCTTCTCGAGCCGGCCCGTCCTTCCCAGAGAGACCTGCGGCCGCCCCTTGTAGTCCTTCACCCAGCCTTCGATGATCCGCACGGCTTCTCCCTCGGCCACGAGTTCGACCTCGTCGCCCCAGAGGACGAGCGAGATCTCCCCCGTCCCGTCCTTCAGGATGCCGTTGCGGACCTTCTTCGTCCCGCCGGTCCGTTGCTCGACCTCTCGGATCGGCTCGAGTTTCGCAACGACCGCCTCGAAGGTGGCGACGCGGCCCGGTCGAAGGTCGGAAACGAACGTCTTTGGGGGAGTGCCGGTGGACATCACCGTCCCCACCTAACCCTCCCGAATAGAGTCTTCGTTGGGACCCCTCCCCGGCCCCTACCTCGGAAGAGCGCTTCCGGGGAGGGGATGAGGACTCCGAGCGCCGCCCCTTCTCTTAGAGACCGCAGCCGGCCACCGTCAACCCGTAGTACCCGCCGCCGACCAGCGCGAGGACCATGATCGCGAACGGGATGACCGTCGCCCACGCCCCTTCCCGGTACAGCAGGGCCCCGAGGAAGGCGAGGGAACCCCCGAACAGCATCAGCGAGTAACCCCCGTCACACGTGGCCGCGAACGCGACCCCCGCGCCGAGGCACGCGAAGCAGCCGATCACGAGCACTACCTTGAGGGAGAGCGGCCAGGCCACGCGGGGGAAGGGTCGCCCCGGCTTAAATGCCGCTCCCCGAAGTGGTCCGCGAACGCCCGCCCCGCGTAGAAGCTACTGGATGCGGACAATCGGGCGACGAGACGAGAGGGGACTCGGGCCGTTCAAACCTCTCCCGGGGACTCCCGGGAATGGCCCGGCGGGGAGCGTTTCGCCGGAGGCGGTGAGTGTCGGGGACCGGTCGGGACCCGGGTGCCGGTACGGGCCACCGTTTCCGGCTCGACGCAGCGGTTGATCGTCACCTCGTTCACGACGATCAGCATCTCGAGCGCCATGTCGAGGTTGTAGGCGATCCGCTGGGCGGCGACCGCCACCTTCCGGTTCGGGATTCGCCGGCAGATCCGCTGGCCGAACTCCGCGTCCCTCGGAAGCGCCTCGCCGATCACATTGAGCGTCGCGTTCGCGTCTACCACGGAAAGGCGGTCGAACGCGTCCATCGTGCGGGTGAGGAGGTGGTCCAGCCGCTCGAGGCGCGTGACGAAGTCGTGGCGGATCGCCGGGGGGAGGCGCCGTAGGCCGGCGAGGTTCCGTTCGATTTCGGTCCCGATCCCGTGGATCAGGTCCCCGGTCACCTCGAGCACCTTCGCCACTAGGCGGTAGCCGATCTGGAAGTGATGGCTCTCGACGTCGATGTTACGAGCCACCCGGGGGTTGTCGGACGAGAGCAGGAGCTGCCGCACCATCAGGAGGTAGAACCGGTCGACCTCCTCCTCGATCGTCTCGATGAGGGCGAGCTGAGGAGTTCCCACCCCGGAGAGGGCGGTGCGGCATACCTCGATCTCGGTCCGGAGCATCTGCGACACCCGGTGGAGGAGACGGGGAAGCTCGTGCTTTCCCGGGTCCACGAAGTTCTGGACCTCGACGACCTCGGGGGTGTCCCCGACGACGCTCATCCCGAGCGTGCGGTCGACGAGCGCGTGGATCTCCTTCCGCTGGGCCTCCGTGAGCCCGTGGCGCGCCGTGATCAGGACCTGGTCCTGCCCGGTGATATAGCTCCCGACGAGGAGCCGAGCGAGCAGGTTCGGGGGTGCGCCGGTCGCGTCGATGCGGAGCACCTTCTGGACCGGGCCTTCGGCGAGCGCGATCTCCAATCGGCCCTCGCCGAGGTCGTGAGCGGAAAGGGCGGCGGGGTGAGAAGGGTGTTCTCCGGCCGGGGTTCGTTCGGCCGCCACGAGGTCGGCCGCGGCGGCCGCCCCCTGCCGAGCGGGGAGGACCCGTTCGATCCGCCGCAGGACCGCGGTCGCCTGCGCTTCGTTGATGGGCGTCCGTACGTAGGTCACCCGACTCGTTCCCAACGCCTGGACCGACTCTTCTACCTCCGGCGAGGGAGATAGGACGAGTAGCGGAGTCTCCGGCTGGCGATGGCGGACGGCCTCGAGCATCTTCATCGAGTCTCCCCGAGGGGCCCGGAGTTCCGCGACCACCAGGTCGAACGGTTCACTCTGGAGGCGGCCGAGACTCTCTCCGACCCATCCCGCGGTCGCGACCGTGTGGCCGATCTCGGTGAAGAGGTGCGAGAGCGCTCGGCGGGACCGGGCCCCGTCGGCGACGATGAGCAGCCGCACGAGCCGGAACTTGTTGCGGTTAACATAAGACCTCTCTCGGAACCGGCCGCCGGCTCAGGACCATGGTTGCCGATGCCGGTGGTTCGCATCGCCTGCTCCGGAGATTCCTCGCGGGAAAGTTGGAAGGGGTTCGCTCCTCTGCCCCGTCCCCCTCCGAGGGAGGGGGAGGGTCGGGGGGTTTGGCCCCCCGGCCCAAGGCAGCCGTAGGATCGTCTTACCGCTCGACCCCTTCCTACGGGGCCGCCATCAGGTGCCCCGGAAGCGTGGCCAGCAGGTAGGCGAACGCGGCGTAGCCCGCGAGGGCGACGACTCCGAGGAAGACCCACACGTAGACGGTCACGTAGACCGGCAGGTGGAACTTCGCGCGGAGGGTCGGGGTGGCGTCAGTGCTCTCCGGGGTCATGCCGGGGACGACCGGCTGGACCGCCCGGCTGGCGCCCTGGAAGCTGGGTCGGCTCCGGGCTACGGGGGCGCTCGTGCTGAACGAGAACGCGGTTCCGTCCGGGTGCGCGAGGAAGTGGTCCGTCATGATCGTCGCCGGGAACGCGAAGATCCCCACGCCACCGAACGCGAGGTACATGAGGAACGTCTCGAGCGGTTCCTTGGTCAAGCCGAGGATGTAGCCGTTCCAGCCGTACCCCATCGTAATCGCGCCCGCCACGAACGCGAACAGACCCGCGTACGCGAGCTTCAGCCGAAGGGCCATCGTGATGGCGAGCACCACGAGGGTCAGGCCGAAGAGGAGGTAGACGTCCGTGAAGAAGACGTTGTACGACAACATCCGTGTGTTGGGGATGTTCGGGAACGGCCAGGTCGTTTCCGCCCATACGGCGAGGGCCGTCGCGATGGCTCCAATCGAACCAATCGGGATCGCTCCGCCCCGCAGGGCGCTCGAAACGCCCGCGGCGTCGTTGTGGCGCATCGCCCACCAAACGGAGACGCCCACGAACCCGAGGATCGCCGTGGCGATGAGGAGGAACGCCTCCTGAAGCGCGAGGAAATCGATGAACGCCATGTTCACCACTTCTCCGTGGTTGGGCTGTTGTCGGTCGGCAGGGGGCGCTTCTCGATCTCCGCACGCTGGAACCACGTGGGAGGTCTCGCCTTTCGCTGCCAGCTCTCTCGGTCGAACACTCGGAATCCTTCTCGGTCTCCCATAGGCTGCCTCTGGGGATGGGAAAGGGGTGGGGGGGTGATGCGGGTACGCTCCCTGCCGTAAGGAGAGTATGGAGAACGGGAGGGGGCCCGCGGGGGCGCGGAGCCGTCCGAACGGACCGTTAATGAGCTGGAGGCGATGCCGGGACGATGCCCCGGGCTCGCAAGGAGCAAGGGGAGGGCCCGGCACCTCCCGGGTTCACCCGCCGCGTGCAACGGACCGGCTCGTCGTCGCTTTCGGTCACGCTTCCGAAGGCGTGGACCGACTCGATGAACCTCCAGACGGGGGACACCCTCCGGTTTCGGGACCTCGGCGGGGGCCGCCTCGAGATTAGCCCGGCGAACGCGGAGACCAGTGCGGAGCGGCACCAGAAACTTTTGCGCATCGACGCGTCTGGGGCTCCAGCGAAGCTTCTCGCGCGACTCCTGATCGGGGCGTACATCACGGGCCAGGACCAGATCCTGGTCACGGCCCGCACCGGACTCACCTCCGAGCAACGCCAGGAGGTCCGCCGCACGGTCTCCCACGTCCTCGGCATGACGGTCGTGGAGGAGGAGTCCGGGGCGGTGGAGGTACAGAACTTCGTCGACCCGGGGAAGTACCAGTTCCACCGCCTCATGAGCCAGGTCGTCCGCCTGCTCCGGACCGAGCTCGAAACGTGCCGGTCGGTGCTGACCGACGGCGACCGCGCCGCGCTTCAGCCGCTCGGGGCCATGGAGGATGAGATCGACCGGTTCTACCTCCTCATGGTCCGACAGCTCCTGCTCTCGTCGGACGACTTCCAGGTGGCCCGTGACATCGGGGTGGAGAGCCACCACTTCCAGATCGGCTCACGGATGGTCTCGAAGGTGCTCGAGGTTACGGGCGACCTCGTGTCGGGAGTCGTCCGGGAACTCGGTGACAACCTCCCCGGTCTTCGGCGCCTCCCGAAGTCGGCCCTCGCCGAACTGGTCGGCTTGATCGCCCACGTCGAGCAACTCCTCGGGCGGACGATGGACGCCTTCACGCAACTCTCGGTCGTGGACGCGAACGCGACCCTGAACGAGATCGACCGGTCCCTCCCGGCGAACTACGCACTCGGGGATTCGCTGGCGCGCCACGTCTCCGACCGGAGGCTCGCCGTCTCCGCGCAGCGGATCGTCTCGAATCTACTGATGGCGCTCGAGATGTTGGTGATCGTCAACGAGGTGACGATCAACCGGGGCGTTGAGCCCGAGACGGTGGCGAAGACTGACCGACAGGTGACGATGCAATCCCGGGAGTCCGGGGATTAATCCGGTCGACCGTCCCTCCCGGAGTGAGTTTGGCAGAGGGTCAGCGTTCCGCCCGTCTCCCGCCGAGAGGGGCCCGTCGGCGACGAGCCGCAATCCGAAGCAGGCGGAGTCGGTGGTGGCGCTTCTTGCCGGCGGCGGAGGCACGCTTCCGGGGGGTGACGCTCATGAACGGATTCTCCGAGGGACGGTATTCCCACTTACGGGGAGGGCTTAACTCCTCGGGCCGGAGAGCCGCGCGCTTAAAGAGCCGGAATGCTCGGCCCCCTCCGATATGGGGGACGACGTCCGCCCCTCGGACGTCCCGGCGCCCACGCTGGGGAACCTGAGCCTGCCGACGATCTCGGCACACCTTCGGGCTCCCCGACGTTGGCGCGGAGGACCCGCGTGGCTCGTGATGATCGCCAACGTCGATGCGGCGAGCATCCTGACCGCGCTCGCCTCCGGGGCGAGCTACCGGTACGACCTGGTCTGGTTCCTGGTGGCCCTCACGGTCCCCCTCTTCTTCATCCAGGAAGCGTCGGGTCGCCTCGGCGCTGTCGCCCACAAGGGGCTCGGGGAACTTGCGCGAGCGCGCTACCGTCCTTCGATCGCCTCGACGGTGGCCATCTCGATGGCGGTCGGGGACATCGCCACGTACGTCGCCGAGTACGCGGGAATCGCCCTCGGGCTGAGCCTGTTCGGTATCCCTCCCGTGGTTTCCCTCCCCATCGCGTTCGTCGCCCACATCGCGCTCGTCACGGGCGGAGAGTACGCCTGGGCCGAGCGGGTCCTCATTGCGATCTCCGCCGGGGTCATTGTGTCGCTCGCGATCGTCGTCTTCCATCGGGGGTTGCTGCCGTACTCCCCGTTCGGTGTCTCGGCCTCGCCAGCCTTCTTCTTCCTGCTCGCCGCGAACACCGGCGCAGTCGTGATGCCGTTCATGCTGTTCTTCCAGTCGTCCGCCACCGCGGCCAAGGAGACGACGGTCGCCATCTCGCGCCAGTCGACCCTCTTCGGGGCGATCGTCAGCGAGCTCCTCATGATCATGATCGTCATGATCGGGGCGGGTCTCGCCGGTTCGTTCAATTTCGCGACCGCGGCCGAGTTCTCCTCGGCCCTCTCCTCTGGGTTGGGGCAGTACGGGACGTACGCCCTTGGGATCGGCCTCGTCTCGGCGGCCTTCCTCGCGCTCGTCGTCATTTCGCTCGGGAGCGCGTGGGGCGTGACCGAGACGCTCGGCCTCTCGCCGAAGGCGACCCGCTGGATCTACATCGTTGAGAGCGTCCCTGCGGTGTTCGTTCCGCTCCTCTTCCCCCAGCTCGTGACCCTCGTACTTGCCCTGATGGTGGCGATGGTGTTCATCCTCATCGTCCCGGGGATCTTCGTCGGGACGCTCAGCTCCGACAAGCGAGTGATGGGGTCGGAGGCATCCCGCGGTGTATGGCGATGGGCGTTCTGGGGCAGTCTCGCGTTCGTCGTTTCAACCGGGGTCGCCGCCATCGTCCTCGTGGGGTAGGCTGAGCGCTTCTGCCGGAACTTCCGGCCGAGGTCCCCGGTCAGGGAACGGTCCCTTCGGGGGTGAGCGGGAGCGAGCGGAGCCGACGTCCGGTGGCGTCGTAAATCGCGTTCGCGATCGCCGGGGCGACCGCGATCAGCGGCGTCTCGCCTCCTCCCTGCGACGGCAGGTCCGGTCGGTCGAGGAGAAGGACCTCGATCGGAGGGATGTCATGGAACCGCGGGACCCGGTACTCCGAGAACCGCGGGTTTAGGATCCGGCCTCCCTCGAAGTGGATTGCCTCGTAGAGCGCGCCCCCCAGCGCCATCACCGCCCCACCCTCGACCTGACTCGCGAGGTTCGTGGGGTGGACGATGGCACCGCACTCATAGCCCGTGACGAGCCGGAGGACCTCGAGGCGCCGCCCTTCGTCGACCCGAACCTCCGCGAAGGTGGCGACCCGGCCGCCCTTCTCAAGCCCGACGGCGATGCCGCGGCCGTCTCCGTCCGGACGGCCGCCCGGGGCGGATGGGCGGGCGTCCCAGCCGGCGCGCTCCGCGACCGCTCGGAGCACGGCGGCGAGACGGTCGTCCGCCAGGTGGCGCAGTCGATAGGCCACGGGGTCGGCGCCGAGCCGGGCGGCGATCTCGTCGACGTGGGACTCGCGGGCGAAGTTGTTGGCGGTCGCGGCCAGTGCCCGGTACGAGGCTTGGGCGAGGGGGGAATCCGTCGGCTGGTTGTCGATCTTCTGGTTCGGCACCCGGTAGGGGATGCGGGCCGCCGCGGAGCCGGCGTTCAGCACGTGGAACTCCCACGCAGAGAGGGTACCGTCCTCGGTCACCGCCGAACGGATGTCGATCACCGCGAGGGGCCGGAGGTACGCCTGAGCGAACTCCTCCTCGCGGCTGAACGTGATGCGGACCGGGTGACCCGCCGCCTTCGCGAGGAGAGCGGCCGCCGCGGCGAGCTCCGAGGCGTGTTTACCGCCGAAACCGGAACCGGTCGGCGGCACGATGATGTGGACCTTGGCGGGCGGGATCCCGAGGGCGTCGGAGAGCGCGTCACGGGCGCGGAACGGCGTCTGGGTGCCCATGCGGACCGTGAGTCGGCCGTCGTCCCAGGACGCAAGCACCGCGTGGGTCTCGAGGGGAGCGTGCGCGATGTAGGCGGTGGTGTACGTCTCGCTGAGCGAGGTCGCGGCGGACGCCCGGGCGTCCGCGACGTTCCCTGCTTCGTGGTGGATCACGTCCCAGAAGTCCTCGCCCTCGACCGGGTGGTGACGAAGATAGTCGACGATCTCGTTCTCGGACGGTTGCGCTGTCGGCTCCCACTCGGCTCGGATCGCCTTTACCGCGGCGACGGCGGTGGGCAGGAAGGGGGCGGCCACGGCGACCAGGTCGCCTTGGTGAAGGGCGACCACCCCCGGTAGCGCCTTCGCCGGCGAGAGGTCCACGCGCCGGAGCTTCGCCCCGTAGGTCGGGGGGAACAGCACTTTGCCGTGCAGCATGCCGGGCAGGTGGAGGTCCGAGGTGTACCGGCGGAATCCGGTGACCACCTCACGGGCGGCCACGTCCCCGGCGGGATGACCGGCCTGAGTCCACCCCGAAGCGGGACCCGGCCGGGTGTCCGGAGGCACGAACTCGAGCCGGCGGAGACCCTTCACGAGCTCGCCGTACGGAATCGATTGCGCCTCGGGCTTCCCACGGGCTCGCACCCGGCCTCCTGCGAGATCCACCTCGGCCGGGGACACTCCGAGACGCGACGCGGCCAGGTTGACCAGGAACCCCCGAGCCGCGGTTCCGGTCGTTCGCAAGTGCTGCGCCGCGTCGGGCATCGACCGGCTGCCGAACGTGCCCATGTCCCAGGGGCAGACATCCGTGTCCCCCATCGTGAGCTCCACCGAGGTGAGGGGCAGTCGAAGCTCCTCGGCGACGACAAGCGAGAGCGCCGTGCGGGTCCCTTGCCCGACCTCCACTTTCCCGGTGAACGCCCGTGCCTTCCCATCCTCACCGAGATGGATCCAAGCGCCTCCGTGCGGAGGGCCGCCGGACCCCCAACCGGACGGCCCGGGTCGCTGAGCGGGAAGCACGACGACGAGCCCGTTCCCGAAATGGTCGAAGTACGGTCGCTCGCCCGGAGGGAGCAGGTCGAATGGTACCACGCCCGCACGCGGGCTCATGGAGGGGGACCCCTCGTTTCCGAGAGGAGGACGGACGCCCGGTGCACCGCGTCCAGGATGCGTAGGTAGCCCCCGCACCGACAGAGGTTCCCGTCGAGCGCGGCACGGGCCTCCGCGTCGCTCGGGGTCGGATTCCGGGCGAGCAGCGAGGCCGCCGCGATGATCATCCCCGGCGTGCAGAAGCCGCACTGGAAGGCGCCGGCCTCGACGAACGCCTGTTGGACCGGGTGCAGCACCTCGCCGTGGGCCAGGCCCTCGATCGTCGTGACCGAGCGACCCACCACCTCTCCGAGTGGGGTCTGGCATGCCCGCACCGCCACTCCGTCCACGAGGACCTTGCACGCGCCGCACTCGCCCTCTCCGCAACCGTACTTGGTGCCGGTAAGCCCGAGTTCTTCCCGAAGAACGTACAATAGGTGACGGTCCGGGGCAAGTGCCACCGAGTGCTCCACGCCGTTCACCCGAATCCGGGTCATGGGCCGGGTGCCGGTCGCGGGAGGGGAGGACGACATCGGTCTCCGAGTTTCCTCGAGGGTCGTGCTGGTGGATGACGGCCCTCGCCCCCTTCACCCACGACCGGTTTATCACGATGTGCCCGAAGCAATGGGCCGATGGCCGACCTGCGGCCGTTCGGGCTGTTCCGGGACAGTGCTGAAATAGCGCGTCCTCGCTCGCCGGCCCCGACCGGCGATGGCGGATTGGTTCAACGCGGTCACCTGGTCCGTCCTCGGTGCGCTCGCGGCGCTCAACCTCGTGGTACTTCTCTACCGGAGTCGGTGGGGGAGCCGCCTCCGTCCGTGGGTCCTGCGCGCGCTGAGACGGGTCTCGGGGCGGGACGACCTGCGCTGGCTGGATTGGCAGCCGCTCCTCGCTGCCGCGGGGATCGCGTTCGCCTGCGTCAGCGCCTACGGGATCGTGAGCGGGCAGTACGGTTGCCGTCCCGGAGGGAGTGACCCGATCACGCTCCTCAACTCCGGTAAAGCGTTCTGGGCGGGCCACAGCCCGTTCGTGGTCTCGCAGTGCGGGCACACCGGAGAGATCCCCTACGGCTTCGCCGCGATCCTGCTCACGGCCTTGGGTAGTCTCGGCGGGATGCCGGGCGTCTACTTCGTCTGGGGGCTGGTCGCCCTTTCCATCATCCCGCTCAGCTGGGCGGTCGCGGGCCCCGACCGGCGCTACGCTACGGTGTTCGTTGGAACCTCGGTGCTGTTCGTCCCTATCGTCTGCTCGCAGATCGACGGGACGACGAATGCCATCGTGCCGGCCGCCGTTCTGCTCTCGCTCTACCTCGCGCAGCGGGGGGAACTGCTCGGGGCCGCCATCGGGGGATTCCTCTCCACGGCGCGGTTTCCGAACCTCCTCCCGGTCGTGGGGGAGACCGGGGCGTTTCCCCGGCGCCGGTTCCTCTCTGCGGCCCTCGCGATCGGAGTGTTCGCCGGGGTCACGGGCCTCACCTATCTTTGGTGGGGTCCCCAATTCCTGAACACCGTCATCCTCCAGCAGCTCGGACGGCGCTCGTTCTCCCTCAACCTCTACGGAATCCTCCTGCTCTCGAACTCGCTCCCGAGCGGCCTCGGAATCGAGGCGGTGCAGGCCGCTCTGACGCTCGCTCTCCTCGCTGCCGTCTTCTTCGGGGCCCGGACGCCCCTCGGCGCGGCCGCCATCGTGCTCGTGGGGTTCGCCCTGATCACCCCGTTCCTTTCGTTCACGATCCTGATCTGGCTCCTGCCGGTCGCGCTCCTCGGAATGCGGGCGAAGTGGTGGCTCTGGGGGGTCGCGCTCGTAGGGTCGTTCAACTACGACCTCGCCCTCAACGTCTGGGCCTGGGACGACGGGGTCTCCTGGCCGTCCATGGTGCTCGACATCGTGCTGAGCGCGCTCTTGATCGTCCTGTTCGTGGAACTCTGGCGGCACGAGCGAGCATCGTCGCCCGCGGGCCCGACCTCATCGTGAGGGAGCGGGAGCGAACCACGCGACGCTCTCCCACAGGCTCGCGAGGAGGGCGCCGACCACCATCCCGTCGATCGCCGGTCGACCGACCACGGGCGCCGTGAGAACGGCGGCCACGCACACGGCGAAGGCCACCACGTGGACCGACAGTTGGAACGGGCCTAGCGCGACGGGACGACCGAACAGCCGACGCGGCCCGAATCCTGCCCAGTCCAGGGCCAAGACCCACGCGTTGAGAACGGCGACCCCGAGGACGGTCGAGAGGATGAGGGCGGCCACCGAGGTTCCGAAGGCGAGCTCGCCCGTCAGAAAAACCGTGATTCCTGCGAACGCGCCCGAGATTCCCACGATGACGAACGACGGCACCCGGAGGAGGGCATCGACCGTGAAGCGGCGCCCGACGAGCCATCGGCGAAGACGGCCGCCATCGGCCGAAGCGCGGGTCTTCCCGACGAACGTCGGATAGAAGACGGCGAGGACCCACACGGGCCAGAGGGCGTAGTTGAGGAGATACTCGGCGGTGCCCCCGTTGGGACAGGAGGAGAGGCGGTCTGCCACGACCGTCGGGCAAAGAACGGTCGGCCCGCTCCACACGACGAACGGCAGGATGAACGCCGCGCTGACCCCGAGCGTGACGAGAAGGTTCTTCCAGTCCCGCCGCAGCGCGTAGTAGCCGATCACGATCACGTTCGCGAACTGCTTCGCCCCGAGGGCGAGCAGCTGGGCCCAGCGCTGGCGTCGGCCGTACCATCCCACGAAGGCGATCGTGAGGAGCAGGAGCACCGGGAAGTCGTTGTAGCCGCTCGCCGCCATCACCACGACGTACGGCTGGGCGAGGAACACGCCGGCGTCGAACCGTTTTCGGACGAGGTAGACCATCCCGACCCAGCAGCCGAGCGTGACCCACTTGTACGAGACCCACGGGATCTGGAGAAACATGAGGAGCGGGAGGTACGGATAGATCGAGTACGAGTGGATCGTCTGGCCGTACTGGACGTAGTTGAAGACGAGCGGCACGACGTACGGGTCCTGGTGGGCCCAGAGGAGCGTGACGAACCGGGGCGTGGTGAACGGCTCGTCCGTGAGGCCGTTTCCCCAGCCCGTGAGCACCGAGATCACCGCGAACGCGAGTCCGGTGAACAGAAGGAACCGGACGAACGATTCGCGTCGCGGGACTCCGAGCCGGCGTACGACCACCGGGAACACGAGCGCGAACGTGCCGATCGTGATCGTGCCGGTCGAGCCGAAGGTCGGGAACTCGAGCCAGAGGGCGGTGATGACCGCGAAGAGGGGGATCGCCCCCGCGAGCCACGCGGCGCTGTAGAGGGAAAGATGGCGCAGCGAGACGCTTCGGACGCTGGCCGAGGATGCTCCGGGGCCGGCGCTGTCCGACATCCGACCGGGTGCCTCGGCCGGCCAGACTGGGACGCGAATAAGAGACCTCGGTCGTCGCGGGCGAAGGGGCCCGCTTCCCCCCTTCGACTCGGCCGCCGCTCGGCCACGACCGGGGTGGGAGAGTTTAACGGTGGTTGGGTTCCGTGGACGGGGAGGGGGCCGGCCTCGTCGCGGTTCGGATGACCGTAGTCGGATTCGCCGGGTCGACCCTCGTCTTCGTCGCGAGCTTCGTGCTCACCTTCCTCGTTCTTGCCTACGGCACCGCGCGGTTCTCCTCGATGAGGGCCGCCGTCGACCGGATCCAGCGGAAGCTCACCGGTCGGCCGGATTGGAAGTGGCTGCGCCTGTGGCACGTCATGGTGCCGGTCCTCGCCGTGACGATCGTGAACATCGCCTGGAACGTCACGCAGGCCCACTGTTCCGACGACTCCTTCGCGATCCTCGCTTCGGGGCAGGCTGCCCTTCACGGCCTTGACCCGTTCCGCGTCGCCTTCTGCGGCCACGGATACGTGACCAACATCCCGTACGGACTCGCCGAGGTCTCCCTCAACGCGCTGGGCGCGACCTCCGGCTCGATTCTCGGCATCTGGGTGGTCTGGCAGCTCCTCGCGCTCGCGGTCGTTCCGCTCGTCTGGATGGTCTCGGGGGAGTCCCGGCGCTACCTCAGCGTCCTCACGGCCGTCTCGGTGCTCTACCTTCCGAACATCGCCACGAACCTCGGCGTGGAGAACAACGTCGTGGCGGTGTCGGTGCTCCTGATGCTTTACGCGCTCACCGTAGCGAAGGGGCGAGGAGCGTTACTCCAGGGAGTGGCCGCGTTCCTCTCGACCGCACGGTTCCCGGCGGTGTTCCCGCTCCTCGGGTCCTCCGCCTCCTTCGGACGCCGGCGGTGGTATCGCATCGCCCTAGTGCTCGGAGTCTTCCTCGGCGGGGCCGCGCTGGCCTGGGCCCTCTGGGGGTGGGACGCGATCCAGGTCGTCTACCTCGGTCAGTTCGCCCGGGCGAACAGCGAATCGCTGAACCTCTTCGCGCTCCTCATTCACCAAGGCTGGTTCACGCCGTCCCTCGCCGCGGCGGCCGTGCAGGGAGGGGCGCTCGTCCTCCTGGTGGTCTTCGTGCACGTGCGCCGGTATTCCCCCCGGGTCGCCTGCGCGGTGCCGTTGCTCGGCGTGATGGTCCTCTCGCAGTACCTCAACTACCACTTCCTCGTCTGGCTGACTCCGCTCGTCCTCCTCGGGACCGAGACCAACTGGTGGTTGCTCGCGTTCGCGACCGTGGCCGCGGTGAACGAGAACGTCCTCTACTGGTACCTCGCGCTCGACCTCGGGGTCTGGTGGCCGTACGAATTCGCCGGCATCGTCCTCGTCGCGATCCTCCTCGTGCTTCTCGCCACCATCGTACGGCAGGAGGAAGCCCGACTTCGCTCCTCGTCCCCGGTCGGTCCCCGGACGGGGGCGGCCTCCCGGGACGGGACGTGACGAATGGTCGAGGATCTGTACGGCATCCTCAGCAACTGGGACACGTGGGGGGTGTTCGGATTCCTCACGCTCGTCAACCTCGTGCTTCTCCTCGAGCGCACCCGCTTTGGAGAGCGGCTGCGGCCCTTCCTCTCCCGCTTGCTGCAGTTGGTCTCGGGGCGCTCTGACCTCCGCTGGCTCGACTGGCGGGTGCTGACCGTTATCGCGGCGATCTGGTTCGGAGGCTTCTCCGCCTACGGCATCCTCAGCGGGCAGTACGGCTGCCAGCCGAACGGCCTGCTGAGCGACGCGCTCGGGGTCAACGACTCCGGTCGCGCCTTCTGGGCCGGAGGGAACCCGTTCTCGAGCGTCCCGTACTGCGGAGGTACCCTCACGGTGCCGTACGGTCTCGCCGCCGTGCTGCTCGACGCGCTCGGGTCGCTCGGGGGCCTCACTGGCATCTGCATCGTGTGGGGAGCGGTCTCGCTGAGCCTCCTCCCGCTCACGTGGGCGGTCGGAGGGGACGACCGGCGCTACCTCACGGTGTTCGTCGCCACGTCGGTCCTCTTCGTCCCGCTGGTCACCTCCGAGTTCGGCGGTGCGACCAACGCGATCGTTCCGATGACGCTCCTGCTCACGTTGTACCTCTCCCAGCGGAGGGAGGTCGTGGCGGCCGCGCTCGGGGGGTTCCTCTCGACGGCCCGCTTTCCCAGCCTCTTTCCCGTACTCGCGATGAACGGCGCGAACCGCCGGTACCGCGTGGCGGGATTCCTCGCGGCCGCCGGAGCGTTCGCCGGCGCGACCGCGCTCTCGTACGCGGTCTGGGGCGCCGGCTTCTGGTCGAGCGTCTTTGCCGGTCAGATCGGCCGACGGTCGTACTCGCTGAACGTCTTCGGGATCCTTCTGTTCCACAACGCGCTTCCGTCCTCGTTCGCGGTCGAGGCGGCGGAGGCGGCGATCACGGTCGTGGTGGTCCTCGCGGTGTTCCTCTTCGTCCGCTCGCCCGTCCGCGCGGTCGGCATCACGATCGTCGGGGTCGCGCTCGTGACCCCGTTCCTCTCTTACAATTTTCTCATCTGGCTTCTGCCGTGCGCGCTCGCCGGGGCACGGGCCCGGTGGTGGCTCTGGGGCATCGCGACCGTCGGCGCGGTCAACTTCAACCTCGGGATCATCCTCTGGGCGAACAGTCAGGGGGTGGTCGGGCCGGCGGAGGGGCTCGACGTGGTGCTGACCGCGCTCCTCCTCGGGCTCTTCGTCGAACTCTGGCGGGGGGAACTCGCCGCCCGGCGGGCCGACGGCTCCCCAACGCGCGAACGGCCGAGCCCGACGTCTACTTCTTGAGGGCGCTCACCAGCTTGCCGACGGCCGCTTGCGCGTCCCCGTAGAGCATGTGGCAGTTGTCGCGGTAGAAGAGGTCGTTCTCGATGCCCGCGAACCCCTT
>Ga0187769_10001217_pt1 | contig 14597 bp, 9 predicted proteins | sample 0116_SJ02_MP02_1_FD_133140 | JGI IMG/M metagenome (GOLD analysis project Ga0187769, IMG submission 133140) | Tropical peat soil microbial communities from peatlands in Department of Meta, Colombia - 0116_SJ02_MP02_10_MG | ecosystem: Environmental > Terrestrial > Soil > Wetlands > Peat | place... | reverse complement strand
GCAATCGAGCCCGTCAGCATGGCCTTGCTGCCAGTGCGCTGGCAGACCTCGCGTGTGACGTTCCCCGTTAGGCGGTCATCCAGTGAACGGCCCATCAGCTTTAATGTCTCATTCACCCTGCGCTCAGAAAGCAGAGCGAGAAAAGGCGACTGCTCAAGCTGTACCGAGAGTCCCTGCTTCAGCGTATCGTCGAATACGCTGTCGCCAGTCTTGTTGTCGAAATCAGAAAGAACAATGGTGTCACGGTCCGTCAGGGCGTGGACGCGCTGCGAGTTGAAGTACAACCTTTCCCCGATGGCAGCAGCAACAAGTATCAGGGCAACGGGAACCAGAACCTTCCAGAATTTCCTGCCCGCGACCGGAACTTCGGCCACTTTCACCGCGCTCGGTGTGAGCAATCGTCGCAGATCAATCGCCAGCTCCTTCACCGACTGGTAACGGTTCTCCGGTTCCTTCTCCAGACACTTCCCAATGATCCACGCCAGTTCCGGAGACAACTTGGGATTGACAGCGGCTGGTGGTTGAGGAGGCCTGTGCAGAATGGCACCGATCAGTTGCGAGCGTTCTACCTCGGCAAATGGGTATCGCCCCGTGGCCATCTCGTACAGCACCAACCCGGCGGCATGAAGGTCGGTGCGAGCGTCAATCTCTTCGCCGAGCAACTGCTCCGGTGCCATGTAGGGTAGGGTCCCCGCCATCGTTTGCGTCTCGCTAAGACTCTCCGTCGCGGCACTCGCCGTGACCGGAAGCCGCAGCTTTGCCAGCCCGAAATCCAGAATCTTCAGCCGCCCGTCGCTCGTAACCCGCAAGTTGCCCGGCTTGAGATCACGGTGAACTATCCCGTGGTCATGCGCTGCCGCCAAGCCTTCTGCGAGTTGCACGCCCAGACGGAGGACTTCCTTCTCCGGCAGCGGTCCGGCAGCTACCTTCTCACTGAGTGTGATTCCGGGGATGTACTCCATCACCAGGAAGTCCACACCCCGCTGCGTGTCGAAGTCGTAGATGGTGGCGACATTGGGATGATTGAGCTGCGAGAGAATCAGAGCTTCTTTGTGGAAATGCTTGCGGGCGGATTCGTCGCTGAGCGTACCGGGCGGAAGCACTTTGATCGCGACGTCGCGGGCGAGGTGTTCGTCCCGGGCGCGATAGACTTCTCCCATACCGCCAGCGCCGATCTTCTCGACGATGCGGTAGTGGCCCAGCTCACTGCCGACCAGCAAATCTTGGCCTGATGCTCGGCTGGCCATAGGGAAGAAGCTCCCTCCCCTCAGTAACTCATTCTAGGCCGTTGGCACAACGGAATCGACAAGAAACCGGTAGGTCACAGCGAAGACGCCTTTTCAACGAGGTAGCAAAACGTCCGAGCTTTTCGACGATGCGGTTAAGGCGAGATGGTGTGGCCGATCACTTGAGGCGACCATACTAGGGCTGCGGCGAGTCAACGCGTTGCGCGCAAAGCTAACTTTCAACCCGCCGCCCAATCGACTCGCAGAAAGCGCCAGCAAATCAGAGCGCACCCCAAGGACAAGAATGCCTCGTGAATGTCCGCCCGCTTTTCGTAGCGCACGCGCAGCCGCCGGAATTGATTCAGCCATGCGAAAGTTCGTTCGACCACCCAGCGCCATCGCCCCAGCCCGCTGCCATGTTTGGTGTTGCGTTTCGCAAGAAAAGGGACGATGTGGCGGGCACGCAAACCTTGCCGGATTGCCTCGGCGTCATAACCACGGTCGCCCAGTAGGCAGTCAGGACGATGCCGTGGGCGTCCCTGCTCTCCCTGTAAGCATGGGATGGCGTCAACCAGTGCGAGGGCTTGCTGCGAGTCGTTGCGGTTCGCTCCGGTCAGTTGAATAGCGAGAGGAACTCCCCGTGCGTCGCAGATCAGATGACGTTTGCTGCCCAGCTTGGCCCGGTCCGTAGGGTTCGGCCCTGTCTGCCGCCCCCAAGAACTGCCCGGATCGAACTGCCGTCCACGACGGCTCGCGACCAATCAATTTCCCCGTAGCGCGCCAGCCAGTCCAGCAAAGAGAAGTGGATCAGTTGCCAGATGCCCGCCTCTTGCCAGTCGCGCAACCGCCGCCAGCAGGTCATGCCCGAACCGCAGCCCAGTTCCTGTGGCAACATCTCCCACGGTATTCCGCTACGCAGAACGAACAGAATCCCGGTGAGACAAGCGCGATCTGGCAAACGAGGTCTGCCTCCCTTGGGCCTGCGCGGCGCGGGCGGCAGCAGCGGTTGAATCAAATTCCACAAGGCATCTGCCAGCAGAGGAGTGCTCATGGAATGGGAATCCTACCATTTCTGGGAACAGCTTTCCGATCCTGTGACTGTGCGGAGTAGGGTTGTCGATCCGTTCAGTGGCGGCGGTTCGATTCCGCTAGAAGCCCTCCGCATCGGCGCTGATGCGTTTGCTAGTGACCTTAATCCCGTTGCCGTTTTGCTGAACCGATTGGCCTTGGAGTACATCCCGAAATATGGCTCGCAGTTGCTCCCTGAAGTCAAGAAATGGGCTTCATGGATAAAGAAAAGCGCTGAGAAAGAACTGGCAACCTTTTACCCCAAAGACCAAAGCGGTGCAACGCCAATCGCATACTTGTGGGCGCGGACTGTTCGCTGTGAAGGGCCGGGATGCGGGGCAGAGATACCACTCATCCGTTCGCTATGGCTTGCGAAGAAAGAAAACCGCTCCGTCGCATTGCAACTCGTACCGAACCTGAAAGAGAAACGCGTGGATTTTCGTGTCCTTGTGAAACGCCAGGACAAATGGGTCGATCAAGCCTCTCCTGAAACAGTCGTCAAAGCACCCAGCTTTGATGGGACTGTCAAGCGTGGGTCGGCGACCTGTCTCTGTTGCAATTTCACTACGCCTGTAGGTCGAGTGCGAGAACAGCTTCGTGCTCGAAAAGGTGGGACGAATGATGCGCGTTTATTCTGCGTAGTAACAACGCGTGCAGGGGAGGGGGGGCGCTTTTATAGAGTTCCAGAAAGTTCCGATTTTGCTGCAATCCGAAACGCTGCTGAAGTGCTCTCAAAAAGACTGTCTCAACATACGGGGACTATCAGCCTAATTCCCGATGAGCCCCTTCCAGCGAAGGGAACGCTTGGCTTCCGAATACAGAACTACGGGATGTCAAGATGGGGGGACGTATTCGCTCCCCGGCAGGCATTGACTCTGGTTGTACTTTCCGAGCTAGTCACGCAGATAGGTGAGAAAGCTCGAAGGGAACAGTCCTCGGAGGCCAGTTCCTTCATCCAGTCCATCCTTAGCCTAAGAGCCTCTAACAAAACCTCCGCGCAGGCAGCTGGAGTACCCTCATTGCAGCCTCGCGTACTCGGCTTTCGCTTGCTTCAGGAGGGGGATATCGGGATCGGCGTCCTTCCACAGGGCAAGAAAATCCCTGTAGTCACCGAGAGCTCTGGCGAGTGCAGCATCGGCAGCAACTCCCTTATCGATCCGGGCTTCCACCGCGTTCGCGCGTGCTAGTTCCAGATACGCCAGTGCGCCGGTCGGGCAGTTCCAGACAATGCCATTGTGGTCATGTATCTTCTGAAACTCGGCGGCCGCTGCTGTCGCATTGCCGGCCGTGAGGTAAGCTCGTCCACGCATATACGCCGGGTAAAGACAGGAGATGTTAGCGAGCGTAGGAGTGTAGCCTAACTCCACAGACGCGGTGATCCGCAGCCGATCGATCGCGGCATCTGGTTTCTTTCTTGTCAGTGAGATTTGCGCATCGATCGTTGGCAGCCAGAGGGATTGGACCTGCGTATGTCTAGGAAATCGGTTACTCAGATCCTGCACCAGGGATTCCGCTTTTGCGCTATTGCCCGCAATAGCCAGAGCCAGCGCAGCCCCGATTTCCACGCGCTGGCTGGCCGGAGCCAGCTTAAGAGCCTGGGCTGCGTCTTGTTGGGCCTGCGCCGCGTTTCCGAACAAGGCTTCACGTGCGGCTGAATAGTCCCACACGATCGCCGCGGATTCTCGGCTGTCAATTTTTGTCGCCGAGTCCACCGCACGACGCGTCAATTCCCGTGCCTCGCGCAAGTGTCCGGCATACGCTTCCGTGTCGGATTCCATCATCAAACCGAAATATTCGTAGTCGCGCTTTCCCGCAAACCAGGCCAGCTGCTCCGTCATTGCTTTGGAATTTCCGGCGAAGAAGGCGAGCGCATACAAGACGCTGTGCAATCGGTCAGTATCCAGTTTTTTGTCGAACGCAGTCTGTACTGTCTGTCCCGCCTCATCAAAACGCTGCAGCGAGAGCAGATTTTGGGCCAGATTTGCGTAAAGAAACCCGACGGTAGCACCCATGGCAATGACCCGGCGATCCATCTCGGCTGCCTTTTCATAGTTGCCTTGCACCGCGTAGACAACGCCCAGATTGCCGTAGGTACTTTGTGTCTTTGGATACGTTGCCAGGCTACTCTGCCACGTCTCGGCTGTCTTGTTCAGATCGCCAATGACGCTGTAGTAGTAGACGCTGGCAATTTCCTCTCTTTCTCGTTCGCCAGCGTGATCCCGCAGTTGAAATGCCTTGGTGATGTACTCCGTGGCGCGAGCGCTCTGGTCCATCGACAGATAATTCTCTCCAACTGAGAGGTAGGCGATGGCAAAATCGGGATCGAGTTGGATGGCCCGCAAAAAGTAGGACAGCCCGGCAGCTTGGCCTTTCTCGTAGCTGGCCCGGGTCCCCTGGTTGTAGGCCTGCAGTGCTTCGAGAGAACCTGTGGTTTCATCGTTGGGATAATCAAATTTCTCCACGGAGGCCAGCGGCTCGCCGAGCTCACCGCGCAATTTGGACGTGGCCTTGACCAATGCGTCCACTACCCTTTCCTTTCCGGTTGCCGTCTCTTGCTCCTCCGCCAAAGTCTCTCCGCTTTGGCACCCGACCGCTTTCACCTTGAGCACATATTCGCTGCCCAGACTTCCGATGACTCCTGAGACATAGGCCTTGCTGCCGACCCGCAAGCAAACCTGCCTCGCAATCTCGGGTGTGAGCTTGGTATCGGGTTGCCGGTTCATCACCCTCAGAGCTGAGCGGACGGTGCCACCAGGAAGAATGTTAAGGAAGGGCGACTCCACTAGAGCCGAGCCCAGCGTCTGTTTGAGCGTATCGTCGAAGATAACGTCACCTGTGGAGTTGGCGAAGTCGGCCAAAATCAGGGTGTCCCGATCGGTCAGCCGGCCCGCCTGCACGGGACGAACATAACGATATACAACGTTCGCTAGAATGCCGAGAAGCACCACAGGACCTGCTGCCAGCAATAGCCGACGCCAGCGGAGAATCGCGGTGCCCAAGGTAGGCTTCGAAGACGAGGATGGAACAGATGCGGCCGAAGATCCTGGTATTTTCAGTTGCCGCAGATCCGCCAACATCACGAGCGCTGACCGGTACCGCTCCTCGGGGTCTTTCTTCAGCGTCTTGACGATGATGTCGTCCAGCGCCGGCGGCACATCCGGATTTAACTCCCGAACCGGTTTCGGAGTCGAGTGCAAGATAGCTGCGTGTAGCGCGGCCGCCGTCTCGCCGATGAACGCGCGCTGCCCAGTGGCCATTTCGTAGAGAACGAGCCCCAGGGAAAACAGATCCGTTCGCGCGTCCAGTTTTTCACCTCGCACTTGCTCGGGCGACATATAGCCAGCTGTTCCCATTGCCACGCCTGTTCTGCTGAGTGACAATCTCTGTGGTGAGAATTGCGGGGCGGGCTGCTCGTGTTGGCCGGCTCTGGTTGCAGCACCCCGTTCTGATTGAATTTCGGCAGCAGATCCCGCCTCCAGCTTGGCCAACCCAAAGTCCAGAATCTTCGCTTGCCCCCGTGTGGTTACAAAGATATTCGCGGGCTTGATATCGCGATGGATGATTCCCGCACCGTGGGCCGCGTCCAGTCCCTCGGTGATTTGAACGGCAAGATTCAGCAATTTCTCCATCGGCAACGGTGCTGTTCTCGCCCCCGGCGCCGTGATCAACTCCCGCAGGGTGCCGCCATCCAGCAACTCCATCACGATGAAGGGCTGCGCTTCGTGATCTTCAATTTCGAATATTGTGCAAATGTTGGGATGGCTCAATGCGGAAGCGGCCCGCGCTTCGCGCTCAAAACGCTCCAGCGCATCTGGATCGCTGGCCAGTTCTTCCGGCAGGAACTTCAATGCGACGTGGCGCCCCAACCTGAGATCTTCCGCCTTGTAAACCACCCCCATTCCCCCACCGCCCAGCACTTCGAGCACACGGTAGTGGGACACTTTCTTGCCGATCAGGGTTCCTGCCGCGGCATTCTTGGAAAGAGCTGCGCCTTCGAGTTCCGCAGCTTCTGCATCTGACTGTTGGGTTGCCCTCCACTCCACTGGCACCATTAGCCGATATCCGCGCCGAGCTACGGTCTCCACGTAACGCGGTTCTTCCGACGAATCATGAAGCGCAAGCCGCAGTTTCTTGATGGCTGCGTTGATGCTCTGATCAAACTCGACGATGGTGTCGTTTGGCCACAGAGTGCGGCGCATTTCGTCCCGGGTGACCACCTCGCCGGGATGTTCCAGCAGCATTTTGAGAACCTGGAGGGGCTGTTCTTGAAGGCGGACGCTGCGCCCATCGTGGTGCAGTTCCCCGGCCTTGAGGTCCAGTTGGAACGGGCCGAAGTGAGCGACATTAGGCCGAGGTTGAGCCCGCATAAGGTCAGCAGAGCCCCCGTGCCACCGGAGTTTATCAGTGCAGCAGGTGGTCTTCAACCTCCATCTCTCTGGGTGCCAAGTGGTTCGAGGCCCACGAGACGCGCTCAGTGGTCTTCAAAGTAGCGGCATCAAGCCACTGCGCCGCAGTCACTTACCCGGATCATTCCGAAATCCCTGGCAAATCACTCGCGGAACATTGACCCGCCCGCTGTCTTGCAGCAGAGTTCAGCTTCGTAAACGCGAAATGCGTGGGGCAATGAATTTCAGGGAGGATGGTATGAAGCAAAATCTAACGGCGAGCCTTGCTGCTTTGGTCGTGTTCACGCCTATAGGAGCAGGCCGTCAGGAGGAAAAATATGAATTCGAAGAGATGGGCGTTAACGGTTGCAATCATGTTGTGGGTCACGCCGCTCTGTCAGCTTGAGCTGGCCGCGCAGAATAAAGGTAAACAAGATCACCAGCACCAGCCCCATCATTACCAAATCGTGGACCTAGGCAGCACGTTCGGCGGGCCGCAGAGTTATTTCGTCCCGGGAAGTGGCGACGATTTTGCTGGCTCATCCGTCCTCACCAGTGGGGGGACAGTGGCCGGCTTTGCGGATACATCCACGCCCGACCCCTTCCCAAACTTTTGTTGGTCGAACGACTGCTTTGTCGATGACACCTTCCAGGCGGGCGGCAGCGGCGTTCTGACAAACTTAGGCGCGCTTCCCGGTGGCGGGAGCAGTGCCCCCATCTGGATCACTGCGAATGGACTGATTGCCGGAACCTCTGAAAACGGCCAAACCGATCCCTTGTATCCAGGAGGCCTCCCGGAAAATCACGCTGTCCTCTGGCAACAGGGCCAGATCATGGACTTGGGCACATTGCCGGAAGGCGGGTATCAGAGCGAAGCCAACGCCGTCAACAGCGCGGGCCAAGTGGTGGGCTCAGCCCTGAACACGGTTCCCGATGCCAATTCCATGGCGGTGGGAAACTTCTGGCTCTTTAACGTCCCGTACGGATATCAGCAGCGAGCGTTTCTATGGGACAAGCAGCACGGGATGCAGGACCTGGGCACCCTTCCCGGCGGCACCGACGCCGAGGCGCTCCTTATCAATGAGCCGGGACAAGTCGTCGGATATTCCTACACTGCATCAACCCAAAGCGGTGCCTGCTATCCCCTAGCCACGAATTCCTTCATCTGGGAAAAAGAAAAAGGAATGACGGATCTCGGCGGCTTCGGCGGCACCTGTACGCTGGCTACGGCTCTCAACGACCAGGGTCAAGTCGTGGGCGGGTCCAATCTGACCGGGGACCAATCTTCGTCTGCTTTTCTGTGGGAAAACGGTTCACTTCACAAACTGCGTGGCTCTTTGGGCGGAGATTTCACCGGGGCTTTTGCGATCAACGATCAGGGGGAAGCTGTCGGCTATGGATACCTTCCCGGGAACAACGAATTCCATGCGACTCTCTGGATGAGTGTAAAGAGCGTCACTGACCTCGGAGTCGTAGGCAACGATTCTTGCAGCTATGCGGCCGTGATTAACGCGAAAACGCAGGTCGTGGGCAGCTCGGGGGGTTGCGGGAGCGGCGGTTTTCGCGCTTTCCTGTGGGAGCAAGGCGCGATCTTCGATCTGAATTCTCTGATTCCGCCTGGTTCCGCTGTGTATCTGCAAATCACCAACGCCATCAACGATCGTGGCGAGATTGCCGGCACAGGCGTGGATGCTAACGGCAACCAACACGCTTTCCTGCTGATCCCCTGCGACGAGAATCATCCTGGCGTCGAGGGCTGCGACTACAGCCTGGTGGACGCGACCACGGTGACACAAAGTCCGGCGCCTCGCTATGTTCCCGGCTTAAAGCAACGTCCATCTCAGTGGCGGCGGACGAACCGGTATTACATCCCCGGACTGGAAGCGCCGGGCAGATAGGCCGGCGAGCCATCGCCAGAAAGCTACAAGGAGACAAGCCATGAATTCGAAGACGCTACGCATCATCGCCCTGATACTTTTCGGAGCCTGCGCACTCAGCAGTTGCGGAGGCGGCAGCAGCGGATCGCCAAGTGTCTCTTTCTCGGCGAGTAGCCTGGCTTTTGGCGACGAGGAGCAAGGCTCAACCAGCGAACCCCTGCTCCTCACGCTTACCAATAGCGGCACGGCTCCGCTGACGATTACAGGTATTGTGGCCAGCGCGAATTTTGCGGAGACCAACAACTGCACAACGCTCGCCGCCGGAGCGAGCTGCGCCATCAATGTGACCCTCGCGCCTGACACTACGGGCAGCTTGAAGGGCACGGTCACGTTCACCGACAACGCTGTCGGCAGCCCGCAGACGGTCTCCCTCAGTGGCACGGCGGTCACACCCAGCACGCTGACCGGAGTATGCGTTGGCGGAGTACCGGGCCAAGGCCAAGGGGGGTGTGCGGTCTTGGATTGGGCCGATGGCGGCTGTGTCGCTGGGCAGCCGGCGGCGACTCCTGCCGTTGTCGATGTGTGTCCTAATCAACCCTATATCCTCGATACCTCGACCCAGTGCGATCTCCCGGGAACCAGACTCAAAGGTTCTTGCGTAGCGACGAGTGCTGTCGTTAGCTGCTCGGTTCAAGGGCAGCAGTGTGGCGGAACCGACTCTACACCCTGTTGCTCTGGTTTCACATGCACGACCGGAACCGGCGGTTCGTTCTGCCAGCCAACGGCGGGGTCAGGGGCCAGCGGGGTACGCTCATCATTGGATCCAGGGCTCGCGGATAGGCTTCGGTAGCCAGCCCGAGTGTTTCGGCTTGGCTTTGCTGGCAGAACAGGTTTGGCACAAGGTTCTTAACAGCGTAGAGCGCGAAGGTATAAAGTTCTCTTCGCGTCAATACTAGGGGAACATTGCATGGTTCAACTAGGAGCGCCGTCATGACGACAAGAACGAACTGTTTTCGGGTCTGGACATACAGGATGCAACGCTGGGCGGCAGTTCTCGCGTTCACATCGATCGCGGTGGTCGCGCTCCTCACGCCGATGCAAGCGCAAACCAGGGCAGCTGAGACAAGGCTCGCAAGACCCTATTACGACCTCACCAGGGAAGTCACACACAAGGCTACCGTGTCGAGTGTGCTCACGAAACCCTCTGCGGGAATGATTGTTGGTTCCCACCTGCTGCTGGCAACCGCCTCCGGTGAAGTGGATGCAAGTCTTGGCAGATGGGGGTTGCAGGGCAAAAGCGCACTCTCCGTTTCCGCAGGTGAGCCAGTTGGGGTGATGCTCATGGGTAGACAAGTATTCGTGGTTCGCACCGTGAAAGTGCGCGGCCAGGTCTTTGCCATGCGGAACGAGCACGGCATCCCTGTGTCTCCGCAAGCCCGCGAACGTGCCAGCCAGGAGAGCGCGCAGAAAGGGGAGTCCCTGTGAACCGCAAAGCTTACGCCAGCATTCTCGGTTCAGTTTGCCTGGCTTTAGCTTTCTTGACGGGCTGCGGTAGTTCGACAGCTACAACTCCTCCTCCCGTCATAGCGATTACTGCCACGAGCGGATCGGGGCAGAGCGTGACGGTCGGCGCGGCGTTTACCAATGTGCTGGTGGCAACGGTGACCTCGAACGGATCGCCGGCGAGCGGCGTGACTGTGACGTTTGCTGCTCCAGCGAGCGGGGCCAGCGGCGCCTTCGCGGGCGGAGTGAATACGGCAATGACCAATGCAAGCGGCGTGGCTATGTCGGTGGCGTTCACAGCCAATACGACTGCCGGCGCTTATGTGGTATCGGCCACGGCGACGGGCGCGACCACGCCAGCCAGCTTCAGTCTCACCAACACTGCGGGCTCGCCGGCAACGATCACGGCTGTGAGCGGATCAGGGCAAAGCACGGCGGCCAGCGCGCCCTTTGCATTTCCGCTGACGGCGTTAGTCGCGGATGGCTACTCGAACCCGGTGAGCGGCGCAGCGGTGACATTCACCTGTCCTGCGGGCAGCTCAGCAGGTTGCTCGTTTACGAATGCACAAGGGCCGCCAACGGCGACAGAGATGGTGGCCACCGGCGCAGACGGCATCGCTAGCGCGACGCCCACGGCAAACACCGGGACGGGCGGATATACAGTGACCGCTGCGGCCGCTGGGATTGCCGCCCCAGCCGACTTCTCTGTGACCAACATCAGTTCGACCACCTACGTGTTCTACCTGAGCGGAGCTGACACTCGCCCCACCAGCCACGGAGGCTATAACTTTTACGCCCTCGCAGGGACGGTGACCATTGACGGGAATGGCAACGTCCTCGGGGGGGAACAAGACTACAACGACGCAAATGGCGTCACGTCGCCGGCTGGCGGCGATCGCATCGTAAGCGGAACTCTGATCTTTGTTTCCGACCTGCCGGCGCCGGATGACTTCGGCCAGGGGACGCTCTTTCTGAACACGACAAACCAGAGCATGGGCGGGGGCGGCACCGAAGTCTTCGCCATCCAGTTTGTGAACAATAACCACGCGCTCGTCACGCAGTATGACGGGACAGCAACCTCCAGCGGAAGCATGGACGTGTCGACACGGTCGGGCACGGCCATCACGGGCGGGGGTTATGCCTTCACTCTTTCCGGAGTGGACTCCGGCTACAATCCGGCTGCACTCGGAGGCGTATTCACGATCAGCAGCGCTGGTCTCAGCTTGCAGAATGGCCTAGTTGACACCAATGATGATGGAAAAGTGACGACGCAGGTGGGTTTCAGCGCTGAGGCGTCGGCGACGGATTCATTCGGGCGCGGAACCATCACCGGGATCGGCATCGGAAACACACCCGTCTCACTCGTTTATTACATCGTCGGTCCGGAAGTGATGCGGATCATCGATGTGGATACCAGCGATTCGCTTGTCGGTTCGGCATTCGGGCAGGGCACGAGCGCTGGCACCTTCACCAACGCCTCGCTGGGAAGTTCGGTATTCGGCCTCACCGGCAACTCGCGGGTCTCCGGGAGCGACGCGTTGGGTCAGTTCTCTACCAGCAACACGTCGTCCAACCCCGCGGACTTCCTGGGAGTGGCGGATGCCAACGAGTTGGCAAAAGGCATCTCGCCAGTGTTGGCCGCTCCGATTTCAGGCACCTATTCCATTCCGTCCGGCGATGGATACGGCAGCCTGAACATCACGTCGGGAAACTTGGGAGACGTCACCACGCTTGGAATATATCTGACGGACCCCAGTCTCAACCTCAGCGATCCGAATAACCCGAGTGGTGGAGGAGGCGCTCTTGTTCTCGACCTGGACGATGTTATGGCCGGCGTCACGGGAGTCCTGGTTCCGCAAACCGACATCACAGCTGCCGACTTCAACGGCAACTATGCAGCTGGATGGCAGGATTTCAACAACTTTAATTCGGATTGCACCCTGTGCGAGTTCGACATCGTCGCGCAGGGACCCGCAATGGGCACAGCCTCCAACGCGTTCAACTTTGCCGGGTTCGTCAGCGATCCATTCTTTACAATTCCCGTGTTGGGTCCCTCATATTTCAATGGAACTCCGCTGGCGGATCCGGTCAACCGTGGACGCTATTCCATGCTCCATGCGAATGTGCCTTCCAATCCGCTTATGGTTACCGTAGGCCCCGTATTCGCGGATTTTGACGTGGTCATCTATCAGGCCAACGCCGGACAGTTGTTCTGGCTTGAGGTCGACGAGGCCGTCTTCTTTGGCGCCCTGGAGCAGCAAGGGTCGCTAAATGGTTTGCCTGCGGCTAGAAAACCGCCAGCGAAAACTCAACTGAAAAAGAAAGAGTAACCCGTCAACGGAAAGGGCAACGCCAGAAGTCTCGACTGGAAAAGGAGCGATCTGTGACCAGTACAGTGCAATCATCGTCCAAGATTTCAGGATTACCCGGACGAGCGGAAAGTGGCGCGCTGTCGTCAGCGGTCTTGCTGCGCCTCGGTTCGGCGAGAAAGAAAGGCAAGACTAAGACGGGATTACTGGCCTGCGTGCTGCTCACCGTGATGATTTTCACGGTCGCTTGTGGCGGCGGAGGGAGCAGCAGTGGTAGCGGCGGCACCGGTGGAGGCGGCGGAGGCGGCGGTGGCGGCGGGAGTACCGATTGCAGCAGTGGCGCCAGCGGCCCTTCCGGCGGAACGTTCACCTTCGAGGTGCTCCACGACTTAGGAGAACAGACCAGTACAGGTGTAGTCATCGATGCGGCGGGCAACATCTACGGCACCGCAGGAAATCTAGTGTACAAACTAGATCCTGCGGGCAACGAGCTCGTGCTGACAAACCTCACCGACATCAGTGTAGAACTTTCGAATCTGATTTTGGACGCAGACGGCAACCTTTACGGAAATTCCTATCGAACCTATTCGGGCTTCGTGTTCAAGATTGATCCGGCGGGCAACCTAACCGAGTTATACAACTTCACCGGCGGCGCGGATGGAGGCGGGCCCGTGGCTGGCGTGGTGCGAGACGCGGCGGGTAACCTCTACGGTACCACCACGGAAGGCGGCGATCTCAACTGTGGTTTTACGGGCGGTTGCGGAGTGGTTTTCAAGCTGGACGTCAACGGCCAGGAAACCGTACTGTATACCGTTCACTCCCCACTCGAAATGTTTGTGCCGACAGGAAACCTGGTGCTTGACCGGGCAGGTAACCTCTACGGCACCACGGGGTACGGTGGCGTATCGGAATTCGGAACAGTGTTCAAAGTAGATCCTGCCGGCACCTACACGGTGCTGCACGCTTTTACCGGGGGATCGGATGGGGTAGGACCCAGCGGAGCATTGGTGCAAGACGCCGCTTGCAACCTCTACGGCGCCACCTTAGGCGGCGGTGGTGGCGCGGCTTGCCTCGACGGCTGTGGAACCCTGTTTAAGGTGGACCCGACGGGTAAGGAGACTGTGCTGTACAGTTTCACTGGTGCGGACGGATCGGACCCACAAGGCCCCCTGGCGCTGGATGGGTCGGGTAATCTCTACGGCACCACGGTCCAAGGTGGCCTTAGCGGCCTTGGAGTGGTGTTCAAGTTGGATCCAAGCGGCAACGAAACCCTGCTGCACGCCTTCACTGGACTGGACGGCGCATATCCCAATGGCATAAGCATCGACTCGGAGGGCAATCTCTACGGCACCACCTTTTCAGGCGGCAAAGTTTTCAAACTCACGCGATCGCCCTAATGTCTCGACTTCGGCAACTGAGCGTGCGCCGAACCCGGAATGTCCCGGCAGGCACACCACACAAGGTGACGGTTACGTTCCTATAACAGAAGCAATCGTCTGCCATGAATCGGCGTCAGGCCCGCGAAAGGAAACCGGTTCTCTGGCCGCTCAGAAATCTCCAGCAGATCAGAATGCAACCCAAAGCTAGGAACGCTTCATGAATGTCGGCTCGTTTGTCATAACGGATGCGCAGGCGACGGAACTGATTCAGCCAGGCGAAGGTTCTTTCTACCACCCAGCGCCATCGCCCCAGTCCGCTGCTATGTTCTGTGTTGCGCTTTGCGAGAAAAGGGATGATGCCTCGGTTGCGTAGACCTCGCCGAATTGCTTCGGCATCATACCCGCGGTCACCGATAACACACTCCGGACGGTGACGCGGCCGTCCGCGTTCTCCCTGCAAGTCTGGGATGGTGTCGACTAGGGAGAGCGCTCGTGTCGAATCGTTACGGTTAGCCCCAGTCAGTTGAATAGCTACCCGTGCTCGGACTGCCATCATCACCAGCTCTAGGAACGTGCCCGCTGGGTTGGATGGCCTCAACGTTCGTCCGGCTACTTGTCGGCCTTACAACGGCGTTTGCGGGGCCATTTCTCCGGCCTCTATGGGTCCTTGGAGGGTCAAGAGCAATCGACGCAGAGAGCACAGCCGGTGTAAAATTGCTCCGTTTGGTGCTCCAGATTTCGTCCCCCACCCGGTCTGTCTCCCCCACTGATGGACATTTTCCGGCCGGAACGCTAACGTATTAACTGTCGTTTTTTGTCACCTGGTCGAGCAGGGGCGCGGTACCCAAGT
>Ga0187769_10001216_pt1 | contig 14605 bp, 14 predicted proteins | sample 0116_SJ02_MP02_1_FD_133140 | JGI IMG/M metagenome (GOLD analysis project Ga0187769, IMG submission 133140) | Tropical peat soil microbial communities from peatlands in Department of Meta, Colombia - 0116_SJ02_MP02_10_MG | ecosystem: Environmental > Terrestrial > Soil > Wetlands > Peat | place... | reverse complement strand
CGAGAGGGTGCCCTCTACCCGCTCTAGAGAGCGCGAAGTCCAAACCCCGCCGGTCGCCTTTGCTATGTCAGCTGAGATGGCGCCCCATCCTCCACCTCGGCTCTCCTTGTCTAACGTCTCCCTCACCTCGACCAACCTGTCTTTCTTGAAAGCACCCACAGCATGTTTGTTGATCGGAAAGAATACGGCGTGAGTAGTGGGATTCAACGTGATGGTGTAAGGTCTGCCGCTCACACGGAATGCGATTCCTCTTGTCCAACGAAATCCTGGCTCGGCGGTTGGGCTTATGGCTTTCTTTGCGATCTCCACGTCCCCGACTAGTTCCTCAACGGTGAGGATTGCGCATGGCGTTCCGAGAGCAAGTGACAACTCGTCCGCCACTCTTAATCGATTGTTGTCTGATGCCTGCAACACGAAGTTCCCCGTCCCGTGGTACCAGTTGGCAATTCTGGTCTTTGAGTTGAGCAACGCTAGTTTCTGGTTGGTTGCGCGAACACCTTCCTGCATGCTCGTTCTACGAGAGGAAAAGTTACCTATGCCAACTGCAAACGCCAAGAGGATAGGCACGAAACTCGCTCCCGCTATATTGAATGATAGTTCCTCTACTAGCTTATTTCGTGATTCTTATTCACCCATAGAAGCCCTGCACCTTATTTGGTTCAAATCCCTGCAGCCCCGCCAACAGATCCGGTCTAATTTCCCAAATCCGCCAAATTCAGCTAGGTAGTTCCAAATCCCGCCGGTCTCCGCACAGCTGCGTGTGTACTTAAACGCATATCGCGTATTTGTATAACGTATCGGTGAGACGCATTTGGCGAAGGTAAAGGTGCTTGAAGGGTACAGGGTCACTATTCCCAAAGAGGCGAGGAGACGATTGAAGATCAAGAAGGGTGACTCACTCTCTTGGGAAATGCGTGGACGTGAGGTTGTTTTTAGGGTCGAACATCTGCCGGCGTCATCAACCTCTGAGATGATGGGGTTGACGGCTGGGGTAACGGGCGAGCTTGACGAGGCGACCTTTGAGGAGGTTAGAGAGAAGCTTGGAAGAGCGTCAAAGATTTCTCGGCGCAAGCATTTTGGTAAACTGGCTGAAGGTCGAACCAAGTAGGGCGTTACGAGACGAACATGCGCTCGTGTCAGGCTACGTACTCCATAAGATCGAAACGGGGGAAAGCGCGGTAACTTCTGTGACCGTGAAGGATGAGGTTGCGATTTGGCTCTCTCGCTATAAACCCCGCACTCTGCGCAAGTTCATGGAACTTCTGCTAGGTTACACCTCCCTCGAAATAGTAAGCCCCTCAATTGAAGACCAAGTCGACGCCGCCAATTCTTTCGGCAAGTACCCTTTGGGGTACACAGATTCTCTGAGCCTCTCATTGATGGGAAAATACCGAATAACCGAGATTTACTCCTCCGACGCAGGCTTCGACTCGGTCCCAAACATCAAACGGATCTTCGATCAGCTAGTAAACGAGACAGAATTTGAACGGTTCAAGAACACGCTCGCTAACGCGCGGTCCGCGTGAGAAACGAGTGCGCGTTGGGTAATTCTTGGGTTGCGATAGTCCGAGACTCCGCTGAAAGATGGGCGCGACCTCAACCAGTTGCCTTGTTCGTCAGAGCCCTTGACCTGACGCTTCTAGATGTGAGGTCACATCTACCATATCTTTTTCCTCGTAATGAAGAGTGAGAGCGTGTAGCAGCGGATTGGGAGCCACATCAGGCTGTATGCGAGAGTGAAAGTGAGACCGTTCTTTTCATACTGGGAGTACGGATAGTAGCATGATCCGACCAGGAACGTGTAGGCGAGAAAGAGGCTGAGTCCAAGGTACAGGTTCAATCTGAAGAACGCTAGGAGGCTGAGAAGGTACCCGGCGGAGAGAACGGCGTAGAGGGCCGCCGCGTGTCGACTCAGATTGTAACGTGTTTGTTCGAGTGATCCCAACATAAAGCGGATTTGTCTTCGCAGTTGCCGCTTCAAGGTCTCGTTTTTTCTCCACATGAAGCAGACGGCGTTGGGAACGAATTCCGGGTTGATTCCCCTTTTCTCAAGCAGTTTACCGTAAACAATGTCTTCGAGGACGGTGTCAGTGGGCATGGGGTTGGCTACGAGGAAGCTTCGTTGCATGTACATGCATCCCCCGAACCAGTACCAGTGCATTGGTCCACTGTTGAATCCGATAAGTCGATTCTTCATCGCGGCCGTATTCTCCGATAATGAGTAGACGACGCCGCTCCCGACGGTCGGCTTGCTTCGTTCGAAGGCAATCTTGAATGCCTCAAAGAATGTTGGCGTTAACACCATGTCCGCATCTAGGACCAAGATGTAATCGGTGTCGAGCTGTTTAGCGTAGAAGTTGATTGTTGCAGCCTTGTTTCCAAACTGGACACATCCACTCTTGCCAAGACACTTATCGTGGCCGACGACAACTTTGTCTGGTTGCATGGTCTGTTCGCTGAAACTTGAAACCAGCCTCTCCGCAGCGCCGCAGTCGTTTCGGCAAGGTACGATCACAGCTAAAGTAACCATCCGTTATCTCCTTCAACAATTACTCTTGGACTCGAGGATTAACAGCTAGCTCTGGGATTTGGGGACTGTTCGGTGGAGTTTCATTTCGTGGAGCAATCAAAGCTCGCTCAAAGAAACGAAAGCTTTCTTGTCTTTGAGACGCTCGTACTGTCTCTCCATGAACTCTTCGTGCTCCGCGAATAACATGAGCCGTCTTAGGATCTCGTCGTAATTTTCCCCTTTCCTTCCTAGCAGTCGCAAACGGTCCCTCGTCTCCTTCTCAAGCGGGATTGTCGTTGTCGATGTATCTCGTAGGCGGTTCCTATGGCGCATAGGTCTTTCAGTGGAGTCCTTTGCACTGTGCCGAACATTCCCTCTCCCTTCAAGATAGTCTTGGCGAGAATTTCGTTGATGGCTTCCGATATGCCTCTGGCCCGTACTTCTTCAATATCTTGCATGCAAGCCTACTTCTTGAGGCCTGGAACCCCATTCAACGGACGAGCATTCCTTACTGCATTCAGTACTGAGTTGGATACTTGCTGAGCAGCGACTTCACCTATCAGCGTTACCATCCTAGTACTATCGAATGTCTTCTTGATTTCGTTTGTACTAACCGCGAACAAGGTGTCCCCATCTGTAGTCGCGTGTACTGGCCTGATTACGCGCGCCAGACCGTCATGACCTGCCTGGGCTATTCTGATTATCTGCTCGTGAGTCATTTGAGCGTTGGTCACAATTACACCTATTGATGTGGCCTTTGATCCCTTCTTGCCTCGCGCTATGGAAAGATATTCGGGAATCACTTCGGTGAGTTCACAGAAGTCCGGCGCGTTGCTCTGTTTTCGTCTTGCGCCAGCGATCGTCCTGCCGTCTGATGGGTCGAACACATTCCCGACGGCATTCGTGACGACAACCGCTCCAACCATTATCTCTTCATTTATCCTTTGGACCGATGAGCCTAGCCCTCCCTTCCAACAAGTCTTCATGGATCGAAACTTGCCTACCGTTGCACCTATTCCCGCACCTACATTTCCTTGCGTCACTGGTGAAGATGAGGCGTTCTTGCAGGCTGTGTAGCCTAGCTTCTCGTAATCGATTGAGGTCACATCCTTTGCAAACCCAAGGTCATAGATATTGGTTCCAACTATGCCGGGCACATTTCCGACCTGCGTACTCGCTAGCTTGTGCTTCAACAGGAATCTTCTGATTCCGGCAGCTGCATCGAACCCGAAAATGTCACCACCCGTAAGGAGTATGGCCTGCTTCATGTAGAATGTCTTTCCCGCCTCAACAGAGTGGGTGTCATAACCGCCCGGCCAGCCTCCTCTCGGATCGCATGCAGTGACAGCGGGTCTTTCGAAGAGAAGTACAGTGCACCCTGAGAGCCTCCTTCTGTCTTCAGCATGTCCAACTTTGACTCCGTGAATGGAGGTTAAAGTGAGGTTCATGTCTTTCAACTTTCTAAGTGACGACTCTGTGTTAAATACAATTTTCGTGTGTAAGCCAAGGTAGAGATGGTTTGACTAGTTAGTTGGACGTAGGATTTCTGCCTCGTGAATTCTGGGCGTGTCGGCGAGGTATTGGATCATTCCACAGCTCGTTCCGTCGGAGATGCTTGCAAGAGTTTTTCGGCGAAGTGACAGGCGGAAAAGTGGCCAGTCACGACTTCTCTAAATTCTGGTTCCGTTGTCATGCATATTTCCTGAGCATAAGGACACCGAGGATTGAAGCGGCAGCCCGCAGGCGGATTTATCATGCTAGACACTTCTCCGTGCAGAGGAGGTCTTTCTATCTTCTTATCGGGGTCGAGACGTGGAACTGACACAATCAGCGCGAGGGTGTAAGGGTGAAGCGGGTGCTCAAGGACATCCTTCGTTTCTCCCACTTCGACGAGCTTTCCCATGTACATTACTGCTATTCTATCCGAAGTGAATTTCACAATGTTGATGTTATGAGTAATGAACAGGTAGCTCAATTTGTAGTCATCTTGCAAGGCTCTGAGTAGATTTAGAATCTGCGCCTGGATTGAGGAGTCAAGGGCGCTGGTCGGCTCATCCAGTACGAGGAATTTCGGGTTCAGGACGAGTGCACGGGCTATGGCTATCCTTTGTTTTTGTCCACCGGAGAACTCATGTGGAAATTTTGTGAGGCTATCTTCTGGCAGTTTGACAGCTTCGAGGACACGATTTACTGCTTCATCCGCGGATTTTCCGTCGAAGTCTCTGAAAGCACGGAGGGGTTCTGTGACGATATCTTTCACTCTCATTCGGGGGTCTAGGGAGGACACTGGGTTCTGAAAGACTATTTGCATCTCTCTTCTGATTTTCCTCAATTCGCTTTCTTTAAGGCCTGAAATTTCTTGACTGTCGAAGATTATCTTTCCAGAAGTGGGACGTTCAAGCATGAGTATGGTTCTTCCTAAGGTCGTCTTCCCTGAACCCGACTCCCCAACAAGTCCGAGAGTCTCATTACGATGTAGGGCGAATGTGACAGCATCGACAGCGTGGACATTCAGGGTTCTTCTCCCGAGCACTCTGTCCAAGATCGTTGATTCTAGAGGGAAGTATTTCGTAAGGTCTTCCACGAGAAGAAGTTCATTCATCTTGGGTACCTCAGGAAACACGCAACTTTATGCCCGGCTTCGGTTTCGCTAAGATCGGGGTGCTCGGCTATGCATCGATCAAAGGCGTACTTGCAACGCGGGTTGAACTTGCACCCAACGAGCTGGCTCCGCAGGTCAGGTACATCCCCAGGAATCGTCTCAAGCCTACCCTGATCCTTATACTTCTCCGGAAAGGAGCCAATCAATCCTTCACTGTAAGGATGTTTTGTTTTCCTGAAGATTTCCCTCGTTTCGGCCAGCTCTACTATCTCACCAGCATACATTACGGCTACCACTTCAGCAACTTGGGCCGCGACAGCGAGGTCGTGAGTGACGAAAATAATCGAGGTCCCCACTTCATCGCGAAGGCTCCGCATAAGCTGCAATACCTGCGCTTGAGTAGTAACGTCCAACGCCGATGTGGGTTCGTCAGCAATGAGAAGGGATGGTCTCTCAATGAGGGCTCGCGCGATCATGACTCTCTGCGCCATGCCACCAGAGAGTTCGTGCGGGTACTTTCCCAGGACCGTTTTAGGGTCTGCGATTTGCACTTTTTCCAATGCCTGAACAATTTCGTCTGAGAGGGCCTCTCTCTGTCGTGACCTAGGGACGCGAAAGCTGAACATTCTCATCGCGCCACCGCTTACCCCATGCCCGTCCTCGGGAGCTTCTCTCTTGAACGGGCCGTAGGACTTGTGCGTGGTTCGTTTCTCACGTACCTCAATGGCTTCTTGTAGCTGAGCTCCTACAGTGAAGACGGGGTCTAGCGAACTCATCGGTTCTTGGAAAACCATTGATATGCCTGTACCGCGAAATAGTGCCATCTCCGCTTCCTTTACCCTAAGCAGATCTCTTCCTTGGAAGATTATCTGACCTGTCTCGACCAAAGCAGGAGGCATAGGGAGCAGCCCGATAATGGAAAGACCCAACGTACTCTTACCGCAGCCTGATTCTCCCACTATAGCGACGATCTGTTTCGAATCGACTGCGAGGCTGACTCGATCGAGAGCTCGTACTTCTCGCATTTTCGACTTGTACTTCACAACAAGATTTTGCACGTCAAGCAGGACTTCTGGCATGTTCCTCCTCTTCCTATTCAAAGAGACTTCGGGTCTTTGGGTCTAGCGCGTCTCTCAGGCCGTCTCCAAGCAGGCTGAACCCAACTGCCACTATCAAAATCGCGGCCGCCGGAATGAGGGGAATCCACGGCGCACTAGACAAGAAGTGTTCTTCCTGTACCGTCATCAATCCCCATTCCGATGTGGGTGGCTGAGCCCCCAGGCCGATGAAACTCAAAACCGAGAAGATGATTATCACTACCCCTAGATCTAGGGTTGCGTATACGAGAATCACTGGGACGATGTTCGGAATAATGTGATGAACTATGATGTATCTTGCTCCGTGCCCGGCCGCTCTGGACGCTTCAACGTACTGTTGCGACTTCACCGACAATGTTTCGCCTCTGGCAAGACGAGTATAGCCCGGCCACCAGACCGGCGACAGTGCCAAGATCGCGTTGTTGGTGCTTGGGCCAAGAGCGGCAACAATTGCTAGAGCCAGCACAAGGCCTGGGAACGCGAGAAAGATGTCCGCCACGCGCATTATAACTTCCTCGACCAGACCGCCCAAGTAGCCAGCAATTGTACCCGTTAGCAAACCCATCGACACTGCGATTGCTACGACGCAGAAAGGAATCTCCGCGTCGATAGGGACGGCTGCCATGACCCTGCTGAAGACATCTCTGCCCAGTTCGTCGGTGCCAAATATATGCACAATAGATGGAGGCTGAACGATCGCTGCCGTGATACTTGAAGGGTTATACGGAAGAATGGAATCCGATGTCAACCAGAGAACAATCGCGGTCGCGACGAACGCAACCGCGATCACTAGACCAATCATAGTTGTAGTACTTGAACGTAGAATCCGAAGTGTAAGGCGAGCTTCCTTGGTATCGATTGGAAGGCGTGACCTCATGCGCATTCAGATGACACCTAGTTTGCGCTGAACGCTAGCAATCGCACTCTCGCACGACTGAGAATTTCTCACCTTAAGACGTTTTCCGACTAGTTCTCCGGTAGTTCTGTAGGCAGGATTTCGAAGACTGAAATTCCTATGTTAGAAAAACCCTTAAGTCGGATTCCAGCAGTCGTATTGCTGTGTGTTGTTAGGTGGCTAACAGAAAGAGGTTAGCCGTGGGAAGAGTTAGCGTCGCGGTTATGGTTATCATTATAATTGTAGTTGCCGGAATAGCTGCGTATTTTGTTACCGTCCGCCCAAGTACGACGACCTCGACAGCTACCACTTCAAGCGCGCCATTGCCTACGCAGCTAATCATCGATGAACCCTCTCCGATCGTATCTGCAGATCCGGGTACATCGATCGATCTGGCCGGGGAGGAGATAATCTGTAACACGAATTTGCCGCTGATATTCTTCAACACCACCGGCCCTCAGTACAATGGCTACATGCCCGTACTCGCCAATGCCTGGCAAGAGACATCGGACGGTCTGACTTACACATTCAATCTCAGACCGGACATATACTTCAGCAACGGTGACCCGTTTAATGCGTACGTGATATGGTACAACTTCTACCGGAACATGTTCATGCTGCAGGCGCTTGACTACGTTTATCTCGTGTACGCCAACACAACTGGCGTCACAGTCGGCGACGTGAATTCCCTCAACAATCCGCAAAATCAACCAAATGCGACTCTTCTCTCAATAATGGAGAATCCGCACAATTCCGCGACGGTCCTGAACGCAACTGCGATTCAGTTCCATCTCAGTGCCCCGTATGTGGGGTTCCTTCCGCAGGTTGCGTCTGGTCCTCCTTGGGACTGGGTTGACCCGTATGTTGTTGAGCAGCATGGCGGCGTTGTAGCCAACCAGCCCAACACCTACATGGTATATAATGGGACAGCGGTCGGATTGGGGCCATACATCATGCAGAAGGGCGTTCCCAACCAATACGTGACCCTGATCGCCAACCCTCATTACTGGGCAGCGAACCTCACAGCGAGCGAGAGGAACTTCATGCTCCAACCTCCTCTGATTCCAGAGGTAACAGTCAACTACAAGAGTGTTGAGCTGACTCGGTCACTGGACCTAACCAACAACCGCGCCCAAGCCGCCCCAATTCTTTACACCGATGTATCGAGCGTGCTCGCGAAAGACCCTAACCTCTACATACCACACATCGGCCTTTCCGGCACGTTGGAATGGTTGGCACTTAACACTTTCAAGTTCCCTTTCAACAACACGTTGCTGAGACGCGCTGTCATCGAGTCAATTAACGTAACCCAAATACAGGAAGTGGTCTACCGAGGTTACATTGCGCCGCTGAACGGCCCCGTGATGCAAGGGTTCTTCGGGTACAATTCCTCGATTAGCCCGATTCCTTACGACGTGGCGGATGCTAAGACACTACTTACAGAGGCCGGGTATCCTAACGGCAACGGCCTCCCCAAAATCAGTTTCATTTATTACAAGAGCGAAGAAGCTGATGAGCTCGCTAGCGTTCTGGTCAACGACTTAAGCCAAATAGGAATCACTCTGGTACCTGAAGGCCTCTCTACTTCTGCCGCGATATCTGTATTTGGGCTACCCCCCACCGACCCCAAAGCGCCGCTAATAGAGCAAGAGACGTGGACGTACTGGCCAGATTTTACGGCCTATGAGTTTGTTATCGACGCGGACCTCGGCGTCTTCAGTACTTTCAACAACGCAACAATCAACAATCTGATCTACGCGAGTAACGCAGAACTGGATTCGACCGTTAGAGCTCAGCAGCTATCGCAAATAGTGCAGCTGACTAACGAACAGGCTGCATTCATTTGGTTGGGGCAGGATGTCGATACATATGCCACCGGCGTCGGGAACGGTCCAATAGTCTGGAACAGCTGCTTGACCGGAATGTTCGAAAACGCAGGTTTCATAGGCATCGACTTCGCTCCAGTACATTACACTTGTAGTCCCACAGGATAGCCATCGCAGAGAGCGGCCGGACCATCCCCGAATTCGCGTAGAGTAACTACGAACAAATCCTCAGAACCTAGTTTGCCCCAAATTAATTTCTGGATCCATTGGGACAAATCCTTTGCTTTCCGCGGTCTGCTTGCCGTGCATGACTTCGCCGCTATGGGCTGAGTTTAAGAAATGTTAACCCAAACCCATGATCGACAAAACCCAACATGACGACGAAAGTATTCGTCCCCTTCATTATAGCATATTTCCGGAGCCGCTGGGCTAGACAGAGAACCACACTTGGATGCCCACAGAGCCAAGCACGTGTTCCGCGTCCCCTATAGCTTGATTCTCGGATCGAGGAAGGCATAGATTATGTCAGCAATCAAGTTAGCAATCACAACTCCGAGAGCAAAGAGCACTGTAATGCCAATGATTGCTGGGAAATCGTAGCTCTCTATCGATTGTGTGGCGTACAGTCCAATGCCTGGCCACTGAAAGATGGTTTCGATTACGATTGCACCGCCTAGCAGTTGGCCCAGAACCAATCCCAAAACGGTCGTTGTTGGAATGAGAGCATTTCGAACAGCGTGCTTGATGATGACAGTTCTCTTCGACAGACCCGTTGCAAAGGTGCCGCGAATGAAATCTTTCTGGAGAATGTCAAGCATCGAAGCCCTTGTAATACGGGTAATAATGCCAAAGTAAATTAGCGAGAGGGCAGTTGCGGGAAGCACGATGTGCCAAACCGCGTCCACAAAAACGGGCCAGTTAAGAGTTAAGGCGCTATCCACGATAACCATTCCAGTGATACTCGGCGGAAATGCCAGGTTAGGGGATAGTTCTCCCTGAGTCGGGAATATTTGTAGGACGTACCCGAAAATGAAAATCACCAAGAGAGCTACGAAGAATGGGGGAGACGAATATGCAGTCAAATATGTTAGACGCACGGCGTGATCCCCTTTCTTGTTATGGTACATCGCTGCGAGAACCCCGAGCGGAATTCCGACGAGTACAGTGATAATTATTGAGGCCAGGGCCAATTCCAGAGTTGCTGGGAAGAAAAACTCGACTTCAGATATGACTGATCTTCCAGAATTAGGGTCGAGCCCCCAGTTGCCAGTGAACAGGTTAACCATGTAATAATAATACTGTACGTAAATGGGGTCGTTGAGGTGATATCTCAGCTTAAGCGCGTCCAATGTTGCCTGCGAAGCTCGAAGACCCGCCCATGCTCTTGCGACATCTGGTGTGAAGACAAACGATATGAGAAATGTGACAAAGGTGACTCCGAGGACTACAGGGATTAATAGGAGCACCCTGCGCGTGATGTAACCCGCTAAGCCCGTCCCCTGTTCACTACAATGGCTGCTGCGCTTCTCGACTATTTAGATTTGGTTAAGCAAAGCAACCTACCGCAACGCCGTAACATGTTCGGACTGGATACGTCTGTCTAAGACCGATGACAAATAGTACGACAAAAGCGGCTTCCTCCAGCGGCTCTTGGGACAAATACTCAGACGAAACTACGTTCAACACACCTACCTTCGATGACACGATGAGAATTAGTTTGACAATCGACAAAAATAGCAGACACCGCGCCGACTTCCCCTCTTTACGGACAAGTTGGCGATAGGAATCACTACGATCCGCTTCTTTACGATTCCGCGAGAGTTCTGCAAAAGAGGCCCGTCAGCTATTTGCAGATACTACTATGTTGTCGGTAACAGAAAAGATAATTTCGGATTATCAGTAGAACACTTTGCCCAAGCTGTTGGTTTTTCTCGGGTCTGGTAGTGCGAGCGGGCTACATTGGACTGTGCGTGTCGATTCCAAGCGAGGCACTTGGTAGGGTGAACCAAAGACGCTGATGCTTGTTGCTTGAGGGACCGTGAATTGCCCGCCAATGAGACTATCGATTGCATTTGCTAACCATTTGTAGTTTGCAATTCTCTCATCTGTACTTAATCCGTAGATGCCGTAGTCTTCGAACGCTTCAGGGTGTACGGAAAGCAGGAGCATCTTATTGATCCTCACAGCGGCGGGGAGGTTTCCGGGGATGTTTGCAAAGGTCATTAGTGCAGTGCCGACCGTCTCCTTGGGCGTTTGCCTCCAACCCCAAGTTGGTCCGCCGTAGTAGATCATGTTGAGTCCATTGCTCAGTCGCGTCATGTTGTAGGCGGGGTAGTCGGCAATGGTCCATATTGAACCTTCTACGGTGGGAACGAGGCCGAGTAGATCGGTCCAATTGTAGTATTGACCCTCCCAGTAGTAATCCTTGGCGGCATAGTACCAGCCAGCGCAAATCCCAACGTAAGCACCGCCCCTGTCCAGAAAAGTGAGAATGTTCGTCTTTCCAGCCGAGCCTAGTGAGGATTGCTGGCCATATGCGTCACCGCCAGGCTGAATGTATAGGACGACATTTGGATAATTCGATAAATTGCAGTCAGATGTCAGATTAGTGCTGTTCAAGAAAACGGGTCTCACAGCGGAATCGTATATTTGCCACCAATCCAAGAAATTCGTAATCCACCCAAAACTGAGCGGATCAACACCACCGACACCCCAATCTTCAGCGGAAGTAGCGTTCGTGGTCATTGATCCGCCATAGACAACGATCGTCGTGTCTGAGTGAATCGGACAGTGAACGCCAGCGCTTGTCGATGACTTCGGCCAATATACTGCAAAAATCCCTGCAACGAAACAGATCAAAAGCGTGACGGCAATGACCTTTCGTCGCTTCATTCGACGCACTACGGGAAAGACGCTATTTCTTTCGGCGATCTTTACGAAGGATAGTATTCCACCTGATTCTTTTGGTCATCTTCTTCGCGACATTGCTCGGCTACTGCGTCGAAGCACGTACACGCAAACTGCAAGCCCAAAGAACGCCACAATGCTTACGCTGCCAAATTCGGGTATCGGCGTGGTACTAAGATCGACAGTAATGTAGGCGATATAGATGTCACCGGTAAGGCCTCGATATAGGCCAAGAGAAAAGAAACCGTCATAAACGCTTGTACCGTTTTCCCAACCATAAGTATGTCCGGGGGTTAGCGCCCAATCCAATCCATCGCCCGAATTGAGCGCTTTCCTGAATTCAAACCAATAATGTGTTCCGTCGTAGCTGGCTGCTCCTTGTAGATTATTCTGTATGTCACTCTGTGGCTCGGCTTGAAACATTTTCCCGTTGTATCCATACCCCTCCCATACTTGGTTTCCATAGTTGACTTGGCCATAATTGCTATATTGAGTCGTCAGTCCACCAGTTGACTGGCCCCAGAAATATTCAACGAACCCAGCATCCATCTTGCTAATGTCATTTGATGGCCACGTAATTCGGTACAGGAAATAAATCCAATTCGAATCGTACTTCGACCAGATCTCCGCAGAGATGTAAGGAGCCTTTGGTGGAATTCCGAAACCTAGGTTGACGTTAATCGGAGATGCATCACTCCATTCGGCTGGATTCATGACTCCGTTAAGAGTCACGGGGTTCGTTAAGGGTGTGCTCACGAGTTGACCTTGTAAAGGAACGGGTTCCGTGAGCGCATGCTCACCATTTGGGATCACATTAGTTTGTGCATTGGCGAAGACAGATAGCGTGATTGCTAGGAAGAAGATTAGGAAGGAGAGAACCGACCCCTGCAGTCTGTTCGTAGTTCAGACCTGTTCCAGTTCTCGATTCTGAGACTTTAAAGATATTGGTGGGTTCGTATCCCGCTCGCCCCACTACCCTTCATCTTTCACATCGGATTCTTCAAAACGTGTCCCTTCCCAGCAGTCGCAAACGCTCTCTTGTCTCTTTCTCAAGTGGGATTGTCGTTGTCACCATCGTTGACCAAACAATTGGAGGTCATGTGGAAGTACTAAGGTTATGCTAAAACCCAATTCATTCTGAAGATCAATTTGTGATAGATCCCGCGTGCTACCGTTGGTTATATACAACTCTCCAAGGTGCAGCTGGAGTGAGAGTGGGGTTTAATCACTGTTCCTTCTCTCTTGATCTTTGCTGGTCATTTGGAAGCGAGGTTTGGCATAATTTCAGCTGCTAATTCTAAGGCGTCTTTGTGGTTAGGTCCGTGGATGTAGAGGATTGGACATTTCAGTCCGCTGCCAATGTGTCTGCGGAGCTTCTCCGAGCACTCCTCGGGGGTCCCGGCAACTGCAAACCTACCCACCAATTCATCGGTGACGTTGTCTACTGCCGCTTCCAGGTTTCCTTTCAGGTAGCTGGTCTTCACGCTCTCAATATCCCGCTCCGGGACGCCCTCGAGATTGAGTACGTTTTGTGGTGTGCCGGGGATCGTGTATGTGCCCAGAATCTTCTTCGCGAACTGCCTCGCCTCATCCCCATCCCTAGCCAAGCAGGTTTCGAAAAATCCTACGGAGTCAATGCGTAACGGATCACGTCCCATGCTCCTAGCCTTACTGGTGACTCTGTCAATCGCATACTTCGTATACTTGGCCGAGAACGTGGCTCTCCGGGATAGAATAACTCCATCCGCCAATTCCCCTGCCAAGTCCAGCATTCGTGGGCCGAGGGCGCCCATGTAGATTCGGGGTTGGGGTGAAAGGCGAGTTTGAGGCGTGGTTACGGCAAATACTCTGCCATCGTAAGTGAAGTTCTCTGCCGAGTAGATTCCACGAACGATCGCAAAAGCGTCCCGCATCGCTTCGATAGGCTTCCCAAGTAGATGGAAGGTTCTGGCTAGCCGTTCCGCAGCCCCCAGACCCAGAATGAATCGGTTGCCTGACAATTGGTTCAGGGTTGCGGTTTCAATCGCGAGAGTCTGCGGGTGCCGCCTAAACGGGCTCGTAATCCCCGTTCCCACAACCAGCCGTCTCGTCGCGTGCAGCGCAGCGCCCGCAAGCACAATCGTCCCAGCCTCATCATTTTCCTGAATCCATAAACTCCGAAAACCCGACTTATCAGCCAAGCCTGCCAGTTGAACGAAAGAATCAACGGGCAAGCCACCATCGAAGCCCACCCCAACCGATTCGAAACCATCGTTCATGGGTATAGGATGTACGCGCCCTAAAGATAAGACGAACTAATACGAGAGGCTGTACGTGACCATTACTTTTCCTTAAATATTACGTCGTGTAAGACGCATGTATGACAAACACAATCACGGTGAGGCTCTCGGAGAAAGAGAGAAAAGAACTTGCCAAGCATGGAAAAATATCCGATGTCGTAAGGGACGCGCTTAGTCTCTATCTTCAAGAAAAGAGTTCAAGGCGAATTATTGATCGGTTAAAGGAACTACAGAAGTCCCCGGTCCGAACGACAATTCAGGAGGACCTTCGGTCGATTAGAGCTGATCGCGATCGTTGAAGATAGCTGACAGCAGCTACCTCACTGAGGGAATTCTTCGGGACGCCACATTGCTGGAAAACGAGGTGCTAGTGTCTCCTGATCTCGCGCTGTACGAAGTCGTCAACACCCTATGGAAGCATGAGGCTCTGATCGGGGACCTTGATGACGCTCAACAGCGTATTGAACTTCTATACGGTTTGGTCTTCGCT
>Ga0187769_10001215_pt1 | contig 14609 bp, 9 predicted proteins | sample 0116_SJ02_MP02_1_FD_133140 | JGI IMG/M metagenome (GOLD analysis project Ga0187769, IMG submission 133140) | Tropical peat soil microbial communities from peatlands in Department of Meta, Colombia - 0116_SJ02_MP02_10_MG | ecosystem: Environmental > Terrestrial > Soil > Wetlands > Peat | place... | reverse complement strand
TGCATCGGCCACGAGCGCGTCGGGAGAGAGGCCCACGGTGGTGATGTTGGCGATGGACAGGAAGGATATGGCGTCGTAGACCGAGACTGTGTTGTCGTTGAAGTTCGCGACGTAGATCTCGTTGTTCACGGGGTCATAGGCGACCGCCTTCGGGTCGTTGCCCGTCGTCAGGTTCGCAGTGACGAGGTTGTTGTTGATCACTGAGACCGTGTTGTCAGCAGCGTTCGCCACGTACACCGCGTGGCTCGACGGGTTCACGGCTATCGCCGAGGGCGACGTGCCGACGGTGACGTTTGCCATCCACTTGTTCGTGGAGCCGTCAATGACAGTTACTCTGTTGTCACCGTCGTTGGCGACGTAGACGGTCCCCGTCGTCGGGTCGACCGCGACCGCGACTGGCGAACTCCCGGTAGTCACGTTCGCGACGATGGCATTGGTCGCGCCGTTGATGACGGACATGTTGTTGTAGGCATTGTTCAGGACGTATACTGTGTTCGTCCCGTTGTTGACCGCTACGGCCGTCGGCTCGAGTCCGACCGTGATCGTGTGGACGACCAGGCCCGCGCTGTTCAGGACCGTTACGTTATTGTCGCCGGCGTCGACGACGTAGACGTTCCCAGTCGCGCTGTTGACCGCTACGGACGCAGGGTCGGTTCCGACGGTCACCGTCTTGAGCTTGACTGCCGAAGCCGACGCGATCGGGACGGCCGCAATCATCAGAGCGGCAGCGAATAGAATCACAATCGATGCAGCCGAAATTCCCCGCCGAAGAGAAGTCACGGCCACGCATCCATCGAGTCATGTATAAAAGCGTTGAACCCTCTGAATCATTTCTATCACTTTTTTTCGAGCCAGGGCTCTTCTGTCCGTCTTCGGTCATGCGACATCGGGTACCTGCCATCCTCGGCGCCAGGAAAACCGCGAAGTCTGGGGAAATGATGTCGTGGGGCAAGGAGGAAGCGCGTGCGATGGACCGGATGAGCGCAGGCTCGATGGGAACAGCTAGAGACCTACCGAGAAAACGGGCACAATCCGAAGCCCGTCTAGTCCGGAATGGAAGTCAGATAAAGTTCCCCCAGAAGGACGGGGCAATGCCGCCGAATCCGAGGACCGCCCGCGGCTTCGGGGCTTCGGGTGCGGGAAGCCAACCCATTTTACCCCGTGGTAACAAACCATAATTAGTCACGGTGAAAGCCAACAGACTATGGGGCTGAAGAAGTACGTCGGCAAGCGCCTCATATACACGGTCATACTTCTGGTCCTCATCGTTCTTTTCAACTACTTCCTCTTCCAGGTTCTGCCCTTCATAGTGAACTGCAACGGAGAGGCGTACGAACAGTGCGCGGAGAACATGTACCTCCCTGCTCAGCCGCCCCGAGGCGCTGCGAACTACAACTATCTGAACGCGATTAGGACCCGGATTTCCCAGGACTTCGGATTCCAGGACCCGGTCTTGGTCAGACTCGGCCTGTACATCAGGAACATGTTCACCGGCAACTTCGGGTTCAACATCGGAAGCTTCGGGTCGAACCCTGTCATCCAGACGCTCGATTACGCTGCCCCATACACGGTTCTCCTGCTTGGGACCTCGACCATAGCGGGCTTTGCAATCGGGATAGGCCTAGGGGTGATAGCGGCTGCGAAAAGGGGAAAGATGCTGGACGTTTCCTTCCTCGCCGTTCTCCTCTTTCTGAATTCACTGCCCGTTTTCTTCATGGGCGCCCTCCTCCAGCTGCTCCAGATTTTCCTGACCAACACCACCTACGTCAGCGTGGCTGGAGAGACCCTGCTGAAGACAGGGGCCGAGTTCTTCGAGGGAGTGCTGAGGGCATTCTTCCTTCCGTTTGTCACGCTGACTCTGGCGAACGTCGGGAGCGTCTTCCTTACGCAGAGGGCGGTCATGATGGACGCCGTACAGGAGGACTACATCCTGATGGCCCGGGCGAAGGGCCTCCCCGAGAGGACTGTCCTGTTCAAGCACGGGTTCAGGAACGCGGTTCTTCCGATAGTCACGGCCTTCGCGTTGGCGATCGGTTTTATCCTATCCGGCGCCGTCATTACTGAAACTGTTTTCGGCTATCCGGGCCTGGGGTTGAACCTCTACAACGCTGTCCTGCAGCTGGACTTCCCCCTTGAGCAGGCGTTGTTCTTCATCATCGCGGTCATGGTGGTGGTGGCCGTCTTCGCCGCGGACATAATGCACGGAATACTCGATCCTCGGGTGGTAACGGCATAGGATGGCGGCCGGGCAGGGGAAGGCCCTCTTCGAAGATTTCAAGCGGCTGATCAGGCTCTACTTCAAGTCCAAGATCGGAGTAATTGGGCTGATAATCATAGTCTTCTACGTCATCATGGCCCTCTTCTCGCCGATCCTGGCTCCTAACCCGCCCCTGGACGCCAAGGTGGGCGCCCTGTACGACGTCCCGGCGTGGGCGACCGTCTTCCCGCAGTACAGGAACACCCCAATCGACCAGACCCCGCTCGCCACCCTCGGCTTCAGCAGCCAGCAGGACGCCACGCCCTGGGCGCCTTCAGGCGAGGGACTGAAATGGAGCGTCTCTCCTGGCGTGAGCCCACCGGCGTCGGCCGGGACCGTGCCCGGGAGCCTGCTGGTCAACGCTTCGCTCACGCCCAACTCGACCGTCAACGATGTCTACCTGCCGGGGGGAGCGGTCCTCTTCTCGATATCGCACCCGTTCACATTCAACGGGGTCCCTCCTCCGTCCTTCCAACTCTACGCTGTGGTCAAGCCGCTGGAGATGCAGAACATCTCGACGATATACCTGAACTTCATCATTCACACCCCGAAGGCCAACTACTCGCTGAGCTCGAGCCCCCTCTTCAGCGCTACCCTCGGGAGCGTAGTCGAGATCCTCCCGTCGGGGGTGAATCAGTGGGACGCGGTGAGCATTCCGAGCGGCCTGCTGGCGACCTCGGGCATCCCGGTCTATTCGAACGTCGGGAACCCCTCCACGCTCATCTTCAACCAGACGGGAACGTACAGCCTCGAGATGCAGGTGCTTGGGGTCCCTACCGGAAACGCGGAGACAGGCTCGGTCTCGATGTATGTTTCCGAGCTGAAGGTTCACCTGGACGGCGGGGCGTTCGGCCTCCTGGGGACCGACAACCTAGGCAACGACGTCTGGTCTCAGCTCGTCTGGGGCTCTAGGATATCCATGATGGTGGGCATCGCGGCCGGGCTGGGCTCGGTGCTCATCGGTGCGGTGGCGGGGATAGCTGCCGGATACGTCGGAGGCCTCTTCAGCGACGTGCTGGGCAGGGTGACGGACTTCGTCCTGGTGCTCCCGTTCCTCCCGCTGCTAATCGTGGTGACGGCCATACTCGCCTCGAACCCGTTTCTCATCTCGACCGTCTACTTCTGGATCATCCTCATCTTTATCATTCTGTCCTGGCCGTTCATAGCGATACTCATCCGCGCGCAGACCGTCTCGGTGAAGGAGAGGCAGTTCGTAGAGGCGTCCCGCGCCGTCGGCGGCGGGACTGGGCACGTCCTGAGGAGGCACATCCTTCCGAACGTGATGGGGCTCGTCTACTCGCAGGTCGCGCTTAACGTTTCAGGCTTCATCCTCCTGGACGCGGCCCTGGACTTCCTGAACGTCGCGAGCCACGGCCGCCCTGTCATAAGCTGGGGGATCATGCTGTCCAACGCGCTTCCGTTCGCCACCGGGGACCCGCAGGCGAGCTACGTCTGGTGGTGGTTCCTCCCTCCTGGAATCTCCATAGCGCTGCTGTCCCTGGCGTTCGTCCTGGTAGGGTTCGCGCTGGACTCCATCTTCAACCCAAGGCTAAGGGCCAGATGAAATAGCATGGCACTGCTCAAAGTCGAAGACCTAAGGATGTATTACAACACGACGGCCGGAGAGGTCAAGGCAGTAGACGGAATCAACTTCGAGCTGAACGAAAAGGAAGTGCTCGGGATAGTAGGCGAGAGCGGCTGCGGAAAGTCGAGTCTCGCGAGCACCCTCATCAGGCTCCTGCCGACGAACGCCAGGATCGCCAGCGGGAAGATCGTCCTCGAGGGGAAGGACCTGGTCACGATGCCGGACGCGGAGATAAGGCGGACGGTGAGGTGGACCAAGATTTCGGTCGTCCCCCAGGGGGCGATGAACTCCCTCAACCCTGTGTTCAGGGTGGGCGACCAGATAGCGGAGTCGATAACCAGCCACATCGGGATGGAGGCGTCCGAGGCCAAGGCGCGGACTAGGGAGCTGCTCACCCTGGTAGGGATAGACCCCTCCCGCGCGAGGCACTACCCTCACGAGTTCAGCGGAGGGATGAAGCAGAGGGCGATGATCGCCATGGCCCTGTCCCTGTCCCCCAAGATACTGATAGCGGACGAGCCCACGACCGCGCTCGACGTGATTGTGCAGGCGGGCATAGTGGAGCTCCTCCTGGGCATCCGCAGGGACCTGGGGCTCGCGATAGTCCTGATCAGCCATGACCTGGCGCTGGTGGCGCAAATGAGCGACACGGTAGCAGTGATGTACGCTGGGAAGATCGTCGAACAGGGGGAGAGCAAGAGGGTCTACCTCACGCCGTTCCATCCTTACACCGCCGGGCTGCGGAGGGCCTTCGCCGACATAAGGAAGCCGAAACAGCCGCTGGTCTCTATCCCCGGCTTCCCGCCAGACCTGATCGAGCCCCCTCCGGGCTGCAGGTTCACGGCAAGGTGCCCCTACGCGAAGGAGATCTGCCGCGCTGAGGACCCCGCCCTCGTCGAAGCCGAGCCGGGGCACCTGGTCGCCTGCCACTTCTGGAAGGAGATAAGGGCCGGAGGAGAAAGCACATAACAGAACAGGAAGGTCAGACCAACCCCGCCGGCCAAGGAAGGGCATCGTCGTTGCTCTTCATCGCCTATGTCTTCGCGCTTCTCACCATCGCCTTCTGGCTGATTCTCCCACTGGTGTGGCTGAACAACCCGAACACGGTTTCATCGTCAGTACTGGGGCCCCTGGTGTACGCCAGCGGGTGGTTCCTCCTAATCCCGGCCGCCTTCTCCCTTGCGGCCATGGTCCACACCAACAGGTTGCGCCGCGCCCTAAGGAACAAGGAGATCGGCGCCCTGAGAGAGCTGAACTCCCTGGCGTGGGGCATACTGTCCTTCTTCCTTGCCAATCCGATAACGGGGGCGCTTCTGATTATCGCGCGCCGGCCGCTGGCGCAGGTCACAGCCTCGGAATCCTCGGGAATCGCCGAAGACAGAATCCTCGTGGTTGACCACCTTATCAAGTTCTTCCCGGTCAGAAGGTCGTTCTCTCAAGTCATGCGGGGGGGGCAGACCGCGGTGGTGCACGCGATCGACGACATTTCGTTCGAGATCCGCCGAGGCGAGGTTGCAGGGCTGGCAGGGGAGAGCGGCTCTGGCAAGACCACCGTCCTCAGGGTGGCCCTCGGGCTACTCCCGCTGACGTCGGGCCACGTGTACTTCAACGGCAAAGACATCGCCAAGATGACCAAGAAGGAGCTGAAACGGGTGCGGACGAAGATGCAGGTCGTTTTCCAGGACCCATACGAATCGGTCAACCCCAGGATGACGGTCTACGACATAGTGTCGGAAGGGCTGTTCGTCAACAACATGGTATCGTCGAGGGCGGAGGCCACCGAGATGGTGGAGAAGGCCCTGCGCGACGTCCAGCTAACGCCCCCCTCTGAGTACCTCCATCGGCACCCGCACGAGCTTTCTGGAGGCCAGCGCCAGCGCGTGGCGATAGCGCGCGCCCTCGTCCTCGGGCCGGACCTGATCCTCGCGGACGAGCCGGTATCCATGCTCGACGTGTCGGTCCGCGCCGAAGTGATGAACGTCCTCCTCGCGGTCAGGCAGAAGCAGGGCATATCCGTGGTGATGGTGACCCATGACCTTGCCCTGTCGAAAGACGCGGTCGACGAGCTTGCGATTATGTACCTGGGGAAGATCGTGGAGCAGGGCCCCGCCCAGGAGGTCGTGGCATCCCCGTACCACCCCTACACGCAGGCGCTTGTCGCCGCTGTCCCCGTCCCGGACCCCACTGGGAGGAGGATCCAGATACTGGCCAAAGGGGAGATCCCGACCAACATCGCCCCGCCTCCGGCGTGCCGTTTCCACCCCAGGTGCCCCCTCGCCAAGCCCATCTGCTCTCAGACCGAACCCTTGATGGTCGAAGTGACACCAGGGCGCCAAGTGGCGTGCCACTTCTGGAAGGAGGCCAACGAGTGGTTTACGAAGAGTTTTCAAGGAACGCCTGCCAATGGCGGGTGAGCCGAATTGAGAGCCAGCACCGTCTGGGTCTGGTTGACCCTGCTTATCCTGGTCCCGGCCGCCTTCGCAGCCACCCCCGCAAGGACGGTGGGGGTCGTCCCCGGGGACCACATTGTCTACGCGTACCACGTGCGAAGCTCATCCTATAACGACACCACGGGGGCGAACATCACCAGCAATCTCTACTGGAATCTTACGATTCAAGTCCAGTCCGTCGACGCGAGCGCCAACCCTCCGGATGTCGGCTACCAGATAAGAGAGGATGCGCTGACGAACGGGAGCATAACCGACACGTACACCGAAACCAACCTGACGACGGTCTTCGACCCGTTCAACACCACGACCTACACTGGGAACCTGGGTTTCCCGGCCTTCGTCTTCACCAACGTCCAGAACGAAACGAAGAACTTCGGGTACAACGTGCCGACCACCAACCTCCCCCCATGGGCCACGCCGGCCGACCGCGAGGTCCCCCAGAACATCACGGTCACGGTGGTCCGGAGCCAGAAGTCCATCTACGTCAGCCTCAGGGACGACCTTCTCAACGCTACGAATCCCTTCATGATCGTGGGAATGACTTTCGACGCTGCCACCGGAGTCATGCAATCGAGCAAGATGTTCACCGTCCTTTCAGGGGTCTACAAGAGCTTCTACTATACCCTCCTGAGCTTCGTCCAAGGAGCCCAGCCCATCCCCGTCTACTTCTACCTGCTGCCCTTGGCCGTAGCGGTCGTGGCGGTCGTGGCCGCGGTAGAGATCAGGAGGCGTCCCTCGCACAGGAAGAGGGCCGTCCAGAAGATGAGGAAGAAATAGGGTTGGACGCGGCCGGAACGGTCGTACGAGGACGGTGATGGGACGATGTTCGCCACTGCCGGTAGGAAGAAGGCAAGGCCGTCGACGCTCACCCTGGTCTGGTCCACCCTGCTCCTCGCGGGCACGGTCCCACTGGCGTGGGCGTTCTTCTCCTATACCATCTATCTGCCGCTGGCCGGCATCGTTGCAATAGGGCTGGTTCCCTCGCTGTACAGGCTGCGGGGGCTGAAGCAGGCCCTCCCGGAGCCCTACGGGAGGGGGAAGAGGTCGATCATCGACCTGAAGTCTTCCTTCAGGGCCGGCGTGCTGATTATCGTCGGCGGATTCGGGTGCGTCATGCTCCTCTTCGCCAGCGTCTACTTCATCCCCATCACGGACTTCTTCATCCTGATGTTCAGCATAACGGGAGGGTTCCCTCTCTCTCAGATCCTGTTCTTCCTGATGGTCCTTTCGATCGAAAGGGGGTCCCGGAGCAGGATCTACGTCGTGGTCGCCGACGAGACCAAGGAGGACGAGAGCCCAGTGCTGTCGAAGACCCTCGAGATGTCCCCTTACTCCCAGCGCCAGGCCAGCGCCTCCCCCTGAGGCCAGCCTGAGCGCCGGCCTAGAGCCTTCCCAGCTGCTCCCAGTTCCCCTTCTCCACCCTCGACCCTACCAGGCCCAGCCCCTTCCACGGTTCGGGAGGGACCGCGGCCCGCAGGGCGGTGAGGAACTCCGCGACGTGGCGCTCGACCTCTTCCCTGGGGTCCGGAGAGCCCACGGTCGGGTACAGCTCTATCGCAGACTCGACCTTTATCTTGCTTCGGACCCCGAAGCCCAGCCTTTCCCTCGTCGTGTCTTCTACCCTCACCAGGAAGTCGCACGGGGACACCACTTCGAACTCGGTCACGGCGTGGCCCCTGTTAATGCGGGTGACGAAGCCGAGCTTCTTCAGGGTCTCGGCGACGAGCCTCTCGAGCTCCTCCGAGTTGATCGTGGTCCGCGCGCGCACGGAGGGGCAGGGGTAGCCGCGCCCTAATAGGCATCTCGCAGCGGCTGCGTCAGAAGTGGCAAGAATTCCGCTGGGCTCTTCAAAAATCAGAAATCAGGGAAGGCAGTCGAGGCCCGATGGGTCCCGATTGCCTATTCTACTTCAGGTAGAAGCCGTAGCTTTGATACCAGGTTCTCGACAGGCCGAACGAAGTGTACGGCGCGTCAAGGATGACGTGCACGAAGCCCTTCGCTAGGCTCGATGTCGGGATGCTGAGGGTGCAGGCGCCAGCCGAGCAGGATGCCGAGCCGCTCTCGAGGACCTTGCCAGCCGGGTTGACTACCGACCATGTTGCAGAGCCGAAGTTTGTCGCTCCGACCTTGCATATGTTGTCCGGCGATGTTGCGCACAGTGTCGTGCTGTAAGTCCAGTCGTACACCGGCAACTTCAGCGAGACCGTCGGAGTAGATGCCTTTGTGAACTGGTCAGTGGAGTTGAAGGCGTAGTACTGCCAGTCCTGTCTGTAGTATGTTGGGTTCATGACCATCAGCCCGTTGCCGTTGTTCTCCTCAGTTGGAGTCGCAGGCGATACCAGTATGAATGGACCCGTGCCGATCTCCAAGTTCATGGAGTTGTTCAGCCACTGAGGCCATGTCGAAACTGGAACCTTGGACAGGTAGGACGAGCACCCAGAGCAGGTGACGTCTGCCACCGGGTTCTGGTTGATGTCCATCGCTCCTGCGGCCGTGGAGAATTCGTCAAGGTTGAACCAATCTGGGTGAGCTGGGACGCCCATTGCGGAAGCCGCAGAGGCGGGGACAGCTCCGAAGATGTGCTGCGGCAGCAGTGGTACCTGCGTGTTCAGCAGGTTCCAAGCCGACGAGCTGTTGATGTAGAGGGTGATCTGGAGTGGGTTGTTCGGTGGGATGAAGGTCGCCATCAGGCCCGCCGGGCCGGCCAGGATACCCGCTGAGGGTGTGGCCGTGTCAGGCAAAGCTGGCGGTAGAGATACTGCGTTGAGGAACAGCGAGAAGTTGTAGTCGTAGGCTGTGAACGGAACGTGGTCCTGCCAGTAAATGTTGGGCTGGAAGTTGAACGTGATTGACTCTCCCTTGATTATCTTGCACGACGTGCAAATCTCTGACTGCATCGCGAACCACCCGTTGCCGTCCGGCTGTGTCACGAACGGCGACTTGGCGGTACCGATTGTCTTGACCGGGGTGACTGCGTTGGTCGTCATCCAGTTGACGAACTTCAGCGGAGCGGTAAACCCGTTCGCTGGAGTGTTCAGCGGTGAGTCGTAGATGTTCAACCAGATGTCGTTGTCATACACTGTGGTGGACGTCTCTATGGGGTTCAGTCCGCCAGCCGTAGTGGGTGGGTTGGCCAGACCGAGCAGGAAGTTACCACCGTTGGGACAGGTGTTGGCACCTGGCTTTGCACCGGTGATGTAGCAGGTCTGGTAGACGTTCAGCGCCGTGTAACCGAGTCCGCCCCCACTGTTGGGGCCGTAGTTCGGTATCGCAGCGTATCCCGCCCATCCTGTGACGTAGTCCGCGTAGAGGACGTTCTCGAAGTATATGTTGAAGATTGGTAGGTTGTTCACCTGGTAGGTGGCCACCTTCCTGTTGGCGGTGGCGGCGGCTCCTGCCGATGTCGCATAGATGACTGCGTTGGTGTAAGCGTCGGACACCGGGTCGTGGAGACCAGTCGGGTTAACGTCCGAAGGTATGAACACGCTGTTCAAGAATTCGGTCGAACCGATGTAGTCCACACTGGCCGAGTAACCGTAGCTGTACATGCCCCACGTGTCGGACGTGTTGATGTAGGTGAAGTTGAACGAGGGCTGGGTGTCGTAACCGGGGCAGCCCCAGGTCGCGCATTTCGACGTGGCTGTCCCTGGGACGAACACTGGGTACGCAGTAGTGTACTTCCCCTTCACGTACGAACCGTCAACAGAGCTGGCGGTGGGGATGAACACGTTGGAGTACGCACCGGCGATCTTGCCGTTACCCAGTATGTTGAAGGTCAGCCCGATCTTCGCGGCGTTCGGGACAATCCAGTCGGTGAAGTAGTGCCTGTTGAGGCTCGACCTCCACCACCAGTTGGGCGCGAATGGTTGACCCTTGTAGGTCCACACAGTGCTCGACGAGAAGTGAGTGCCGTCACACGAGCTTGAAATCGACGGAGTCAGACCTGCCTGGCAAAGGAGTGCCGAGGCTGCAGCGAAATCTGGCGACGTCGGGTAAGGCGACGGACTCAGGTCGCACGATGCGGAGAAGATAGAGCATGGGAACAGAGCGGGACCCGCAGTGCCTGCCGGCCCCAGGACTGTACTCTGGAAGTCAGACTGGTTCCAGAGGTTCGCGATGGCCTGGTGATACGCGGTAGTGTTGACTACCGGCTGAAGCATGTTGAAGTAGATGCCGTCGAATCCGAAGCTACCTGTGCTTCCTACTGCGTTGGATGGGAACGAAGCCCAGGTCGCGGCGTCGAACGAGATGTCCCAAGACATGATGGGAGACCCGTGTGTGACGTCGGAGAGAGCCTGAGACTCGTCAGTGACTGTCGAGAAGGTGATGGACTGGACGCGCGGGCCGTTCGTCTGAACAGCGCCGGGCGCTAGGAATACACTGGATGCTCCGAATGCAAGGGGAGAGCTAGAGAGAGCTAATAGAAAAGCTACAGCAAATACAACGTATTTGCTTATCATGTTTTCGGGCATTGTATGCATAAAAGGCCTTTTAACGTTTGTTACCAGTCTCATGCAATAAATACCCGCCCTCGGAACGGTGAAGAAGAGCGCTATAGGCGGGAAAATTGATTCGGGAGTTTGAAAAAGATTCCCCGCTGACGGCCCAATCACGGTCCAGGCAGAGCAGAAGCTCCTTCCGGCCTACGTGAAAGCTGAAGGTCTTCGGGTCTCTCCGGCTGGAATTGACCCGAGCTGGCCCCAGACCCGCTTGCGTTATGCGGGCTTGATGGTGAGTCTGCCTTCGCCTGCGGGGGAGGAGCTCCCCTTGTTGTTCGTATCTCCTCCGTAGCTCGCGGTCACCACAAGGCTTCCGGGGTGAAGCGCAGTAAGCTCGACCGAGCACTTGCCGTTTGAGAGTGCGCAGGTCATGGCAATGAAAGTCACGGACCCTTTCCCGCTCTGGGTCCAAGAGACCGTTCCGTTCGGCGAATAGCCCCTTACCGTCGCCGTGCAAGTGATAATCGTAGAAGAGGCTGCGGTGGCGGTCGACGGCGTACAGGACACGACTGTGGTTGAAGACCTAAGCATGACAACCAAAGAGAGCGTAAGGCCGGACGGCGCGCTGGAGTTATCTCCGCCGTAGACCGCAGTTATTGCCGCAGAGCCGGCCGCACCGGGAGCGAGCCTGACGGAACACGCGCCCACGTTCCGCGAGTGTTCGAGCCTGAGTTTGCATGACCAGGTCTGCGCGCCGAGGCTATCACTCCAAGCTACATATCCCGGGATGACGGAGGCGGTCCCGTTGACCGTCGCCCTGCAGTTCGTCGGATAGCCCACGATCACGGATGAGGGGGTGCACTCTACCGTGACGGTGGTCTGGGACAACGTGCCTGAAATGACCGTAGTCGAAGGCGAAGTCGTATTTGCGCCTGCCCCGTCGATCACTTCGAGACGGAAGCTCCATGCTCCTGAGGGCAGTGCTCCGGACAAGCGGAATGGCATCGAACCAGGGATGCAGGGGATTGGGGCGGTAACGTTCCTGAATTTGTTAGTGCCGGAATTCTCCTCTTGCCAGACGCACGAGTAGGGCGAAGTGCCTCCACCGAAGGAGCTAGTCGTCGTGAGGTTGGACCCATGTCCCGCCACTACTGTTCCAGGGTTTGCGCCTACCGTGGGGGCAACAAGCGCAGAGTCAACTGTCAGCGGCACCGCGTACGGGGCAGCCGTCACGGCGGTGCTGTCCGTTACTGCCGCACAGTAGTAGGTGGTGGAGAACGGAGTGGAAACTGGCAGGTGGATGGACGTACCGTTGATTCCTGTCTCGTTACCCACCACGACGGCGTCGAATGCGCAATCGCTGCTGCCTCCACCATAGAGGATGGCCGAGTAGGGAGGTATCCCGCCACTCCAGGTGATGATTGCCTTGACCATAACGTTCTGACCGCTGTCCATAGCCGGGGGAGAGAGTGAAAGAGTGGAGAGGAACTTGCCAACGGTGACATCAATAGTGGCAGCGGCACAGGGACTCACTACGCGAGCGCTGTCGGTTATCAAGACCGAATAGGATTCGGTTGTTTGCGGCCTTGTCGACAAGGAAGACGAATTCTGTTTCGGAAGCAGGCTGTCGCAAGCAGACCCGCTGAACCACGAGTAGTTGTAGGGCGGGGTCCCGGTTCCGTCTGTAGTTGCTTGCAGTTTTACGCTTTGGCCCACGTCGATGCTAACGGGGGCCGAAATCGAAGCGTTCAGAGCCGGGTAAACCGCAAACTGGCTGACGTTTGCAATGACTGGTACGGCCAGGTCGTCTGTCACTTGGGCGCAATAGCCGGTGCTCACGGCTGGGGCACCGAAACTGTGCGGAACTGGAGAATGCGGGACAGGCGCCGGATCGGCCCACACCAGCGTCGCGTCCACGGAACAAGAGGTGGCGCTTGGGCCGGAGGTGAGTCTTATGCTGAACGGGCCCTTCCCGCCCGACCAGCCAACGATGGCGGTGACCTGCGGCGACAATCCCGAATCGGTCGCGTGAATAGAGAGCTTGAGACTAGCTTTCATGGCGGGATAGACGCCTATGGTGACACTTTGACACCTGCTTTGGCTCTTCCCGCTGGGGAAGTCCGTCACCTTCGCCGAATAGGTGGAGTTCTCGAGACCCTTCGTTGTCGGAACCACCGTATACGTCGGCAGTTTCGCTCCCGGAATGGCGTCGCCTGCACAATCCGCCACTTTGTACCACTTGTAAGAGTACGAAGAGGTCCCTGAAGCCTCCTTCGTTGGCGTTCCACCTACGGCAGTGGCTGTCAAGATGTCGGGCTGGCCCGAGTCGACTTCGTGATGAGCTGGGGCGACCGTGAGTTCCAGTGCAGGGTTGACCGATACTGCGGCGCTTGCGCAGACTGTATCCAGGGGGTGCCCGGTGCTACTGTCTGTCACTACCAACGAGTAGTTGACCACATAAAGCGTCATGGGACGGACGGTCGTCAGGTTTCCCGTTGAGAATTCGTCCTGCACCGACACTCCGGTCAGAGACGGGCCAGTAGGCACGTTTTCGGCGCACTTTCCCCAGAACCACTGGTAATAGTATGGGCCAGTTCCGGTTCCCTGGACCACCGACGCTTGCAGAACGATTGACTGGCCGCTGTCGATGTTGGGGGCGTTGTACGATATCGAGGCCCTCAGAGGGGGGTTGACCGTGAACTGCGTCCCCTCGAGGGTCCAGCCAATGTGAGGGCCTTCGGAGACCGATGCACAGTAGAAGGCTACGTACGGACTGCTGGAGGATGGGGATATCGAGAAGGTGTACTCGTCTCCCCCGCTGGTGACTGAAAGCGGGCCCTCCAGACGGGATGCCAACGAGCAGTTGCTGCTGGTGCCGCTGTACAAGGTGGCCGCGAAGGCGCCGCTCCCACTCGCCTCCCAGGTGACCTTGATGCGGACAGTGGCGGTCTGAGACTGGTCAAGCTCCGATGGGGAGACGATGAAGCTGGTAATCACGATTGAGTTGACCGTTACGGAGACGGGTTGGGAGTTGACAGTCTGTGGCGAAGGCGAACTGTCCGTCACCTGAAGCATGAAATGCCACGTCGCCGCCCCACCCCCTGAGGGATTAGTGAGAATGCCAGTAGACTGTGGGGAGCCTGAGCACGGGAAAGAGGTAGCGAAGACACTGTAGTTCTTTGCTCCGGGTTGCTTCCGAAGCCAATCGCATGAATATGGTGCGTTACCTCCTAACTGGCCGAGGGTGCCCTCGAGCACGAGCGTAGTTGACCTCCCCGAGAGGATTGAGTTGGGAGTGGCGTTGATCACGGGTGTCGCAAGCGGGTCAGAGCTGGCGGCCACCACGAACGATTGCGTCTTCGAACTGGCATTGACCTCTAGCTCTCCATAAATTAGAACCGATCCAAAGACGATCAACAAGACCCCTGCTAGGCAGAATCTTTTCCTGCTGACGCGTTCTTGACCACGACTACGCAACAGCTAGGGCCGACGTCAGGCGTATCATGTTCGGGTGGCTTTGATAAACGTTCGCAGCAGCCCGCCCCACGGTGGAAGGCCACAGGGACGTCCTGTGAGCAGGACATCTCTCAATTTCGAAGTGAGGTGAACGAGCGGCGCAGTTGGAATTTGGTCGAAGGGTGAGTCCGCAGGGCCTGCCGTCTGCAGACTTCCGAACCAGAGGTTCTCTGCCCTCCGCAATCTGCGAGAACCATGATTCCAGATTCTGGCTACCGACGGCTTAAATCGGACGGCAAGGTCAAACCTCCGTGTCATGCTTGTGCTACATGACGCCAGATTGCGCAAGCTGGTGCTCGTCTCCGTCGTCCTTCCATCCCTCCTCATAACGAGCGAGTTTGCCTTGCCCATGGGCGGATGGT
>Ga0187769_10001214_pt1 | contig 14610 bp, 11 predicted proteins | sample 0116_SJ02_MP02_1_FD_133140 | JGI IMG/M metagenome (GOLD analysis project Ga0187769, IMG submission 133140) | Tropical peat soil microbial communities from peatlands in Department of Meta, Colombia - 0116_SJ02_MP02_10_MG | ecosystem: Environmental > Terrestrial > Soil > Wetlands > Peat | place... | reverse complement strand
GAAAAAGCGGCCGAGCAGTTTAGCGCTGCCGTGCGCAGTGATCCGGCCTACACCGATGCAACGCGGAATCTCGATCTGGCTCAAGAAAGTATGCGGAAGGAGAAGGTTGAGAACGGAAGGAAATGAAAAATAGGGTTAAGGGCGCGCATTGGTCTTTACCTTCAGCCCCTTCGGATTCGGTCTGGATTGGCGTCTGCCGATCTCTAAGGATTCGGCGGAATCGACAGTCTGCGGACGTGTTTAGTTCCCCACTGAAAGGACTGGACGAGATTATTTCCCTTATCCGCGACGTAGACGCGATCCCACGGATCGATCCAGATACAACTTAGCAGTGACTGTGCCCGTGAGGCGGCGGCAGTGTAACCAAATCGATAGATCAACCGGCCATCACGTTGGAAGACCCGCACAGTGTCCAGCGGTCCATCGAGATAAATCCGGCCTCGGCTGTCGACCGAGAACGCGACCGAAGGTCCCATAGATTCAGGAAAGATGCTGGTACGGAAATGCCCAGCCAGATCGAACACCTGAATACGAAAGTTCTGCGCATCCAGGACAAACAGTTCGTCGTTCCGCACCACCACGTCGGTTGGAGCTGCGAATTCTCCTCGGCCGGCGCCGCTGGCCCCAGTACCAATCTTCGCGATGATGTGGCCGTCAGCATCGAGCATGACCACGACATTTCGCGGAGGATCAGCAACGTAAATGTGTCCGGACGCCCGGTTCACGGCGATTCCGGCTGGCCCTTCGAACATCCGCTCCCCTTTCCGGTTGCCGATATAGCGGCGGAACTTGCCCTGTGAGTCGTAAACCAAAATCGCCCCGAGTTGTGCGTCGGTAATGTACCACTGGTTGTGCGCATCGACGGCGAGGCCAGCAGGAGATTGCAGGCGCTCGCCGGGGCCGACCGCAATGTGCGAGTGCCTGCGCCGGAGGAAATCGAAAACGTGGATAGTTCCATTGTCGGCGACCAGGACGCGGCCTTTGGAATCGGAGGTTATCTTGTAAGGCCGGTAGAGCTTTTCGTCGGGGTCTAATTCGCGGGCGCCAAGCGCCACGTCAACCACCTTCTCGCAACGAGAGAGCGAGGCTTTCCCGGCGAATTCGGAAAGCAGGACCGGAGCGCCCCCCGCCAGGCCAAAGGCGCCGCAGATCCCGCTAGGTTTCACCAGGTCCAGCACCGACGAAAAACTTCCCAAGTAGTAAAGGTCGCCGTATTCGCTGGACAGCAAAGCATCGGCGTCCGGGCTCCTGCGTGCGCCCCCACTCTGCGCCACGGCAGAGCTCATCGGTTGCAGAGCCAGAAGAAAAACAACAAAAATTAGCCGTACGACGTTTGGCAGAAGAACCTCGCAAAAACAGGAGCCTTTGTTCGCTCCCCGCTCCCTGCTGTGGCGATCTTACACGACATTTGCCCGGGTCACTAGCACACAAGAGGCTGCATTGTACGACGGGAGATGGTCCCGATACTGCTTTCCCTGCCTTGCAAATGGACCTATCAACAATGCTCACAACCGATTCCTTCAGTTGACCTGCTATCATCCACTGTTGCTGTTTCGCCCCTAAAGAGACTGTGGCGGGAACCCGCGCTATATCGACGCGAAAGGAGCAGCCGAGTGTACGACGCTGACCGCCTGGAAAGCCAGCAAGGGAATTCCAGCACGAACATAAGTGCCTCTCTTTTTGAGCGATTGATTAGCAATTTGCGGCAGAAACCGATTCTGCTCGGCGCGCTCCTCGTACTCGGAATACTGTTCTTGTATGGTCCCGTCACGCATCATGAGTTCCTTCTTTTTGATGACGACGTATATGTCACCAAGAACACTCACGTCACCACGGGCCTTAAGTTCGACAATGTGGTTTGGGCTTTTACCAGTTTTTACGCGTCGAACTGGCACCCCCTGACCTGGCTCTCCCACATGGCGGATTGTCAACTGTTCGGGCCGAACCCCGGACTTCATCACCTGGTCAATGTCGCCTTGCATGCTGCCAATGTTCTGCTGCTGTTCTTTATGCTGCAAAAGGCCACCGGCGCCGTGTTACGCAGTTGGTTTGTGTGCGCACTCTTCGCCGTGCACCCTCTGAACGTGGAAACGGTTGCCTGGGTGGCGCAACGGAAAAGCCTGCTCTGCACACTCTTCTCCTTACTCACCATTGTTGCCTATGGCTGGTACATTCGGCGGCCCCACTGGAGAAGATACCTGTTCATCGTCGCCGCCTTTGCGATGGCGCTCATGGCCAAGCCCATGGCCGTGAGCGTGCCGCTGGTCTTGCTGCTTCTCGACTACTGGCCTTTAGACCGGAATGCGGATGTTCCCTTTCGGCGCAGATGGTTGCGGCTTTCGCTGGAGAAGCTGCCCCTGCTGTTGCTGAGCGCTGCGAGTTGCGCTGTAACTATGGTCGCACAGCGTTTTGAACGGGTAGACATATCGTCATTGCCCTTTTCCGTGCGTGTGCAGAACGCTATCGTCTCCTATGTTGCCTACATTGGGAAAACAGTCTCGCCCGCCAGGCTGGCCGTCTTTTACCCTCACCCGTGGCATCCCTTGCCTTGGTCCGATGTCATCGCGGCGGCAGTTATCTTGGTTGCAATCACGACGGCGGTGTTGCGTTTCCACCGCGCCCGCTACCTGACGATGGGCTGGTTTCTCTTCGTCATAACCCTGATCCCGGTAATCGGGATCATTCAGGTTGGTTTCCAGGCCATGGCAGACCGCTACGCGTACGTTCCCTGTATCGGCCTTTTTGTCATCAGCGCATGGGGCTTGGCCGCGATAGTCGAGGCGGCCTCTCTCCCCCGGCTCGCGCCAGCAGTCTGTGGGTTGTGCCTGATCCTGGCCTTGGCGGCCGCCGCCCGCCGCTACGTGTCATATTGGCAAAACGGAATAACGTTATTCACGCACGCGCGCACTATTGTAGGCTGGCCGGACCCTATTCTCGAAAAAGCCTTTGCGGATGCCTTGACTGCCGCTGGCCGCTACGATGAGGCCTTTCAGCACTACAGCGAGGCCTGCGTATTGCGTCCGAATGATTCCGTCTGTCATTACAATATGGGCAACCTTCTCCTGTTTCATCAACACCGCCTCCGGGAGGCGCTGGAACAGTACCAGATCGCGGGCCACCTAGCCGAGAAAAAAGACATCGTGCTCTCCTGCTTGATCAATTCCGGCCGCATACTCCTGGAGCTCGGTGATTACCAAAATGCGGAGATGAAATTCGCAGCGGCGTTGCAGATGGATCCCAACAACAGCACCGCCGAACGCCTACGCCAACAGGCGCTAAATCCACGATTCTGACTCCAAAAACGCAGTTAGGGATCGTTGCAGGTTGCCAGGACAACCAGTCTCAATGGGCGCACGACTTCTGTGATCTCCGTCACATCTCCGAGTGACACAGAGTGCTGTCCGGCGTTTGCCCGCCCGTTTAAAGTGAATGGGCAAGCTCAAGGAAGGGCAGGAGTCCTGCTGCACGAGAGCGTTCGTACAGTATCGAGCGAGCAAAATCCGGGCTTCAAGCGCAAAACTGAGTGAGGGGAAAAGGTATGGAGAATGAACCCATCGCGGAGCAAGCGGCAAGATCAGATTGGCGGGCGAGGCAGGTCTATGCGATGGCAGTGATCAGCCTGGCGGTCGGGCTGACGGTCGGATACCTGTTCCGCGGATCGCAATCGCATGGGCCGTCACCGCAACCCGCGGTCGGCGCCCAACAGGTTCCTGCCGCGGGCGGCATGGGTGGACAGATGCCCTCTCTCGGGCAGATGAAACAAATGGCGGACCAGAAGGCAGCGCCGTTGCTTGAAAGACTGAAGAGCGATCCCAACAACCGCGATCTGCTGCTTCAGGTCGGAAGCCTCTACCTATCTACCCACCAGTTCAAGGAAGCAGCCGACTACTTCGGTAGGGCATTGCAGGTAGATCCAAAGAACGTCGCCGTTCGAACCCAGATGGCTTCGTGTCTTTACTACAGCGGTGACGTGGACGGCGCGATCAGTCAACTCCAACAGGGGCTGCGTTACGATCCTAAGGATGTCAGCTTGTTGTTCAACCTCGGCATTATCGAGTGGCAGGGAAAACACGACAGCCAGGCAGCGGTTGCGACCTGGCAGCAGCTGCTGAAGTCAAATCCGCAGTTGAGCGCAGACCGCAAGGCAAATCTGCAGAAAATGATCGCCGACGTTCAGATGCATGCCAAGAGCTAGCGCCCGGTGGTATCAGACGCGGCGGCTTGCGGCGGTTTTCGCCGGCAAAACGACATGGGACCCCAAGGAGCACTGAGCAAATGACGGATACAAATCGAGCAACTTCGGCCGAACAATGGACAAGCGTGCAGGCGTACACGTTAGCGGTCATCTGCCTGCTCTTAGGGATCGCCGGTGGCTGGTTTATCCGCGGCTCTCAAAGCCCGGCGACCGCGCCTGCGCCCGCACCTGCCGCTGCGGCTGCGAACGTTCCTGCCCAACCGCCGACTCCAGCTCAGTTGCAGAAAATGGCCGAGACAGAAGCCGCTCCCCTGCTCGAGAAACTCAAGACCGACCCGGCCAACGCCGGACTCTTAGCCGGTATCGGCAACATCTATTTCGACGCCCATCAGTTCCCCACCGCCATTGATTACTACCAGCGTTCGTTGAAGGTCGAACCGGCCAATACGAATGTCCGTACCGATATGGCAACCGCTTATTGGTACATGGGCAACGCCGATACCGCAATCGCGGAATTTCAGAAGGCGCTCTCTTACGAACCGAACAAGGCCAACACCTTGTTTAATCTGGGCTTCGTCGAGTGGCAGGGCAAGATGGATGTGGACAAGGCCGTTGCCGCATGGCAGAAGTTGCTGAACACCAATCCCAACTATGAAGGCCGGAGCAAGGTTCTGGAGTTGATCGCCCAGGCAAAAAAGCACGTGGGCGTCAAACCGGGGACACCCGCAAAGCCGCTAAACGCAAACTGAGCGCGAGAATCGATCTAGCCGTGATGACCTCAGCGTGTTCAAGGGATCGCCCGTTCCAGCGTTGTCATTTATGCGTAATTCTGCATCCTGAAGCAAACCCGATGCCGCAAGCAGCCCCGAATCGCTCTGCCGAGCCGACACGCTCTGTCAGTCGGCAGTTCACCATGGCAAGCACGCTGGCGGCATACAGCACACTCATCCTGGTGGGCATCACTCACCACGAGCCCTGGGCGGATGAGGCGCAGGCTTGGTTATTGAGCCGCGACTTGAGCTACCACTACCTCGTGTTCCATCAGTTGGCGTATGAGGGTCACCCTCCACTGTGGCCCACGATCCTCTGGGTTGCAAACCACTGGTTCCATCTTCCGTACCAGTCGCTGGGTTGGATTGCTGGCGTATGCGCGATTGCGGGCTGCTGGTTTTTCGCTCGCTACAGCCCATTTCCGGCTGTCATACGGGTGCTGTTGCCGTTCACCTATTTCATTGCCTTCCAATATGCAATCGTGGCGCGTCCCTACGTGCTCCTTCCGCTTTTCGCGTTCATGGCAGCCCATTTCTTTGCGGACGCCGAACAGCACCCGTGGAGGTTTATCGCCGCGACCTCGGCCTTGGCACTGCTTTCTGCTACCGGTGTAATGCTCGCCTTAGGCTTGACGGCCTCCTTCGCGTGGTATTCGTTCCGGTTATGGAAAGAGATTCCGGCGCAGGCACGGAAACAGTTGATTGGTGCGGCGGTTGCGTTCTGCATCGTCATCGCTTTCGTCGCCTTAGTCAATTGGCCCCCTTCAGACCGATTCTTTGCGAGATTTGACCGTCCCGCTAACGAGAACTTTGGCCTTACGGTCCTCCCAGCGGTGATCTCAAAAGCTTTCTTTGGTTCTCTGGCCCCGTCGATCGCATTCCTGTTTGTTGTGGGGGGATGGTGTGCTTGGCGACACCGTTTCCTGCCCTTTGCACTTCCCACAGTTTTTTTGCTGGTTCTCTTCGTCAAGTTGTATGTAAATTTTTGGCATTTCGGAGCACTCACCCTCATCGCCGTCACGGCTCTCTGGATTGCATGGCCGAAGGAAAGGAATGAAGGGCGGCGGAGACCGGAAAGAGTGCTGTGTGCCGTGATGTTATTTGGGGTGATCAGTCTGTCCGTTGTTCAGGTCTATTGGTCTGCAAGGACCCTGGCTATGGATTACTCAGGTGCCTACTCGGGAAGCTTGGACGCGGCAGAGTATTTGCGCAGCGTGGGTGCAGATGCATCGTCAACCTGCGGGTTTGACTACACCAGCGTTGCCATACAACCCTATTTTCCTGAGAGCATATTCGGCAACTGGCCGCACGGCGAGTCATTCTGGCGATCGGATACAGCGAACAGAGTCAATCAGAGCTGCTACAACGCCGAGTGGCTAGTTGTGCCCAGCAGTCGTTTTGACACCGCTGAGCAGTTGTTCTCCGCCGACCGTCGAGCACGCTCGCTTGGCTACGTTCCTGTCCACGTCTCGAAAGGAGCAATTTTTTTTGAGGGTCGCGAGGTTGCGCCAGCCGATTTCGTCGTTTACAGACTGATGGACAAAGGTACGTCCAATTATTGATGAGCAAGATTGCAGAATGGAAAATTTGCAACTACGAGGACGGGCGCGGCAGCCACAGAATCTGGCGATAGGAGCAGGTCCTCCGCATTAGTAGCGAGTGCCGTTGTGAGCCACGCCGTGGCAAGTCAGATAACACTGCCTGCGCGCGGCATCCATAGACGGTTTAGGGTTCCTGCCGTAGGGAGCCACTATCTGTACATCAAAATTCACAAGATGTCTGTTGTTTATGGCTGTGCCACCTTGGACGCCGTGCGCGTCATGACACACAGAACACGATGCCCCATCGTTTACGACATGGTTTCGGTGTTTTCCAAATACGATATCTTGGCCGGTACCCATCAGATTGAGCTTGCGATCTAAATCATGGCACTTATCGCACAGCGCGTACGGGCTGTTGACTCCAGGCGCGTATGCAATGTTAGCGAAGATAGCGCCCGGACCCTGTGGCGGAAGAGCGTTTTCCTGGTATTGACGCTCCAGCACATGCGTCCATTTCGATCCGTGCGGTCCATTCGGAGCCGCACCGCCGGAAGCCCGGTCAGCGTCGTTGTTGTGGCAGTCAGTGCAATACAGATACGCGCTGGCTACCAAGGATCGGCCTGTCGGATTGCCACCCAGGTCGAGCATGTTTGTGCGCAGGCTCGGCGAGATCCCAGGTCTGGCCGGTTGGGACACGTTGTGTCGCGCCACCGGCGAATTAAAGGCAAGCCGGACATTGTAAGGATCCGTGGACCACGTCGCACGTACGGGCTCGCGTCCGTACATACTGTACGCTGGGGACTGAGGCTTGTTGCTGCTGTCCGCGTGGCATTTGAAACAGATCTCGTATTGGTTGTGCGCAGGACTCACGATGCCCCCGGCAGAACTTATCCCGGTGACTCCAACCAGGCTCTGTTGGACAACCGGCGGAGAAATGGTACTCGTCGCCTGTGCGGCATGCGGGTTGTGACAGTCAGCGCATACGGAATGGCGGGAGTTGTTCACTGGCAGCGATTCGGCTGGATCATGCAGGGACGGACCGGCAACGCTAACTGGGTGTGCATAGGTAAGACTGAACTCGGCGATGACGTTGGGCAGCGGAGGACTGACATTCGCGTTGATGCCATGACATTTGGCGCAAGTATTGTCCTCACCATCGCGCAGCAACCGGGCACCCGTCCCTGAGCCGTCGTGCGAGCTGTGACAACTCTCGCAAGCGTTGACGGCCACGGTTGAGTACGGCAGTTGGGCGTTGCTCGTGACGTCATTCGCTGCAGTCGCGTGTTGACCGGCAGACCAGCCGTCTAGCCAACCGCGCGACGTATCATGGCAAGCCATGCATAGGGCGCTCTTGGTATTGCTCCGCACCATGAACTGGACTGCGGTATCCAGGTCCGGCTTGTGCGGGTCATGACAGGTAACGCACTCGATCTTGTTGTCAAACAGCTTCACTGCGGGATCAGAAGTCTGCGGCGGCAAGGCTGCCAGAGACAATCTGATCTCGCCATCATCCACTGCGGGCATCGTGAACCCAAAGGGATGACTCTTGCTCAAATCCGTGCCCAAGTCATCGGCCGCGGGCAGCGTGCCCAGCACGGCGATCTTGCCGCTGGCAAAAGTCTGCCCGATGGCGACCGTGCCGTCGTGACAGCTCAGGCAGAGCTTGCTGCGGGTGGATACCTGGTTGTTCTTCTGCCGATAGGTGCTGCTGGTATAAGGAGTGTAGGTGGTCACCAGCGAGAGTTGCTGGTTCCACAAGGGGTGGGGGGATTCCGCATCCTGAATGTGTGTTGCGTGGCAGAAGAGACAGACCTGCTTCTCACTGGTCGCCTTGACCGGCCCCGGGCCACGAACCGACAAATCATGCCGGGATCCCTCAATCGTCCCCTGCGCATACACAGCCAGCGGCGTCAGCGCCAACACCATGGCCACTGCCCACCGCTTTTGCACCTCCCAATTCACTGCCGGACTCCCGCTGCACGCTTTGCGCTTATGAACTGGAACTCCTGCACCCGCTGGTTATAGGAATCGGCGACAAAGACGCGATCCTTCCCGTCAATCCATAGACCCGAGGGAAGCTGCAATTCTCCCGGACCGCCCCCGCTTTGTCCGAAGGTATATAACAAGGTTCCATCGCGGCCAAATACCTGCACACTTTCCAGCAGGGCGTCTACCAGGTAGATGTTCCCTTCGCTGTCCACCGACATCCCTTTCGGGCGAAACAGCCTGCCGGGCCCCTCGCCAGGCTCTCCGAACTGGGCTAGGAAGTAGCCTTGCCGGTCCAATATCTGCACCCGGAAGTTCATTGCATCCACCACCAACAGTTCGCTGCCGCGCAGCACTAGCTCGGTGGGGAAATTAAACTCACCTGGTCCGCTGCCGCGCCGACCAAATTCGCGCAGCACACGCCCCTCGAGGTCCATGACGAAGATCTTGTCGCGCAGCGTATCCGTGACATACAACTCGCGCTGCTGCGAGTCAATGGCGATGCCGGTCGCGCGCTTGAAGAAGCCCTCGCTCTTGCTTACGGACCCGACAAATCTCCGGAACCTGCCCTCCGCATCGAAGACGAATATCTTCCCGCTGACCGAATCCGTTACATAAATATTGTCCTGGGCATCGACGGCGACACCGATCGGCGACTGCAGATCCTCGCCTTTGCCACCCTTCAGACAATGGTATTTCTTCTTATCGAAATCAAAGATATGGACCGCCATCGCGCCCGGGTCAGCGACAATAATGCGCCCGCGGGAGTCGGTCGTGACGCCGTATGGGCGAATCAGCCGGCGGTACTCTGGCGGGCCCGCCACAAAATCCACAGCCCGTTTCCAGAACGAGGGGTTGGGATTCAATTCCTTTTCTGAGGAGAAGGCGCGCACGAATTCCAGGCGCCTCCCGCCTTCCATCGTGATCACCGGCACCGCCAGCGCAGGGTTCTTCTGTTGCCGGGTCCCGGATCCCAGGTACGAAGCAGACAGCAGGAGCGTACAGGCTAGCAGCAGCGCAACGCCGCCTCTCTTGATGCTAATGGCCCTCAATGCGCCCTGCTTTCTAGTATAGCCGAAACACGCGCTCTACCTGAAAGTACACCAGCCTACTACCAAAAATATTCGACTGGCCAACCCCCAAAGTCTGCGATTGCTTTACGAATCCCGCAATCAGACGGAGGCGCCGGAGCTTGTATGAGGCGTGAAAGTTGTACAAGTCGTACTCGTTGGTCGGCACAGCTGCGGTAATATAGCTGAAACGATACCAAGAGCCTGACAGCACTAAACGGCCGCGCCGCGATTGATAGGTGCCCAACAGGCTCGTGCCCCTAGTAGTGCTCAGGACCGGGACTCCCAGCACGGGGTTAACCGGTTGGGAAACATAAACCAGGCTGTCGCCCACTTGCACCGCCAAGCCACTACCGTACAGATAACTCCCGGACAAGTTCAGGCCACGATATGCGGCGGTGAAGGAGGCGCTCTCTGACTTGCTCCGGTTGTAGGTTCCCGGTTCATTGGTAGCGATCTCTTCCAGGTCAAAGCTGCCGCTCAGCTTCCACTGGCCCACTGGACGGGTTAGAGTCGCAAGCCCGCCGTAAGCATGATAAGGATACGGGCTTCCCTCCTCCGTAAGAGTGCCGCCTGACACGTGTCCCGAGGCTGCCAGCTGGAATTGCCTGGGCAGCCGCTGGGTCACGTTCGCGGCACCCAAGTTCAGGTCTGTGTGCTGGGTAAACAGGCTGTAACTGCTCCCGTTCGCGACTTCCACTTCGTTTGAGAATTGGCTGTGCGAATAATTGGTGGAGATCCACCCGGAGCGCCACTTGTGGGTGTAGTTCAGCCCGCCGTTCCATAGCAACGATGAGCCGGAGTTCAGCGACGAATGGCTGTCCCCGACGCTTCCCTGTACCGAGAACCCATAGTCCAGACGGTACACCCCCCCGCCGAGAACAGTCAGCACGTGGTATGGCGCCACCAGGACGGTCACGGGCTCTGTATTCCCAGTGGCAATGGCCGGGCTGACACTGCCGGAAAGGCCCGCTCCTGCCAGCGCCTGTTGCGCGTCGGCAGCTTGCTGGTTACTGAGGTATTGCGTTTGCAGCGTTGTAGAGAGTCTTTCCACCGGTTGGGAGGTAAGAGTGGCATAGGCGCTCTGCACGCTAAGATTCGATTCTACGCCATCAAAGCCATAGCTCGATTTCGTATCGTCGGCGCTCACCCCCAAGCTCGAATGGAGCGGCAACGATTTGGAAGCCGTGAACCCCAGATCGGACGAGGTGCCGCTCTCGCGCACTTCGCCACCTTGCAGGATATCGGGCGCTGATGTCTTGAACAGAGAGTGTTGATAGCGGCCCGAGAGCAGCCAGCCATCTGCGTAGTACTCGATGTGGGTAAGGAAGTCGTCCACGTGATGAGTCTCTTCGCCGCCCAGCACCTGGGGCAGCGGCGAAGCCGTATCCATATCTCTGTAATCGTAGGTGACGAGGGGCCAATTGTTGAAGCGCAGCATCCCGCGTGCGTCGAACACGCTGTTCGTCGTTTTGCTTTCGACGCCGTTCAACACATCCTGGTTCGGGTTTGTGACGGTGTCACTCTTGTACGCTTCGCCGACGGAACTGCTGAATCGGGAGTAAGAGAGAGTCAAGGGAAACGGGCTGCCCTGCAGGATCAACCCCGTAGCGGAACCGCCTGTGAACGCGTTTCCCATCTCCGTTCCGGGCACGGCTTGTCCGAGACTGACGATGGGCTTGATATCGAACTCAAGAATGCGCGGATCACGATAGTAACCGGTGAGGTCGGTTTCCAGCGTAGCGCCCGGGCCACTCTCACCATAAGAACCCTCGGTAAGGTCAGCATAGCCAAACAGGATGCGTCCAGTGACGCTCATAGACTGCTCGGACTCCTGTGCCCAAGCCACCCCTCCCATGGCGGCCAGCACGAACCCCAACATGGCCGCCAACCCCCTGGCGCCACTGTGACTCATAAAATCTGAACCTGTGCTTTGCTCTTCAGCGACTGCTCAAACTCCTTGGCGCGTTTGTCCAACCTTTCCCCTTCCAGGCGCTTACGGATAGAAGGGGACATTTCTGAAAATGGCATTTGCCGCTTGGGCTGGTAGTCGTTGACGCGCAGGATGATATATCCGGTGGCAGATTCTACCAGCCCGCTGGTCTCCCCCTTCTTCATCTTGAACAGGGTTGGCTCAATCTCCGGCGCCACCGTACCGCGGTGTACCCAACCGTGATCGCCCATCATCACCCGCCAGTCATCCTGCGAGAGTTGCTCGGCCAGCGTGCCAAACTCCTCGTAGGTTTTCGCCACGTTGGCTTTCTCCAGCGTCTGCTCGGCGATCTTGTGCAACTGCTGTTTTTGCTCTGCGGTGGCGGTCGCCGGAAGCGAGATCGTGATGGTTTGCAGAAGAACGGCTTCCGGACGGAGGTACTGCGGTTTGTGGTTCTGGTAGTAAGCGCGCACCTCTTGCTCGGTGACCACCGACTTCTGCGTAACTTCGGCGTCCCATAGCTGTTCCACCAGCATGGCGCGGCGCAGGCTTTTTTCGTAGGCCGCAACCGAGCCAAACTGTTTGATGGCTGCTTCCTCATATGCCTGGCGCGTGGGGTAACGTCGCTGGATCTTGCTGAGGCGTTTTTGCCATTTCTCGGGCGGCACCGCCAGGTGCCGGCGCCGCGCTTCCTGATACACCAACTCGTGCAGCACCAGGTCGTGCATTGCTTTCTTCCGGAGATCGGCTTCGGCGCCAGCCGGGACACGGCCTCCGTGGATGGCGTAATAGGGGAAGAGGCGCTGCACCTCCTGGTTGAGTTGTGCTTCTGTCAGCGTTGCCCCGTTGACACGCGCCACCGGCGACTCTGGCGCTTGAGCGGGCGCTCCTCCACTTGCGGCCGCATCGCTTGATGGCGCCGCCGGCCTAGGGGCCGGCATCGCCGGTTGGTGCGCCGACTCCAAAGGAGTCTGGGCAGCAAGACCCAGCGGCAACCCGACGAGAATGATTACGGTGGGCAGGATGAAGATCTTTTTCATAATTTCACACCAAATAAGAACCCTAAAAAACTCCGGAGAGGGAGGGCCTCCCTCTCCGACAAGAAAAACAAGCAGTCTGCTGCGCGACTTACTGCACAACTTACTGCGCGTTGTGGCACTCGCGGCATAGATACGTCCCATTCGTATTGGCTACCCGGAGGAACGGGATACCGCCGTTAGGTCCGTTGTTTTGCATGTAATCGTTGTGCGGATCATGGCAAGTGCCGCACTCAACGTGGTACGCAGAGTCCCAAAGCGGCAACGCATCCACGCCAACGGTAGCTGTGGTCCCGTACATTCCTAAGCTGCCAAGAATTTTTGGCTGTACGTAGTCGTTAGTGCTCGGGAATATTGCATCCACCGGATGCTGGGTTTCCAACTGAGTGCTCGTCCCACCGACGGTGGTGACCAGCGGATAAGGAGTACCATTAATGGTATTGGCCGCCGTAATTCCGTTCGCCGACATCGACGTGGCGTCGTGGCAGCTGAAGCAAATCATCGAACGGGAGTTGCCGGTGGGCCCACCCGCTCCGCCGCTAACCGGCGTCACCAAAGCGCCACTGGGGTTAGTCGGGGTTTCGTAGGTGGGAAGGTTATTCGGCAGGTTCTTCCACGCCCACAGGAATGCAAACCCGTAGGACGGTGAGGTATGGGGCAGATGGCAGGTTTCGCAACCTAGAGGCTGAAGTGTGACCGAGTCCTGCAGATCGTGTCTGCCCAACCCCGGGCCGCCCATGTTGTTCGGCCCTGCGCCAGGAAATCCTGGAGAGGGCTGCGATGTGAGACCGCCGTTCAGAAGTGTCGGTCCCTGACCGCTGGGATTCTGTTGTGCGAAGGCGACTGTTGCAACCATGAGCATCGCCAGCACAAGCATTAGCTTCCGCTTCATAAGATTCCTCCTAATCAACGTTGATTCCGTAATTACAAGTTCCTACAACCACTGCAATTGGTACAACCACTGCCAAGCGGTGCGGTTCCCCGACCGCCCGTTGACTTCCGCACTGGCCGGGGAGCCAACACGGAAAACTCATTGCCCCTACTGGGGCGAACTCGGTGCTTCCTCGGCTGGCTTGTTGGCCGGCTCGGTCCCTCCTTTCCCGGCGTCCGGCTTCTGCTGCTGTTGCTGCGCAGCCAGCTTCGCCTTCAGCTCCGCCAATTCCTTCTGTAGCTCTTCCACCGTGGGTCCCGAAGTGGCCGGCGGCTGTTTCTTAATCGGTGCATTGCCCGCTGCGACCGTCTTGCCGCCCGTGGTGTCGCCGCTCCCCTTTTCGGGTACCGTGCTTCCTTCCTTGGCTGCGGCCGCCTCCGCATCCGTGGTGTAGCGAAACACCTCGATGCGCGCCGGTATCTGATCCACAGCAATAATCCGGTTTCGACTGTCAATCGCGAGGCCGGCCATCACCGTGAATTGCGCCGGCCCCATGCCGTGACCGGCAAAATCCAAAAGCGGTTTACCTTCCGGCGAAAAAATCTGCACCCGGTCCATCAACGCATCCGCGACATAGACATGGCCGTCAGCATCAATGGCAATGCCTCGGGGGCGCCCGAACATTCCCGGCCCGTCGCCACGCTTCCCCCAAGCTCGGACGAAGTTGCCGTCAGTGTCATAGACGACCACGCGGGCGCCAAAGGCATCGCTGATGTAAAGCAGGCCATCGGGATCAAGGGCGATACTGTTGGGGCTGGTTAGGGCCCCGGTTCGATCCGCGTCCTTGTCTTTGTCTTTGATCTCTGCGAAATAGCGGATGAGCTTGAAGGTGTCGAGGTCGAACACGGCAATTCGCTTGCCGCCCACGTCCACCACGTAGAGCCGACGCAACGGACCATCCACTGCCATGCCTGCGGGACGTTTCAGATCGTTGACACCGAAGACGCCTTCGACATTCCCCTTGGGCCCGAAGCAGGTAACCTGGTGTGCCTTCGAATCGGAGACGAACAGCCGGTCTTCCTCATCTAGAGTAACCCCCACCGGGGTTAGCAAGTTCGCCGGCGCCTTGTCGCCCCTGAATGCTAGCTTCTTGTTTTCCAGGTCGAATACAAATACTACGCTCTGCTCGATATCGGCCACGTACACG
>Ga0187769_10001213_pt1 | contig 14616 bp, 12 predicted proteins | sample 0116_SJ02_MP02_1_FD_133140 | JGI IMG/M metagenome (GOLD analysis project Ga0187769, IMG submission 133140) | Tropical peat soil microbial communities from peatlands in Department of Meta, Colombia - 0116_SJ02_MP02_10_MG | ecosystem: Environmental > Terrestrial > Soil > Wetlands > Peat | place... | reverse complement strand
CGGAGCGCAGAGGCGGCTTCGAAGCCCACCCGAATGGGATCGAGCGCGCTGCGATCTGTGATTTCGATTGCGACGCCTTCGCACTGTTGCCCCGCGTACAGTCCGGATTGCGGCGTGAAGCGCGCGGGAGAAAAGCGGACGCCGGAGATGCCGCGGCGGTTGAGTTCGGCAACCAAGTCTGCGGCGTGAATCCACGGCGCGCCGAACTGCTCGAACGGCTTGTCCGTGCCGCGGCCAACCGAGACTCCGCCAGCCTGGAGGATTTCGATGCCTGGATAGAGCAGCTCCTCCGTAAACGAACGAAGATTCGGGGATGGATTGACCCACGGCAAGCCTGTCTGGTCGAGCCATTCGCTGCGATCCCAATTTTTCATGGCGATGACGTGCAAGTCGCAGCCGATGTGGTTTTCGGCGTTGAACATGCGACCCATTTCGCCGATGGTCATGCCCGGTTGCAGGGGCATCGGGAAATAGCCGACGAAGCTGGTTTTGTCGCGATCCAGCATGGGTCCTTCGACGCGAACGCCACCGAGCGGATCGGGCCGGTCCAGAACATAAAAGGCGATGTGGTGCTGCGCAGCCGCCTCCATCGCGTAACCCATCGTTGTGATGTAGGTGAAGAAGCGCACGCCGGCGTCTTGAATGTCGAAGACGAGGGCGTCGATGCCTGCGAGCATTTGGCCGCTGGGCCGCGTCGTTTCGCCATAGAGGCTATAAATGGGCAGGCCGGTTTGCGCGTCGGTCGAGGAGGAAACCTTTTCGTCTTCCGTGCCGCGAATTCCATGTTCGGGACTGAACAACGCAACCAGCTTGATGCCGGGCGCGTGCGCCAGAACGTCAATCGTGCTGTTGCCCGCGCGATCGCGGCCGGTCTGATTCGTGATCAAGCCGATTCGTTTGCCGACGAGCGGGGCGAAATTTTCGGCTTCGAAAACATCAATGCCCACGAGCGTCTGCCCAACCGCCGGATCCGCTTGGGCGCGCGAAACGCCGGGCGCCGACAAACCCAGGATGCAGAGAATCGAAAGCAAAGCCCGCGTGTGTCTCGCTATTTTCACCACATCCTCGCGACCGATCCCTCAACCCGCTGCGGGGCACGGTGACGCTTCGAGCGCGGCCCGCAGCCGCTTCATTGTACGCGGCGAAGGGCGTGCTATATACTGCCAGCGCATGCAGGGGTCCACTTCGCTCGCCAGGCACTGATGTGAAAGCGAACTACTGGCTCCTGATTTTCGCTCTCCTTCTGATGGCACGCACCGCGGGCACCGCCAAACCTTCGCAATCCCGCACGACGCAGGGACGGTCGTCCGGCGACGCGTCCGAGCGCTGGGTGCGGCAAACACTCAAGGGGATGACGCTCGACGAGAAGCTGGGGCAACTGCTCGTCGTCTATTACTTCGGCGGGCTGACGTCGACGGAAAGCCCGGAATATCAGACGCTGGTGCACGACGTCGAGCAACGGCACGTCGGCGGATTCATACTGCAAACGCTTTCGACGCCGACGGGGCTCGATCGCAGCCAGGCCTATCCGACCGCTGCGCTAGCGAACGAACTCCAGAGCCGCGCGAAAATTCCCCTGCTGATTGCCGCGGATTTCGAGCGCGGGACCGCGTATCGCCTGGAAGACGGCACATCGTTTCCGCACCAGATGGCGGTGGCCGCGACGGGACGCCCGGAAGACGCGTACGCGATGGGCAAAGTCACGGCGCTCGAGGCGCGCGCCATCGGCGTGAACTGGGTACTGGCTCCGGTCGCCGACGTCAACAATAATCCCGACAATCCGATCATCAATACGCGCTCGTTTGGGGAGGATCCGCAGCGGGTGGCGGAGTTCGTGGCGGCCTACGTGCACGGCGTCGAGGAAAACGGCGCGCTGGCTTCGGCCAAACATTTTCCGGGGCACGGCGATACGAGCACCGATTCGCATCTCGGATTGCCTGGCGTGCCGGAAAACCGCGCACAGATCGAGAGCGTCGCGCTGGCGCCCTTCCGTGCGGCGATTGCGGCGGGCGTAAGCACAATTATGACGGCGCATCTCTCCATACCCGCGCTCGAGCCCGATCCCGACGTGCCATCTTCCCTTTCGCCCGCCATCGTGACGGATTTGCTGCGCGGCGAGCTTGGTTTCCACGGGCTCGTCGTGACGGACGCGCTGGACATGGGCGGCGTGACGTCGCGCTATCCGCCCGGCGAAGCGGCCGTGCGCGCGATTCTGGCGGGTACGGACGTGCTGTTGCTTCCGCCGGTGCCCGACGCGGCGATCGCGGCATTGCGCGAGGCCGTTGCTTCCGGGCGCATCCCAATTTCGCGCATTGATGACGCCGTGACGCGCGTGCTACGCGCAAAGGCGAAGCTCGGCCTGGAAAAGAGCAACCAGGTGAACCTCGCGGCGATCTCGCAGACGGTGGGGAGACTTGAATTCCTCCGCACGGCGCAGGACATCGCAGATCGCGGCGTCACGCTGCTGAAGGACGAGCCGCATCTCCTGCCGCTTGACGCGACGCGGCCGCTGCGCGTTCTGCTGGTGGCGCTCTCGGGTGATCCGGACACGTACCCGGGCGGGGATCTCGAGCAGGAGATCCGCTGGCGGGTGGGATCGTTGCAGGCCGTGCGCGCGGACACGCAATTCGTGCGCGCAGACACGCTCAAGCTGCCATCGCCCGATTCCTACGACGTCGCGATCGCCGCCGTTCTGGTTCGTGTGGCTGATCGCAAAGGCTCGGTGGGCCTGCCGGACGATGAAGCGGCGATCGTGAACGAAGTATTGTCAACGGGGAAACCGGTGATTGTCGCTTGCTTCGGAAGCCCGTATCTGGCGGAGCGCTTCCCGCAAGCGAAAACATGGATTGCGGCGTTCAGCACCGCGGACGTCTCACAACATGCGGTGGGCCGCGCGTTGTTCGGGCAGATTGCCATCGGGGGGAGGCTGCCGGTAACGATTCCGGGCGTTGCGGCCGTGAACGCAGGACTCGATCTCGCAGCGAATCCGATGATCCTCGCTCCCGCGGATGCCGCGATGCAGGCGGAACTTCAGCCCGCGTATGACGTGCTTGACCGCGGCGTAGCGGATCACGCGTTCCCCGGAGGGGTGCTGGCCGTCGGCTATCACAATACGCTGGCGATGCATGCGTTCGGCCGACAAACGTACGATGTAAATTCGCCCGCGATCACGCCGGAGACAATGTACGACGCGGCGTCGCTCACCAAATCCGTGGTCACTACGACGTTGGTGGCCATGCAAGTGGAAGCCGGGCAGATTGATCTCGACGCGACCGTGGCGCACTACATTCCCGAATGGGCCGGCGGCCCGAATCCCGATTGGCGCAGCCGCGTGACGATTCGCCACCTATTGACGCACACCTCAGGCCTGCCCGCGCACGAAGACTTCTACAAGACGATCAAGACGCAGCAAGAGATGATCGCGCAAATCTGCGCCGAGCCGCTGGCGTACGAGCCGGGAACGCAATCCGTCTATTCCGATCTCGGGTTCATTCTGCTGGGCGAAATTCTCCAACGCGTGACGGGACGCCCGCTCGATCAGCTCGCGCGCGAGCGCATTTTCGCGCCGCTCGGGATGGAGAGCACCACCTTCAATCCGGGCGCGGCGTTGCGAAAGCGAATTGCGCCGACCGAAATGGACACGACTTGGCGCAAGCGGCTGATCCGCGGCGAGGTGCACGACGAGAACGCGTTCGCGATGGGCGGCGTTGCGGGACACGCGGGAATGTTTGCGACCGCGCCGGATCTGGCCGCCTTCTGCCAAATGGTGCTGAACGGCGGAATTTACGAGCACAAGCGGCTGCTCGCGCGCGCGACGCTGAATCAATTCACCGCGCCTTCAACGCTCGGCCAAGGAACGCGGACACTGGGGTGGATGCTGCCGACAGAAAACTCCGCGAGCGGACATTTCTTCGCCGCGGACAGCTTTGGGCATCTCGGTTTCACCGGCGCGTCCATTTGGATCGATCCGAGCCGCGAGCTTTTTGTGGTTCTGCTCACCAATCGCGTCTATCCGACGCGAGACAACGAAAAGATCGCCCAGGTGCGGCCCGCCGTCCACGACGCCGTCGTTCAGGCCCTCGAACCCTCCAAGAAGTGAGCGCGAACGCCGGCCGGGAATCGCGCCATGCACAGTTTGTTTGTAGTTCTCGGAGATTTCCCGGGGGGAGAGGCTCGGCGGGGCTATCGAAGGCGGGCGTCGGTCGAATTAACGGCCGTCGTGTCAGGAGCGCCCGAGCCGCCGTGGGTGGAGCCAGCCGCAGCCTGTGAATTGCGCCAGTCATCGTAACGGTCGGAGACCATGACGTGAAAGCATCGTTCGTGGCGCTCTTCTTCCGGCTCAATGAGGCCCTGTTCCTTCAGAGGAAGCATGTACTGCTCGACCCAGCGGATTTCTTCCCGGGTCATGCCGAAACGCTGGAAGTCCACGGAAACTCCGGCCAGATGGGAAGAGGCGAGATCACCGCTTTCGGCCGCGGCGTTCGGATTGTGGCGGCGGAGCTTCCTCTGGACTTCGGCTGTACGCACGGCGGAATTGATTTGAATCTGGTCGTGAAACTGCCGGTAATAATCGGCGCTCAGATCGTTGACAAAATCTCTCGTCCAGGGACGGCAATAGCGGCGATGGGGATCGAGTCGCGGCTCAATGCGCAGAGTCTGGTTCGGAACGATCGGCACGAGCTCGCCGTCTGCAACCAGCTCTTCAAGCTGTTCTTCATTCTGGATGCGCGGCAACTGCAGGCGGTCCACTTCTTCGTTCTGGATCACCATGGATTCGCGCGTCGGGCGGAACATCGGCGTCCAGAGGACGCGATGAACGCGCGAGCGATGCTGGCCGGCGTGAACCGGGCGGTGCGGCGCGCGGACCGTGCGAGCAAACGCAGGAAAGCACACAACCACGAGCACCACGGCCAGCGAGAACAATCGGGGCTGGGTCAGCCGTCTCACTTCAGCCACACCCTTCGGCGCTTTGCCACTCAACGACAGGGGGGCGTATTTTACCCCGCCGCCGCACTCTTCCAAGGCAAAATTTTCCGATAATGTGCAAGAGAATGCCTACTGGACTGAAGGGCAATTCCAGGACTGAAACACCCTGTACGAACGGCCAGGCCCGGGCATGGTTATAATCGGAACAGTGAAACGCGAGCCATATTCTCTTCCTCTTCGCCCCACCGAGCGCCGAAATCCTCACACGCGCGGATTGGACAAAATGAGCACGCCAGCCGTGTTGCGCGCTATGAATCGAGAGGATGCGAGCGTCGCAGGAGCGGTGCGGCGAGCATTGCCCGCGATCGCGCGCGCCGTGGACGCTGCCGCGAGCGCGCTCCGGCATGGCGGGCGGCTGTTCTACCTGGGCGCGGGCACCAGTGGCCGGCTTGCGGCTCTTGACGCGGCCGAGTGCCCGCCGACGTTCGGCACATCGCCGAAAAAAGTGCAGGCCGTGCTTGCCGGGGGCAACCGGGCGCTGACGGGCGCGGTCGAAGGCGAGGAAGACTCCGCCAAGAATGGAGCGCGGGACATGGCGCGGCGCGGAGTGTCCCGGCGCGATGTGGTCGCTGGGATTACGGCGAGCGGCGAGACGCCCTACGTGGTGGGCGCGATCCAATACGCGAAGCGGCGTGGCGCGCTGACGATCGGTGTGACGTCGAATCGCGGCTCGACGGTCGGACGGCTCGCACGCATTGCGATTGTCTTACAGACAGGCCCCGAAGCGGTGACGGGCTCAACGCGGCTCAAGGCGGGGACGGCACAAAAGATGGTCCTCAACCTGCTTTCAACCGCAGTGATGGTGCGGCTGGGGAGGGTTTACGACAATTGGATGATCGGCGTGGCGCTGACGAATCACAAGTTGCGGGCCCGCGGGCTGCGAATTTTGAGAGAAGCGAGCGGCGCGGAAGTGTCTCAGGCGGCACATGCGCTGCGTCAGTCCGGACACGACCTGCGCGTTGCGCTAATTATGCTGAAAGCGGGAGTGAATGCCGGGGAAGCGCGCAGGAGATTGACGCGCGCACGCGGAGAACTCCGCCGGGCGCTCGGCGAGAAATAGCGGGCGGGTTCGCGAAGCACATGGACAATTTTCTCATCCAAGGCGGGAATCGGCTTGAAGGGACGATCCGGATCAGCGGAGCCAAGAACGCAGCTCTGCCGGCAATGGCCGCAGCGCTGCTGACCGCCGATGCGGTGCGCCTCGACAATGTGCCCCGCGTGCGCGACATCATGACGATGGGGCAACTGCTCGGGCATATGGACGTGCACGTCGAGTTCCCAGAGACAGCGTCCGCGGCGGTGACGATCGAAGCGGGGCGCGTCACGCATGCAGAGGCGCCCTACGAGCTGGTGCGCACGATGCGCGCTTCGATTCTCACGCTCGGGCCGCTCGTGGCGCGGACGGGCTACGCGCGCGTCTCGCTGCCGGGCGGCTGCGCGATCGGCGCGCGCCCCGTGGATTTGCATTTGAAGGCGCTCGAAAAGATGGGCGCCGAGATCAGCACGGAGCACGGTTATATCGAGGCGCGCGTGCCGGGCAAGGGAAGGCTGCACGGCGCGGAGATCCTCTTCGAGAGAATAACGGTTACGGGCACGGAAAACGCACTGATGGCGGCGTCGCTGGCCGAAGGCGAATCGCGCATCGAGAACGCCGCGCGTGAGCCCGAAGTGACCGACCTTGCGGAATTGCTGATGAAGATGGGCGCGCGCATCGAAGGAATCGGCAGCTCTACACTGGTCGTGCAGGGCGTCAGACGGCTTGGCGGCGCTTCTCACATTATTATTCCCGACCGCATCGAGACCGGGACGTTTCTCGCTGCGGGCGCAATCACGGGCGGCGAACTGGTGCTGACGCATTGCGCCCCGGAGCACCTCGGTGCGGTGATCGCGAAAATGGAAGAGACCGGAGTCGAAATCCGGAACGAAGGCCCCGGAGAGTTACGCGTGCGCGTCCCCGGGAAACTCACGGCGGCCAGTTTGATTACCGAGGAGTATCCGGGTTTTGCCACGGACATGCAGGCGCAATTCATGGCGCTCGTCACCCAGGCGGATGGAGTTGCAGTCATCACGGAAACGATTTTCGAGAACCGCTTCATGCACGCGAGCGAAATGATGCGCATGGGCGCCAATATCTCGATCGAAGGACGGCGCGCCATTGTGCGCGGGCCGTCGGCGCTCACCGGGACGAACGTCATCGCGTCCGACCTGCGAGCGAGCGCGTCGCTGGTGCTGGCGGGGCTCGTGGCGGCGGGAAGCACAATTGTCGATCGCGTGTATCACATCGATCGCGGGTATGAGGGGATCGAACGGAAACTCGCTTCGGTGGGCGCGCGCATCGAGAGGGTGCGCACTCCAGGCTAGCAAGCGGAAGAACACTTCTACGACGTCGGCGAGCTCGCGGGGGCAGAAACTGAGCGCGCTATTCTCTTTCGACGCTCCGCCTGGCTGGCCATCCTCCCGGCGATGGCAAGAAGAAGAGAACGATCCCTCTCCCTGATCCTTTTCAGCATCCTCCGGAAATCCGACAATAGAAGGGGGTCTTCACCGCCGCTCCAGGCGGCTTGGCCGTTCTTGCCCTTCATGAATATCTCATGCGCCTTCGGATTTGCGCCTTCGTAGAAGATCCGGTAGAGAGGGATTTCAAGACCCCGAGCCAGTTTTTCGAGGGTTTCGAGCGACGGAACCGTGCGACCGGTTTCCACCCGAGAGATGTAGCATTGATGGAGCCCGGTCCGCTTTCCCAGCTCAACTTGTTGGAGTTTTCTTTCTTCCCGCAGGATTTTCAAGCGGTAGCCGATGAGCATGGCAGCCCCCCTTGGGCGCAGAATGGGAACCGGACATATACTACTACTCTTATGCGCGATGCATAACTACAACTATCAGGAAACTCCAGACCACGCCTCGAGAAGGATGGGTTGTTCCGGCCGCAGCGGCCGCGGACAGAACTCAAAAATGCGGACAGGGCCCCGATCAGAACGGGGCCCTCGGAACGGACTGCGTCTGCGCAGGATTCGCAGCGCAGGCGGCGCGCTAGGATTACTGCGGCTGGTTTGCTTCGGGTTTCTGCTTTTCGCGCTGTTCGCGCAAGACGGCCTTGCGCGAGAGGCGAATCTTGTTTCCCTCGATGGCCAGGACCTTCACCAAGACTTGGTCGCCCACCTTCAGTTCGTCGCGGACGTCGCGGATGCGCTGTTCGGCGATTTCGCTGATGTGAAGCAGGCCGTCGGTGCCGGGAAACAATTCGACGAAGGCGCCAAATTCCGCGAGCCGGACGACCTTACCGAGGTAGGTCTTGCCGATTTCGGCGGAGGCAGTGACGTCGCGGATCATTTGCAGCGCCTGATCGGCGGCGTGGCCGTTGCCGGCGAAAACGTGGACCTTGCCGTCGTCCATGACGTCGATTTTTACGCCCGTGGCTTCGATGATCGAACGGATCTTCTTGCCGCCGGGTCCGATGAGGTCGCGGATCTTGTCGGTCGGAATCGAAAGCAGATAGAGCCGCGGCGCGTACGTGGACATTTTCTCGCGGGGCGCCGCGAGCGTGCCGTCCATGGTGTCCAGGATTTGGAGGCGCCCCTTGCGCGCCTGCTCGAGGGCTTGGCGCAACACGGAGACGCTGAGGCCGGCGACTTTGATGTCCATCTGGAGGGCGGTGATTCCGGCGCGCGTGCCGGCCACTTTGAAGTCCATGTCGCCATAGTGGTCTTCGGCGCCGGCGATGTCGGTGAGGATGGCGAAGCGATCGCCTTCGACGACGAGTCCCATCGCGATTCCGGCGCAGGCGGAACGAATGGGAACGCCGGCATCCATGAGAGCGAGCGAGCCGCCGCAGACCGTCGCCATCGAGGATGAGCCGTTCGATTCGAGAATGTCAGACACCAGGCGCATCGCGTACGGGAAATCCGCTTCAGGAGGAAGCAGATTCACCAGAGCGCGCTCCGCCAGCGCGCCGTGGCCGATTTCGCGCCGACCGGGGCCGCGGAGGAATTTCACTTCGCCGACGGAGAACGGCGGGAAGTTGTAATGCAGCATGAAGCGCTTGAACGCTTCCTCCTCGAAAAGCAAATCGAGCCGCTGTTTGTCTTCTTTGGTACCGAGGGTGAGCGTGGCGAGCGCCTGCGTCTCGCCGCGAGTGAATAGCGCCGAGCCGTGCGCGCGCGGGAGAATCCCGACCTCGCACGTGATCTGACGGATTTCATCGAAGGCGCGCCCGTCCGGACGCCGGTGGCGGAGGAGAATGTCCTCGCGGAAGTAGCGTTCGCGCAAGCGCTCGAAGGCACGGGCGGCGAGCTTGCGCTTGTCGTCTTCTTCCTCGGAAATCGCTTCGACGATTTCCTTCCGGAGCTCGCTGACCAGCTGGTAGCTCTCTTTCTTCGGATATTTCGCGGTGTCGAGCGCCTCGTGGAGGCGCGCGCCGTGCTTCTGCTCAATTTCCTTCGCCAGCACTTCGTCAAACTCCAGCGGCGGAACGACGACCTTGACGGGATTCACCTTGGCGTGCAACTCGCGAATCGCGGCGATGATCCGCTTCACCTGATCGTGCCCGAATTGCAGCGCCTCGGCGACCGTATCCTCGGAGACTTCCAGCCCGCCGGCTTCGACCATGACGAGGGCATCGTCGCTGCCTGCGACGACGATATTGAGCAGGCTCGTCTTCTGCTCCGCGACGGTGGGATTTGCGACGAGCTTGCCATCGAGCAGGCCGACGCGCACGGCGGCGATGGGCTTCTCGAACGGGAGATCGGAAATGAAGGCCGCAGCGGACGCGGACGTCACCGCGATGACGTCGGGATCATTCTCGCTGTCCGCGGACAGCACCATGGCGACGATTTGCGTCTCGTTGCGCCAGGCTTCGGGGAACAGCGGCCGCAACGGACGATCGATCAGGCGCGACGTCAGGATTTCGCGCTCGGAAGGACGGCCCTCCCGTTTGAAAAATCCGCCGGGTATTTTCCCCGCGGAATAGGTGTATTCGCGGTAATCCACCGTGAGCGGCAGAAAATCTTTTTCATTGGCTTTCGGGTCCATGCAAGCGGTGACGAGAACGATCGTATCGCCATAGCGCGCCGTGATGGAGCCATTGGCTTGTTTCGCGATTTTTCCGGTTTCCAACACGAGCGAGCGTCCGCCGATCTCGACGGAGACATGATGAGGCGCAGATTGAGGCATACTCCTGTTTTCCTTTCGCGGTCCGCCCGCAAAGGCGCTAGGCCGGGCGGACGCCACATTCACAGTTGGGTCAGAATCCACTTCAATTGCGAAGGAAGACGAGCCCGCAGCACCGCTGCCGACGCTCAGCCGCAGAGTGCGCGGTCAACAGCGAGCAGACGACGCAACGGATGCAAGGAACGGCGAGGGTGTTCCGAGATTTCGGGCCAGCCGCGAGCCGCGCGTCCCCGGCCTTTACTTGCGCAAACTGAGGCGATCGACAATCTCGCGATACCGGTCCGGGTCGCGACGGTTGAGGTAATCGAGCAGGCGCCGGCGCTTATTGACCATCATGATGAGCCCCCGGCGCGACTCGTGATCCTTCACATGCAACTTCAGATGCGTAGTCAGATAGTTGATGCGCTCGCTCAACAATGCGATCTGGACTTCCGGCGAGCCCGTGTCCTTCGGATGCGTGTGGTAGAGTTCAATCAACGCTGACTTTGCGTCTCTCAAGTCGCCCTCTTTGTCGGACCCTGCAAAGCGTTTTTTTCGTCTTCTCTTCGACGAATTCAGCCTATCACAGCCGGGCGAACACAGGCAAAAACAATTTTCGCGCGTGGGCCGCCTCGCGCCGGCCGCGAACGCTCAGTGGATGAGGAAACCGCTGGCCGCAATGCCGAGGGCGGCCAGCGCCGCGACCGTGCCCACGAGCCAGAATATGCGTTTGCGCGTCAGCAGCGTGATGGAACAGACAACGAGCGCGGCTTCCAGCAGCACTTCGGCGAGATCGAAGCGATCGGCGCGGCGCTCGAGCGTCTTCACATCTTCTTCCAGCTTCTTCGCCTCGATTTCGATCTCGGCCTGCTCATCTTTGTATTTGTCGATCTGCTTCTCATACTTCGTTTTCGTCTGTTCGGCCTGGGCGGGACTCTGAAGCGCGAAGACGCCGAGCTCGTCGAGCAGCACTTCGTAGCTGCGGCGGCGAATGTCCTTGGACTGGTAGTAGGCCCACTGGTCGGTGGCTTTGGTCTGACTGAGCAGCTCCTCGGTGGTGGCGCGGTGGCCCAGCAACGAAACGGCCGCGACCAGCACGGCCAGGATCGCCATCGTGATCGTCACGGGAACGAGGCTTGCGTGATGCGCGGCCTCCTCCGCGCGCTCTTGCAACTCCTGTAAATCGTCGGGCATGTCCGGATGCCTCCTTCGCGGCAAGCGAGCGCGCAAAAGAGTACCACGACGTGCGGGCGTGTCCAGATGAAAGCGGCCGCAGAGGCGTTGCAGCCAGCCAGGCTGCGAAATTATTTCTGCAGGATGAGTGCGAGAAATTCTTCGCGCGTCTGTTGATTCTCGCGGAAGGCGCCCAGCATGGCGCTAGTGACGGCCTGCGAGTGCTGCTTTTCCACGCCGCGCATGGTCATGCACATGTGTCGCGCCTCGATCACCACGCCGACACCAAGCGGTTGGACGCTCTGTTGGATGGCTTGGGCGATTTGTTTCGTCAGGCGCTCCTGTATCTGAAGGCGGCGCGCGAAGAGATTGACGATTCGCGGAATCTTCGACAGGCCGACGACTTTCTTGTCCGGAAGGTAGGCCACGTGGCACTTGCCGAAGAACGGCAGCAAGTGGTGCTCGCACAGGCTGAACAGCTCGATGTCCTTGACGACGACCATTTCGTCGTAGCAGACGCTGAACACCGCGCCGTTGAGCACCTTCGCGGGATCCTGCTGGTAGCCGCTGGTGAGAAAGCGCAGCGCTTTTTCGATGCGCCCCGGCGTGTCGCGAAGTCCTTCGCGGCGGGGATCTTCGCCGAGGAGACGAATCACGTTGCGCATCAATTGCGCGATCGTCTCCCCACTCCCCCGCGCTTCGTCGAGAATGAGTTCCTGTGTCGACTTGGCGGATGTCACTCGCTTGACGTCGCTCATCGTTGTTCCTCCCGGGGGTCTGATCCGGAATCGCCCGTGTATTCAAAACTGTTCAAGCTCGTCTCTTCCAACCGGACACGCTCGAGCTTTGCGCGCGGGAAGCCGCGCAACCGTTCGTAAATCTCGATGCACACGTTCTCGGTGGTCGGGACGCGCTCGCGAAACGCGGCTACCTCTTCGTTCAAATAGACGCGATCGAATGGCTCGATCACTGCGCGCTCGACGAACGAATCAAGATCGGCGAGATTCGCGATCATCCCCGTGGCGGGATCGACCGGGCCCGACACGGCGACTTCGAGAACGTAATTGTGGCCGTGGCCGCGGGGATTGTTGCACTTGCCGTACGCACGCCAGTTCTCGTCCTCGGTGAGGGCGGAACTGTGCAGGCGGTGAGAGGCCGCGAAGCTGTAGCGGCGCGTGAGATGCAGTTTCACCGCGCACCCCGCCCGCTGGAGCCGGATTCGGCGTCGCCGTAGCAATCCACGAAGAGGTCCGGCGTCTCGTAAAGCCGGACACGATCAAGACAGCCGCGCGTGATCCTGGGCTCGAGCAAACGCCAAATCACGCTCGCAATGTTTTCGCAAGTCGGGATTTGGCCCGAAAGCTCGGCGACTTCGTAATTCAGGAAGCGATGGTCCATCCGCTCGATGATTTCCTCCTGGAGGATCTGCTTCAATTCCTTCAGGTCGAGCACCATGCCCGTCGCCGGGTCAGGCTCTCCCTTGACCGTCACCTCAAGGACGTAATTGTGGCCGTGCCCGTGAGGATTGTTGCACTTGCCAAAGACGCGCCGGTTCTCCTCCGGCGTAAAGGCCGGATTGTGATAGAAATGCGAGGCCGAGAACTCAACCTTGCGCGTGATGGAGACAATTGGCATAGCCCAACTATTCGATGCTCGGGTCATTCCTGCCGGTGCGGACAAACCAGGGTGAGGAGCCTGCTCTTCCCGCGATTCCGCCAAGTGACGCCCTCAGCGGCGAATCCTCGCATACTACTGAAACAAAGGATGTTAGCGCGCCAAAGGCCGGCGAGTCCGTCGGGCCGGCTGCTCGCCCAAGGCTGCTACTTTCGCTCCCCCACGGAGTACTCGCGGCCCTTCCATTGGATCGTGCCCCGCATGTAATGCCACTCCGACGCTGAAAGCGCAGCGACGTAAATCGCGATCCCCGGCAGGTAGTATAGGCCATATACGACCGGAAAACGATTGCGCCGGAGCGCGGCCGCATAGGCAGCGAAACGCCCTGCGAGCAGCACTAAACCGAGCACACCGAGCCACGCGCGGACGGGCGTGAGCAAGATCAGACCGAGCGGTATCCAAGGAACCACCTGTAGGAGCTCACGCGTGGCAGCCCATCCGGTGCCGCCGACGAGCGGATAGAGATTCTTCGTCCAGCCCTGCCACATCGCGCGGAAACTGCGATACATCCGCACGCGAACACGGCCTGAGCCCCGCGTGAAATGGATGTGCACGCCGGCGCGCTTCGCAAGACGCGCCAGTGCGATATCTTCGAGCAATTCTCCTGCGACCGCCGCGTGTCCACCAATACGATCGTAAGCGTCGCGCCGAATCAGGAGGTATTGGCCGTTCGCAGCGGCCGCGGGGGAATCGGGATCATTCACCGCATCGAAGGGAAAAAGTTGTCCCAGGCGCACGTAAACGAACGGAATCATCGCACGCTCCCACCATGTGAGCGTTTCCTGCTCGGGAGAATAAGAGATCAGTGCGGCGCCTGTGGCCGCGGCGTCGGCAAGTGCGGCGGCCGTAGAGCCAGGCAGGTGCTCGGCGTCGGCATCGGTGAAGAGCAGCCATTCGCCGCGCGCCTCGGCCGCGCCGAGCGAAACGGCATAATTCTTCCCCACCCAGCCCTGAGGCAGCTCGCGCGTTTCGAGAACGCGCAGCGACGGAGTCTCCCCAGCGAGCCGCGAAAGCTCGGCCGCGGTGCCATCGGTGGATTTGTCGTTGACGACGAGGATCTCCCCGATTTCAGGCTGCCGGGCGAGCGACCGCACGGCGCGCGCGATGGTCTTCTCTTCGTTGCGCGCGGGAACAATCGCGGAAACGCTGACGAAAGCGTTCATTGGTGCGGGGTGGTGTATTATACGCAGCAGCGAAAGAACCCATGAAGAGGAAAATACTTACTGCAGCGGCGCTGCTGGCAGCGGCAGCGGTCATCTATGTTTTCGCCGCCCCCAGTTACCGTCAGGGTGAAGCGAGCATCGCGGGCAAGAAGGCTCCCGATTTCGCCTTACAGCTCAACGGCCGCGAGATCCATTTGTCCGATTTGCGCGGGCAGGTGGTGGTGCTGAATTTCTGGGCCACGTGGTGCCCGCCTTGCGTTGACGAAACTCCTTCGCTCAACCGGCTCCAGCAGGCCATCACGCCGCAGGGCGGAATGGTCCTCGGCATCAGCGAGGACCAAGACCCGGCGGCTTACGCGAAATTCCTCCAGCAGCAGAACGTGATCTTTCCCACATACGACGACACATCGACGAAGATACCCGGGACGTACGGAACATCGATGTACCCGGAGACGTACGTGATCGGCCGAGACGG
>Ga0187769_10001212_pt1 | contig 14631 bp, 10 predicted proteins | sample 0116_SJ02_MP02_1_FD_133140 | JGI IMG/M metagenome (GOLD analysis project Ga0187769, IMG submission 133140) | Tropical peat soil microbial communities from peatlands in Department of Meta, Colombia - 0116_SJ02_MP02_10_MG | ecosystem: Environmental > Terrestrial > Soil > Wetlands > Peat | place... | reverse complement strand
TCGGCGGGCATGGTATGGGCATTTTGACCTTGCGTGTTTAGGGCTAGAATACGGCGCAAGACCAGGTAGTTCTTGCACATCGGGCCCTTTGTAATTGGGGACCCGTAGGGAAATCAGCTTGGACACTAGGCCCGATTTATCGTCCCTCATGGACGCAACTGAGCGTGGCGACACCTCGGCCGCCAATACCCTGTTTAGCGCCCTCTACTCTGAGCTGCACCGCTTGGCAAAGCGCGAATTGAACCGGCACGGGTTCCCAATGACTCTCAGCGCGACAACTCTTCTGCATCAAGCCTATGTTGAAGTCGCCAGCGGCAGAACGTCCTTCCCCGATCGTGCACGCTTCATAGGATATGCTGCCAAGGTGATGCGCGGGCTCATCATTGACTACGCCCGCAGCCGAAGTGCGCAGAAGCGGGGAGGAGAATTCGAGATTACGTCGATCGGGACGGAGGCAGGTAATGCTGTGGATCACCGCGAACTGACTCAAATCAGCGAAGCTCTCGACGACCTCGCGAAGGCCGAGCCGATTCTCGCAGAAATCGTAGATTTGCGATTCTTTTGCGGCTTTACCTTTGCCGAAATTGCAGCCCTCAGGGACATCTCTGAACGAACAGTGCAGCGGCATTGGGAGAAAGCCCGTATATATCTTCATCGCCGACTTGGACCAGAACTAAACATGTGAGGAACTGTGTCCACACAAAGCCCCGAAAACTGGAAGGAAATAAGCCCCTATTTAGATGAGGTGCTGGACCTTCCCGAGGAGGAGCGCGCGTCCTGGCTCGAGTTGTTACGAGCAAGCAAACCAGACCTGGCACATCTTCTAGATAAACTGTTAGAGGAACACCGAGTCTTATCACAAGAGCGCTTTTTGGAACGTGCGCCGGCGCCCAGAGCGGATGAATCAGCCTTGTGCGGCCGGAAGGTCGGTCCCTACACGTTAATCTCTTTGGTCGGGCAGGGCGGAATGGGCAGCGTGTGGCTCGCCGAGCGGAGCGATGGACGCTTTGAGCGGCGCGTGGCGGTGAAGTTCCTGAATTTCGCCCTGGGTGCAAAGGGTGCAGAGAGGTTCAAGCGTGAAGGCCGCATTCTCGGCCAACTCGCCGATCCGCATATTGCGGAACTAATAGACGCGGGAGTGACTTCGAATGGGGAACCCTACCTCGTACTCGAACATGTAGATGGCGCGCCCATTGACGAATATTGCGACGACCACAAGCTGGATGTGCCTGCACGGATCCAGCTGTTCCTAGATGTACTCAGTGCGCTTTCGCGAGCTCATGCAAACTTGATTGTGCACCGGGACATCAAGCCATCCAACGTGCTTGTTCGAAAGGATGGCCAGGTAAAATTGCTGGATTTTGGGATTGCGAAACTCCTCGCGGACGACCCAAGTCCTTCCGCCGCGACGCTGCTGACGCTCGAAGGCGGAGCGGCGATGACTCCGCTCTTCGCAGCGCCCGAGCAAGTGAGCAGCGGTCCGATCACCACTGCCACGGACGTATATACGCTCGGCGCGCTTCTCTTTCTCCTTTTGACGGGGCAGCATCCAGCCGGGCCCGGACCTCATTCCCCCGCCCAGCTCGTGAAGTCCATCATGGAAATAGACGCTCCCCTCGCGTCGCGCGCTGTCGCATCAGAGAATGACGCGGCGTTGGCAGCGAGGCGCGCCGCCACACCTGAGAAGCTCCGTCGCCAACTCCACGGCGATCTGGATACCATCCTCACCAAAGCCCTTGAAAAGAAACCTGCCGACCGGTACGCCTCCGTCGCAGCCTTTGAAGATGATCTGCGCCGCCATCTCCGCCATGAACCCATCGCAGCCCGTCGCGACGCGGTTGCCTACCGTCTGTCGAAATACGTGCGCCGTCATCGAGTTGGCGTCGCAGTCGCGGCTGTATTGGTTTTATTGCTCGCCGGATTTTCAGTGATTCAGGCGATAGAGCTGCGGCGCATCACGCGCGAACGGGATCGCGCCGATCGCATTGCGGATTTCATGACAAGCGTGTTCCAGGTTTCGAATCCAAGCGAACGAGTGGGCAACTCCGTCACGGCTCGGGAAATTCTCGACAATGCCTCGAAGGAAATCGACACCAGCTTGTCGAAGGACCCTGAGCTTCAGGCGCACATGATGCATGTAATGGGCAGGGCCTACACGATGCTCGGACTACAACATGAGGCGCAACCGCTTTTCGAGCGGAGCATTAAGCTCGCCAGCGCTAGCATTGGTCCAGAAGACCCGGAAACATTACGGACCATAAACGATCTGGCTTGGACCCTGTTCCAGCAGGGTCATCTCAAGGAGGCAGAAAGCCTTGAGAGGACCTTGCTGGAACGGCAGCGGCGCGTGCTTGGAACCGATCATCCGAGCACATTGTCAACTATGGATTTACTCGCCAGTACGCTTTGCGAAGAAGGTAACTGCTCGGAGGCGGTGAACTTGGACCGCGAAGTACTCGAGAGGGAAAGGCGGGTCTTGGGACCCGAAGCCTTTGGTACCGTTTCGACCATGGATAATCTATCGGAGGCACTCGCGTTCAATGGCCAGCTTGCGGAGGCCGAGAAGCTGGAACAAGAAAGTTTGGATATCCAGATTCGTGTATACGGGTTTGAGAACCTTGGAACGATCAGTGCGATGATGAATTTGGCAAGCATTCAAAGGGACATGGGTAAGTATGAGGAGGCCGAAAAGCGATTCCACCGAACACTCGATTTGGAAACGCGTGTCCTAGGTCCCGATCAACCCGAGACGGCCGAGACTAAATATGACTTGGCGTGCTTGCTCGCAAGGCGTGGAAAAACCGAAGAGGCCCTTGCCCTTTTGCGGCAGGCTGTGGACCACGGCTTGCAGCCGCGGATTGATTTGAAAATCGAGAGTGAGCCTAACCTACAATCCCTTTACGCTGATCCCCGCTTTGCGGCTTTGGTTGTCCACGCCAAAGCTGTTTCCCAAAAGCAAAATTAGTTGTACCTGGCCTGTCGCCTTTTGCCCGCCGTTTTTGATTTAGAGAGTAGAGGCCAAGAACCCGTCCTGTTTGTCCCCTTTTCAGGGGTTCTGAAGAAGGAGAGTTCGCGGATCTTCTGCTCGCGGTTTCGATCTTTAGCAGGGCACGGCCAATCTGCCGTCCTTCCAGCTTGGCCCGACGCATTCCGGCTTTGACACGCTCGACGATCAGATTTCGTTCAAGTTCAGCAATGGCTCCGACGATGACGACGATTGCTCGGCCAAGTGGCCGGCCCAGTATCAATGTTCTCGCGAAAGCTCACAAACTCGATTCCGGGATGATTCAGCTCGTCGAGCACTTCGAGAAAATGGCGCACACTTCTGGCAACCCTGTCGAACGCCCAACAAGAACAACATCGAAGCGACGTCTTCGAACGTCGGCCATAAGCTGATCAAGGCCCGGACGCTTCGCCTTTGCGCCGGAGATCGTATCCGAATACTCGTGTACGATCTCATAGCCGCGCTGCTTGGCCATTTCGCGCAAATCGTAAAGCTGCGTTTCAGATACACGCGTGTAAATGGCAGCCTTTTTCACTTCAGTTTCTTCTTCCTCGTTGTCAGATACGCATCGATGGCGCGGCGAACTAGTTCTGCGACTGGCGCGCCAGTCTTCGCCGAGAGCTTTTCCAAGGCCTTCTTCTGCTCTTTGGTCAGGTAAATGTTCATTCGCATCTTCATCATAGATGCCATTATACATCATATGGCAGTTATTGAAAACTGTAGCGATCCGAAGAGTCTTTAAGTGAAGTTTTCACCGGAGACCCATTATAATAACCTCGTGAATCTGGAATTATGTTCAGCAGCTACGGAATTTATTGACAGCAGCGACTCAGATGTGCGCGCTTTTGCGCACCAGGCGACAGCTGGCGCTGCCGCTGCCATCGCGCGCGCCGTGAAGCTGTATTACGCGGTCCGCGACGACATTCTCTACGATCCCTACTACGTGGGCGAGGCTCAAGCTTACTTTCGAGCCAGCGATTGCCTGCGCGCCAAGCGAGGGTTTTGCATACCAAAGGCTGCTCTCCTGGCGGCGGCCGCCCGGTCCGTGGGCATTCCCGCCCGGGTGGGCTACGCCGACGTGCGGAACCATCTCTCCACGAAGAAACTCCTCGAGCTGACCGGCGGAGACCTTTTCATCTGGCACAGCTTCACCGAACTTTACCTGGAGGGCCGGTGGGTGAAAGCGACGCCCGCGTTCAACCTGAGTCTCTGCCAGCGCTTCCGAGTGCATCCGCTGGAGTTCGATGGACGGCACGATTCGCTCTTTCACGAGTATGACGCGGAAGGCCGCCGGCACATGGAGTATGTCACGATGCGGGGTCACTACCCCGACGTGCCCTACGACGCGATCCTCGCTGATTTCAGGAAGATGTACCCGCAGTGGCTGAAGGTTCGGGCCAGCGGTAATCACCGTGCCTTCGCCGAATAGACGTAGAACCCCAGTTTCGGTTTCCGCTCCCACCACGGATTGTCTTGATTGATGCCCCCGATGCGGACGCAGCGCGGGTATTATTCAGAGCCCGCCAGCGAGACCAGGCACAGAGGGTTCGATTCGCGGCGGTGGTCACAAAGGGTATGGCAGCTTGCGTACTAGCCGAGCCTACGCAAGAGGTGCGACCACTGAAGCCGGTGGCTAGCTAGCAGTTTGCAGCCGTTTTTCGTGGGGTGCAACTAGGGTCCAAAATGCCCATGGCCATTCAGTCCGGCACCCGTCTGGGACCTACGAAGCAGTCGCTGCTATAGGTTTATTCCCAAAATCACGCACCGCGTTCGAATTGCTGGATACACTCAAAAAGCAATGATGCCGTGCGAGACTCGCCAATCTCTGTACTGAACATTACGTGATACAGATGCCATTCGGGCCACCTCAGCCCGAGGTACGTCTGGACGAATGCGGCGCGATCTCTATCGGTGGTATCGACCTGTTCGATTGCATCGCGCTCGGGCGTACCAGCACATACCAATCTGTGGATCTTGTATTCGCGCGAGGCATAGAGGAATGTACGGAAGACATCGTTGCGATTGCGGAGAAAATACTGCGACCCTCGGCCCACAATGACGCACGGGCCTTCGGAGAGCGCTTGGCTGATTGCTGCTTGTGAAACAGCGGCGATGCGACGAGCGTCGAGTAGAGCCAAGCGGTTCGTTGGGGGCAGGCCTCCCTCAAATGCTCCGCGAAGAAAGGAGAGAAAAACTCGGTAAACTGCAGGGTCTCTTCTCCATTCTATCTTCCCCACTGCTTCTGGAGAACTCTTTGTCAGACGCGCGATCTCCTGTGTCAAGCGCTCGTCCCACAGGTTCCACCCGAGTCGTTGGGCGAGCAGACTTGCAATCTTGGATCCCCCACAGCCGAACTCGCGCTCAACGGTAATTGCTTGAATCATTACGCGTATCCTTACCCGGCCGCCACACTTCCGCTCCCTCCTGGATCGTTCCTTTTCAGGAAAAATGCGAGAACGAACATCAACGAGCAGAACGCGCCCAGGATCCAAAACGTGTCCATATAAGACAGCACGTGTGCTTGTTGATTCACTAAGTCGTAGAACCTCGCAATGGCCTGATTGTGGGCGTCCGCGGCCCTAAGTCCAGAATGTGCGATTTCTGAGCTCAGTCGATGGAGTGCGGAACGAAATGCAGGGGTATCGGCAGTGACGTGGCCGACGAGGATTTGCTGGTGATACTGAGACCGCCGCACAATCAGAGTGGTCACCAATGAGGTTCCTATACTTCCCCCGATGTTGCGCATGAAGTTGATGATTCCTGAGACGCTGTTGCCCTTCTCTGGAGGAACCCCGATGTAACCTGCCGCCGTGATAGGGACGAAAAGAAATCCGATTCCCACTACCTGCGCTATGCGCAGCCACATTGCAAAACGGAAGCTGATGAATAAATCCGTCTGGTGAGCAGAATAGAATAGTCCGATGGCGAGAGACAGCCATCCCGCCGCAATCAAGTACTTGGCCTGAATCTTTGAGGTAAGCCGGCCGGTGACGGGCATCATGGCTAACAAGACAACTCCTCCCCCGGATAAGACAAGTCCTGCGAGTTCGGCCGTGTAGCCCATCAGCGTCTGCAGAAATTCGGGAATCAAAACTAACGTGCTGAAAAGCATGAAGCCCATCATGAACATCATTAGGTTCGCCGCGGCGAAGTTAAAGCTCTTGAACATACGAACATCGATGATCGGCTCTTTTCGGAACCATTCCCAGATGACCAGTGTGATTAAGCAAAACGCGGCGGTTATCGCCAGAGTGGTGATGAAATGCGAGCCCAGCCAATCGTCTTCCTGCCCCTTGTCCAGAAGCACCTGCAGCGAACCAACTCCGAGCGCCAACATGGATATTCCGATGTAGTCCACGCGGATACCCCCGCGTTTTAGCCGACGGAGGAACGGTGGATCCTCGACAAGTGTGTAGGTCAAATAAAGAGCAAGAACAACCACAGGCAAGGTCATGAAAAAGATCCAGCGCCAGGAATAGCTGTATGTAATCCATCCTCCGAGCATCGGCCCCACTGTCGGGGCAAGAACCGCCGAGATGCCGTAGAGAGCAAACGCGACGCCGCGCTTCTCTGGAGGAAACGCATCGTTGAGAATCGCTTGGGCCATCGGTTGCAGCCCGCCGCCACCAATGCCTTGCACAGCTCGGAAGAACAGCAATGCGGGCAGACTCGGCGCAAGTCCGCAAAGCAAAGAACTCAGCGTGAAAACAGAGAGGGAGAGCATGAAATACCGCTTGCGGCCGATGATCTCGGCAAGCCATCCGCTGATGGGCAGGATGATCGCGTTGGCCGCGAGATACGACGTGAGTACCCACGTGCTGTCGTCGAAGCTGGCTCCCAAGCCTCCTGCAATGTAAGGCAAGGCAACGTTGGCAACACTCGTATCTAAGACTTCGACAAATGCCGCCATCGAAACGGTGGCGCCAATCGCCCAGGGACTTACCTTAGGACGCCAGACGGCCTGCTCTGAAGGAAGAGTCAGCGCTTCGGAGCTCATCGTAAGTACACTTTGGCTTCGACGTTCATACCGGGCCGAAGCTGGCGGTCACGATTTTCCCCCGGTTCGAGAACGATCTTCACCGGCACGCGCTGAACGATTTTTACGTAGTTGCCCGTTGCATTTTCCGGCGGCAGCAGGCTAAACAGAGGTCCTGTGGCTCCAGCAATGCTATCGATATGCCCCTTATAGCTGCGGCCGTTCGAATCGAGGTCGATCTTTACTTTCTGGCCCACGCGCATGTGTTTAAGCTGGGTTTCCTTGAAATTCGCGGTAATCCACACCTGGTCCAAGGGCACCACGGTGAGCAGTTGCTCTCCAGGTTCCACATTTAATCCGACCACAACTTTTTTCGTCACCTCGCCGGCTACAGGGGCGAGTATTTTCGTGTACCCCAGATTCAACTGGGCCTGTTCGACAGCGGCTCTTTTTTGGTGTACGTCCGCAACCGCGGCAAGTGCTTTGGCTCGTGTTGAGGCAACGCGTTGCGGTCCCGCTTGAGCATCTTCGTATCGTGCTTCGGCCTCGACGAGACGGCTGCGCGCTTGTTGAACGGCTTGTAGGGCAGCGGCCTCGCTTGCTTCCGCGGCAGCTACGGCGGCGGCGGCAGTCGCGGCCGCGGCATACGCATGGTCGTAGACTTGCTTGGGTATCTCGTCTTTCGCTAGCAGCAAACGATAGCGGGTGACGTCATCTTGTGCCTTTACATTCTCCGCCTGCGCTTCCAAAAGGCGGGCATGGGCAGCCGCCGCTTCTTTGTCTGCTTCCTGGATCGCTGCTTGTGCATTTTCAATATCCGAGAACGTGAATTTCAGCTGGCTTGACGTATCAACCGAAGATATGGGCACGTCGATATTCAAGCTCTCCGCGGCAGCCTCTGAATTGTTCAGCGCTGCCTGGGCTCTTGCCAATGCCACTTCATAGTCTTTTGGATCGATCTCCACGAGTGTAGAACCTTCATCGACCCATTGGTTGTCCTCGACGTAGACCTTCTGGATATATCCTGAAATGCGAGCGCTGACGGGATAGAGATGGACGTCCACCTGCGCGTCGTCGGTGGATTCGAAGCCGGACAAATATAGCCAAAGGAAAACGCCGCCAATGGCCAGAACAACGAACGAGATAAGAAAGATCCAACGCTTGTACGAGCGCCTCCTCGGATACGCCGGAATCGGCGCCTCAGCTGCGGCGGTATGGCCCGTTGGCGCGCTTCGCGCAGACGAAGTTGCTTGCGGTGGATTCGTTGCTTGATTTTGCTCAGCCACACTCACTCTCCCTTCAAGTACTCGGCAAAGCGGGACTCTGCGACCCCGATCGCTCTTGCCAGAGATATCTTTGCAAGGTTGTGGCTGTAAAGACTAGCAATGTATGCGTCATTGGCGGTTGCCAGCGCGTCTTGCGCCTGAACAACTTCTATGTTGTCTGTAACTCCTGAGCTGAATCGATCGCGAGATTGCTGCAACGTCTGAGTGGCGAGCGTTACTGCGCTTTTTTCGACAGAAACCTCTTGCGCAGCCGCTTCCAGATCGAGATAGGCGTCGCGAACCTCCTGATCGATCCGGGCTCGCAAGTCTTCGAGTAGCTGCTTTGCCCTTGCTAGCGAGGCGTCGGCCCGCAAAACGTCGCCGTGCACTCTTCCGCCCTGAAAAATGGGCACACGGAGAGTCGCAGCCGCATCGACAGTGCCATGCGTGGAAGCCGGATTGACTCCAACGATGCCATAGTCGGCTACCTGGTCTAACGATGGATAACGTTCGGCAGAACTGGCTTTTCTCTCAAGTTCAGCTGACCGGACCTGATTCATCTGGCCCTGAAAATCGGAGCGAGCTTTGTAGGCGCTTTGGATCGCATCCTCGAGAGGCGGTATGGAAAGCGCTTGGTAACCGACCTGCGTGGTTATCTCGAACTTTTGGCCTGGAGGAAGACCGATAAGTCGCGCCAAAACCAATTTCTGCTTTGCCAAATTATTCTGTGCGACAATCAATTTCTGTTCACGCGATTGCAGTTCAACCTGTGAACGTAGAACGTCCACGGCCGCGGCAAGGCCCGCGGTCTTCTGATCAGACGTCTGTTGAAAAAGGACCTTGGCGGTGTCCCGTTGCGATAGCGCCGATTCAACCTCTGACTGGTAGGCAATGACCAGCAGATAGTTGGAGACAACCACGGTCACAACCAGCTCGCGCGCATTTTTGTAGCCGAACTCCGCCGACTTCAGCTGCGCCTGCGAAGATCGCTCCCGCTCGATGGATTCCCAATCAAAAACGGATTGCTTGAGATAAGCCCGCGAGTCGAAATAGCCAAATGGGCCAACAATCTTTGGCACTCCGGGTATATTGAGACCAAATTGCGCCCTTAAATCGATTTGACGAACGCCAAAACCGGTATCGGTAACTACATTCGGCAGTAACTCGCTCAGGGCTTGCCATTTCTGTCCGCGCGCGTCCGTCACTGAATCCGTAGCCAAGAAGCCTCCAAGGTTTTGCTGGAGTCCACGTGCGACGGCGTCTTCCAGGGAGAGCGGTACTGGTGTCGCGCTGAGCTTCCCCGAAGGAACTCCCCCGAGGTACGGATCTTGCGACAAGGCTGCATAGTTATTCAGCCCGGCTCGCACGGCAGCCCGCGCCGGGCCGGCAACTTCTTCCTCAGCAATCGGACTAGGCAGTGGATTGTACTGTGCGAACGTCGCTACACCGCTAAACAACGGAGCACAGAGCAGCAGTAGTTCAATCCAGGGTCTAAACCGCATTTTCCATCGTCGGGAGATCCTTCCTCCTTCAGCGCAGTCCGCTGGCTCAGCGATGTCGATCTTTTGGAGCACGGCTTGAGACGGCGTGTTAGTGACGATAGTGCGTCGTTCCGACGCGAGTTCCATTTGCGTCTCCTTATGTCAGAGTCAAAAAGCTTTAGTGGCTACCCGTCCTCAAATCGGACTTGCAAACCTGACTCTTAGTTCAAGAAACCGCTTCATCAAAAGGTTGTAGAGAGAATCGAGATCGTTTCGGTTTGTGATGGGGCGCTGTGGTTTCGATCTAAACTGCCAATTTAAGGAAACAAGACGATCGAGAGTATACACTGATTGTGCTCAACGCTGAGAAAGCGCACTCCGAGCAACTACTGCAGCGTCGCGTACTTCCGCTTGCTTCAGATAGCGCGCGAATCAGATCGTTCCAAGGAGGTAGCATTTTCCCCAAGGCCGTCATCTAATGGATTGGAGAGTGGGATTCGGAAGATTCTGCCGAGCCTGCTGCGAAGCTCATGAGGCGATTCCTGATGGTGTTTGTTTTTGTCCTCCTGGGACTCTTAACAGTATTACCCGGACCGTATGCTCATCAAATGCTTGAAAGTCTCGTGCGCGAAATGCTTAGGCTTGTTTGACGCTGAAGCGCCGTTGCGGTGAAAAGGTCCGTCTCAAGAGGACCACGACAACTTTATATCGCTCCCAAACTCCTTCGGTGTGAGTCCATAGGGGCCAGTTTCGTGCTCGGCGTCATCTCTTTAGAAGCGACGGCCAGTTCACAACGACGCTAAATTGAGCGGGCGCGGCAGTCCCGTTCGCGAAAAGACGTACGCCAAAGATGGACTTTCCGTCCGAGCTGGCCTCCCAGCAAACAGCGCAAGTCTCTTGGGTCACCAGAGGGGAGTTGTCACTGCTGCTGTGACTTGGGTCACAGCTATCGATGCCATGGTCGCATATCGTAGCGAACGAATGGGTACAGTCGATTTCGGTTTTATGTTCCGCACCAGCGAGCCAGGGAAATCGTGAAGAACTTCAAATGCCCGAATTGAAGACTGAACAGCTTGCAGGCTATCTGAGTTCGGTGTTTGGAGAACATGTCACAGTACTGCGCGTGCTCACTTTAGGGTCCCCGGAGCACGAGACCCTCAAAGAGTACGGGTACGGAACTCCGGTTCGCGTGGACTACGAGATCGGCGGTCACACACGCGGCAGCGCCGTTGTACACACGATCAGGCAAGGTCCCTTTGGGCACGAACATATGGCCGATCGTGCTCAAATTTTGCTCTGGGAAAATCAAGCTTTTAACCGCCTGCCATGTCATGTTCGATCCCTGGATGTCGGTGGCTTCCGAGCTGACGGAAGTATCGTTTCTCTAGGCGAGGTTGAGGAACTCTGTCTACTAACGGAGTATGTCGAGGGCCAAAACTATTCCTTAGACCTTGAACGAATTCGGGATGGTGGAGTGCTCACAGATCTTGATCTGGCCCGTGCCGATGCCCTGTGCGACTACCTAGTGGCAATCCATGCGAAGCCTGTCGACAATTCCGGGTTGTACACGCGACACATCCGCGAATTATTGGGAAATAGCGAATGTATTATGGGTCTTACCGATTCTTATTCTCACCATCCGCTCATCACCGCAGACCTGCTTCAAGAGATCGAACATCGCTGTGTACGATGGCGCTGGCAAATCAAAGGTCTCGCTCACCGGCTGCGCCAGATCCACGGAGATTTTCATCCATGGAATATCCTGTTTCGATCCGGTGTCGATTTCCGGCTGCTTGATCGCTCTAGAGACGAATACGGTGATCCTGCAGATGACCTGACATCCTTGACGCTGAACTATTTTTTCTTCTCCCTTCAACGTAGTGGTCGCTTGGAAGGCCCCCTGGAAACATTGTTTTTTCACTTCTGGAATCGCTATCTGGAGAAGAGCGGGGATCGCGAAATATTGCGCGTCGTTGCACCTTTTTTTGCGTTTCGTGGTTTAGTGATCGGCAGTCCGCTTTGGTATCCGACACTATCGGATACGGTTCGTAAACGAATCTTCGCTTTCGTCTTGGCCGTGTTGGACAGTAAGAGCTTTGATCCTACTCAAGTGAACGCCTATGCAGGAGTGTAGGAACCGGGACGCCTTCGCCGTGTGGATAACCGGTCTTCCGGCGTCTGGGAAGTCGACCATTGCTGCGAAGCTAGTCGCTCAGCTAAGAGCTCGTGGAGTGGATGTAGCTCTCCTGGAGTCCGACGAATTGCGGAAGATTTTCACGACCCGGCCACAGTATGACTCGCAAGAACGCGACATGTTCTATCGGCAGATGGTTTTCGTCGGAGTTCTCCTTACTCAGCATGGCGTGTCTGTCATCTTCGACGCGACCGCTAATCGTCGCACGTACCGAGACTGGGCGCGACAACAAATCCCTAAATTCGTTGAGGTTTATGTAGAGTGTCCATTGGCGACCTGCATGGCCCGAGATCCCAAAGGAATCTATCGCCGAGCGCGCGAGGGTGAGGCCCAGACCGTGCCTGGTCTTCAATCGGCATACGAAGCTCCTCAGAACCCCGAAGTCGTCCTCCAGGGGGACCAGGAGGCGCCGGAAGATGCGGCCCGAAGAATCATTAGCAAGCTGACAGAATTGAGCTATGTCTAGCGTATTGAACCTGGCCGTCGAGTTTGTACTATTGGAAAGAAGGACTGCGAACCGAGCGACTGGCGTGAGGATCAGCTGTTTCGGTAGTATCGGGAGGCCTGCTCGTGGCAATAAAGATTCGAGATAGCCTTGGTGCCCTGACACGCTGCAGGAACGGCATTCAACTGGCAGACCTCAGCATAGGAAATCGTTAGGAACCGGCACTTCTGGCGCCCGATCAGACAGAAATGAAGATGGTGCTACATTCGGAGCGGAACCTCCGACGCTAACGAACGTACAGCCAAACATGCCCGCCGAGGCACAGTCACGGAACAGTCTGGTGGATTTGTTCCGCGAGTTCTCGACGTCACGATCCGAGTTCCTTCAGTACGATAACGGCTACCGCAGTTGGAAATATACGTACGCTCAGCTGGGCCGCGCTGCACATCATTTTGCAGTACAGCTCGGCGAACGCCACATTAGTAAGGGCGATAAAGTCATCTTCTGGTCTGAAAACCGGCCCGAATGGATCGCTGCATTCTGGGGCTGCGTTCTTGCCGGGATCGTTGTTGTGCCGATTGACTATCGCACTTCGGCCCGCTTCTTGCGGCACGTGCAAGAGATTGTCGGCGCGCGTCTCATTCTGGTCGGAGAGGAAGTGCACTTGCCTGCCTCGAACGATGGCCCACCCATTTGGCATCTCTCGGAACTCAAGTGGCCTGATGAAAGCTTCCAGTTCCCCGACATTCGTATCAACCGACACGATGCCGCCGAAATCGTATTCACTTCAGGCGCAACCGGTGAGCCCAAGGGTGTCGTTATCACCCACGGAAACGTACTCGCCAACATTGCATCGGCCGAGCAGATTGTTTCCAGATATGCTAAATGGTTCCGGCCATTTTTCCCTTTGCGATTTCTCGTTGTGATCCCGCTGAGCCACATGTTCGCTCAAGTGCTTGCACTGTTCATTTTGCCGATTGTTCCTGCGGGCATAATCTTCATGGGCGGATATAGTTCCCACGAAATTCTGCGGCAAATCCGCGCGCGTCGTGTGTCGTTTCTCGTCGCGGTACCAAAAATCCTTGAAGTATTACGAAGCCACATCCTGCGCCAGGTTCCTGAAATCGAGGTCCTGCCTCCGGTCACGACCCACTGGATCATTCGCTGGTGGAGGTGCCGCCGAGTGCATTCACTGTTCGGATGGAAGTTCTGGGCCTTTGTTGTGGGAGCGGCCCCGCTTGGCAAGGAACTTGAGGATTTCTGGTCTCGGCTTGCGTTTGCCGTGGTACAGGGCTATGGGCTGACCGAAACAGCTCCGATCGTCGCCTTCAACAATCCTTTCGACACGAAGCCGGGAACCGTTGGCAGGCCTATAACAGGCATTGAGATAAAACTCGCGCCGGATGGTGAAATCCTCGTGCGGGGAGAGAGCGTGACACCAGGATATTACCAAACACCTGCCGAAACGAACGCCGCGTTTGAGGGCGGGTGGTTTCACACTGGCGATCTCGGGTCCTTCGACGATGCCGGCAACCTAAGGATTCGCGGACGCAAAAAGGAAGTGATCGTCACCCCGGAAGGATTGCACATCTTCCCGGAGGATGTGGAATCTGTGTTGAATAACGTTCCCGGAGTCCGAGAGTCCGCCGTGGTGGGCAGGGATCATGTGCATGCGGTGCTCGTGCTTGGAAACGGTGCTGATCCGAACGCGGCCGTACGTCAGGCTAATCTGGGCCTCGAAGACCATCAGAGGATTCGCGGTGTGTCTGTATGGCCCGGAGACCGGCTACCGCGGACAGAGGGCACACAAAAACTGAAATACAGTGAGATCCAGGCTTGGTTAGATACGGGGAGTTCACCGCCTACCCCACGCGGCGGGCGCAGCATCAACGACCTGCTCCGAGAATATGCTCCGGGCCGCGACATCACCCCAGATACAACCTTAGATGAACTGGGGCTCAGTTCGCTGGATCGCGTGCAGCTTATGATCGACCTGGAACGGCATCTCGACACAAGCATCGACGAGTCGCTTTTGACCGGCACCCGCACGGTTTCGTCGTTGTCGGAAATTGGCGTCTCTTCCGGCATCTCTCAGTTCCCTGTCTGGAACAGAAGTTGGTTGGCTCGGGCGATCCGTCGTGTGGCGTTGTCTCTGCTATGGCTCCCCCTTACTCGACTCTTCGCGCACGCCCGTATTTCCGGCCGGGAACACCTCGCATCGCTGCGGGGGCCGGTTGTTTTTGCGCCCAATCATCAGAGCCATCTG
>Ga0187769_10001211_pt1 | contig 14651 bp, 17 predicted proteins | sample 0116_SJ02_MP02_1_FD_133140 | JGI IMG/M metagenome (GOLD analysis project Ga0187769, IMG submission 133140) | Tropical peat soil microbial communities from peatlands in Department of Meta, Colombia - 0116_SJ02_MP02_10_MG | ecosystem: Environmental > Terrestrial > Soil > Wetlands > Peat | place... | reverse complement strand
GGGCGGGCGGGGTTCCGCTGCTGGTGGTCGGCACGGCCCGGCCGGAGCTGCTGGCCCGGCGGCCCGGCTGGGGCGACGGCAAGCCGAACGCCGTCACGCTGTCGCTGGCCCCGTTGTCGGAGCAGGACACGGCGCGGCTGATCGGCTCGCTATTGGGCCGCCCGGTGCTGGAGGCGGGGCAGCAGGCGGCGCTGCTGGCCCGGGTCGGCGGCCGGGTGATCGTCGCTGGCTGTCACAGCCAAGCGGCGTATCGTGTCTTAAACGGCGACCGGCACGAAGAGGGAGAACCAGTGAGCAGCGACCTCGCGGCTGCCAGGGGCGCCAAGACCATCCTGCTGACCACCTACAAGCGCGACGGCACGCCGGTCCCTACCCCGGTGAGCATCGCCTTCGACGGCGACCGGGCGTTCTTCCGCTCCTACGACAAAGCCGGGAAGACCAAGCGTCTGCGCAACAACCCCCGCGTGGAATTCGCCGCCTCGACCCTGCGCGGCAAGCCGACAGGCCCGCCTGTCCGGGCTCGCGCAATTCTGCTGGAAGGCGATCAGGCGCGCATCGCCGCCAAGGCCATGGCACGGCACCACCGTGTGCTGCAGGGGATTGTCGTCCCTCTGGCGCACCGCCTCAGGCACTACCAGACCATGCATGCATACGAGCTCGTGCCCGGCCCTGGGCAAGGCTTTCCGGGAGCCGACGCGACCTGACGCTCATCGGCCCGGACTGGGCGTCCCCTCATGCATGTTATGCCGGTGATCTTCCTTCTCATTTCGGTCATCCTCGACGGATCTACGCCGACCTTGGCGCCGCCGGTGATGCCGCCCGGCTACGGAGAACCCGAAATGAAGGGCCGCGCAGGTTGATGCGAGGCCCTTCACTCTGCTGGGACTCAGCTACCGGTGCACTGTGCGCTGGCTTGGACCAGCCATTCGAAGAGCGCCATCGGGCCCACCGGCTGCGGGTAGTAGCCGACGTTACTGTTGGCGACGATCTGGACGCCAGCGCCGCTGGGGATGGCCGAGGGGTGGACGGTGAACCCGACCTGGATCGGGTCCTGACCCGTCACCACATTCTGCGCCTGGCCTTCCCCGGCGCTGTATTCCTGGCACGGGTTGTTCTTGAAGTGGACGAAAGACCAGGCGGATCGGCCTGCCTCTGGGCGGCCCGGATAGAACACGACGCTGGCTGGGACGCCATCCGCGCGGAGCGTGGCTTGCAGTCCGGCCGGATCGCGAAGCTCGCGGATTTTGACAAAGATTGTTCCGTCAGCCTGCTTGACTACCGTCCAGGCCGCCAGCTGGGCATGAGCGGGATGGCTGGCTTGGCGACTGGCCGGTGGCAGCGCGATCACGCCAATGATCACGGCCGCGACGACGCCAGTTGCCGACAGGCCGCCAAGAGACCATCGCGTGATGGAGCGCCGATGCCTTCGATCGCCTCGGCGGATGACGTCGGCCGCGGCCAACGGCCGGGCCTGACGGGCGGCATCATCGGCCATCTGCTGCAGTTCGCTTGTTACATCAACCATTAGAGATCTCCTGGTCAGTTACTTCGGCTGTCGGCGTGGCCGCTCCCCAGATGTAGAGCCTGAGCATTTGACGGCCGCGAGCGAGCCTGGCCTTGACCGTCCCGGGCCGCGCACCGGTTTCGGCGGCGATCTGATCGACTGTCAGGTCGCATAGGTGGTAGAGGACTAGCGCGCGGCGCTGTTCGGCGGGCAGCTTGCGCAGGGCGTCGACGAACGCGACCCGGCCAGGGTCGGGTCCTTCGGTGGACTCGGGCCGGGCAGTCAGCAGAATCAGCCGGGCGCCGTTGCGGGCACGCCGCCACCGGGAGGCCGCGATCCGCCAGGCCGTGACGCGGACCCAGGCCTCGGGCGCCTGAGCCCGGTCGATCTTGCTGCGGCGCGCCCAGGCCCGGACAAACGCCTCCTGCACGACGTCCTGGGCCTCAGCCTGGTCCCCCGTCATGGCGTAAAGCTGACCCACCAGACGCGGAAAGGAACTGGCATAGAAGCTGGTGAACTCTTCGCGATCCAACGCGTCTCCGCCTTCCCCAGGGACGCTGGGTGCCGCTGCCATCCGGCCGGTCATACCATGAATACCTACGGGCCCCGCGGTTGGTTGCCGGCCAGGCGGCACCAATGGAAGCGGTCGCCTTTGCCGCGCGCGGTGCTGCCGACACTGCTGCCACACCGACAGACAGCGCCGACACGCGGCGACGGCCGTTGCACTGCCGCTCGGTAACCGCAAACGCGCAGATCGAATCCTCTTGTTTCGTCCGTTGTCAAGTGGCTCTCTGGCCTTTTGCGCTGGTGCTCGGGCGGCGGCATGGCCGGCGTGGGTCCTGCCAGCTCGTAGGCTGGTCCTGGGTCCGGGAGTGACTTGTCCGAAGCGCCGGTGTCCGGGGTGTGAGCCGGCCGCCCTGGAGACAGAGTTGCCACCCGGCAGACCGACCAGCCAGATCATGCAGAATCTCCCAGAGGCTGCGTTCTGTCGCGTTCACTGGCGCGCCTCCTCTGCGAACCAGCTCCGTTACCGGCGGCAGCTGGCGTAACTTCGCCAGCGTTTATGACGCGCGCCGTGGCGGCGTGCGCTACCGGCCATCCGGCCGGCTTACGGCGCGAGCACCATCCCCCGGTCGACAGCGTCCGCGATCAGGATCGGCTGCCCCGCCGTGTTCGTGGCCGTCACGATCGGCGTCACCGTGCCGCCGTAGGACAGGACATAGACCCGCTTGCTGTCCGGCGTGACGACGATCTCGTCCGGGTCCTGTGCCACCGTGATCGGCCGCCCGGCCGTGCCGGTCGCGACCGAAATCGGCGTCACCATGCCCACTGTGTCGGTCACGTACAACGTCTTCCCGTCCGGCGTGATGGCCAGGGCGGAGGGCACTGAGCCGACCGTGATCGGCGGCCGGGCCGTATTGGTGGCCACCGTGATCGGCGTCACCGTGCGGGCGGGGCCGCCGACGTCGAGCACGTACAGGGTCTTGCCGTCCGACGTGATGACCATGGGGCCGGGGCCCGGCCCGGCGCCCTTGATCGGCGGCCCGGCCTTGCCGGTAGCCACGGTGATCGGCGTGACCTCGCCCCGGGCGAAGTTGGAGACGTACAGGGTCTTCCCGTCCGGCGTGACCACCATCCACCCCAGGGAGTCGGAGATCCCGTAGACCCTGATCGCCGGCTCGGCGTGACCGTCGGCGAGCGAGATGGGCGTCAGCATGCCCGCTGTGGTGCTGATGACGTAGAGCATCTTCCCGTCCGGCGTGATCGCCATCGACGTGGGTGACCCCGCGACCGCGATCGGCGGCTCGGCCTCGCCGGTAGCCACCGAGATCGGCGTCACCCAGCCGGGCCCGTGGTAGTCGCCGACACTGGCCACGTACAGGGTCTTTCCGTCCGGGGAGATCGCCATGACCACGGGCCCTGGTTTGACCCTGATCGGCGGGCCCGCCGTCCTGGCCACGGTCGAGATCGCCCGCACCCAGCCGGACCTGTCGCTGGCGACGTAGACGGTCCTGCCGTCCGGGGTGCTGATGATCGCATCGGACTCCCCGGTCACGATCGGCTGGCCCACGGTACCGGTGTCGGCCGAGATCGGCGTGACCGCCCCCCCGGGACTCGTCTGGCCGAGGTACTGCGCGGTGACCCACAAGGTGGGCGGAACCGCCGCGGCCGACGCGGGTCTGGGCCGGGACCCGGCGCGAAGCCCTGGGACGGTCACCCCGACGGCCACGATCACGGCCGCGAAAAACGCGAAAACCACGGCCGCCCGGACTCGGCGGCGCCGGCGCAGGCGAAGGCCTGCCGCGACCGAACGGTCCACGATCGACCCAGCCGGCGGCTCATCGGCCACGGCCCGCTCCAGCAGGGCCCGCAGCGAGGTCTCATCCATCTCTGCTGTCCCTCTTGTTCCGCAGGCCGGCCTGGGGACCGTCCTGTTCGAGAACCGCCCGCAGCTTGCCTAGGGCCCGGGCGCTCTGGCTCTTCACGGTGCCCGTCGAGCAGCCGAGCAGGTCGGCGACCTGCTCCACGCTCATGTCGGCCCAGTACCGCATCACCACCACCACCCGCATCTTGGGCGGCAGCGTTGCCAGCGCCTCAAGCACCACCATCCGCACCTCGCAGCCCCGCGGCTCGACCGCGGTCTCGGGCAGCCAGCCGGTGAGCATCTCCCGGCCGCGCCGCCGCCGGTCGCTCAGGTAGGCGTTCACCAGCGTCCGGCTCGCGTACGCGTACACCGCGTCTTGCCTGCTGATCCGCCTCCAGGACACGAACATCCTGGCCAGCGTGGCCTGGGTCAGCTCCTCGGCCGTGTGCCAGTCCCCGCACAGCAAGAACGCGGTCCGCCGCAGCCGCGCCGCCGCGCCCGCCGCGAACTCGGTGAACTCCTCCGTCACCGCCACCCGGCCTCCGACCGTCTCAGACCCGACGCCTTAATAGATGCCGTAGCCTCCCGTCAGGTTGCACGTAGCCGCCAGCCGACATGAGGCCGACGGTTGCATAGACATAGCCGAGGCCGCGGTCCCCGGGCACCGCGCCCGACGGCCGCCACGTGAGGCTCACCTCCTGCATGTCAACGGCCTGCCGTGGTTGCGGTCCTCGGCTACCGAAGGGCAACCGCCACCTGACTGGCTGTTCAGCGCGCCGCCACGGCTGCCGGCCGTTCGGGCGCTGCCAGGTCGACCCGCCGATGCCAGTGCTGCTACGTGCTGTTCCGGATAGGTCGCGACAACACCTGTACCTGCGGGGTGTCGCCCGACTCGTCATCCATCGTCACGACGATCAGCTGCCGCCCGGTCCAGGCCAGGCTGGCATAGATCAAGTCAGAGATCGGGCAGCGGGCCAGGTCGGTCCACGAACCGGTCGAAGGGTTGAAGGCGGCCGCAGCGCCTGCCGGGATATCCGGCGGCCTGTTCGGCGGGCCGGTGCTGGCGCCGGCCCTGGCGGCGAACACCACCATCGCCGACCCGGTCCACACGGCCGGCCCGGAGCCCCCGGAGAACGTCTGCGGCAGGTAGGCCCACGTCCCGGATGAGGTGTCGAACCAGGCGCCGTCGTAGAAGTCCTGGACCGGGCACGAGGCGCCCGGCGGGCAGCTGTTACCGCCGAGGAACAAGAGCCGGCCGCCGATGGGGGCGGCGGCGCCGAACGGGAAGTAGGCGTCGTCCGGCCGCCCAGGAACGGAGGCCCAGGCCCGGCTTCCGGGCACCCACGAGTAGGCGCTGAAACGCATGCCGTTGGCCGGCGACTGGCTCGCGACCCAGGTGATGACCTGGCTGCCAGTCCATTCGGCCCCGATCGCGAAGGGCTGCCAGCCGGCCACGTCAGGGAGCGCCGGCACCGTCGTCCACGTGCCGGCGGCCGGGTCGAACGCAGCGCCCGCCTTGGGCTGGATCACCACCATCTGAGTGCCGGTCCACACGATCGCCTGCCGGGCCCTAGCGTCGGCCCGCACGGGGGCGGTCGGCAGCATCGTCCACGTCCGGCTGGCCGGATCGTAGCTCGCCCCGTCCATCAGCGGGACAGGAGAGCCGTTCCCGCCACCCCAGAACAGCGCCCTGGTCCCGGTCCACGCGGCAAAGGCGGTATTCCGTGGCGACAGGGGGGATGTCGGCATCGGGGTCCAGGCGCGGGTCACAGGGTCATACGCCGCGCCGTCGCCGGCCATCGGCAGCTCGTGACTGCCTTGCACTCCGCCCCATATGAGCAGCTCGGTGCCGGTCCACACCGAGGCCTGCGCGGTCCGGGGGGAAAGCGGCGGGGCGGGGGCAGCGGACCAGGTGAAGCCGGCCAGGCTCTCCGCCGTGGCCTGCGCACTGCCGCAACCCGGCGGCTGGGCCGAACAGGCCCCGCCTCCTGCAGCGGACCTGGGCGGGGGCGTTGACCGCACGGTCGTAGGGGTCATCAATGGTCGCGGCTTGGCCGGGCTAGCACACCCGGCCACGACGAGCACGGCCAAGATGCCGCAGATGATCGTCCCGGCTGGCCCGGGACGATGCCCGCGTTCAGTGCTCACTCCCATCCAGCCGCACCACCACCCGCCGGCGAAGCGCCCGACGCCGAGCCCGCGACCCTACCAGCGATGACAGGATGTCTCATGCCGTCTTTGACGACGGCTGACCACGGGCGGTTCCAGCCATAAGGCCGTGGATTACCCATCGAGTGACCCCAGGGCTCCGGCGCGTTCCGTGAATGTCATGTTCCGTCCTATTGGCTTGCAGGGGGCGGGCGGGTTGCCGAGCCCGGCGGAACCCGCTGGCAGGGACATGCGGCTGCGGGCAGACTGGATTGATGACGCCCGCCGAGGTGATCGATGCGTTTGCGCGTGCGTGGAACACCGGGAACGACGCGGAGCGGTGGGCGTTGCTGTCCGCCGCCTGCGTGCCGGATGCGGTGTTCGTGGCGCCGCAGGGGCAGACGTGCGGGGTTGAGGCGCTTGGCGCCAGCATCGCGGAGTTCCGCCGCGCCTTCCCGGCGGCCATCGTGAGCTTCGGCGCTCCGGACGGTCACGGCGGATTCGCCCGGGTGGCCTGGACCACGCGCTGGAACAACGGGCAGCTGCCGCTGGCTGGTGAGGACTTCGCCCAGCTTGCGGCGGACGGGCGCATCCGGCTGCTGGTCTCGTTCGATGGCGTGCCAGCCGCCAGCTCGTGACCGGCCTATCCGAGACGGTGCAGGCGGAGGGTTTCGGCGGGGGTGGTATGGTCGCGGCGGCCTTCAGGGATGTGCAGGTAACCGGCGCCTTTGAGGGCCGCGGTGACGGCGGCGCGGATGGTGGCCAGGTTGGCGGGTCCGCTGCCGGTGCGGCTGGCGCCGGCGTGTTCGCGGGAACTGACGTCGCGGACATGGTGGTGCACCTCGACCGGCCAGTGCTCGCGGGCCAGGTCGGCCAGGTCACCGGCGGTGGCATCGCGCTGGCCAGGCTGGTGACGGCCTAGACGGTCTGGCGGGTGGCCCTGCCGGTGGCGGTGTCCTGCCGCCAGCGGGTGATCTTGATGACCTGGCGCGCGTGCGGGACGTCCAGGCCGCTGACGTGCGCGGCCTTCAGGGTGCGGGTTTCGGCGCGGCCGTGCCCTGTCTCCCGGGTTGCGCTGCTGCCGGGACCTGCTTCCGTCTGCACGGATGTCCCAGGCATGCCGGACCTTGCTCGCAGCTACGGTTGCTGATGCAGCCACCGCCGCCGGCCCCGGGAACCACTTGCGGGAACCACCGTGCACACTCTCCCAGGCACCCGTAGGCATCTCCGGACATGGTTTCCGCAGTTCAAGTGCGCGGACCGGCCTTCAGAGCTGGGCGTTTTCCCGCGCCTTTTTCGCCTTACAAGCGAGGGGTCACTGGTTCGAACCAGTTGCGCCCACCAGGTTTTCCCAGCTAGCTGGCCATTTAGCGGCAAGCAAGGATTCTGTTCCCTTCCGGTAAGAGCCAAACCAAGAGCCAAACCGTACCGTTTGAAGCCTGGCCTTGGAGCAGGCGCCGACGTTGCTGCACGCGTCTCGGGATTCGCGTCTGCACGCCTACGTGGTCCTGTCGGTGATGACGGGCCTTCGGACCGAGGAGCTCCGAGCGCTTCGGTGGAGCGAGGTTGACCTCGACGCTGGCGCCGTCGCGGTCTACCGCTCTGTGCGGGTCACCGGCGACACCAAGACGCGGAAGAGCCGGCGCGTCCTCGGGCTGCCGCAGCTAGCCGTGCGGCGCTCAGAGAGCACCACAAGCTTCAGGCTGCCGACCAGCTCAAGGCCGGAACGCTGTGGCAAGATCACGGCCTGGTCTTCGCGTCCTCGATGGGCATGCCGCTGGATCGTCACAACGTGCTGCGCGAGTTCAGGAAGATCACTGAGGCGGCTGGCCTGGGGACCGACTGGGTGCCACGGGAGCTACGGCACACATTTGTCTCGCTGCTCAGCTCCGCCGGGATGCCGCTCGAGGATATCGCCGACCTGGTCGGGCACAAGGGCACTGTGACGACCGAGACGGTCTACCGGAAGGTGATCGTGCCCGAACTGCGCCGCGGCGCCGAAGTCATGGATCGCCTATTCAGCTGACTACGAGACGGCCACGGTGCCCTTTGGCGAGCCTACGTCAGCGGCAGGCGAAGGCAGAAGCAGGAGCCGCCAGTCCTGCTGGGTTCGTACCAGGCGTCACCGCCGTTCGCGTGGGCGAAGGTGCGCACGATCCACAGCCCCAGCCCGGTTCCCTCTGCCTTGTGCTCCATCTCTGGTGCCCGGGTAAAGCGTTCGAACAGGCGCGGGATGAAGGGGACGGGGACGCCGGGTCCGTGGTCGGCCACCCGGATCTCGGCGTAGCCCTCCCGCTCGGCTGCCTGTATTTCAATGGCAGGTTCGCCGTAGGCCAGGGCATTGTCGAGGTAATTGGCGAGCATCATGGAGAACTCGGCGCGGTCGGTGATTATCGTCAGGCCGGGGCTGCACGATACCTGGATTTCACCGGGTTTGGTGTTGATGTCCGCGAGCTGCTCGACGATGATTTCGAGCACCGGCACCCGGCCGGGAACCGGTCGGACACCGGCCGCGTCGATGCTTGATGCGGTCAGGAGCTTGCGCACGAGCAGTTGAAGACGAGCAGTGCGCTCGGCGATCTGGTCGATGATTCGGGCTCGCTGTGCCAGCGTCATCGTGTCGTGCTGGTCCTGCAGCACGTGCGCCAGGACGCTGATTGCGGCGAGCGGGTTGTGGAGTTCGTGGGCGGCGATGGCCACGATAACGTTCTGATGCTCCAGGGCTGCCTGAAGTTCGCGTTCCGCTTTCTTGCGGTGCGTGACGTCGCGTAGCGCGGCGATGTGCAGGCGCTGGCCTTCCAGCGTGGTGGTGGTGGCCCGCATCTCCACCACGCGCTCGCCTCCGCCGGGCAGCATCAGCTCTATTTCTGCCGCCCGGCCGGCCACGACGGGAAAGCCGAACGGGGCGCCGATCAGTTCGGCTGCCGGACGGGCGAGTAGTTCCTCGGCCGCCTGGTTGCAGACCCTGATGACTCCCTGGTCGTCCACGGCCACGATGCCGTCCGCCGACGCGGCAACGATCAGTCGGCTGATGTTGCCCTCCGCGCCGGCGGTGAAACCTGGCTGTTCGCTGTCCCTTTCGTCTTCTCCCAGCACGTCACCCATCGGGCTGGGGGTTCTCTGCTGCCAGCGGGTCTGCTTGCCAGCCCAGCGCGGGAAGCGAGGCGGCGCCGGACAGGATCCCGGCGGCGTCGGGGATCGGCTCGCCTATGTGCATGCCGTCGCCGTCGATCGCGACCTGGCGGATGCTCGGGTCATGCATCGAGCCGCGGGTCTGCATAACCGCGATGGCGCGCCGGATCTCACCGGCGTGCTCGAAATAACGCATCGTGACCGTCACATCGGTGAGGCTGGCGACCTCCCCGGCGATGGATGGCGTCAGCTGCGGGGTGAACCGTCCGGCGGGCGCGGATGTGAGCAGTGTGGTGATGGCGTGCTGGCGGACCAGTGCACCGAGCGCGATGAAGAAGTCGAGCAGCCCTCGCGGCGAGACGATGCGCTCGAGCGCGGACAGGGTGTCGATGACGAGCCGGTCGGGTTTGTGCTCTTCAATGGCCCGCCTGATGCGGATGAAGTGGTCCTCCAGCGACGCGACCTCCGGGTAGTCGCACACGATGCGGAGCAGGCCTGATTCCTCCGGGGAGTCGAGATCGATTCCCCAGCCGCCCGAGTTGCGCCGCACTTGTTCCCGGCTCTCATCAAAGGCGAAGGCGAGGCAGCGCTCTCCGGCGGCGAGCCCGGCGGCCAGGAACTTCAGGGACGTGAGCGTCTTCCCGGCACCGCTGGGCCCGGTCAGCAAGATGATCGCGTCCTTGAAGAACCCGCCGCCGCACATCTGGTCGAGTTCGGTGTTGCCCGAGGAGACGCGCACCTGGGAGGCGGGCGCGAACGGCGGGACGAGGAAGGCGAGCGGGATGACGACGAGCCCGTCGCGCGGGTCGATGGTGAACAGCCACTCCCCGGTGCGGTGCGCCGCGCCGCGCATCTTGACGATCTCGATGGTCCGGCGCCGCCGTTCGTGAGCCAGGACGTTACGCAAGATGATCACGTTGTCGAGCACGAACTCCTCGACGCCGTAGCGGGATACGTGGTCGTACTCGTTCGCGCGTTCTGCAGTGATGACCGCGGTGACCTCGGCCTTTTCCAGGGCAGCGGTGATCCGCGCCAGTTCGTGGCGGACGACTCCGGGGTCGGCGAAGCGCGTGAAGACCGCGTCCAGTGAATCGACCGCCACCCGGGCGGCGCCGAGCTGGCGGGCCGCGTGCCCGATTCGCGCCGCCAGCGCGCCGAAGTCGTAGGCGCCGATGACGGGCGCCTCCTCGAAGTCGGCCGAGGCGTCGACGAACGCCCACTTCCCTTCGCTTTCCCACTGCCCGATCGGGAAGCCGAGCGAGGCCCAGTTGCGGCGCAGGTCATCCGGCCTTTCCTCGAAGGTGACGAACAGGCCCGGCTCGCCAGAGCGAAAGATGCCCCGGGCGAGGAACTCGACCGCGAACAGGGTCTTGCCGCTGCCCGTGCTACCGGTGACGAGCGTCGTCCGCCCTCTGGTAAGCCCGCCCAGGGCGACCTGGTCAAAGCCGTTGATGCCGGTGGCGAGCCGTTCGAGCATGTCGCTGCCGTTCATTCCTCATCCCCTCGTCGAGTCGGGCCCGGCCGCTCGGGCAGGCCGAGGGCGTAAGCTGCCCGCTGATGGTCGGACAGGTCCCCGATCACCCGCCGCTGCGGAGGCGGGGCGAGCCTGATCACGGAGGGGGTGGCCAGGATCCGCTGTTCCTCGGCCAGCCCTGGCTGCTCGGTGGCGTCGACGACCTCAAGCTCGTAGCCGCCTGGCAGGCGGGATTCGCACAATGCGCGCAGGTTCGCCTCAGCGGCCTGCGACCTCTCGGTCTGCCCAGCCACATAAAGACGGAACGAGTACGCCATCACGGCATGACACGATTTCGTGAGCCAGTCACGGACGGCCCTCGGCGGTATCGCGTGCCAGCATGCTCCATTGCTGTCCACCGTCCCTCGCCGCTACCGCCTGTCCTGCGCGCAACTCAGTCCGTTCGAATGTACTCCTCAATAGGACAGGCGGTACCGTTGAGGATCAGCAAGGAAGCCGGCGAACGCAAAGGCAGCCACGCGAGCACAAGAAGGGAAGACAGTGCCCGCGATCATGAGACGGTCCATCCGCCTGTGACCGGACTACTGGAAAGCCGGGCCGCGCGGTGATCCGGGTGCTGGTGGTCGAGGACCAGCAAACACTCGCCGGCGCCCTGCAGGTCGCATTCGGCGCCCAGCCCGATATGTGCTGCGTGGGTGCCGTGGGAACAGCCGAGGAAGCGGTCGCGCTAGCGGCTGCCAGCAGCCCCGACGTCGTGCTGATGGACATCCGCCTGCCCGGTACCGACGGCATCGAAGCCACGCGGCAGGTCAAGGCTGCCTGCCCGCAGGTCCGCGTCCTGATCCTTACCGCGGACGCCACGCCCGCCCGGCTCGCCGCGGCTGCAGCGGCCGGCGCCTCCGGGTTCCTGGCGAAGGACAGCCCCTTTCCCGCCATCCTGGCGGCCATCCGGGCCCCTGTAGACGGGAAGATCCTGGTTGAACAGGACACAATGGCGGCCCTCGTCGAGAGCCTGGATCGCGTCAGCGCCCCGCCGGACAGCTCCATGCGGGGCCAGGCCCGGCTGACTGCCCGTGAGCGGCAGGTCCTCGCCCTGATGGGGGACGGACTCGACCCACAGACCATCGCTCATCGGCTGGTGGTGAGCCGTCACACCGCCCGCGGGCACGTCAAGAACATCTTGATGAAGCTGGGGGCGCACACCCAGCTCGAGGCCGTCGTCATCGCCACCCGCGCGGGATACCTGCCGAGGCTGCCAGCTGGCCCCGAGGCCAGCTAGAGCCCTCTGTGCCGCATCCGCGGTCAGTGACCTCCGCCGCGGCGCAACTCCCCCCGTTTGCGGGGGCGTGATTGGACCGTTTGGGGGTGGCCGCTCGGCAGGCTGATTACATAGCGTTGCGCTATGCTTCCTCCTCCCGCCGTTCCGGCTCGGGCGGGTGACCCGGTAGGGGGGCACGGGTCACCCCTTGCACTAGCGCGTTCACCCGGACGCCGTGGCCGAGGGACCGAAGCGCCAGGGCGTGAGCTCCCGAATGCCGCCGCCTGAAGACCACCCAGCTCGGCACGCCTCCCCGGCCTGGTACGCGCCGTACGGCGGGCCTGGTCACGTTGTCGGGGCTGCCTGGCACCTCAGCGTGCTGCACAGCGTTACAGCACGTTCGTTCCGGGCAGGCCTCGCGCCGGAGCACGTGCGGGCGAATGCTTGCCCCCAGCCAGTCGGCGTCGATGGTGCACCCGGCCAGCTTGACGGGATAGTACGCGAGACACGCGGGTTTGCCTTCCAACTGCACACCACGGACACCCGGATCCGGCGCACCGGCTCAGCCGATGACGGCGAAAGCAGAACCGGATGACGCCGGGCGAATACCAGGCGCTGACCGAGCTCGTCCGCGAGACGCTCGCGCAGGCCCGGGACACAGCCTGGCGTAGCGTAGAGATACGGGCCACGGCGGCCGAGCTCACCGTCATCGCTGAGGACCTGTGTTCCCGTGCGCGGGCCGAACGCGAGCGCGCACAGGAACTGGCCAGCGAGCGGCTCCGCCGCTGTCGCACCGACCCCATGATGGTTCATCTGGGAACCGGCCAGCCGTCCCTGGCCCTGAATCGTTTCTCGCCTAGCCAGGCAAAGACCCCTGCAGCGATCCGTCAGTCATCAGATACCTCCCCTTCCGCCGCGGCAGTGCCGACGCCCGCGATTCGCGGCCTACGCCCGGCATGCCGCCGTGCTTAAGGACACCTACCCGGTCCAGTGGACGGGCGGGCAGGCAGTCGTGACGCTGCCAGAACACATCAACGCGGCCAATGCCGGCCAGATCCGCGAAGAACTGCTGGCGCTCATCAACCGCGGCGCTGCCGTACTGGTCGTGGATATGACCACGACAGCCTCGTGTGATTACGCGGGCGCGGAAGCCCTAGTGCGCGCCTACCGGCGGGCGGTCGCCAACGGCACGCAGCTGCGGCTGGTGGTGCCCGCCGAGGTCGTCCGCCGTGTCCTGAGCGGGAACGGGCTCGATCGCCTGGTCTCGGTCTACCCGTCCCGGGAGGCGGCCCACGCGGCCGGCCTGCCCGTAGCGCAGCCCTCGACGGCAGGCCCGTCGCAGGTCAGCCAGGATCTGCTCGGCGGCATCGCTCGCAACCTTTTCCATGCCGGCCTGAGCCTGCAGGCCGCCCTGGACGCGGCCCATGAGGCGGACCGGCAGTACATCATGCAAGCCCTGCGGCACCTTGACCAGACGATCTGGGACATCCGCGACCACATCTTCACCACCGGTTGCTGGGAGATCCCGCCCACATCGGGACCACCAGATGGCGCTCAGTGATGCTGGGTGCGCTCGCTAGCGAAAGGACGCGCGGAACGAAGCACCGGCCGCGGCCATCAAGAATGCGGGCTGGACTCGCCGGGCCAGCCGTGGCCTCTACGGTGCCTCCGGCTCAGGCGGCAGCGGACGACGATCCGAAGGCTGGCGGCTTCGGGTTCCCGGCTCAGCGGCCAAGGTGATGGCCTGGACAACGGATTGGAGGAGTGCCTGGATCGTTGCGGCGGCAAACCGGAGCACGATCGCCCGGTCCGGCCCGGGACCCTCCCTGCCCGGCGGCAGCCGGTACACCCCGATCAGTGACAGCGTGGTGGAGTACTCCCCGGCGGGAGTCAGCGTGATGTCGGCATCCAAGACCGGGAACAATCCGCCGACCGGCCCGGCCGCTTCCCACCGCAGCGCAACCCGACCGGAATCCGCGTTTGACGTCCGATTCCGGACATGCACCTGGATGAGCCCGGGCAGGCCCGGTGCCGAGCCGGGCGGGCCGAAGCAGGCCAGGCCGGTGATACCGTCGCTGTATGCCTGCGCCGAGGCGCTGCCCAGCAAGCCGCCGCGGATCAGGCTCGTCAGCCTGTCCCAGGCGGCAGGGCAGCTGACATCCACCAAAACCTCGTCGCTGACGAACACGCGGTGAGCCGACAGCAACCGGTACCCGTCCCAGGAGGGGCTTAGGTCCCTATCACGGTGGGCATTTGCCAGGCGAGGGCGGCCGGAGATCTCGGGCCGCTGCGAATCGGCCATGGCGCGGCCTCTCTGACTATTCAGTCAGAGGCTCGTCCACGAGGTCCGAAGGTTGTAGTCGCTGACACCACACGCTAACACGCCACCTGCGAAGCAGCGATCTGCCTACCGCACCACGCCGCAGTACTGAAGCGACGTGACTACGCTCAGTTCGCCTTGCGGACGGTGAGTACCCGATTGTCGTGGACGGCGACCCGGGGCGCGATCGCGCCTGGCAGACCGCGGACTCGAACCCGACGGCTACCGCCACCCGTCCACGCCAGATGAACCTGGCCTACGAACATCCCGTTATGTCCGTTTAGTACGTTTCTCGTTTCTGATCTTGACCAGTCGTTTTACCACCCTGTATCCATGATCCTTGGCCGCCTCACACCCATGCACCATCTGATGAGCATGGTCAGTTCCGCCAGCTGCGGGCCCGGAAGAGCGGGCGCGTAGTGGCGGTCGTGGCTACCCGTTAGGGCCGGT
>Ga0187769_10001210_pt1 | contig 14655 bp, 14 predicted proteins | sample 0116_SJ02_MP02_1_FD_133140 | JGI IMG/M metagenome (GOLD analysis project Ga0187769, IMG submission 133140) | Tropical peat soil microbial communities from peatlands in Department of Meta, Colombia - 0116_SJ02_MP02_10_MG | ecosystem: Environmental > Terrestrial > Soil > Wetlands > Peat | place... | reverse complement strand
ACGACGGAGAGCAATTGAAACCGGGTCGGGATATTGTGCAGGATCAACCAGGCAAATAACAGCGCCAACGGAGGCGCAATACTGGCCAACGCGTTTGACTTTGTCACGCTGATCCGATGGATCCCCTCCACCCATAAGATTTTTGAAAATCCCATCAGCAGAAGGCCATTGATCAAGAGGAGGGTAGTGGAATCCTCAAGATCCGTTATTGAGAATCTTTCTTTGAGCAGGCAGGCTGAGATCAATACGATGGGAGTGCTGATGGCGCTGCGAACGAAGAGAATCATTTCGCTACTAACCCCCTCCCTCGCCTTTTGTTGAAAGTAGTTTCCAAACGGGGCAATCATAGTAGCGGTTAAGATCAACAGGTCGCCCAGATGAAGCTGAGTCGTGTTGGGGTAAAGAACGATGAACACCCCGACAAGCATGAAGATGGCCCCCAGGATATGTCTCGGGGAGATGAAATTCTTACGCCAGACATGAAAAAAGATAAAACTGAAGCACATTTCGGTTGCAGCGATCAGGCTTGCGTTTCCAGCGCTCGTATAGCGGAGGCCGAAGAAGACCAAGCCGTAATAGAGAATGCCGAGTAAGAGCGCGGCCCACAAGACGTTTCTTAACGAGGACCGATCCTTGATCTCCCCCCACCGATGCCTAATCGTTAACACAGCGGCAAAAAAGAGAGCCGCAAAGAAAGTGCTCGATCCGAAAGAGATCAACGGTGGAAGAAGGTCGTAGGAGAGAATAGTGATCACCGGGAAGAGACTCCAGAGGAGAGCCTGTAAGAGAACAAAAAATTCTCCTTGTCTCTCCCGATCGGGTTTCATGAGGGAATTGTAGTACAAGCGTCCGGGAAATCAAAGAGGCTGCACCTGCGAGTCGGGTCATCGTGGGCGGGGTGGACTCATCCCAAAAAATACTGGCGAATGGTCAACGAAATACATGATACTCCCCATTTACAATAATGGGACCTTTCTCGTACGCTATTAAGAAATCTTCTGTTTCGTTCTCGTCTGCGCATTCCTCTCATTAGAATGAGGATATCGATCAAAAGGGTTTTTTTTCAGAGAAGAAAACAAAGATCCAGAAAGAGGAGGAGAAATGAGGTTTTTTAACATTCATGTAGTTCCGTATCATTCGGCAAGTGACTTACACTCGAAATTGGAAAGAAAGATAGTGATCCATGCCGTCCTGGAATCTGTCAAAATCGCTCTCATCGCGGCCATCGGCGTTTTCGTCTTGATAGCAAACATGACGCCTCTCCCTCAAAAGAGCATGCGTGCTGACTTTCCAGCCGGAATGGGGGAGTTTCTCTCTTATACAAAGTCCGCCGACATCGATACAAAAGGGGTTCTGCATCTTACAAGTATGATCCGATTGATTACCGAAAATCAGATTCCCGAGGCCAAAATGTTGAGGTACGCCGGTTTGATCTTCCATGCCTCCAAGAAGTACGGAGTAAATCCTCTCGAAATCATCGCGATCATCATGGCCGAGAGCAATTTCAAGGAAGACAGCATCAATAGAGAGACTGGCGATTATGGTCTGGGGCAGATTAACTGGCAATATTGGGGCAAAGACTATGGATTGACCCCCCAGGAACTTCTGGATCCGTCGATCAATATTTTTCTAACCTGCCATGTCTATAAATTTTTTGGAAGTGATTTTGGCAGATACCATCGGGGCAACGGCATCCAGTGCAGTGCCTACCTTGTGAATGTGCAAGGAATTCTCTCTACGTTGAACGCCTTCATCGAATCGAAGAAAGAAAATATTTCCTGAGAAACAGCCCCGCCTCTCTTTTCGCCCAGCCATTTCCTCATTCCTCCTTTGTCCGCCGTACCCGGTGCTCGAAGGGACGAAAAAGTACTGCCCGCATCTCGTGGCCGAATTCCGTTGACATATGGCTCCCTTTTTCGTATGTTCAACTCATCCCAAAGCGAGTTGTTCTCCAATCATGAGGGGAAAACTGTTTATAAATTAGCGAGACACGCCCCCCGGTTATTCGGGGTGAAGCATTAACGATGATATCGAAGTGAATGGAAAGGAGGGACCGTATCGCCGATACATTAATCATCGCTCACCGAGGCGCCCCGGGCTGCGCAAAAGAAAATACGATCGAATCGTTCGAAAAAGCCGTAGCCCTGGGAGCTGACATGATCGAGTTCGATGTGAGAAGGACGAAAGATAATGTTCTTATCGTCTTTCATGACGAAGCGATTCAAGGCAAGCCCGTCAACGATTTGAGCTATGAAGAAATTAGTCAAATTGCCAGGAATCAGGGGTTTGACATTCCTACAGTCGAAGAGGTTTTAAAATGGTCAAGGGCAAGGATAAAACTTGATATCGAATTGAAGGAAAGGGGCTATGAAATAGAAATGGTTGAATTATTGTCCAAGTATTCTAAGAACGATCAATTTGTCATTACTTCATTTAGTGAATCCTCTTTAAAGATCATTAAAGACAATCATCCTGGCATTCAAGTTGGTTTGCTGTTAGGAAGATTCGAGGCTCCCCTATGGACGAGAATTTCGGAATTTTTCCCCATGAAAAAGTGTGAAAAAGCCCAAGCGGATTTTTTGGTGGCTCATTTCAAATTGATAAGGTTTGGTTTCCTGGAAAGGGCCCGAAGAAATCATAAACCGGTCTTCGTTTGGACAGTAAACGACGAAGAAATGATCTGGAAATTGCTGCGCGACAAAAGGGTCTACGGCGTCATCACAGATCGACCAGATTTAGCTGTTTCGTTACGAAAAAAATAGGCCTCTGAACCCACCTGTTGGGTAAGGACCATATCGAAACAGGGCTATCTCGTTGTCCTGGCAGTAGGCGTTGTTTTTTCCTTTCTGGGTTCTCATGAATTCATGGCTGCCAAGGATCATCGGCATCCCGCAGGAAAAAAGGAGATATCGGACATAATTTTTCATCAGTTGTTTTCTCGGGTTGATGATATTGGCATTCTCGGTCTCTTCTGCGACATCGCACTCATGAAAATCTCCTTGACAACCTAGACAATCTTGTTATTATGGCCGGAATTTAGGTTTTTGGTTCATCCCCTGGGATAGGGAAGAATAGATATTTATCAGAGGAGGAGGAGGTGAATACTGAAGGTGCGTAACGAATAGGGGGACATCCTATTCATCATTTATTTCCTGTTGAAATTTAATAGGAAAGGAGGAAAATATGAATCCTTTTGGCTCGTCCACAGGTAAGGTGCATTGGATTTTGGTTTTGGCTCTTTTGCTCATCTTGGTCGGTGGCTTCGTGGCGTATCAGACACAAACCGGTGGGGGAAGCATTGTCATCCGGGATGTCCGCTTTATGGGTTCTGACGGTATCATGATGAGCGGTTTACTCTACGTACCCAAAGGAGTAGATGCAAAACATAAGGCTCCGAGTATCTTAGCCGTCCACGGCTATATCAATTCACGTGAGACGCAGGATGGCTTTGCCATTGAATTTGCTCGTCGAGGATATGTGGTCCTGGCCATAGACCAAACAGGCCATGGCTATTCCGATCCTCCGGCCTTTGCCAACGGTTATGGCGGCATCGACGGGTTAAAATATTTGCGGTCCCTGGATATGGTCGACCTTGATAACATCGGCCTGGAAGGACACTCTATGGGGGGATGGGCAATAGGCATTGCTGCAGCAGTGATCAAGGATGGTTACAAATCTTGTGTTTTTGCAAGCAGCTCTACCGGAACGTATGGCTGTCCGGATGGTACCCCGACCTGGCCCAGGAACATGGGCCTTATCTTCAGCAAATACGACGAGTTTTCCGGGTTAATGTGGTTATCCCCGATTCCGAGGGATATCGTTAAAACCGATAAATTGAAAAAAGTTTTCGATACCCCGGAGGACGTGGCGGTTGGAAAGCTGTATGGCTCCATTGAAGAGGGCACAGCCCGAAAGCTGTATCAACCCCCCGTAATCCATCCCCGAGTTCATCTCTCCACAGAGGGTATCGGAGATGCGATTGAGTGGTTTCAAATGACTTTGAAAGGGGGAAAGAACCTGCCTCCATCAAACCAGACCTGGTACTGGAAAGAGATTTTTAACTTAGTCGCCCTGATTGGGATGGTCATCCTTGTCATTGGCCTGGGAGGATACCTGCTTAAGACCAATTACTTTAAAGAACTCCAAGAGGAACCAGCCCCAAAAAAATCCATCTCCGGAGGAGGATGGTGGATCGGTGCGGTGATCATGGTGCTCCTGCCACTCCCGATCTATTGGTGGGCCTGGAGATACCACTGGAACAGCCAGGGGTTAGCCAAAGCCTCTTTTATATGGTCGGAGCAAATTACAAATGTCCTTATGTTTTGGGCCTTTGGCGTAGCCATCGTTTCACTGATTCTTTTCTTGGTCTGGTATTTCGCGACCAAGAAGAAATCGGGAACCACTGCGGTTAATGTTGGTTTGACCTGGAAGGACAAAGGACTGGCATGGGGAAAAATCGGCAAGTCCTTCCTGCTAGCCTTTAGTATCATCTTCGTTGCCCATCTTACTCTGGCCATCTCGGCCTGGTTGTTTCAGACTGACTGCCGTTTTTGGGTCTTTGCCATCAAGCCGCTGGATGCCCTTCATTTCGGCATCATCCTGGGTTACATTATCCCCTTCTTCTTCTACTTTTTCATCCTGGGGATAGTCTTGCACGGACAGATGCGACCGGGAAAGCCTGATGGGGCCATGGGTCTGGGAAAAGAAACGATCATCAATATTATCCTGCTGGTCCTCGGATATTTCATTTTTCTGGCCTACCAATATATCCCGCTTTTCGCCGGTGGAACACTGGGGATAAAATTGCCTGCCATGAGTTTAGGGGGTATCGTCATGTTCCAATATATTCCCATATTTGCTATCGTAGGATGGGTCACAACCTATTTCTATCGGAAAACAGGACACATCTATGTGGGTGCTTTTGCCAATGCGATGCTGATTACCTGGATCATCGTGGCAGGTCAGGCGATCCACTACAAATTCTAAAGATTTTCACCCTGTCCTCTCCCCGTTGGGAAGAGGGCAGGGTGACGGGGAAACCGGACCTCCTGAGCTGTTTCATGTTATTCCAAGCAGCTCAGGAGGTTTTTAACCTGTGACATTCTATGTAGGTAACGCGAAAGGGTCATTGGACACGGTACCTTGGCATACTCGGATTGTGTTCAGGGAAGATACGATTTTTTTCATTTGTCTTTGACTGTGTTTCGTGCTCAGCGTTGATTTATTGGTGAAATCGACTTTTGTCGCAGGGGAGGATGTATTCATGGAAAAAGAATATATCATGGCCTTGGATCAGGGAACCACGAGTTCCCGAGCCGTAATTTTCGACCGCCGGGGAAAGGTGGTGAGCATAGCGGCTAAGGAATTCAAGCAGATCTATCCCAAACCTGGATGGGTGGAGCATGACCCTATGGAAATATGGGGCGCGCAAATAGAAGCTGCCCGGAAGGCCCTTGATTCCGTCAATCTCTCCCTCCAACAAATCGCCGCCATTGGGGTCACCAACCAAAGGGAGACCACAATCATCTGGGACAGGGAGAGTGGTCGTCCCGTATATAACGCCGTCGTATGGCAGTGCCGGAGGACTGCCCCGGCCTGTTCCAAAATCAAGAGGACAAAATTCGCCCGGAAGATTCGCAAAAAAACTGGACTGGTGATCGACGCCTATTTTTCAGCCACCAAGGTCCAGTGGATTCTAAGCCAGGGAAAAACGATCCGCCGGGCAGCCGAAAGAGGCGAGCTGGCCTTCGGTACGGTGGATAGCTGGTTAGTGTACAATCTGACAGGGAAGAAACTCCATATCACGGATTACTCTAACGCTTCCCGGACGATGCTTTATAATATCCACAATCTTTCATGGGATGGGGAGATCTTGGAATATTTGGACATTCCCGAACAAATCCTGCCGGCTGTCAAAGCTTCGAGTGAAGTTTACGGAAACACGTCTCCTGCGGCCTTTTTGGGCATGGAGGTCCCCGTTGCCGGAATCGTCGGGGATCAACAAGGAGCTCTCTTCGGCCAAACCTGCTTTCGCAAGGGCCTGTCCAAGAACACCTATGGAACAGGATGTTTCTTGCTGACGAATATCGGGGTGAAGCCAGTGCTTTCCAAGAAAAACCTTCTCACGACGATCGCCTGGGGAATTGGTCGGAAAATTGAATATGCGTTAGAAGGAAGCGTCTTTATTGGCGGGGCTGTTGTCCAATGGCTCCGGGACGGGCTGAGGATAATTCAGCAGGCTTCCGAAAGTGAAAGGTTAGCCAGCAGCCTCCCATCGAATGATGATGTCTATTTTGTCCCGGCCTTCGTCGGCTTGGGAGCACCCTATTGGGATATGTATGCTCGAGGAACAATTCTGGGAATTACCCGGGGAACGACGCAAGCTCATATCACCGGGCCGCGTTAGAGTCAATTGCCTACCAGACAAGAGATGTGCTGGAATGCATGGAAGAGGATTCCGGAATGAGGCTGAAGGAATTGCGGGTCGATGGAGGGGCAGCCGCTAATGAGTTTCTGATGCAATTTCAAGCCGACATACTGGGGGTTCCGGTGGTCATCCAGGAGATAACGGAGACAACCGCTCTGGGAGCTGCCTACCTGGCAGGTTTGGCCTCAGGGTTTTGGAAGGATCAACAGCAAATTGCCTCCAATTACTCAGTAAAAAAGAGGTTTATTCCTCGGATGAGTTCGAGGCAGAGAGAATCTCTTTACCGGAAGTGGAAGATAGCCGTCGAAAGGGCAAGGGGATGGGAACAAGAAAAATCGTAAGACGCGAAGGACCCGGGCATCGGATCGGATTTTTATCAAGTCGGTCTTTTCGGCGGGAGTTGAACAGGATACGAGACAGCAAATTTGTTTGACAAGATCATTTTTTTGCGTATGATGGTAGTATCATCAACAACGGATGGGTCCAGTTTGCACCCAAAGAGTTATAGAATATATTTCGAGAGCACGAAGCCAAAAATATGGGAACGGACAATATCATATTCTTAGAAGTCATTGAATGGTTTGACGAGACTGGAAAAGAAATCGTACATAGGATTCCCGAAAAGGGCTCGGGCGAGATTAAATTCGGAGCCCAATTGATTGTCAGGGAGAGTCAAGCCGCTGTCTTCTTTTACAACGGAAGAGCCTATGATGCCTTTGCCCCCGGCAGACACACGTTGACGACGGCAAATATCCCTATCCTCAATAAGGTTTTGAGCCTGCCTTGGGGGCTCACAAGCCCGTTAAGGGCTGAAGTCTACTTGGTAAATATGAAAGTCTTCCCAAACTTAAAATGGGGTACACGAGATCCGGTGGCTTTTAAAGACTCTCAACTCGGTTTAATTCGCCTCAGGGCCTTTGGAATTTTTGATGTGAGAGTCATTCAGCCTGTGCTTTTCGTAAATTCCTTAGTCGGGACTCAGGGCGTCTATACGACGGAGGAGATTGAAGAATACCTCAGCCGGGTTATTGTCTCGCGTTTTAACGATTATTTGGGTGAACATCTTGATACTTTTTTCAACCTTCCAGGTCAGTATGATAAGTTATCCGCAGAACTGATAGGGCGCTTGGAGAACGATTTTAGCCGGTACGGGTTAGGGTTATACAATCTTAATATTATGTCTATTACACCGCCCCCGGAGGTTCAGAAGGCCATCGATGATAAGAGCAAGCTGGGCATTTTTGATGACCTCAACCGTCTTTTGAAGATGAAGGCGGCGATGGCTTTGGAGAAAGCCTCTGAGTCGCGGGCTGAAGCAGGAGCTGGTTTAGGGATGGGTTTCGGTTTTGGGATGCCTGCCATGTTCGCTGACTTGTTGAGGGATTCCCAGACTCCTCCATCCGAGAAGGCTTTCAAATGTCCCGAGTGTCAGCATCCCGTCCCAAAAGAAGCGAAATTCTGTCCTGATTGCGGGCACCAGCTGCTCGTCTTTCAACAATGCTCTCAATGCGGACAAAACCTGCCGCCGCAGGGAAAATTCTGTCCACAGTGCGGGCACCCGGTGGAGCAAAAACCCGTTTCTAAGAAATGCCCTCACTGTAATGCTGAAAATCTGTCAGAATCTATTTACTGCAATCACTGTGGTGAAAAACTCTGAAACAAACACCTGGGAGATCGAACATCCCTGCCCCCAGTGCGGCGCTCCAGTCACCCTAAAGGAAACCGACCGCCTTCTTTCTTGTTCCTACTGCCGGGTGAGGCTTTATCTCTTACCCCAAGAATATTTTAAGTACTATTTGCCGCCATCTGAATCCTTCTCGAAAGATATCCTTCTTGTGCCTTACTGGCGGTTTAAGGGTGTCACCTTTTTCTGCAAAGGGGATGGAATAAAATACAAGGTAAGTGATTTAAGTTCCTTGGCGTCACCCCACACATTTTTACCACCTTCTCTTGGACTGAGGCCACAAACTTTAAGGCTGAAGTTTCTTCCGTCTAAGATCGAGGCCAAGTTTTTTCAGGGCCAAGTTCCATTAAAAACAATCATCGAAAACGTTGAAAGACGATTAAGTCTTTTAGATGATTCCTCGGCTGGAGGTCCCGTTTTCCATAAAGCCTCTATCAGCGAAACGGTGAGCATGATTTATTCTCCGGTATTCATTCAAGGGGATGCGTTCCACGATGGTATTCTCGGGAAACCCGTCGTTTCAATACCCAAAGATTTTGTCGATGATCTTCTGCCCGTTGGTCAGGAGAACGGCCTGGAAATTAAGTTTGTGCCCACGTTATGCCCCAACTGTGGGTGGGATCTACTTGGTGAAAGGGATAGTGTTTTGCTTTATTGCAAACATTGCGATTCGGTTTGGGAAGCTTCTGAGAATGGTTTGAGCCCAGTCGATTTCGGGATGATCGCGAGTAAGGAAGATCACGCATTCTATCTGCCATTCTGGAGGATGGGAGCCTCCGTCAAGGGGGCCCAGATAGACTCGTATGCTGACCTGTTAAGAATGGCGAACGTGCCAAAGGTGATGAAGAAAGAGTGGGAGCAGTTAAATTTCTATTTTTGGTCCCCTGCCTTTAAACTTCCGCCCGACCCCTTCTTAAGATCAACGCAAGCTCTGACGCTTTCAGAGCCGCAGGATGAATTTGAAAGAAATCTACCGGAGTCGCCTCTGTACCCTGCTAATTTCCATTCCCATAGGGCCGCAGAGAGTATTAAGATTACCATTGCCAACATCGCCGTTCACCGAATGGAGATTTTCCCTAAGCTCAGAGAAATGGATGTTAAAGTAAATAAGTTTCATTTAATCTTTATACCTTTTACACTGGTTGGAAGTGAATTCGTTCAATCCCAGACCCAATTCTGCATCCATCAAAACGCTCTTAGACTGGGACAAAATCTTTGACGATGTGATAGATAAGACAGCACGGGTGAAGCATTGCGTTGAATAGCGGCGAGGGGATGACCTGAGATCAAGTATAGTGAACGACATCAATACGTTGGGACCCTCGCCAGGAGTACTTTTCGTCGTCGTTCACGATCAGTACGAGAACAGGAGGAATGCGAAATCAAACAATGCCTTCCAAAATTTGTGTTCGGCATGGTTTTGGCTTTAACCTTTGTTCTAAGCAGGTTTTCCATTTTCCCTACCGATACAACGGTTGAAAAGATTGTCACCAACAAAGATTCTTTTGATGGGGGGCAGGTGTCGGTTAAGGGTATTGTTTCAAATCTAAAATCTAAGGCAGCAACTGTTCAAGAGAAGTATATGACATTTATACTCGTTGGCGAATCCGGAGGTCGTGTTAATGTCTTTATCTCGGAACGCGTGGAACTTCGGCCGGGACAAGAGGTCCAGGTAACCGGCGTCTATCGAAAGGTCAGAAAAACAACCCATCGCAATTATTAAAATGAAATAGAGGCGTCGTCCGTCAGATGAATTGAGAGGAATAGAGGACGCAGAGGCTATTTCCTAGCAGGTTCCTCTTCACCAACCTAATTTGCCGGATATTTGAAAAGGAGTCCAGGATGTGTTAAGTCCATGCCTTAATAAGGGAGTGCTCTCTTGTTACATCTCAAAGAAGTGAGGTTGTTATCCAAGAAATACCCAACCCGGAACCGTTACCCTTTCAACATTGACGCCCTTCAGAAGACCCGAAGCATCGCATTCTCTTCTCCAGTCACCTTTTTTGTCGGGGAAAACGGGTCGGGGAAAACCACCCTATTGGAAGCCCTGGCCCGAAGGTGTCATATCCACATCTGGAGTGGAGCGGGGAACACACGTGTGGATCCCAATCCCTATGAAGAGATGTTGTTCCTGTATACCGAGGTCGAATGGGCAGATAGCATTATTTCCGGTTCCTTCTTCTCCTCACAGATCTTCCGCAATTTTGCCGAGCTCGTGGAGATGTGGGAAGCAGACAACCCAGGGCAGATCGAATACTTTGGTGGAAAATCATTGTTAACCCAATCTCACGGTCAATCTCTGATGTCCTTCTTCAGGGCGCGCTACAAGATCAAAGGGCTCTACCTTCTGGACGAGCCGGAAACGGCCCTCTCGCCCAAGAGCCAGCTGGAGCTTGTCAAACTCCTTCGGGAGATGAGCGCTCTGGGGCATGCCCAATTTATCATTGCCACCCACTCTCCGATTCTCCTGGCTTGCCCTGGATCTGTGATTTACAGCTTTGACCACGCTCCTGTGAAAACGATCCAATATGAAGACACGGAATACTACCGGATTTACAAGACCTTCATGGAGAATCCCAGTCAGTACTTCAAAGGAGAAAAATGAGCCCTGTCCACTTCGATAAGGGCTCGACTCTGGGAAAAAGCGTTACGGTACGACTGGCGAAATCGATCGAACCGGTTCTTCAAGCGCTTGGATAAGGCAGGAGCGAATCCCTGGGACGGACAGCGGGAATTAGGTTCTATCTGAGGTTAAGACTTTTTTTCAGTCTAAACCGCCTCTTGAGGCGGGGTATGCGACGCCGAATCTCCTCAAGCTTCTCCCTCGCTGCTTTTTCGCCCTCATCAATCAGATTCATAGCCTGTGAGAAACTCGACCAATGTAATTCCCCCACCTCCGGCAGGATCACCACATCGGCGTCCGCCAACTCATATTCTTTGAGCCTTTCTCCCATAATCTCACTGACCCGTAGATAGATATCCATGACGTTCCGTAGCTCTTCGGAACCAATGCCCCGGTCCACTACGACGGCTATCACGAAGTCTGCTCCTTCTTGTCTGGCCACAGAACCTGGGACTCGGCAGATGATGCCTCCGTCGGACAAAAGTCTTGCTCCCTCCTTAAGCGGGGTAATGGCCCCGGGAACCGCGCAGCTTGCCAACACGGCCTGCCGCAGGGATCCCTCAGAAAAAGTGATCTCTTCGCCACTCACCAGATCGGTGGCTACGGCACGAAAGGGAATTCGAGTCTCCTCAATCTGAATGTCGGGGATAAAATAGTCGATAGTAACCTGAAATTCCTCGTTGGAAAGGATGCCCGGCTTGAACATGGCCTGGATCAGGTAAAAATGATTTCTCAGGTAGGTCTCGACTCTTTGGGCTAGGCTTATCTCACCCTTTGCGTGAGCTGCCTCAAAGGCCCTGATGGTCGAAGATCGAAATTCGTCACTGTTTAGATACGTCTCCGCTTTCCTCTGCAATTCATCCGAGTTGCTGCCCGCGGCGTAGGCCCCGCCCACTAAGGCGCCGATACTGGTCCCCGCGATAAGATCAACAGGGATTTTCTCTTTCTCAAGCACCCTTAATACGCCGATGTGAGCAAGCCCCCTGGCTCCCCCGCCTCCCAGAGCGAGGCCAACGCGCTTCTTTTTCCAAAACATGATGAAGGTCTCCTGCAAGAGCCTATTGGCGCCATTTTACCCTTATGCCCACGGAACATCAAGGGTATCCTTCTAAAGGGTTATCCCCAATCCAGAATAGCACGACGCTATGTTAATGAGTTCGGGCGATAGATTTTTAAGGTGATTAGGAAAGCCTATCCTTATCTCTCCGCAAGAATTCGTACGAAAAAGAAAATCCCTGGATGATTCCCTTCCTCCTGATCGTCTCTTGCAATCCATCCTCGCTCATCACCACACAGCCATAGGTTCCTTTGAATTTTCGTCTTCTGTGGATATAATAAAAATTAAGAGGCGTTATTATTAAAAAAACTAGAAAGGGGGTTTGATTTATGGCGGACGCGACCATGGAACTGCTGCGGGAACTGACTGAAGCGCCAGGTATTTCAGGCTACGAGCAAGAGGTTCGTGAAATCATTCGGAGACATCTTCAAGACATTACGACCATCGAACAGGACCGGTTAGGCAGCATTGTGTGTCGTAAGAATGGCAAAGCGGAGAAGCCCAGGATTATGCTGGCGGGACACATGGATGAGATCGGGTTCATCGTCAAACTTGTGACCGATGAGGGCTTCATCAAATTCAGTCCTCTCGGAGGATGGTGGGGGCATGTGATGCTGGCCCAGCGCGTCGTGATTAAGACCCGGAAGGGCGATGTGATCGGTCTCATTGGCTCGAAACCTCCCCATATTTTGTCGGAAGAAGACAGGAAGAAGCTTCAGGAACCGAAGGACATGTACATTGACGTGGGCGCCACCTCTCCGGCTGAGATAAAAGAACTTGGGATCAGTCCGGGGGATCCAATCATTCCCATCTGTCCTTTCACCGTTTTAGGCAATGGCAAGACGTATCTTGCCAAGGCATTTGACGACCGGGTGGGATGTGCGCTTTTCATCGAGGTGATCAAGAGCCTTGGCCGAGAAGAGCATCCGAACGCAGTATACGGCGTCGGGACTGTTCAAGAAGAAGTGGGCCTTCGAGGGGCACGGACAAGTTCCTGGGTGGTTGAGCCGGATGTGGGGCTGACAATGGAGGTTGGCGTTGCAGGCGATGTTCCAGATGTTAAAAAAGACGATGCCCAGGGAAAACTTGGAAAGGGCCCGGTTATCGTGATCAGGGATGGGAGTATGGTCCCCAACCTGAGACTTCGGGATCTCTTCGTGGATACCGCAGAGAAGTTGAAGATTCCTTATCAATTCGATATGTTGGAACGCGGTGGGACCGATTCTGGTGCGATTCATCTTCATCGCCACGGAGTGCCGAATCTTGTTATCGCCGTTCCAACCAGGCACATTCACAGTCACGCAGGTATTCTCCACCGGGATGACTTCGACCTGGCCGTGAAGCTTGTTACTGCGGTGATCAAGAAGCTTGATGCGGACACGGTGGCAAGCCTGACGGAATAAAAATGTGAGACGGTCGAAGATCTTTCCGAATCGATACGTCTAATACAATATCTTAAGAATGACTGGCAAGATTCCTCTGATACCAGCTGTAGAAGAAAGAGGAAAAAAGTGGCAGAATTAAGTATGGAAGAAGGGAGGGAGGTAATAATGAAAAAACTTATGATGATCGGTTTGATTTTGCTAACCGTTGTTCTTTCGAGCGGAACGGCCTCAGCCTGGCGGGTTTTTGTCGCTCCGCCTTTATGGGTCGGCCCCCCCGGCTTCTACTACCCAGGGTACTATCCTCCGCCTGTTTACTATGGGCCGGGTTACACTGTTAGCCCATACAGAGTTTGGGTTCCAGGCCACTGGGGATTGAGGTGGACTCCTTACGGCAGGGAAAGAACCTGGATTCCAGGTTACTGGGTATATCGATGACTAATGAAAGGGATTGAAGCTAAAACTTCAGTCCCTTTCATTTTGCCGGGTGCGCGTTCTTACTTGTTTCGTCAGCTCTCTTCGTGAATATTCCGGGGCCGGCGAGATTATCAGGGTTCTTACATCAATCCAATTTCTTCACTTTTTTCGAAATCATCTGGGCAAGCTTCATCTTCTGCGCATCATTCAGATTGTTTTGGAAGCCGAGCAGCAAGTCAAAGGCCTTATTAAAGCGTTGGGTCTCCTGGCTAAGCATTCCCTGAAGGAGAGAGGTCATCTTTTGAATGTCGGGATTTTCTTTGGTTGCTTCCTCTTTGATCTTCGTCCAAGCCTCCCTATTTTCTTTCTGGCCTTCCTCAAAATTCTTCCGGACCTCGGCCTTTAACCCCTCCAACTTCGCCTTCTGATCCTCGTTAAGATCGAGCTTCCCAGCGGTCTTATCGATCTTCTTGATGAATATCTTTTCAGCGGTTGACATGGTGTCCATCCGATGTCCACAGGAAACCGCTAATCCCCCTAAAAAAATCGCCGCCACGGCAAAAGCAGAGAAACGATTTATTTTCATCTTCCTTTCCTCCTTTTCTCTAAATAGGTATGTTACAGGGCCTATTTGATGAAAATATAATAATTTGGGCTGCGGAAAGTCAACCGGAGGAACCCAGTTTACGACAGAAGATGTGGGATTCCTCCTCTGTCCCCTTGAAAGCGATAGGAAATCCAAGAGGTTAAGGATGCCTTCCCCTCTCACTCGCTGTTGCTATGAGACCATTCCATGGATTTGTCATCATAATAGATCGTATAAGGGTTCCCGTCGTTTCCTCGGATCTGGTAGAACCTTCTTGTTTTCCTGTTGTCAGGTCTTTCTTCAACCCACTGCCTCAAAATTTCGACAACCTCGATTCTTTTCCCATTCAAAAGGATCGTCCTGGGGGTCTCCTCACCCTTGTAGCCCGAATAAGCAATGACATCAATCTTTTCTTCAAATCCTTTCTTCATTTTCCGAATTTACCTCTTTCGAGATTTCTGAAAGTAAAGCATCCCTTT
>Ga0187769_10001209_pt1 | contig 14655 bp, 15 predicted proteins | sample 0116_SJ02_MP02_1_FD_133140 | JGI IMG/M metagenome (GOLD analysis project Ga0187769, IMG submission 133140) | Tropical peat soil microbial communities from peatlands in Department of Meta, Colombia - 0116_SJ02_MP02_10_MG | ecosystem: Environmental > Terrestrial > Soil > Wetlands > Peat | place... | reverse complement strand
TGATAAGCCAAGAAATACGAGTTCTCAACGAGGGAGGCCACGAGAATCAGGCCCGCCGTGGCGAAATAAGCGCTGCCAAGTTGCCCGGCAGCACCAGCCTGAAACCCGAGGAAAGTTGCCGCAAGGGACCATATCAGTCCGTTTTCGACCGGTTTGTGGTGAAGCAGAAAGCAGACCGCCAAGACACCAAACGCCACCACGAATGCCAGCAAAGCGAGTTGCGGAACCTTCGTCCATTCAAACAAGTGAGCATTCAACAAGGTGGCACGTACAAACCGAGGACTGGAGGTTTCTCCGGGACGGCAGATTACGGCCACAAAGACCGACTCGAAGAACAGAAGACTCAGACGCGAGGCAAGAGCGGGAACCACGAATCCTCTTTCAGCAACGATCGAAAAGGCAATGAAGTTGATCGGGAGCAACAGCGCCACGGCTTCAAATGCAACACGACCTGAGCCAGCCGCCAAAATTTGCCCATTTGAGAAGAACTCAATCGCGCGGTGCGCCAAAAGCAGTGTGAGCAGAGCAAGCATTGCTCGGCTGGAGTGGAAGCGCCAGGCGAGCAGAATGCCCAGAGCGAAGACCGCATAATAATAGAAGTCGATCGCTTGCGCTGAGATTGACAGTAACCCAGTTTGGAGCACGACTACGGCAGTAAGCAGCAGAACGCCACCGGGCACAAACCAGGCTTTCAGCGGTCCTTGGTTATAGAGGCCCACGCGGAGAAATCCTTGAGAAGCTGAAAATCCAGCCTGTTAGGGATTATCCGCAACAGCGGGAAGCGCAAGCGAGTGGCTGCGCAGGTTCCTGAGAATGACATGGCCTGCCGGTATCCAACAGTTGCCGGAGCTGCGCTGTGAGTCGGGTGATGGTTTGTGCTTGCGCTAAGGCAATTCGCAGGTCCCGTCTTCCGCTGCGACGTGACTTCTGCAAACACACCTCCAGGCAGCAGGTCAGAGTCGTGAGTGGTTGACTCAACTCGTGAAAAAGCTCACCGATCAACTCCTCGCGCTGGCTAGCACCAGTCTGGTTTATCGCCTCCAGAGTCATCCCTGTGCTCCTGAGCGACAGCTTAATTCGTAACCAACTCCGCGGATCGTGTGAATGAGGCGCGCGCCGAAGTTATCGTCCACCTTCCTGCGCAAATAATTGATGTACACGTCTACGACGTTAGTGGAAGTATCAAAGGAGAGATTCCATACGTGCTCGATAATCATGGCGCGGGTGATGCGGCGGCCGGCATTCCGCATCAGGTACTCAAGCAAGGCAAATTCTTTGGAAGTCAGCTCGATGCGCTGGCCCGCGCGCTCCACCCGCCGTTCCACCCGGTCCAGTTTCAAATCCTCAACAGCCAAGACCGACTCAGCGGGCAAGTGACTGCGCCGCAACAGCGCCCGCATTCGCGCCGAGAGCTCGGAGAAGGAAAAGGGCTTTCCGAGATAGTCATCAGCACCAAGGTCCAGACATTGCACTCGATCTTCAACCCGGTTACGGCCAGTCAAGACCAGAATGGGCATGCTCGGCTTGCGGATACGAAGGTAGCGCAGTACCGAGACGCCGTCCAAACGCGGCAAGTTCAGGTCCAGGAGGAGCAAGTCGTAGTCGAATTCGGCGGCTATGGCGCGAGCCTGTTCACCGTCGGCGGCAATGTCGACAGCGTAGTGTTCAGCTTCCAGCCCTTTCTTGACAAAGCTGGCCAGCGCGGAATCGTCTTCAGCGATGAGAATGCGCATAAAAATCCTGCAAGAAAGACAACTCCGATTCTAGGCAGGAATTCACTCGACAGAGCGATTCGCAGCACTCACGAAGGTATCTACTTCCCGAAAGCGGATCGGAGCGGCTTCAGCTCAGGCGTGAGTTTTCCCATTTTCGTCTCCCTGCCACAACTGGGAAGAATTTGCCGAGGTTAAGCTTTTTTCACTTTCTTCTAATCTCTTTTTAATTTGCTTGAAATCAAATCGGTAACATGGCAAATGCAGCCGTAGTACCCATACCGGATGGCGGCGTACTGGTCGTCAGCCCCAGTTCGGCGCTTCGCGAAAAGGTTCGCCGCAGCCTGCATGATCGGCCCTGGCTGATACAGGAAGTCAGCGGCGGCGCGGACGCGCTGGTAAAACTCGAAAGCGGTGACTGGCAACTTCTGTTCCTCGACCGCCGCCTCCCCGATCTCGACGCCGAGGAAGTGATCCAGATCATCAAAGTCCGCTTTCCCGGCATTGAAGTGGTGATGCTGGACTCTGATGGCGGACCGATACCGCAATTCTCCTCCCACGGTACGCACCTCCGCTCATGGCTCAGGTGTACGCGACAATCCTCCGAGGCCGCTCAGGACGAACCGCCTGGACCTCACCTCCTGACGAAGCTTGAACCGACAAGCACCGAAGTTTCGCCATTGCCGGGAATGATTGGGAACAGTGACAGGATGCGGCATCTTTATAAACTGGCTCGCCTGGTCGCTCCGCGCAGCACGACGGTGCTGATCTTGGGAGCTACCGGCACCGGAAAGGAACTCGTCGCCCGCGCCATTCATCAATTGAGCTCCCGATCGGGAGGAGCATTCGTCGTGGTCAACTGTGCAGCGATTCCGGAGACACTGCTGGAGTCAGAGCTGTTCGGCTATTCGCGGGGCGCGTTCACCGGCGCCGTGCAGTCCTATGGCGGCCGCATTCATGCCGCCCAGGGTGGAACGTTGTTCCTCGATGAAATCGGAGAACTGCCCCTCAGCCTACAAGCCAAGCTGTTGCGTTTTATGGAGCAGAAGGAGGTGCAAAGGCTGGGCAGCTCCGATCCGATCCGGGTTGACGTACGCGTGCTCGCTGCCACTAACGCAAGTTTGGAGCGTCAGGTTGAAGAGGGCAGGTTTCGGCAGGATCTGTATTACCGGCTGTCCGCCTTTCCACTGGAGCTGCCGGCGCTCGCCGAGCGCCGCGAGGATATTGTTTCGTTGGCCCAGCATTTTCTCCGCTTGACCGGATCAGGAGGCAGGGCCATTTCGCCTGCCTTGAGTGAGGAAGCAGTTCGCAGGCTGGAAACGCACAGTTGGCCAGGCAACGTACGCGAGCTGCAGCAAGTGATGGAGCGGGCCACAATTCTGGCCGAGGGTGCGGACAGAATTCGCGGCCAGCATCTGTATTTTTCACCAGTCTCAAGGACACGGCCCACCGAGGAAAAATCTGCCGAGCGGAGACCAATCTAAGAAGAATCTTAGGCCGCAAAGAGTGTCCTGGCAGTCTCGTTGCACTTCCATTCGCCGCCTATGGCTACTGCACAGCTAGTACCGGCGGCTCGCACAGACAAGATCCCACCAGCCAACTTCGAGGAAAGATCTCTGGCTGAAGCATTCGCAGCGTTCACCAAGGCGGCATCGTCGCTGGAGAACTCCTACACCCAGTTGCAAACCGAGGTGGCGCGATTACGGCGCGAACTGGCAGATACCAATCGCGACCTGGCCTCGAGCCTGGAAGAGAACCAGCGCCTGCAGCAGGAGCACGAAATGCTGCGGCGACGTCAGGCGTTAGCCGAGTTGTCTGCGACGCTGGCGCACGAGATCCGCAATCCTCTGGGCAGCCTGGAGCTGTTTGCCGGCCTGCTGGCGGAATCCGATTTGGCAGCGGAAGAACGCCACTGGGTGGAGCATCTGCAATCTGGGCTGCGCGCGCTGGCGGCCACCGTCAATAACGTTCTGCAGTTTCACAGTCAGCCGCAGCCCGGACTGGCACCCACTGACTTGGGACAATTGCTGCGCTCGCTCGGGCAATTCCTGCGGCCACTGGCGCAACGGGCGAAGGTACATCTTGAGCTTGTGCCTTCACCGGATGGCATGGTGGTAGCCGCTGATCGTCACCGCCTGGAGCAGGTTCTGCTGAATCTGGCTCTCAATAGCTTCCAGTTCATGCCTTCGGGCGGCGTGTTGAGGATCGCCGGTCACGCCTGTCCCGGGAATGCCAAGAAAAAGTTCCTGGTCGAAGTGGCGGATACGGGGCCTGGCATCGCTCCAGAAAATCTGCAGCGGATTTTTGAGCCTGGGTTTAGCACTCGCGCGGGCAGCCCCGGACTTGGCCTGGCGGTGTGTAAGACGATCATGGAACAACACGGCGGTAGCATCAGGCTGGCCAGCCGACCGGGCCACGGCACCACTTTCACACTGGAATTTCCAAGCCCGGTGGAGGCCAATGAACAGCGCAGACAATGACAAGGGCGCGTCCCAGCAGGTTTTGGTTGTGGACGACGATGCGGGAATGCGCGCGGCGCTTGAAACCAGCTTCCTGCGGCACGGCTGGGAGGTGGAGACCGCTGCCGGCGCAAGCGAGGCCATTGCCAGGTTCCGCCGGCGGCAGCACCCGCTGGTCGTGACCGATATCCGCATGGCCGACGGCGACGGTTTCGCCGTCTTGCGCCAGGTGCATGCCTGGGAGCCGCACACTGCGGTCATTTTGCTGACTGCTTTCGGCAGCGTGCCCGACGCAGTCGCTGCCATGAAAGACGGCGCCTGCGAATATCTGGTGAAGCCGGTGGCTTTCGACGAACTGGAGCGCACCGCTCGGCTGATCCTCGCCCGCAACCAGGCGGCGGAAGCCGATGGCCTGCAGTTTATAGGGCATTCCCCGGCGCTGCTGCGCGCCCTGCAGCGTGCCCGGCAGGTGGCGGACAGCGACGCGGACATTCTCATTCAGGCCGAGAGCGGAACCGGCAAGGAACTGCTGGCTCGCATGATCCACCGTCTCAGCCCGCGTCGCGCACGGCCTTTCGTCGCGGTCAACTGCGCGGCTTTTCCGGAAAACCTTCTGGAGAGCGAACTGTTTGGTTATACGAAAGGGGCGTTCACCGGGGCCACCACCACCAAGCCGGGCAAGTTCGAACTGGCCCACGGGGGCACACTGCTGCTCGACGAAGTGGGCGAGATGCCGCTTCCCCTGCAACCTAAACTCCTGCGCGTGCTGCAAGAGCGCGAATTCGACCGTCTGGGAGACACGCGCTCGCTGAAAGTCGACATCCGCGTGATCGCCACCACCAATCGTCCCCTGGAGCAGATGGTGCGACAGGGTGAATTTCGCGCGGATCTCTATTATCGCCTCAACGTGATTCCGCTAAACCTGCCCGCTTTACGTGACCGCCCTGAAGATATCAGCGAACTGGCACAGCACTTCGCGGAGCGCTATGCGCCGGCAGGTGCGCCACCCCACATTACGCCCGATTTTCTCGCCAGCTTGCAACGGCATTCCTGGCCGGGCAACGTGCGGGAACTGGCGAATCTGATGCGCCGCGCCGTAACCCTGTGCCGGGGAGAAATCGGCCTCGAATCCCTCGAACCACTGGAACTGGCGCCAATGCGGCAATCGGCCGGTGCGCAAGCCAACCAGCTCCGGCCAGGAGTCTCGCTCGAAACCATGGAGAGATGCCTGCTGGAAGTGACTCTCGAGGCCACCGACGGAAACCGCTCGCGCGCCGCCGAGATGCTGGGCGTGAGTCTGCGCACGGTGCGCAACAAAATCCGCGACTACGGCCTGCCGCCGAGGAGGAACTATGTCCATGATTGATGACCCATCGATTTCCGGCTTGGCGCGCTTTCTCGACTTGAGCATGCGGCGCAGCGAGCTGGTCATGTCCAACATGGCGAACATCGATACGCCCGGTTACCGGACTCGAGACATCAATTTCCAGCAGGAGCTGGAGCGCGCGGTGGGCCAGTTCGAATACGCCTCCTTCACTCCGGCGGTGCGCCAGGTGCAGGGGCTGATCGAGCGGCCGGACGGCAACAACGTGAGTCTGGAGCGCGAAAGCCTGCTGCTGGCCCACACCCAGCTTGGCTTCAATGCCGGGGTGCAGCTGCTGCGCGACAAATTCAAGATGATCTCGAGCGCCATCCATGAAGGGAGCACGTCATGAACCTGTTCGGCATGCTGGAAGTCAGCGGCTCCGCGCTCACCGCTGAACGCCAGCGGGCCGAGGTGGTGACCAGCAATATGGCGAACGCGGAGACTACGCGGACTCCGGAGGGCGGGCCTTACCAGCGGCAACTGGTAGTGTTTCGCGCCCGGCGGGCGCAGCAATTTCCCGCCATGCTCGCCAGCTTCGGCTCGACCGCAGCGCGCGGAGTGCAAGTCGATCAGGTGCTGCCCGACAGCAAAGCGCCCATCAAGCGCTACCAGCCGGGTCATCCCGACGCCGATGCGCAGGGGTTCGTCGCTTATCCCGCGATTGATCCCGTGGAAGAGACCGCGGACCTGCTGGGAGCGGTGCGGGCCTACGAGCTGAATGCAGCGGCGGTGCAGGCCACCAAAACCATGATCCAGCAGTCTCTCGACCTGCTGCGCTGAGATTGAAAAGGAAACAAGATGCCAGATCCAATTTCCAGCCTGCGAATCCTCCCCAGCGACATCAATTTGAAGCCCGGTGGTATTGCGCCGCGGGAATGGGGTTTCACGGAAACCCTGCGCGGCGCCATGGACCAAGTCGAACAGCTGCAGGGCGAGGCCGACACGAAAACGGCCGCGCTAATCGAGGGCCGCGGCATGGACGTGCACAGCGCGATGATTGCAGTGGAAAAAGCCGATCTCTCCTTCCAGCTGATGATGCAGGTGCGTAACAAGATCGTGGCAGCGTACCAGGAGATTTCGCGCATGCAGTTCTGAGCGGTCGGCTAGGAGACAGGAGTGGAAGCGCCCAAATCATTCGGCCAGGCCGTTGCCCAGACCGGCGAGCTGCTTCGCAGTCTGACGCCCGGCCAGCATCTGCTTTTGGTTGGGGGCACCGCGCTGGTGGGCGTCACGCTCTGGGTTTTTGTGGGCCTGATCGGGAAACCCAAGTACGTGACGCTTTATTCCGGGCTGAAGCCGGCAGAGGCGCAGTCGCTGGGCAGCCGGCTGGCCGCGAAGAATATTCCCTACGAACTGTCCACGGATGGCGGCAGCCTGCTGGTTCCCTCCGATCAATTAGACGCGAGCCGCCTGGAAACGGCTTCCCAAGGACTTCCGCGCAACGCCCGCCTCGGCTTCGAGATTTTCGACACTCCCAACTGGGCCGGATCGGATTTCACCGAAAAGGTCAACTATCAGCGGGCGCTCGAAGGTGAACTGGAGCGCACCTTGCAAACTCTGAGCGAAGTGGAGGCCGTGCGGGTGCACGTGGTGCTTCCGCGGGAATCGCTCTTCACGGAACAGGAGCGCGAGGCGAAAGCCGCTGTCATCATCAAGACCCGTGGTGGCGCTCTATCGGAGCAAGCGCAACGCGCCATCCCTCAGTTAGTGGCCAGCGCTGTCGACGGGTTACGGCCGGAAGGCGTAACCGTGGTGGATGCCGACAGCAACACGCCGCTGCTGCGCTCTCGAGGTCCGAACAGCAGCCACGGAGGTTACGACTTGGATGGCGAGTTACAAAAGACTCTGCTGCGGACGCTCGAACCAGTGGTTGGGACGGACCATGTGCGCGCCAGCGTGCACGTGGAGTATGACTTGAGCACCAGCGAAAACACGGAAGAGATCTACGACCCCAAGACTACGGCCACGCTTACGCAGCAGAAGTCGGAAGAAAACGTGGGAGGAGGCGGGCCGGCGGGCGTTCCGGGGACGGCCAGCAATCTGCCGGGCAGCGCGGCCCCTAAAGCGACCGTGATAGCCAACGACACGCAATCGTCGCACTCCGAGAGCGCGACCTACGCGGTGAGCAAGAGCGTACGCCACACCATGCAGCCTCCGGGACGGGTGAAGCGCATCGCGGCCGCAGTGCTGGTGGATGACGCCGTAGAGACTGCGGAGACGAATGGAGTGAAGACTCAATCGCGGCGGAAGCGCACCTCCGATGAGATGAAGCAGATCGAAAAACTGGCCGGGGCGGCGATTGGGCTCGACACGCAACGTGGCGACATGCTCGCGGTGCAGAATCTGTCTTTTCAGGAATTACCGGTGGAAAAGCCGCTGCCGCCGAGCAAACTGGAAACAGCGCGCAAGGTGGCGGTGCAGTGGTCGGGCCTGCTGCGCTATGCCGGGATCTTTGCCCTGTTCTTGATTGTTTACTTTCTCATCCTGCGTCCGGTGAAGAAACAAATGGTGGCGGCGTGGCGCGAGCTGCCGGACCGGGTTGCTGAAAAAACTAAGCAACTGGGCAAGGCGGCAACTGCCGCAGCCCTAGCCACGGCGGGAGTAGAAATTGAGCTTCCCCCGGGTACCGAGCAGGCCCGGCGAGCCACCACCCTCAAGAAGCAATTGGCAGATAAGGTGAGGACCGAACCGGCTGCAGCCAGCCGCCTGGTGCAGACCTGGATCCGGGAAGACCAGAAATAGTGAACCCGAACCCAAATTCGCTCGCGGGCGTGCGCAAAGCAGCCGTACTGTTGGTGCTGCTGGGAGAGGAAACTGCCAGCCAGATCTACCGCAACCTTCCCGAACAGGACCTGGAGCGGCTGACGCAGACCATCGCCGAACTGGAGTACATTGATCCGCCGACCGCGCTATCCGTACTGGACGAATATCATCGCATGACTCTAACCCAGGACTATCTGGCGCAGGGCGGCACCGAATACGCGCAGAAGTTGCTGATCAAGGCCTTTGGCGACGACGGTGCGCGCCAGTTGCTGCGGCAGGTCTCGCACGCAGTGGAGATGAGCGCCGGCAAATTGGACTCCTTGCAAAAAGCCGATCCCCAACAGCTCGCAAAGTTCCTGGAAGAAGAACACCCGCAGACGATTGCCCTGATCCTGGCGCATCTGGACGCCAAGCAGGCTTCGGAGTTGCTGGTCCGGCTGCCGGAAACGCTGCGCGCGGAGACCATCAAGCGTATGGCACAAATCCGGCAATTCTCCCCCGAAATTGCACAGAAGGTTTCTCTCGCATTGCACAAGCGTCTGGAAGCATTGGGGGAGCAGCATCGGCGCGCGTATGCCGGTTTCCAGGGGGTGGCGGATTTGCTGAACCGCATGGACCCGGTGCAGGCCAAAGTGATCCTCGAAGCCATCGAAAAGGACGATCCCAAGGTGGCCTTGAGCATCCGCAACTTGATGTTCACTTTTCAAGACCTTCTCGGCGTGCCGGAGGTCGGCATTCGTGAGTGGCTGGGGCAACTGGACAAAAAGACTTTGGCTCTAGCCCTGCGCGGGGCCACCGAGGAGCTGAAGAACTACATTTTCAAATCCATGTCATCCCGCGCCGTGGAAATGCTGAAGGAAGATATGGAGGTGCTGGGGCCAGTGCGTTCCCGCGATGTCATCAAGGCGCAGCAAGAGGCAGTGGCCGTGGCGCGCAAGCTGGAGGCGGAGGGAAAAATCAGCCTGGGAGGTGAGGAGGATGAGTACGTCATGTAAGCCGGCGCTCGATTCCCAGCCGTCACCGCAAATCCGGCCATTCCCGTACGCCGAAGTGCCGGCTTGCCATGCACCTTCCGGAGCCGTGCTTAACGCTTCGGACGGCCGTGTTTCTGATACTCGTCAGACTCTGGCCGGACAGGAGGCCGCAGCGCTCGAAAAAGCCAGGCAGGAGGGAGAGGCCAGGGCGCGAGCCGCCTTTGATCGGCAACTGGCAGAAATACGCGACAGTGTGCGCGGCGCACTGACGAATTTTGCTCAAGAACGCACAAGTTACTACCAGCGAGTCGAAAAGGAGGTAGTGCAGTTGGCGTTCAGCATTGCGCGCAAAATTCTGCGCCGCGAGGCGCAAATCGATCCCTTGTTATTGGCCGGAATGGTGCGAGTGGCACTGGAAAAGATTGAGAGTGGAACCAAGGTGGTGGTGCGAGTACATCCCGAGCAGGTATCGGCGTGCCGGGCCTATTTTGCGCAGCATATGGAACCGCGAGAGGTCCCCGAGGTAGTCGAAGATTCCCACCTGCCGACACAGCATTGTGTATTGCAAACTGTGCTCGGCATCACCGAACTCGGGCCAGAGGTTCAGCTCAAGGAGATCGAGCAGGGCTTGTTTGATCTGCTGGGACAACGGCCGCAGGCGGCCCCATGAGCGCCACCGATTTGCTGTCTCCCTATTTCAAACGCCTCGAAGCCTGCTCCGGCCAGCGCTGGCGGGGCCGGGTTACACAAGTAGTCGGACAACTGGTCGAATCTGAAGGTCCGTTCTGCTCGGTGGGAGAGCGCTGTGAGGTGATCGACGCTAGTGGCCGGATCTTTCCCGGTGAGATCGTAGGCTTCCGCGGTACCACTGTGCTCTCGATGCCGCTGGAACGCCCCAGCGGAATCCGTTATGGTGACGAGGTCGTCGCCTGGGGCGCACGGCCGATGCTGCGCGTTGGGGATGATCTGCTGGGCCGGGTCATCGATGGCATGGGCGAACCGCTGGACTCGCTTCCCGCTCACGTAGGACGCGAACAACAGATACTGGACGCGCCCGCACCGCTGCCTCTGGAACGCAGCCTTATCCGGGAACCGATTGGATGCGGGATTCGCGCGGTGGATGGCTTCCTCACCTGTGGGCGCGGCCAGCGGGTTGGAATCTTCGGCGGCAGCGGTGTCGGCAAAAGCACGCTGCTGGGCATGATGGCGCGCAACACCAGCGCCGACCTGACAGTGCTCGCCCTGGTGGGTGAGCGCGGTCGCGAAGTCCGACACTTCCTCGAAGAAGCTTTGGGCGAGGAAGGAAGAAAGCGGTCGGTGGTGGTGGTTTCCACCTCCGATCAGTCTCCTCTGTTACGGATTCGGGCGGCGCTGGCCGCAACCGCGGTAGCGGAATACTTCTGCGCCCGTGGTAAACAGGTTCTGCTGGTGGTGGACTCATTGACTCGCCTGGCCATGGCACAGCGCGAGATCAGTCTGGCGGCAGGCGAACCGCCCACAGCCAAAGGCTACACGCCTTCGGTTTTCAGCCTGCTGGCACGATTGATCGAGCGCGCTGGCAAATTCAACGGCGGCAGCATTACGGCTTTTTACACCGTCCTGATGGAAGGTGACGATCAGCAGGATCCGCTGGTGGATGGAACGCGGGCGCTGCTGGACGGACATGTCATGCTCGACCGGCGGCTGGCAGTACAGAATCATTATCCCCCGATCGCGATTCTGGACAGCATCAGCCGACTGATGCCCATGGTCTGTTCTACGCAGCATCTGGACAAGGCCAGCAGCTTGCGCAAGCTGCTGGCGACCTACGCCGCATCCGAGGACCTGATTCGTATCGGCGCGTATCAGAAGGGAAGCGATCCGTTACTCGACAAAGCCCTGCTAATTTTGCCGGAGCTGAATCGTTTTCTCGAACAGGGACCGAATGAAGCCGCGGCGCTCGCTGACACGATAGCCAAACTGCTGGCCATCGCCAGCTAGCGCCATGGCCTTCCGATTTCCTTTAGAGAGCATATTGCGGCTGAGGCAAAATCTGGAACGCCAGCAGGAATTGCTTTTGTACCAAGCTAACCAGAAAGTTTTCGCACTTACACGCCAGATCGAGGAGCTGGACGCCGGAATGACGGAGAATGCGCGATACGAGTCCGCGCGGCTTCAGTCTGGAGTCAGCGCCGCTGAACTGCAATTCGATTTGCTCTGCCGTTCAGTGCTGCTGCAATGGCGGCACGACTTGGCGACAAAACTAACCGAGGCACGGAGCCAGCGAGATGCTCAGGCCGAAAGCTTTCGCCAGGCGCGGCGGCAACGGGAAGTGATCGAGACCCTGCGCCGTCACCAGCTTCAAGCCTACAACCAACACGAGGCCAGGCAAGACCAGCGCCGCGCCGACGATCTGTTCCTGCTTCGCCGAACTTACCTGGAACGCAGCTAGTCTTTGCCGAGTTGAATAGGCAGAGATTGCCTGAAACCCTTTCCTGGTTGCGAAGCACAGCATGCTACTTGCGGCGGACGGCTCACGTTTCCCTTTCCGTATCAAGCGCTTCGTCCCCCATCCTCGTCTATTCACGGCCCGATTTCTGCTCTGGAGTTCAGCTTGCATGCTCAGGGTGTGCTGGCGCGAACAGCGCGAGACGATTTGTGCTAATGGACTTGATCCAACTCGTGGCTGCGTTGTCCAAGGGTTTCGGCAGCCCGGAGTCTTATGCCAAAGCCAGCGGACAAGAACAGAATCTCTTCTCGACCCTTTTGCAAAGCCAGCAACACAGTGATTTCGAAATCACGGCGAAACCGCAAACTGAATCAGCTCCCAGTTTGCCGCAAGACAACCCGAAGCCAAGAAAGCCAGGTCAGAATTGGACAAGCGAAACTGCCACGGCCGGATTGTTAGTCGTTCCTGTTGTGCTTGACCTTGCGAAGGTTGCGGTCTTCTCTGCTGCAAACAGTCTTGAAATCGCCGCCGCACCTTTGGTGGATGAAACGACAGCCAAGAGCGAAGGCCATGCGGACCAGCCACCGTCGGTAATTCCCGCGAGGAGCTCCGCGACATCCCTTACGAGGCCGGGCTTCACGAGTTTTTCGGATACCTTCAATGCTGGCACGCCGAGCGAGCACTCGGAACAATCGCTCGGCCGAGGGCTGACTCCTTCTTATCCTAAGCCAGCTGGGGTCACTGTTGCAGCGGCGGGAAGTTCAGCCGTTCTAGACCTTCCTCAACGTGTGCCGTTAGCAATACCTCTAAAATCTCAAGCTGGGCCACCACCGGGTCCCACGACGACCAAGACGGCAATGGACGTCAACAGCGCTGTGACGCCAGCGAAATCTGACACCCATGTGGAAACTTCGGAGGCACCGATAACTGGAGGACTTAGTCTCTGTCCTGAGATGGCTATTTCCACGGTTTCAGCAAAGGCAAGTTCGGCTAAAACAGACCTTCAACCGTTCACACCGACAGTTATGCTTTCAACATCTCAATCGACACCGCCATTCTCACCTCTCTTGGCACACCAGACACCCATGGACTTCAGCAGCACGGTGGGATCTGCGAAATCCGACGTGCAATCGGAGTCATCAACTGCATCACCCGCTGCACAGCCATTTCCTTCGCAGCCATCTCTCGATCTTGGGTCACGTGTATCAGAGTTGGCCACTCCACAACCGGCAGCACCAACGGAACTCGTGGTGCCGCAACAATCGGATGCCTCCATGCCGGCAGCATCTCAAGCCACAACGATGCCGATCACTGGCGGGACACCGACCGATGAGATCACAGCCGATCAAATAACGTCCGACGCCGCTCGGTCTGGTGTTGAACAGCCAGCTCTTGTCACCCCGGCGTATTTCAGTGCGTCCGTTTCTCAGACGGAGCGGCCTTCTTCTTCCCCGAACAGCTCATCACGGGCGGACCTTGCAACGACGTCTGGCACCCAGAGGATGGCAGCAGCTCAGACGAGTTCTATACCCGCGGCCCCGGCGGTTACTACACGCCTGGCCCGTGAGCCGGGAAACAAGTCTGCGACTGCCAATCAGCAGCGCCAGCGTGACTTGGACTCCGAGAGGCCCTCGCCCGAGATCGTGGCCGTATCTCCTTTCCACGACGTTGCGCACGTAATACCGTCTCCTGCCGAGGCCCAAGGGACAGCCCCCCCGGCGATTGCGTCGGATCCAAGGAACAATTCTGGGGAGCCTCGGATGCCCTCAGGCCAAGAGCGTTCTGCCACACCAACACTCGATGGTCCCGCGCAGACGACGCCTACGGGCGTTCCGCAGACGGCTCCGCCAGCCCCTTTCATTCCGAAAACTCAAGACGCGACTGAGGAAGAGCTGACTGGGGTCGCGGCAGCGAATCTGGTGTCACAGTTTCCTAAGCCACAGCAGGTTGCGGGGGTTCAAAGCGGCGCAGCACGCGCGGAGGGACAGCCTCTGCCCGAAGTGACCCGTGAGCAATTTCTGGGAGAAATGCCTAACACGGGTGTAGTGGTCGCCCGAATGGTGGAGGGCATTGGCAGCTCCGAGATGCACATTGGGCTGCGCACGCAAGCTTTCGGCACGGTTGACGTCCACACTGCGGTGCGTGACACACAGTTAGGGCTTGCGGTCAATAGTGAAAGAGGAGATTTGCGCAGTTTTCTCAGCTCTGAAGTACCGTCGCTGCAAACCACGTTGCGGCAGCACGATCTGCATCTCGAGACTATCAAGTTCATACAGCAAGGGAGTCCGAGTTCAGGTTTTTCGGGCAGTGCAGATTCACACTCCCGCGCGTTTGACCAAAATCACCCGGCCATCTCGGGACTTCCCCTGGACAACACGACGGAAGAAGATTCCACACTACAAGACATCAGCCTCGAGACTCCAGTGAGGCTAAGTGTGCATGCATGAAATGCAGTAACCGAAACTTACGGAGGAAAAAACGATGAATGTTAATCCGTTATCGATCACTACATCGATTCCTATGACTGGAACCACGAGCCCGACCGGGAACACTGGTTCCAATCCCCTTCAGGACACCGACAGCATGTTTATGCAGTTGTTAACCGCACAACTGGAGAACCAGAGCCCGCTGGATCCAGTTGATCCCACGCAATTCACTTCCCAGCTTGTGGAGTTCAACATGCTGGACCAGCTTGCCCAAATCAATCAAACGCTGCAGAACGCGTTTCCCGCGTCCGGGACAACGTCGAGCACCGGCAGCACGAACTCAAACACCATACAAGGAGCGCACTAATGCCAAATTTTTCAATTCCGCTTTCCGGGTTGACCTCGGAAGCCACCGCGCTTTCCGCGATCGCCAATAATCTCGCCAATGAAAACACCACCGGCTACAAGGACAGCCAAGTGCAGTTCAGCGATCTGTTTTACCAGAATCTGGGTACCACCGGCTCAGG
>Ga0187769_10001208_pt1 | contig 14668 bp, 10 predicted proteins | sample 0116_SJ02_MP02_1_FD_133140 | JGI IMG/M metagenome (GOLD analysis project Ga0187769, IMG submission 133140) | Tropical peat soil microbial communities from peatlands in Department of Meta, Colombia - 0116_SJ02_MP02_10_MG | ecosystem: Environmental > Terrestrial > Soil > Wetlands > Peat | place... | reverse complement strand
TTCTGACGTGAATGACATCGGGGAGGTCGAGGTCATACCAGTGAATCGATCCGTTATCGACCCGGTAAAATGTCGCGTCAAGCCCAGCCCCAATATTCACCACTGATGCGTGAGGATGCTCTTTGACATAAGCTTTTATCTTACGATCAAATTGCTTTGCTCTTGCCACAAACAGTAATGGCAGATAATTCTCAAAAGGAATCGTGTCGAATGTTGAAAAATCATAGTCGATTTTTTCAACGAGTTCAACAGCTTTTTCGTCATAAAATAGTGAGCTACAATCTCTGCTTATTTTGGCCCTACTCCATAAACATCCCAACATCGTCTCCGATACGCCACTTAGCTTAATCTTCACTTTATCCTGTTGCATGTCTTACTACTCCTGTTAACTACTCACTGCATCACGTGTAAGAAGTGTGTACCACTACGCCACATCTGTGAGATATAGAGCAAATCTTTCGAACTTGTGCAGCGCTGTTTCGTGTGTGACCGCGTTGTGTCATCTCATATTCTTCTAAACTTATTATAAAATCATCTGACTGTGTAGGGGTTGGCTGAGATTGAGCTTTGCGCTGCGTCAGCATCAGTCGCCTGCTATCGGTTCCGAGTCTAAGAGTGCCATTTCACATCCTCTCTACCAACGCCCCTCGTTCACTCATTCCGATTTCTTCTGACCTTTGATCAGGAGAGTGACGAGCATCGCTACAACAATCAAGCCAAGACCGGTCAGGAATATGTGATCGAATGCAATTGTATTGGGGAGGAGCGGCCCCATTATGGGACCCCGAGGTGTCTGAATGATGAGCGGTGAAACGTATTGCGCGAGGTAGACACCCGCAATCGGGGGCCCCACAGCGCTGCCAACAGTCCTAAAGAAGGCGTTCGTTCCGGTAGCGATTCCCGTTTGCGATTGTGCAACGGATTGTATAACAACGTTGATCATCGCGGTGAACATAAAGCCGACACCAATAAGCGCGATTACGGCTCCAAGGGCAATTTGCTGCTGCGTAGCACGGAATAAATAGAAGTAGTAGAGACCCGCCGCACCGATCGCTGCACCGACGAAGAGTGGCAGCTTCGCACCGCGCCTCGCAACGATCGCTCCGGCAATCGGTGCCGTGACGAGCATGAGGATCGCTCCGGGCGCAAGAACTGCCCCGGCCCGGAAAATGTCGGTTCCGAATCCGAAAGGCGGAGGCAGCTGCATGAGGTACACGATTGCCTGGAACACCATAAACATCACTAGACCGGCGATAAAGGAGGTAATATTGACGAAGAACACGTTTCGTTTGCGCAGCACTGCGAGGTCGATGAGCGGATCGCTGATGCTCGATTCGATGACTAGAAATAAAATGATGAAGACGAGCGACACTCCTAACAGGCCAAAGATACGGAGAGAAGTCCACCCCCAGTTCTGGCCCTCGGTCATCGCAACGAGGAAGGATATAACGGCAACTGCAAACGTCGTAGCCCCGAAGACGTCGACCCGTGAGGGAGTGCGAATGGGGGACTCATTCAGCATGAACGCGGCTAAGATGGTGAGTGCGACCGCTATTGGTATGACGGTGTGGTACGTCGCCTGCCACCCGAACGAGTTTGCTATCCACGAACCGACGACGAGCCCTATCGCCGCGCCAGCGCCGAACATCGCGCTGACGATCCCCGTCGCTGTCGGTACCCTCTCTGGGGAAAACTCGTCTCGAATGATCGCGAAAGCGAGCGGGAATACCGCCAACCCAACCCCCTGGATGGCCCTGAATACGAGCAGCGACGGCAAATTCCATGCAAATCCATTGCAGATAACTCCGGTCGTATAAAAGACCAAACCGACGAGAAGGAACTTCTTTTTGCCGTACGAGTCACCGAGCTTACTAAGTATAGGGATCGCCACAGAACTGGAGATGAGGTAAATCGACACGACCCACGCGATCCATGCCGTCGTAGTATTAAACTGGGACTGTATCTTCGGCAGGGCTGCGATGATCATCGTCTCTGTGTACATGGACATGAGCGCTATGAGCGAGAGGAGGGCAAGGATCCATCCCGCGCCGGTGTTCGTGAGCCGTGCTTTTTCGTCCGTGTCCGGGCCTTCTTTCATGCCTTCTTTCATGTCTATGTTCATGTTTCAACCTCCTTTAGGTAGAGCACACGCTACGCATATCAAATCCTCAGCTACCTCACTCGCACTAAGAGATACTTTTCACTTTTCGCTTTTAGTTCAGACAGCCTTTGATCCAGCGCAGAGCGGCATCAACGACCGACTCAGGTAGATCGTCAAGCGTGTGCGTCGTCGACGTCATCATCGAGACAAGCGCGTGATACAAGAGGGGCCCAACAATAAGGCTCGTTACAAATAGAACATCAAGATCTTGGCTGAGTTCTCCCTGAGCCTGAGCCCGCGTTATATACAGGAAGGACCCGACGATAAGGCTCGTTACAAATAGAACATCAAGGACTGCTTGTATCTCGAGGTTGAGTTCGCCCTGAGCCTGCGCCTGCTTGACGAACTGTTCTATGTGCCCCAAGCGCGGTGCGATCTGCTCGTCTAACAACACCTTGTACAACTCTGGGTGTGCATAGATCTCGCTAATAACTCTAAAGAGTGGCCTTACCTGCTGCGGATTCGTTGTGGGTGAGAGCGCACGGAGTCCATCGCGTAACAGCGTCACCATATCCGAGCGGAAATTGCCTGTGTCCGTAATTGGGATCTCGGCTTTCAGCTCGCGCAGCGCATCAATTACAAGTGCCTCCTTTGAGGGCCAGTGCCGGTAAATCGTCGTCTTGCCAACGCGGGCACATGTCGCCACCGTTTCAAGGCTCATATTGTCGAATCCCCCCTCAGCGAGCAGTACAAGCGTCGCAATAATAATTGCCTGATGTGCACGGGCGCTGCGCGGGCGTCCGACAGGCCGATGGTGCTGTGGTTCTTGAAGTGTCATGCGCTTCGGGGTGCCTCCGTGATGTTTCGCTCATTGCTCCGGTTTATGAGGTACTTGGTTATCATATTAATATCGATACCGTATCGTATCATAATTAGTTTTATTTATAGGTATTGGTTGCCACCGGTTACGGTATTCTAGAAATTAATCTGGATGTGAACGCCGAAATCAACATGGCGAGATAAACGATAGGCCAGCTATGGTGGCACGCGAGCGACAACATCGGCTACGCGATACAACAGAAGACTTACGGTGACTACATCCCTGCTGATACCTCTTTGCCATTCGTTGACGCGAGGACACATACGCGCCCCCCACACACAGATGATAACAACAACATTCTTTGATAAAGCGATACAGCGGAGACGCGTATGACGGGGGATTTAATCCTAATACGGAGTGACTTTGAGATCTTTTACCTTCCTCTTCCTATTGTTGAGATTAACTTGCATAGATTAACAGTCATAAGCCGCCTGCGATTCTTAGACGCGATATGGGCGGCCATCTAAGGATATTTTATGTATAAGTGTCTGTTTGGAATAGTATTGTGTGGAGATACTTATTAGCTCATTTTTACTGCTACAGTCAATCCGTCACCTACGGGTAGAATCGTACTCTCTAAAAAGGAGGACTCGGCAACCATTTCATTAAACTTTTGTATGGGTGTAACGGAATGAGCCCAGCTAGCGCTTAGCTCCATAACAGGAAATAGCGTGTCTTCTGCCAAGAAGAGTCCACCAGGTTTTAAAAGACGAATGCAATCGTCAAATAATAGAGGGTACAACTCTTTATCACCAACATCTTGAAATATTAAATCAAACTGTTCTTGAGTTCGTGGAACTATTTCGAGCGCATCGCCAATTTTCACTTCAATGTTGTGTGCAACTCCAGCACGTTCAAAATTCCTCATCGCTTGTTGCGCCACTTGTTGATCATACTCAATAGTGAAGATTTTGCCGTCATATCCTTTTATAGCATTAGCTATTGATACTGTTGAGTATCCGATACTAGTTCCAATTTCTAAAATCCTTCGTGCATGCGTTAGTCTCGTTAAGACATAAAGCATCCTTGAAACATCATCATCCACTACTATTCCGAACTCCTGTAACTCCGTAGCCTGAATGTATGTTTCCTTACTGAATCCCCTTTTTTCGTATAGAGCGTTGATGTAAGAAGTTGCTTTTTCTAAATTCATAGTCATTCCTCGTTAAAATTGCCTTGCCACCCTATATTACTTTATTATCAGTCCTAGTACCGCTATTTTGCATCATGGTTGCGACTTTAAGGTAGTGTAGTTTCTGCCATTCTCTCCTGTTGATAAATCTATAGTCAGATTAAGATACATTGCAGGATACAATAGTTGTTAGGGCTGCAGAGATTCAGATGATGCCTCTTCATCGCTTTAATGATATAGATGGGCGGGCGAGCGACAACCAAATCGCATTTTAAAATAATCTACGATACCGTAAGTCAAAATGCGGTTGTAGTTTGACCCAGCCACTCCGCTTATTTACGTAAACACACAAAAAGGTCATTTTTCGGTGTGGGCAAAGGCGACAGTGCCGCCCTAATAAATATTAGAGAAACTAATAAACTGCAATAAAATCAAATCTCAATGATCTCGCTACAACTTCCCATCTGTAGGCACGTGTACTGAGCGCAAATTATATGATGCTAAACATACTAAGCATACTAAATATCAGAGTGCATCAGATGAATGCAAATAAAGAGTTGAAAAATGCAATTAAGCGATAAGAGTATTAGACTTGAACCAAGATAAAGTAAAGGTTAAGTTAAGCGGTATATCGGCTTCGATGCTGGGGTGCTTATGGAACCGAGCACAGTTGAGTAAAGAGTACAGTTCACTATTTTATGACGCTAAAGCTGTCGAACTCGCAGAAAAAATTGATTACGATTTTTCAATAAGTGAAACGCCCATTCAGAGGTATAATGTTTAATATATCTCGTAAAATCAATTTACCATCATTTGAATCACCTGTTCTAAGGGCAAAGCAGTTTGACGACAAAATACGAGCATATGTTGCGGAAAACCCTCGTGCTTCGGTTGTTAGTCTCGCTGCAGGGCTTGACGCGACGTTTTACCGGGTCGATAACGGATCGATTCACTGGTATGACCTCGACCTCCCTCCAGCCATCGAAGTCAGAGAGCAGTTGCTCCCAGAACCTGATAGGGTTACGTACATCGCAAAATCCCTTCTTGATCCAAGCTGGTGTGATGACATCGAACATACTGAAGAGGGGATATTCATAATGGCTGGTGGTGTGTTGCCCTTCTTTGAAGAATCAGAGATAAAAAAGTTCTTTTCTATGCTGGCGGATAATTTCCCTAGAAGTGAAATCGTATTTGATGCCCCATTAAAATTGGACGACGACTTTGGCGCGTGGTTTGACATGTACCCAAAGGAACAACAGGACGAGATGAGAGCAGTGTGGTGTGAAGCCTTGAAGGACTGGTGGGAGAATGCACCACAAGACCAGAGAGATGAAGTATATGATATAATAACCACACTCAAGACGTCAGTCAAGCCGAAAGGTAAGGAGTAGTCCGATGTCGAAGCGTGGTGGGATCAGCTCAGCAATAAAGAGGAGGAAGAGGCGTTAAGTGGCTTCTTGGAGTCCTCTCGCCGGGGTTTTATTAAATGGGCTCTAGAAGATGCGAAAGAAATTACAAAATGGGACGATCGCATCACCATGATCGACCAGTTCCCGATGTACAGAAACATCCCACGAAGTTCAGTGAGCTCAGATATCCGAAAATTAATGGACTATAGTGACGCAAGTGGAAGGTTTTATATTTTTCATTTGAGAGTGTAACAGAAAAGAAAGTCCAACCACGACTAACTAAATGTGTAAATCAACGGCACAGAACTAATCACTACCAAGTGAAGTGAGAGACTATCATGGGAATTATGACAATGCTGCTACTAACCCTTTCCTTTACTCTTGGATTACAGAACGGGTAATCGATCAAAATTAAAAATTTATTGATGAGATAAAAAAAAGTAGGCTATACACCCATTGAACAGAGTAGTAAAGAATCAGCAAAAGTTGAAACATAATGCATTAGCAAAAAGAAGAGGTTAGAAGCCCGAGATAGTGGTCACACTCTGGTAGAAGCTTGGCTACAGCAAAGAAGGTGCTTATGATGCCGGAGCTTTAAAAAGCTCTTGAAATGAGAATAAATAATAATATGAAAAGGAAGTGAAGAGCTGATGTCATTAATGCGAGCTATGCAAATTAGTAAACCAGGCGCCGATTTCGAATTAATTAGAAAGGAAATCCCGGAGCCGAGGGAAGACGAAGTACGCATCAAGGTCGAAGCCTGCGGAGTTTGTCACGGTGAAGCCCTCGTAAAAGAGGGATATTTTCCAGGTATTGAATATCCTAGAATTCCAGGACATGAAGTTGTTGGAACAATTGACAAACTAGGTTCTAACGTTTCTTTTTGGGAGATCGGCCAACGGGTGGGAGTTGGATGGTATGGAGGGCCCTGCCTTATTTGTGACTCTTGCAGAGTAGGAGACCTCAGTAACTGTGCAAGTTTCTTAACTACTGGCATTTCATTTGACGGAGGTTATGCCGAATATATGGTAGCACCGATGCAAGCATTGTCCAGCATACCTGACGAACTTAATTCATTAGAAGCAGCCCCTCTGCTCTGTGCTGGCAGAACGTCCTTTACTGCCTTGCGTAACAGTGGTGCAAAGGGCGGCGATCTAGTAGCGATCCTGGGTGTTGGGGGTCTCGGACATTTAGGAATACAGTTCTCTCGTAAACTCGGCTTCAAGACGGTAGCACTATCGCGTGGCACGGATAAGGAAGAGCTTGCATACTCATTAGGCGCGCATATCTATATTGATACCGAGTCTTCAAATCCGGCGAAGGAGCTTCAAAAACTTGGCGGTGCGCGGATCATTCTCGCAACAGCCCCCAGCAGTAAAGCAATCTCGGACGTGGTAGATGGGCTTGGTTTTGATGGCGAGTTGATAATAGTCGCAGCGCAGGGAGAGCCAATACACGTTTTTCCCGGTCAGTTGTTAGGCGAACGCCGTTCGATACGGGGATGGACGGCCAGACCGGCAAAAAATATATCAGAAGAAGTCCTGAATTTCAGTGTTATTTCCGGAGCTCTGCCGATGATTGAAGTTTTCACGTTAGAACAAGCGGCACTGGCTTATGAGAAAATGATGGCTGCTAAAGTGCATTTCAGGGCTGTTCTGAAAATGCACGACTAAAAGGAGGTCAATATGCAAGAAGTCTTAAAACTTATCCAGGACCGGCAATCAGCGAGAGCTCTCTTCGATTCTAAACGCCCGATAGCACAGCAGAACCTGAGACAGATTTTGGAGGCGGCGCGTTGGTCGCCAACAGCCCACAATATGCAGAACTTCGAAATAATCGTCGTTGACGACAAAAAGCTTCTAGAAGCTTTGGGGAACATAAAATATACGATATCGGAGACCTTTATCAAAGAAAATTATCAGCAGTTGTCCTTTTCAGAAGAAGAATTGCTTAGAAAAAAAGTCGGGCTTCTAGGTACGATGTTTCCATCGGCCCTAAGAACTCCAGACGTTAAACCAGACAACACCACCAATGAAAAAATGATTTCGTTTTTGGAAAGACCCATTCGAACAAGCCCTGTGATGCTAATCGTGGTTTATGATCCGAACAGAAGGGCCCCTGCTTCAGAGGGAGACTTTTTGGGTATTATGAGTCTTGGGTGCGTCATGGAAAACATGTGGCTCATGGCCCATTCTCTCGGGATTGGCTTTCACGTACTAAGTGCTCTTAGTGCGGATGAGGTACAAAAAGAGATAAAGAGCCTCTTCAATATTCCCATTAACCTGAAGATTGCATTCACTTGCCGTTTGGGTTATCCTCTCCCTACGCCGACCAAGTACCTGAGGGTGCGCCGCGATGTGAAGGATTTCACCTACTATAATCGCTTCGGTAATAGAGTCAGTGACTAGAGAAATCATTTAATTTTCAGCCATGTGCAGGTTGGCAATAAAAAACTGCACGACAGCGAAGCTGTCTCTCTCTAGACGTCTTGAAACATGAAGTACTCAGTCACTCTGATGCTACTAAAAAAGAGCATGGTATCATCCTTTCTGATATTACAGCGGGATAAAATTACAATTTGCCGTTTCATGACAGGAAAGCGTGAAATCTTACAATCTCTAGGTGCCTTTATTCCTACTTCACGTCCTTTTCCGCAATTTTTCACTCTCTCCTACCTTGAACCATGCTGTGTCTTTCAATAACGCCAATGTAATTCAGACATGGTCGTGCACCGATAGCAATGCAGTGCAGAACTTATGACCACATAATCGGGAACGCCATCCAAAAGCCTATTCCCACTTGGCCTTCAAGGATCGAAATTCAACTCTTAACAATAGAGATTTTGGTTTACCTAAAGTTTATATATTAGGGTAGCCTAAAGACTAAACAGAGTATTATGTCGCAGAAATATGAGCTAAGCCCCTCTGAGGAGGAGTATCTCGAAGCCATTTACACGAAGCAGGAAGGCGAAGAAGGAAGTGCTACAACGCGAAATTTAGCAGAATGCCTCGGAGTGAAGGACGCGAGCGTTACAGAAATGCTGAAAAAGCTGAGCGAAAAAGGATTAATAGACTATACACCCTACCACGGGGCAACCCTCACCGAGGCCGGCTTGAAGATTGCTACAAAAGTGAAACGAAAACATCGGCTTCTTGAATATTTTTTAGTTAATGTATGTGGCATCGATAAACAGGAGTCACACAAAGAGGCATGCGAAATCGAGCACGTCATTTCAGACAAGGCGATTGACACGCTCTCTGCCCAGCTGGGCCATCCCTCAACATGCCCTGGCGGAAGGATAATACCCGAAGGCGAGTACCCAGAAGGCGAAAGCGAGCTTGTAAAGCTGTCCGATGTGGGGAAGGGGGCGTATATGATACGTTTTTTAACCTCTCGCGAACCTGAAACGATCAGCCGCCTGTGTTCACTCGGCCTCTTACCCGGACTCACCGTGAAAGTGTTGCGGAAGATCTCAAAGGGCCCCCTTATAATTGAGATGAAGGACACACAAATTGCGCTAGGCAGGGACGTTGCTGAGTCTCTTCTTGTAAGCCCAGAAGAGAAAGAGAGAGAGAAAGGGAAAGGGAAAAAGAAAAGGGCGAAAGGTGCACCTTCTCACGTTACTGCAAGCTAGTTAATATAGCGCCGTGATACGCGAAGCAAACTAGTTAAAAAGGATCTTATTACAAATGAAATCGTGCCACACGGCCAAGGAGACTAAAGCGGACTATTCACCCACGCATGTGCTAAAGACAGCTTCCTCGTTAAAAAAGCAGGACAGTCCACCTAAGAAGATCGCACTGATGGGCAACCCCTCAGCGGGGAAAAGTGCGATGTTTAGTCAGATGACCGGCGTGACTGTCATCATTTCTAACATTCCTCAGACGACAGTGATGGTGCAACAAGGGCTGTCGCAAATTAATGGGCACAAAGTCCTGATTTACGATCTTCCCGGAGTCTACTCTGTCACAGCCGCTACCGAAGATGAAGCAGCGACTAAAGAGTTCCTTATCAGTACTCCCTTAGACGCCGTAATCGACATCGTAGATGCCACGCGGCTCGAGCGAAACCTGTACTTAACGCTTCAACTCCTCGAGCTTGGGTTACCGATAGTCGTAGCGTTAAATCAGGTCGACTTGTTGAAGACGCTTGACCTCGACATCGATGTGGACAGCCTTGAGAAAGAACTCGGCGTGAAAGTCGTACCAACTATTGCAACGCAGGGGGAGGGCGTGCATGCAACGTTGGAAGCCGCATATAAGGTTGCCCCAGCCGAACGGAAAACAACATATCGAAAAATTGACTACGACGACCATGTCGAACACGCATTGGAATCGATCATCCCACTGCTCCCCGAAACGCGTGTGCCAAAACGTGGGTTTGCTGCACGGCTCCTCGAAGGTGACAAAGACTTTGAATCAAAAGTAGATGAGAGCACGCTCACGTTTGTGAAAGGGCTGAGGGACGAGGTACAGCAGGCCCACAACGAGGACATTGCTGTAACCATTGCACGCGGGCGTCACTCGACAGCCGACTTAATCGCCAATGCAGTAATGGTAAAGAAGGTACACAAGCCCACATTCGCAGAGAAGTTTGGCGACATTGCGACGCGTCCACGGACTGGGTATCCGCTCCTCTTTCTGCTCGTAGGCGGCATGCTTGCGCTTATCTTCTATGTCGGCGGGTTTCTGAGTGACCTCATCACCGCGTTCTTTGAAGACACCGTGTTCCCCCCCATCTATGCGTTCGTCAATGCGCAGGTTGTCAATGTGTTCATAACGTCTGCCATTAAATCCACTCTTCTTGCCATAGCAGCGGCAGCTGCCATTGCCATACCCTATATCCTCGTCTTCTTTATTTTCTTAGCAATCCTCGAAGATGTCGGCTACCTCCCTCGGGTGGCGACTCTGCTCGACAGGCAGGCACACCTCCTCGGCCTTCACGGCAGGTCACTCATTCCGCTGCTATTCGGCTATGGATGCAGCGTGCCGGCAATTATGGCGACTAGAGCGCTTCCCACGAAAAAAGAGCGGATTATCACCACCATCCTTATCACTATGATACCGTGCTCAGCCCGGTCGGCAATAATTCTCGGCGTCGCGGCGACGTATGCGGGAGTACCTTATGCTCTTGCAATCTATCTCATCTCCCTCGTACTCATCGTCGCGTCCGGCAGGATGCTCAAATCAGTCGTGCCTGGGAGAACCGCGGGGCTAGTTCTTGAAATTCCGCTCATCAGGAGGCCAGCGCTGGTGCCCATCATAAAGAAAACGTGGCTGAGGATGAAGGAGTTCCTCTACATCGCCATTCCCCTGTTAATCGCCGGAAGCATCATATTTGGGTGGTTGGACCTCACCGGCTTCAGTAGGCTCATTGAAGGGCCGATGACTCCGATTACTGTCGGCGTTTTGGGGCTTCCTGCCTTTACCGCTATTTGCCTTATCTACGGCGTTCTGAGAAAAGAGATGGCGATGGAAATGCTCGCGATCGCGTCGGGGACGTTCATATTCAGCGCGGTGATGACGCCGATTCAAATATTCGTATTCTGTCTCGTCGTTACCCTCTACATTCCATGCCTTGCCACGTTTAGCGTCGTAGTAAGGGAGCTCAATTGGCGATGGGCTGTAGGTGGTTCAATCTTCACCATCGTTCTTGCGCTCATCGTCGGTGGCGTTGCACACTGGGCGTTTATGCTTCTCTAAAAGAGAGCATCCGTTCACAAAGCGAGGTCAGAGAAAGAAGAACAATCACCGCATTAATTCGTATTGGATGAAGGCAGAAATGTGCTCCGAACATTAAAAACAAGTTTAAGTAAATTTAATATAATTAAAGCGAAAAGAAGACATTTAAATGCTTGATCAGGAGAACCTTTTTCACTAATTGCGTCTCAAATTTCTGGATATACGCGATTTGACGACATTGTCGAGAGACCAACGGAAGTTTGATGTGGTCATCGGCTGACTCGGCATTAACTTACTTACTGGCACGGAAGCATCGGGCAAATCATATCTTGCAAAGCCACTCCTCTTAAAACTCATTGACGAGGAGAGCAAAGTAAGCATAAAAATCATTCCTGATGGAATTGCTCTTAAGAAATTAAAGATAAATTACAACCCTTCCGATTTATCATAAGTCGATTGAAACCTTTTCAATTATTTCTTTTTATTCCAAAACTAGTCATTAATTTGCTGTTGAGGCGTGGTTTGTGCAGTCAATAAAAAAGCGATGAGGGTTTAAATACGGTTCACAATTATTCCAATTGGTAGCTTTATATCACTCAATCCTTCAACGCTTTCAACAACATTTTACGTTTTACTAATTCCTGAAGAAATGCAAAAGTTAACCCTTAGCTGATTTCTTTATTCTTTCCGTTCTACTCAATGGGTCCATAGCCCTCCATTTCAGCGAAAAGCTCCCGCAATTAAAATAAAAATAAGCTCTCTTTAATGCTATTGGATTAATAAAACTATGCTCTATCTAATTCCTCCCATAATTACAAGACAGTGATGGTTCATATATTAAATCAACATTTTATTAATGTCGTCAATTTCTTCACGCACGCAACATGTTAAAAAATTGTATAAAAGTGCCTAAATTAGAAGGCGAAAATACTAGGCGTCAATTAAATGATTTGGGTCTACTAGATAAAAACTACAAAATAAAAAATGTTGATAGTTACTTATATATCCCTATTAGAGACGTAGCAGAGATATCAGAACAGTTTAATTTTGAAAAATGCGACTTACTGCCTCTCAAAAAAAATCCCGTAAAAAAAATTGGAGTTAGCTATGATGTTATCGGTGATATTGCAGTAATAGACTACTCGCGAGATGCACAAAAGATAGCCCTAGACATTTTAAAAACAAGAAAACACATAAAAGTAGTACTAGCAGCAACTAGTCACGTAAAAGGCGATTATCGTCTTAGAGATTTCGTTTTGATGGCCGGTGAGAATAGAACTGAGACTGTTCACAAGGAATTCGGCATTAAACTATTTGTTGATGTATCTAAAGCGTATTTTAACCCAAAATTATCCACTGAGCGGAATAGGGTTGCAAGTTTAACTAGAGTTGATGAAATTGTGATAGATATGTTTGCAGGCATTGGGCCTTTTACTATTATGCTTAGCAAGAGAGCTCGGAAAGTTATTGCCATGGAGATAAATCCAGATGCTTTTACCTATCTGAAGAAAAATATAACCCTCAATAAACTGAAAAACGTCGATGCGTTCCTTGGAGATGCGAAAAAGCTTTCCTCCGGATTTAAAGGTGTCGCGAACAGGATAATTATGAATTTGCCTCATTCTGCATTTAATTTTTTAGAGCAGGCTGCCTTTATGCTTAGCGAACGAGGTGGTACAATTCACTATTATGACATAAAAGAGGAGAGTTGCTTACCGCAAACAGTAGGTGAAATTCAAAAGCTAATAGAAAAAAACGGCAGATCCATTGAAAACTTGAACGTAAAAAGTGTGAGGTCGTATGCTCCCGGACTATTTATTATCGTTATGGACATAACTGTTGCGCCCCTCAACTTCTCAAACTGAAGCCTACGCAATTATTGATGATGACGTATCAAAATGTTTCAATGATTATCACATCAACCCTATACCTGTGCTATCGGGGGCATCACCAGTTTATGCTTCGACTGTAACACCCTGTTATACACTTCAATTACTTTACTTTTGTTGATACCAAGATCCCTCTTGATTTGGTCTACGCTCCTTCCCTTATCCAGTTCAACTAATATTTTGTCAAGATCAGTATAACGAATTCCAAGCTCTTCTTCATCGGTTTGTCCGACCCAGAGCCCAGCAGAAGGAGCTTTTCTGATTATATAGTCTGGTAATGCGAGATACGCAGCAAGTTGATAAACGTGCGTTTTATATAAATTTCCTATTGGCAGAATGTCTACTCCACCGTCCCCATATTTCGTAAAATAACCAACGCGTAACTCAGTTCTATTTCCTGTGCCAAGAACTATGCGATTTTCAGTATTTGCTACTATGTAATTCAAAATCATTCTTGCTCGGGCCTTTATATTTGCGACAGTCACTTTCTGGTTTTCCCCGCCCGAGAGTTCCAGTAAACTCTTTGTAGTGTTTATGCAGTTAATGATATTATTAATTTTAACCAACTTATAGGGTATTCCATACGCCTCTGCAATAGTCGTAGCATGAAAAATGTCTTCTTGAGGAGTGACCCCGAGCTCAGGCAAGATGAGCGCTTTTACATCTACTACATCGTGCGCAAGCAGCGCGACTACCGATGAGTCAACCCCGCCGCTCAGAGCGACCGTAGCTCCTTTTGCCGCTGCATCCTCTACGCTGTTTGTGATAAAATCTGTAATCTTACGTTTAATTGTTCCGAGGTCTACGTCGGTTAGGGATAATGAGTACATTTACTGCATGTAGCACAGGAAATAATAAGATGTTTAATCATTTGCGCTAAAGACGTCCTTCACGGTGTTAAAAACTTTTGATTTCCGGCTCACTTTCGGGATGCTTTCACCGCTAATCGAGGCATATTCACGCAATAACTCCTTCTGTTTCTCATTAAGCTTTGTTGGTACTTTTACTATGAGCGTCACATATTGACTTCCTCGACCGCGTCCATGTATGTTTGGTGCACCTTTGTCTTTTAGACGGTAAACTGTCCCTGTCTGAGTGCCCTCTGGGATGTCCAAAGTAACGCTATCATAAACAGTTGGCACTTCAATACGGGTTCCAAGCGCTGCTTGAGAGATTGAGATAGGAATATCGATGTAAATGTCATCTCCTTCGCGCTTAAATGCTTCGTGCGGTCTAACGTTTATAAAAACAAGCAAATCACCATTTGGCCCTCCACGGATGCCTGCAGAACCCTCTCCCATCTTCCTTATTTGTACACCGGAATACGAACCGGGAGGGACTTTGATGGAGATTACTTTTTCCTTCCTTAGTCTGCCTGTCCCTTTGCATGTCTTACAGGCATTCTCAAAAATTGTGCCCTCGCCTTCACAATTACTACACGTCTCGATTCGAATCACTTGACCGCCCAAAATGTTCATTGCACGTTGAATTTCACCAGTACCCTGACAAGATGGACACGTTTTCGTCCCAGTCCCAGGCTCAGCACCCTTTCCTTCGCAATGAGAGCATCGCTCAT
>Ga0187769_10001207_pt1 | contig 14669 bp, 13 predicted proteins | sample 0116_SJ02_MP02_1_FD_133140 | JGI IMG/M metagenome (GOLD analysis project Ga0187769, IMG submission 133140) | Tropical peat soil microbial communities from peatlands in Department of Meta, Colombia - 0116_SJ02_MP02_10_MG | ecosystem: Environmental > Terrestrial > Soil > Wetlands > Peat | place... | reverse complement strand
GCCTAAAAAACTGCGGAACATCGTTCGTGGCGGCGCGCTTCCTGGCCGTTACCTTTCGCTTCGTGTGTTGTTTCACCTGCATGGCTGTTTCCTCCCTCAAGATCTTCCGTTTCTTGAAAAGTGGGCCAGCCAATCCCTCACGAGTTCTAGTCGCTTGCGCTCAATTCGGTAAATGCGCATCCTGCCCTGCCTCTGGTGCGTGAGCAGACCGGCAGCCTCAAGGACCTGGAGGTGTCGCGTTGTCGTTTGCCAGGAGTGCTGGAAAATCGCCGCTATTTCCCCGGCGGTCATCGAGCCGCCATTGAAGTAAATCGTGAGCAACACGCGCCGCCTTGCAGCATGCGCTAATGCGGCAAACACTGATTCATATGCGTCAATTCTCGGCCGCGACTCTCGTTGTCCCATAGACTAATATTCAGCCATACGGCTTAGTATCTGTCAATAGATATTTCGCCCGACGGCTGAATATTTCGGTGCCTGCAGTGGTCTCGACCGGCTCTCCTATCGCCTCACAAGGGTCGTCGCCGACAAGCGTAAACTCCGCGCCCCCTGAGAATGGGCAGAGATTTGCCGGTGATTTCGCCAACCCGCGAATTGACGGGTGGGTCATCGTCTTCGCCGGATTACTTGCGTCTAATTGGTCAGCGTTTGCTAATAGGTTGCGATAAGAGTCCGAGGGTGTTTGTCTACACCTTCCTCTTCCAACCGGCAGCACTCTTGAGCCTGTAAAGCATACTTCTGGATTCCTGTGGATCGCCACCGGCCAAGCCTTCTGAATACATAAGGAGGCCAGCCTCGGAGCGGCTGGGGTGAAATCGTACGAACACTCCTGCCCGGATTGCTCCGCTCTCGTTCACATTCATGGCCCTCACTTCGGCGATCTGGCCCGTGAGCACGTCACGATGGTCCCAAATCCACTGCCGCTGGTCATCGGTCAGCTGGAATGAACCGATTTCACACTTCACGCCAGTAGACCCTTCCACCACCATGGATCCCAGGCTGTTGGCGAACTTTCCCGAGCCTTCAATGCAAGTGCCCAAGACTGTTTGTGAAATGATGAGGCCGACGAAGATTGTCTGAGAATCCGGGTTGGCAGTGATGGCGAAGATATATGTGAAGCTTCCACCGAGAGTGTGGCGCGGAAACTTTCTGCGTGGCGAACCTAAGACTTCTTGCGCGGATTCCTGCTTTCGCGGGCATGACTGCGGTCAGGAACACCCATGTCGCGCAAATGATCCCACTGGCCGCCCTCACCCTGGTGACAGGGTTGAGGACTCGCAGCGCGCTCTTGTCGACTCGGGAGGTTAAGGCGTGTCCGGTCGGCATGGGGAATGGCCCCGGGCGGCGATGGGCCAAATAGCTTCGACTTTCTGAGCCCGTACCGCGTACAGGGATTCATACAGGTTCGTAGTCGGGTCACAGTGGGGAATAATAAATTCCAGCCGGTCACCCAGTCGCACTTCCCGATGGGCGCCAGTCAGGCTCAGCTTACCGTGCTCGTCGCCCGCCCATGTATAAGTAACGCCTCCAACCGTCTTGCACTCGGGGGTGATGGGCGTGTCTGTGGAGAAGGCCTTGAGGCCGGCATCCACGATCGCCACGTCGGGATGGGGCCGGCTAATGACTGTGGTGAGGACCGTCAGCGCGCAAGTGAAATCGTCAAAGGTTTCGCTGCCTCGGCGACCTATACGGCGGTAGTCAAGGTCCATGAACACATATGAACCCGCTTGCAACTCGGATATACCCTGAACTTGAGTGTCAATGTTATAGGTGCCCGTGCTGCCGCCGCTGATTAGCATTGCCTGGAGGCCATTCTTGTTCAGCAGGTGTTGTGTCTCCAGTACCTTGGCCATGGCTTCTTCCGATACAACTTTGCGATTCTCAAAACCGACCGTGTGAGCGGCATGTCCAGCATAGCCTTGCAACCCCTCGAGCTTAAGGCGCTGCGTCCCTGCAATCACTTGCGCCAGTTCCAACGCCGGCCTCCCTGGCGCAGCGCCGGTCCGGTGGGTGCCCACATCGACATCCATCAAGACCTTGAGCTGAAGCTTGTGGGCCGTGGCGGCCTCCTCTAGGTGCCGGACATTCTCTTGGTGGTCTACCACAGCCATGATATCTGGATGGCGCTCCAGGAGTCTCATCAATCTCTCGATTTTGGGCGCGCCGACGAGTTCGGAAGTAATCAAGAGCCCGGGGATACCGGCCTCGGCCATCACCTCAGCCTCGGGCAACGTGGCGACGCACAATCCCACTGCCCCAGCCTCCATTTGGCGGCGGGCGATGGCCGGACACTTGTGCGACTTGGCATGAGGGCGCAAGTTTGCTCCGGCGCGGCGAGCATAGCTCGCCATCTTGGTGAGATTAGATTCGAACACCTCGATATCCAATATCAAGGCAGGAGTACACAATTCATGAATGGTCATATTTTCTGCATCTCCTCCTCAAGTGAAGATCGTCTCTCCTTGTGCCTAAACAGGCTGCGGCCCTCCCCGAGCTGTCATTCCGAGCGAAGATTGCATAATCCTGCAATTCACCTGAGCCCCTGAACAATTCGCTGGAACGCCACCATTCCAGGGTCGTCTTTTCCGACTGTCTTTTCGCCGAAAATGCGCGCGCGTCCTTGACGTGCGGGTTGGTCACGAAAATGCCCCAGACACTTGCTGACGCCTTGGTCGGCGGCGTTTACCAATGCGGCAGGGTCGTCGATTCCCTCGGTCGCCGCGCATGCTGCCGCGAGCGCGTCGAGCACAGTCTTGTCGCCCAATTGCCCCCCGCTGCGCTGCATCATCGACTTTAGGGCGCCCGAGAGCAGCAGCGAGACTTCCGACCAGGGCACCTCCGCGCGCCCCTTGGTAGCTTTTGCGGCGCTCATCAATCCCGTCGCCAGCAAAGTCCCATATGTCGAGCCCGATACCTTGGTGAAGGCTTGGGCGCAGTTCAGCAGCGCCATGCCCACGTCGTCCGGAAGGTTGGGCAGTTGCGCCGTGATGGCGCGCGTGCCGCGCACCATGGTGACCCCCAAGTCACCATCGCCCAATTGCGCATCGAGAGCATTCAGTTCGTCAGAGCAGGATTCCATCTTGGCGGCTACGCGCGCCAGCGCGCCGCGCAAGACTCCAGTGGTAAGATTGGTAGCCATTATAATTCCCTTTTTGCCTGTAGCGCAGCACGGGGGCGCTGCGACCAAAGGGGTAGGGCCGAGCCGCGCTCGGCCGGGGCCGAACGCTGTCCGGCCCTACAGCTGCAGCAAACGAGCGAGCGCGGTCCCACTCCGGCTATATCTTCAAGAACGGACAATCGCACGGCGCCTTGAGCAGGGCTTCTAATTCGGAATCCAGCTTGCAAAACGTCATTGACATGCCAGCCATTTCCATGGAGGTTGCATAACGGCCCACCAGCGGCGTGACGATCTCCACGCCCAGCCCCGCGATTTTCCTGGCCACGTGGCGGTACGTGATGTAAAGCTCCTCCGGCGGCGTGGCGCCCAGGCTGTTCACTAATATTGAAATACGGTCCCCGGACGTCAGCGGCATGTCGGCCAGCAAAAGCGAAAGCATTTCGTCGGCAATGGCGTCGGCGGGCCGCATAGGACCACGGCGCACGCCCGGCTCTCCGTGAATGCCCATGCCGATTTCCATTTCCGTCTCGCTGATTTCAAACGTGGGACGCCCCACGGCAGGCACCGTGCAGGGCGTGAGCGCTACCCCTACGGAGCGGCATGCGTCAGCGGCTTTCTGCGCGATGCGGGTCACCTCATCGAGCGTCGCGCGTTGGTCCGCCTTGGCCCCAGTGATCTTGTAGGCGTAAACGAGCCCCGCAACACCCCTTCGCTTGGAACGCTCGGCGAGCGAAGCACTGGCCACATCGTCCGCCACGCGCACCGTCGTGGTCGCGATGGCTTCCATCTCCACCATCTCGCCGGCCATATCGAAATTCATGTTGTCGCCGCCGTAGTTGCCGTACAGGCGCAGGACGCCGGCACCGCCATTTGCGGCACGGATGGCTTCCTCGACCTGATCGACGGCGGGGGAAGAGAAAATGTCGCCAATCGCACAGGCGTCCAACAATCCCTTGCCCACGTACCCGGTGAAAACCGGCAAGTGCCCGGAGCCACCGCCGGAGACGATCCCGACTTTCCCCTTGATCGGACCGTCGGTGCGGACAATCACGCGGCCTGCCGTCCCGGCTTGCTTGTAATACTGCGGATGGGCCAGGCACAAGCCTTGGAGCATTTCGTCAACGTAGGCAAAAGGGTCATTGAGGATTTTCTTCATCGATGCTCTTTCCTTCCTATCGTCCTGAATTTCGACGGCGGCCAATCCGTCACCCCTAAGACGGAGGCTTGTTTCACTATCATCGACACACCGCCTCACCAATTCGTAAATGAGCCGTCCGGCCGCTGGAATACGGGAACCGGACTAGATTGCTAGGTCACCTCAGCCATCAGTTCCAGGAGCTTCAAGTCGAGCGAGACACCGAGGCTCGCGACTTTTTTGCTCCCCATGCAACGGAGCTACGTCGCTGGTCAGACGGTTTCTGAAGAAGCCCCCGCTAGGACTCTCATCTTGAGCCGAAATGTAGCAAGAGGTCTCCGCCAAGGTATTTTCAACAATTGATTGGGTTTTGGCGGTACACAGGATGCCAAACTTCCTCTTCTGGCCATCTACCTCGGGCATCAGCATCTTTCCTGAACTCAGCATTATCTTCATCTCACCGCCGAACTTTTTCCCCGAGATTACGGCGCGCGCGGAGGCAGCCTTTGGCGACATCATTCCACGTAGGATCGAACCATGAAACCCACCGATTTCTCCGTTCACGTGACCAGCTTTCTGACGCATTATCTGGCAGCGCAGAGGAATGTCAGCCATCCCTAAACTTCGAGCTGGGTGACAAGCTCACTGAGGCCGGTGAGGGTGGCGCAAGGCGCGGTTCCTAACTCGTCGGGGATGGATTTGGTGCGATTGAGCCAGAAGGCCGGAATACCGAAGGTGGCGGCTCCCGCTGCGTCCCAGTAATTTGCTGACACGAAGCCAATCTCGTTCTTCTTCATCTTTAGTGCTTCCACGGCCAGTTGGTAGACTGCAGGGCTGGGCTTATAAGTCTTCACTTTGTCCACGCTGAGCAGGATGGCGAACTCATTCTTCAGCCTAGCGTGTTCGACCACTGCCTCCAGCATGCCCGGTGATCCGTTGGAGAGGATTGCCCGGCGTTGGCCCGACAGGGCCGCGAGTCCCGCAGCCACATCGGCATACACGTCCAGGCGAAGGAATTCCTGCATCAATTCCTCGCGTTGTGGGGCCTCGCAGCGTAAGCCCAGACTGCGGCAGGCATAGACCAGAGCTTCGCGCGTGACCTGCCAGAAATCCGCATAGCGGTTCATCAGAGACCGCAACCAAGTGTATTCCAATTGGCGAGAGCGCCAGAGCCGGGTCAGAGCCTCGCCTTGGCCGGGATAGATACTCTCCGCCTTCCGTTGAACAGAGAAAGGATCAAACAGGGTTCCATACGCGTCAAAAATCCAGGCTTTGATTTGAGATTGCATCGGATTAGCCCAAATAGCTCCGCGTATGAATGCGTCTCCCCGTGGCAATGGTGGCGACCTCGGGACTGACCCACAAGGCCCTCCCGTCCGCCGTCGCTGCCTCCTGCATTTGCCCCGTGAGTTTGGCGGTGAACCCGGTCGGAGAGCCGGGCTGCGAAATCCGCCCATCCAGTTCGATGAGCGAAATTGGAAACCGGGGTGACGCGCGGGTCGCTACCGCGCCCACTCTCGTCTCTAATGACGCGAAACAAAGGACGATCGTGGCTGGCTTTTTCAGACTGCTTCTCTGCAAATCCTGAGTCACGCCACGGCAGCAATCCGCCGCTACCACCGCGCTTCTCAAACCACTGACCGACGAGAGCTAGAAGATGAGCTTCAATCCAAGCTGCAGAATACGAGGATTGTGTGCAGCGTCGGCGTGCAGGAAAGTGCTGCCCGCAATGCAGCTTGGATCACCTGCTGAATTGTTGGCGCCGGCATAACAGCCCGTTGTAATCACATTCCCCGTGGTCGTGGGAACTGTCACATAAAGCTGAGAATGATTGAAGGTGTTGAACGCCTCGGCCCGAAACTGCAGATGAACCTGCTCACCGTGGATCGGAATGCTCTTGAACAATCCCATGTTCCAGTTCGATATATCTGGGTTGCGCAGAATGTTCCGCCCGGCGTTGCCGAATGTTAGCCCTTGCGGTGCACAGAATGCCCCCGGGTTGAATAGCAATGGACCTATTACACCGGGCACATTAGTTTCGGGTGGCGCTGCGTTGATATTGCCGCAGATGTCTGGGTAGGAACCGGTCCCGTATCCGTTACCGACACCGTCATTGTCACTGTATATGCCATTCGCGATCGTAATCGGGGTTCCGGTTTCAAAAGTGGTGATTCCGGAAATCTGCCACCCTCCCAGCGTATTCTTTAACAGCCAGCTGGATTGGCTCCCGAAAAAAGGCAACGCATATACGTAACTGGCACTGAGGTTGTGCCGTTGGTCGTAGTTAGAGCTGGCATAGTTTTGTGCTAGGTTGTAAGAGTTGCGGAAAAGGTTGTCAAACCGGTCGGAGGCATCGTCCAGAGAGTGACTATAGGTGTAGGCGAGGCTGAAATTCAAACGTCCGACCGTTTTCCGAATGTAAATCTGCAACGCGTTGTAGTCGGAGTTGGCCTCGGTCTCAAGTAGTTGGAGGTCGTTCAGGCCGTAAAACGGCCGATACGCAACCGGGCTCGTGACACCACAAGCCACACTTAGATTCATCAGCGCCTGCCCTGTTACAGGCTGCCCGTTAACCGCCAGTGAGCCGCATATCGCGGGTGTAATCGGCTGACCGGGCCCAAACGGGTTTTGCGACGAAGGTGTCGGGGATATCTGGTTCCCATCACGTACATCTGCTAAATGCGTCCCCTTGCTGCCAACATAGGCCACGCTTACCACCGTATGAGCCCCAATGTTACGCTCCACGTCGAGGTTCCACTGTTGCACATTGGGCCATCTCTCCTGGTTTTGAAGTTCAGTGGCGGTGATCGGGAAGTTCGCCGGAGTAGCACTGCCGATATGCGTGTACCCGACAACGTTATAAACAGCACTGGTCAGTGTTTTTGGCGGAGTTCCTTCCAGCGATTCAGCGTTGACTTCGTTACCATTCATCTGCTCGAAGAAGATACCGTAGCCGCCGCGAATGGCCCACGCCCCACTTCCACTCGGATCCCATGCAAAGCCGAATCGTGGCGCGGGGTTGAATAGATGGCCCTTCATGCAAGCAGCCGGAAACCCACCCACCCCGCAGATGTTTATGCCATCAAACTGGTTGCCGATACCAGGGATTAAGGCACCGGGGACGCCTGTGATCGCTCCCGTCAAGTCAATCTGCGGTGCCGCGGCGGCACTGTAACTCGCAGGGCTAAAGCTCGACTCAATGTCATACTTCATGTTCCAAGTACGGATCAGTTCAGCCCTGAACCCTAGGTTAAAGGTTAGGTGATGAGAAATGTGCCAGTCGTCCTGAACATAGGGGGTAAACGACTTGCCGCGCGTATAGTATTTCAATCTGTTACTGACTTGTTCATATTCGGCGACCCTGCCGGTCAAGAAGTCCGCCCATGCGTTGCCAGTCGTGACCGCCGAAGTATTGGTGAAGGTTAATAGCCCGTTATCACTCGCCGGAGCTGGTTGCGCCATCTCGTTTTTCTGTCTCGCCAGGGCATCGAAGCCAAAGGTTAGGTTATGGGGTCCCGCAATCTTCGAGAGGCTCTCCCGGAACGAATAGACCGGGTTGGAGTTGAAGTTCGGCTGGCCAGGAACAGGAGAGTTGGGCTCCATTGCGAAGCCACTCCCACCATTATCTTGGGCGTTGCAGCAGATGTCCACGCTAGGCAGTATGCCGGAAAACCCATTCTTATAAATTCCCGTCATAGTGAAATTAGATGGAATCTGCCAAGGTCCTGTATTGCGAAGAATGATATGGTTGACGGAGTATCCGAAGATGAACTGGTTCAATAATGTAGGTGATGCAGCCACCGTAAGCTCGCCCACAAGGTTAGCGCCGGGGCTCACAAAATCAGTATTGACCGTCGGAAAGCTTCCTGTCGCCCACATGGTACTCGGTACCACCTGATGCCACGAGTCGTGGATGTAGTGCACCATGGCGCGCACCTTGGGCGCAATATTCTGATCCACTCGGACCAATTCCTCTCGCCAAGTGGTGGGATAAGAGGGATTTGCCTGGAAAAATGACAGCGCTCCGCTGCCAAAATTGGGAGGAGAAATATACGCCGTCATCAAATCCTGGGCGTTGGGGTCGATAGTTACCTGGTTTCCCGGAAAGTAGGTTCCCGTAGCGGGATTGGTCGGGCAATCGGCGAAGGAACCTGTATTGACGTTCGGGCAAACGTCTGAGAAGTTCCCTTGCCTCTCTTGCGTGGAGGGCACCTGAAGGTCAAAAGTATTGGGAGCGATCTGTCTGCGCCACTCTTCTGACCAGAAGAAGAACGTCTTGGATTTGCTGGTGTTGTAATGACCCGGGATATAGAAAGGGCCACCAAAAGTATACCCGAAGTCATTTTTCTTATACGAGCCGACGTTCGAGGCAAAGAAGTTGCGAGAGTTAAACACGTCGTTTCGATTGAATTCATATAGATCGCCGTGAAATCTATCGGTGCCGGATTTGAGAGAAACGACCATGGTACCCGATCCATTTTGACCGTACTGCGCTCCGTAGTTGGAGGTCAGAACGCGCGTTTCTCCAATGGCGTCGACACTAGGGAAGGTCACATTGAGGCTACCGCCAGCCCCCGTATCCACGTTGCTGACTCCGTCGATTTCCCAGTTATTGTAAACCGCGCGGCCGCCATTGATGGTGTATGAGGTCTCCGCGGTCGGCCCCACAGCGCCCTCATCTTGACCGGACATGTTGCTCACCCCGGGCATCAAGGCAATTAGCTGTGTGAATTGGCGGCCATTCAGCTCGAGCTCGGTGATTTGTCTGCTGGTAACCGTTCCACCCAGTTGAGCATTCTCCGTCTGAACTTGTCCGATATTCGTTCCGACTACGTTGACCTTGCTGGTCACCGCGCCAACAGTTAAGCTCACATTTTCATGAATGTCCTGAGCGGCCTGGAGAATAATGCCCGTGGCTTGATAGGGGGCGAATCCTTGGGCCGAAACCGTAAGGCTATAAGTTCCGGCCGGAAGGCCTGAGATTAGATAGTCCCCCACCGAGTTTGTTGTCGCGGTTCGCGAAATGCCCTGGGCCAGATTAGCGATTGTTACACTGGCACCGGGAAGAGCCGCCCCGGAACTGTCCATTACGGTCCCGGTAATCGAGCTCGTAGTTATTTGGGCGACGAGGGAGAGTGCGATCGAAAGGGCACCCATGACCATGGCTGACCGGATCCATATGGCCTTCATCTTTTGCCTCCTTAGCAGTCTTTCGTCTCTTTGCTCTTTGTTTATTGGTGACGGGCGAGGCCGTGGTCTTCCAAAGGTACGACAAACATGACCCCTCCTCATCCGTCATGGACCCACCGACAGTCGGTAAATCCATTTAGTGAATCCTATACACGATTTTATGACCGATGTCAACCGTTTTTCTCCCCTGGTTTATCACCCCGTACTCAGACGGGCCCACAGGAGGTTCCCCACGGTTCCAGCGTTCAAGGTTCTTGCGTCACCGTCGCAGGAAACGGTAGAGAGAGGCAGGTTCGTGCTTTGTCATTCTCAGAAGTGGTAAGACTGGCCCCTTGCGTGGGCGCCGGAGGCTCTGAACGCCGATAACCCTGCTGGCGATTGCATGCGGGGCGGCTGAATGTTTGATGTCGCCCGGGTTGGAGTGCATAATGGGCATTCGTCCAGCTTCTATGTCTACCCACTCCAGCACCGCCAAGCCTGCGCACGAACTGCCTCGCGCTCTCGGCTACACCGGCTCGACAGCTATCGTGATCGGCACCATCATCGGTTCCGGAATCTTCCTTGTCCCTCACGACGTCGCGCAACAAGTAGGGGCTGTCGAAACTCTTCTTGGGGTGTGGCTCATCGGGGGCGTGTTATCACTGGCCGGTGCGCTCTCTCTGGCGGAACTGGGGGCGGCCAATCCTGCCGCAGGAGGCATTTACGTTTATTTGCGCGACGCCTATGGCAAGTTGTTTGCCTTCCTCTACGGTTGGGCTTTGCTTCTCGTCATCAATTCCGGCTCCATCGCCACGCTGGCCGTTGCTTTTGGAATCTATAGCACCTCTTTTGTCGCCCTATCACCTCACCAACAGAAATTCGTGGACGTCGCGGTGATCGCCTTGCTGACTTTGGTCAATATTCTGGGGGTCCGAAAAGCGGCTGCCGTCCAAACCCTCCTCAGCTTGACCAAGTTGGCTGGTTTGGCAACGATCATGGGGGCGGCCTTTTTCTCTTCCCGCGTCGCTCCTGCGCAATCCCATCTTGCCTCGCCTCTGACACACACCACGGCAGGATCCTTCGGCGCTGCCATGATCGGCGTACTCTGGGCCTATGAAGGTTGGCATATGCTCTCGTTTGCGGCCGGCGAGGTCAAAAACCCCTCGCGTGTTCTCCCGGTGAGTTACTTGGTGGGGACGGCCGTGGTTGCGGCCACATATTTCGGGGCGAATCTCGCCTACCTGCGTGTTCTACCCCTTGCGTCTCTGGCGGAACACCAGCGCGTCGCCGCGAAGACCATGGAAATCCTAGCGGGGCCGCGGGGTGCGACGTTTGTTTCCGCCCTGATCCTGTGTTCCATTTTTGGCGCCATCAATGGCACGGTTCTGGGAGGCCCGCGCGCTTACTTTGCGATGGCGCGTGATGGGGTGTTGTTCCATGCGGTGGGAAGAGTCCATCCGCGCTATGCAACGCCGGCGGTAGCCTTGCTTATCCAGGGCGGGTGGGCAATCCTCCTGGCCTCGACCGGAAGCTACAAGCAGCTTTACACTTACGTGATTTTCACCGGCTGGCTCTTTTACGCGGCGGCCACCTTCGCCGTGGTCATCCTGCGCCACAGGCGCCCCGAGATGACGCGGCCGTACCTCGTTTGGGGGTACCCTGTGGTTCCGATAGCTTTCAGCGCCGCGGCGCTCACCATTGTGGGAAATGCATTGCTGCGCAGCCCGCTCGAATCGGGAATCGGACTATCCTTAGTTCTCGTGGGAGTACCGATCTTTCTGCTCTGGAGGCGGAACATAAAGGGGGCGACTGACAGATGAACCCCGGATTATTGTGCGCGCGGCTGGAAGGTTACCGTTTGGCCTGGGAAACGCGCGATCCCAAGCCCGTCATCAAGCTGTTCACTGAAGATGCAACTTACCAGGAAACACCATTTAGCCAACCTATGCGCGGTCGTGAGGCGATTCGACAGTATTCGTTGGAGTTTCCATTGCCTGCGGAAGCCGGAGGTATCACGAGCAACAAGTCCAATAAGTGCTAGGATCACGAGATATGGGTTCAGAATCCGAGAGGGGGGCAAGCCGCAGTGGCAGCGTCCACCGTGACGATGCAATCCGGATGTTCTTGGACATATGTGACCGGGATTTCCGGGCTCACGTTGCCGAAGAGGAGGATTCGAATAACTGTCTGCTTCCATGCTCCGGTTTCACTGTAAAGCCGAATCCGCTTGGCAGACAGCAGTTCTCTCATACCCAATGTAATCACCATCGGCGGGACGACGTCAGAGCATCCGCCGGCTCCACGTTGGCTTAACGCGATTAGAGTATCGTCGTTAAGATGTAAGACTCTCGTCGTGCAATTGCGGAACTCCTCTTTGCTGATGCGAAACCACGGCGAGCGTGGAGGTTCGTTGTACGCAATGTGTCCTCGGTACCCGATACCACCATAGGTGGAGTCAACCCCACCCGCGCGCGTGATGGCTTCCCACATTTCGTCGGGCCGGGAAGCACGTGGAAAGTGCCTCTGCTCCAAAGGTACTGTAAGTGCCGGGTGGATTTTATCGTATAGGTTTCGGTTCATCCATCCTTCATAGCTGTAGGGATGGTCGAGTGGCAGATGTCTGGCTTGCCAATCAAGATGGTCATCCATATGGAACACATGGACATTACGGAGGCTAATTCGCTCACGGTTTACGGTATCTACGAAGATCGCGTACTGAGCGCGGGGACCACAGGGAAGAATCCAGCGTGTTGGCGCACCTGCTACATTGTTCGCTTTCAGTTCGGCGAGGAGAGAGTCGGCAAACTCGTTGTAGACCTCCTGCGGGCTTGCGACGATCCTGAGTTTAGCCTTCGCCTTTGGGTGAATGGGCAATTCGTTGGCCGGAATTCGGCACCAGTCAAACAGTTCCTCTCGACTTTCGTATGCGAGCATAAACCCTCCTGTTTTTGTGAAATCGTCGAATTACTACTATACGCGCCACTCGCTCCGCTTGATGGGTGGCCGCCGAATTCTAGCCGTCTCCGATGGCTCGGCCAGTGGACCTGGAAATTTGCCCCAGCTAGGGTTGTATTGCTTTGCTTTTCACGTTCCAGCCCCCCACTTCGATGACGGGAGCAGATTGGCCAAGGGCCTTGCTGCTATAAGTCGCCGTGACCTCTCGAGTCTCGCCCGGCAGCACGGGAAAGTAATTGTCCTGCCACAAGACCGGAAGAATCTCATTATCTTCCGACGCCTCTCGACTGACCCATTTGCTCGGTGGCGTCTCAACCTTGAGCCGCACGGCGAAGGCCAATGACGAGCTGGGATTGTGAAGACTGACGCTTGTGGAAGTTTCCTGCTCGCCCCGTCGCGTTTCGGCTGTCACATCCAGGTCCACCTCCGGCAGGGTGTTTAATACGGTGTAATCGGCAAACGTTTTCGTGGGGGTCCAGGTTGAAATGTGGTACTCGCCTGTGGGATCGCGTTCCGACGCGCCCCAGTCCAACGTTTCGGGTTTGGTCGAAAGCCAATAGAAATTCCGGCTGACAACATGGTCAGGCGCTGCAAGTGTTAGGTTCACAAAATAAGTCGAGCTGAGGCCCTCGAGATTGGGCAGAACGAATACTCGGGTGCTCGAGTCGGAGCCAATGTCCGTCGCGGCTTCGCGTGAAAACTTCTCGCTCGAGTCAATGTTGAACACTTTCGCGGTGACCTTCAATCCGGGGAAAGACCGGTAATAGGAGTTCACGACCACGATCGAGCGGTCATCATACGAGTACTGCACATGCAGGGGTTCGCAAGCTTTCTTGACGCCGAAATACGAGCCGCCGGGGCGCAAGTACCAGTCGTAGAGGTGCCAAATCATGCCAGGCCAGGCATTGTTGAGCATCCATTCGATGATGCCTGTGGAATTGTACTTGTTGCGGCCATAAGCTTCCATCATAGCGCGATAAGCCTCATAAGCCTGCATTTGGGCTTTGCGGGCAAATTCTTCGGCGGAATTGGAAGGGCCATAGCGGTGATTGAGCGCCTCTGTGAATATATTCAACGTGCGGGACATGCCTCCGGCGTGATATTCCCAAACTGAATCGATGGGCCACAGGTGGTCTTCGGGTAGCATGTGGCGCAAGCTCTCGAGAGGAGGAATCGCCGGGCCGGGGCTCGTCTCAGTGTTGAAACCGAAGGCGCCACCGAACTCCTTGTCCAGATACCAGAAGGATGGCGCCACGTACTCGTACGGCCCGCTCATCTTTACGCCGCTCGGCCCAACGGTGGTGGGACGGTCGGAAGCCGAAGAGACGGAGGGGTTGGGCCAATCGCAATCCTTGAGAATCTGGAGATATATCTTCTCGACTTTGGGCGGCGGCGCGAAGTCACTGCCATACAACCACGTGAATACCGACGGATGGCGCCCCAGACGTTGAATCTGGTCACGCAGCGACTCTGCAGCGATCAACTCAGTTTCGGCATCCCAGTCGCTCCAGTTTTCCCACTCATCGCAGCAGCACCAGCCCGGCATAACGAGAATGCCCATCCGATCGCACAAATCGAAGAAGTAGTCGTCTTCCAGTTTGCCCTCCAGTCGAATGGCGTTGAGATTGAGATCACGCACATATTTCAACTGGGCTTCCTGCCGCTGGGGTGATGAGCGCAAAAGGAGATCGAAACTGTAACCAGCTCCGCGGATCAAGATGTTTTTGCCGTTGATTTGGAAAATACGGTGGCCTTGATCGTCAATCCTAGAACTAACTTCACGGATCCCGAACTGCGTCCGGCTGACATCGGAGAGTTCCCCGTTAATCTCAAATCGGAGTTCAAGAGAGTAGAGGTTTTGCGGGCCGACCTGCGTCGGCCACCACAAACGTGGATTGGCCAACTTTAGCTGCGGGAACTTGTCGGGCTTCAAATGCAGGATTACTGTCCCGTGCGGGCTGAGGCTCGCCGGCTGCGCAAATTCGATATCTTCAATCCGGCCTTTCAGCACCCCCTTGACGTCGTGAGCAGTCGCGTTCTCCAACTGGACCCTCACCGTAAGCTCAGCGAGGTCGGTGGAAGGCAAATTGAGCTTCGTAAGCACGGCCGGATAATGCATCACTACCGGCCCTGTAGCTCTGAAGTGCACATCTCGCCAAATACCTGTCTCTTTGTCGGGAGGCATAGGAGCCCAGTCGACAAGTGTCATGGCCAGATCGTGTGGCTGGGGTGGGAACACCTCCACGGCTAGCGCGTTGGCTTGCCCGGGTCGAGCTGCCGCAGTTATGTAAT
>Ga0187769_10001206_pt1 | contig 14671 bp, 13 predicted proteins | sample 0116_SJ02_MP02_1_FD_133140 | JGI IMG/M metagenome (GOLD analysis project Ga0187769, IMG submission 133140) | Tropical peat soil microbial communities from peatlands in Department of Meta, Colombia - 0116_SJ02_MP02_10_MG | ecosystem: Environmental > Terrestrial > Soil > Wetlands > Peat | place... | reverse complement strand
CACAAACGCCGGCAACCCCGATCTGCTGGGGCGCGCTTTCAGAACGTACGGAATAGTTTTGTACGACAAAGGCGACTTCGCGGGAGCTCGAAGAGCGTTCGAAGAGGCCTTAAACATATTCGAAAAAGTCGGGGACGGTCAGATCAGCACGACTCTCGTCAGCCTGGGAAATGTTTACTTTGACCAGGGCAAATTGGAGGAAGCCAGACGCTACTATGAACAGGCACTGCGGTTTGATCAGGAAATTGGCGCACCACCCGCCAACATTGGAAGCGACCTGGGAAGTATCGCCAACGTTCTCGACGGCCTGGGCGATTTGGTGGGCGCGACCCGCATGCAGGAACAGTCGTTGCAAGGTTTCCGCGATGGCGGCAACCAGCGCGGCGAGAGCTCCACGCTGAACAATCTGGGGAATGTCCTGGTGGAGCGAGGCGAGTTGAGCCAGGCGATCGCAAACTACCAACAGGGAGCCGCCATCGCCGAGAAAATCGGATACAAGAGCGGCCGCGCTGCCAACCTAGAAGGCAAAGCCCAAGTCTTTCTCATTCGGGATCAACCTTCACAGGCACGTGATGGGGAGGAGCAGGCTCTAGGGATCCGGAAAGAAGTCGGCGACTTGGTTCAAATTGCGCAGAGCCAGATTTCACTAGCCACGATTGCGCTTGAACAAGGCAAGCCGGCGGAGGCCGAGGCACTGGTTCGCGCTGCTGTCCCGCAGTTTGACCAACAAACGGTGGCTACCAACGCCAGCCAATCCGCTTCCCTTCTGGCGCGAATTTTGCTGGCGCAGTCGAAAGTCGTGGAGGCCCAGACTGCTGCAGCTAATGCGCTGGCGCTGGCCGAACATACCAGTGATCGCTCGACGCATCTCATGGCCTCGCTCGCTGCTGCGGAAGTGAACGCTCGCAGCGGCAAGGAACCCGCAGCGGTGAAGGCGCTGCAATCCGTCCTCAGCGAATCTGTCCGAGATGGCTACAAAGAGTTTGAATTCGAGGCGCGGCTGGATCTCGGCAGACTGGAGCTTCGTTCTTCGAGGGCCTCGGGCCGGCAACGACTGGAGAAACTGGAGGAAGACGCGAGCCGGAAGGATTTTCGTCTCATCGCTCGCAAGGCCCGCGAGGAGCTCGATCGTTAGCCTACGCTAAAAGCACTCGCCGACATCCGCACCGACTGGGGCCTCAAGCGCGCGCGCACATGCGGCACTTCGGGTCGTCGTTGTGCTGCAGAAAGTAGTCAATAACCCACCGCGGGCTAGGAACTATTTGGTAGGTGGCTGTAGTAGGTGTCTTCGCTAAGTACTTTATAATCAACGTATCTAATCGTCTCGGAGGGGAGTTGGGGGAGGGGAGCCCTCCCCCAAAGGGTCCGAGTTGTTGGGCAAAACTGTAGTGCCGCCCAAGGCGTTGCTACGCCTGCCCTGCGTGGGATCCGTGCTGGAAGTGGTACTGTAGGATTTTGGCTGCTAGGGCCGGACTTACTTGCACGCCTTGGGCTTCGACAGAACGCACGACTTCTCCGCGGCAAACGACTTCCGTTGGAGCCAGCCCGGCAATCTCCGCCGGCAGCACAAGGCTGATTTCAAGCTGTTCTGCGGGCCGCAGCAATTCCTGCGCGCGGAACAGGACGCCCGAGCGGCTGATATTTTCGGTGGTGCCAGGCCGCCAATTCGCTTCGCCAAGGGGACGGTAGCGTAGCGGCACATTGAGGTTAAAGCGGCGAGCGCGAAACGGCAGAGCTTTCTTCTCCCCGCCAACTTCGACTCTGGCTGCCTGCGCGATCGCCTTCTCCGCTGGCAGGACTTCGGAATCGAGCACTTCTCGCACCCTTTGTTTCAAGGCGGGAAGTGTGAAAGGCTTCTGGAGCAGATTGACTCCAGCATCCAGCCGGCCATTCTCGCCGATTACGTTCTCGGTATATCCGGACATGTAGAGCACACGGATATCGGGCCGCTGGGCGACAATTCTAACGGCCAGCTCGCGTCCATTCATCCCGGGCATGACGACATCGGTAAGCAGGAGATGGATCACGCCCTTGTGGCTATGGACAATCTGCAAGGCCGCGGCTCCATCGGCCGCTTCGAGAATCTTGTAGCCTTGCGTCTCCAGGTACTGCCGCGTGAGCTGACGGAGATTGCCTTCGTCTTCGACAAGCAGGATGGTTTCCTGGCCGCGATCGGGGCGCGAGAGGCCGAGCGGCACCTGTGCCGTCACCTCGTCTTCTCGAGCATCAATGCGCGGGAAATACGCCCGGAAAGCCGTGCCACGCTGCGGCAGGCTGTCGACGAAGATGTAGCCGCCACTTTGCTTGATTATCCCGTAGACGGTCGAGAGGCCGAGGCCCGTACCCTTGGTTCCCTTGGTAGTAAAGAAAGGTTCGAAGATGCGGGACTGGGTTTCCGTGTCCATCCCGACGCCGGTGTCGCTGATCGAAAGCATGACGTAGTCGCCAGGGACAAGTGGCGCATGTGTGCGCGCAAAACTCTCGTCGAGCGAGACGTTCGAGGTCTCGATGGTGAGTTTGCCGCCCACGGGCATGGCATCGCGAGCATTTACGGCCAGGTTCATGATGACCTGGTCGATCTGGCCGGGATCGGCACGGACAGCGCCCAGCGACGCGCCCGGCACCATGACAAGATCGATATCTTCGCCAATCATGCGCGTCAGCATTTTCAGGTTTTCTGTGACGACCTCATTCAGGTCGAGCACCTTGGGCGTGAGCATCTGCTTGCGGCTGAAGGCAAGGAGTTGGCGGGTTAATGAAGTGGCACGCTGCGTGGCATTCGAAATCTCCTGTGCGGGCCCTTTCAATTTGGGATCGTCGCCGAGCCGCTCAAGTAAGAACTCGGAATATCCGGAGATCACCATCAGAAGATTATTGAAGTCGTGTGCGATGCCGCCGGCCAGCCGTCCGATCGCCTCCATCTTTTGCGCCTGGCGAAGCTGCAACTCAAGGGTCCGGGTCTCGGTGATGTCCTCCATGAAAATTTCGAAACCGTTGTCTTTGCCGTCGGAAACGGAGCGTCCGGAAATGCGGACGACGATGGGAGCGCCGTTTTTGCGGACGCACTCGACGTTCAGGTCGTTGAATTCCTGGCGCGAGTGGAAATAGTCGGCAGTGTGAAACCACTGCTGTGCATCGGCGTAAAGACTGCCAAGGTGGCGTCCGGTCAGATCGCTCGCGTCCGTGTAGCCGAACATTTCCACCAGTGCGGGATTTGCGTCGCGCAAAATGCCGAGCGCATCGCAGCGGCAAATGCCGTACGGCGAGTTCGTCACCAGAGAACGGAAGTTGCTTTCCGAGCGGCGCAAACTCTCCTGGGTCGCGCGCAGCGCGGCATTGAACCAGCAAATAAGCAGCGCGACGGCGCAGAACAGCGCGAGATGGGCGAGCGACCGCCGATACTCTGCCGCCGTGTGGCCGCCAGCGAGCGAATAGTAAGCTCCGACGGTGAGCGCGAAGGAGGTGGCCGCAAGGCCTGGCTTCCATCCCCCATACCAGGCACTCACCATAACGGCGACGGCGAAAACGACCAGACGGCTCTCAGCCAGATCGGAAAAGAATAGAGTGGGGATCAAAGCCAGGACGGCGCTGAGCAGAGCCACACCTGAGCGCAGCACGGGAGCACGTGCCGGAGAAAATGCAATGCGGATGAGGGGGAGTTTCATTCGCATAAATTCATGCTACGCGGGCACAGGGCGCGCGGCGAGTTACGTTGGTTCATTGTCTTTCGTCGTCGAACACTGGCCAGAAGGACACTGGGAGGTACCTGCAGACGAAGTAGTGAAGGCGAAGGACCTTGGCCACAGGCTAATCGCACTTGCCTCATTCGTAAAGACAAAAGGTAAAGGCCGTCAGCCCGGCAACGAGGACTTGCAACCTGACCTGCCAAACGGGGAAACTAGCGGGGCAGCACGGGGACCGTTGACATGAGCATCCTGGCATGAATATCGGTTTTTTCGGCGGCAGTTTCGACCCGATCCACCGAGGGCATATTTCGCTCGCGCGGGCGGCTGCGGATCGCTACGCCCTGCGGCAGGTGCTATTTGTGACTGCGGGTCTTCCTCCGCACAAACAAGAGCACCCACTAACGCCGTTTGTCCACCGCTATGCGATGGTGGCGCTGGCTACTCAGGATGAGAGCCAATTTGTGCCTTCGCTGATGGAAGCGCCAGGGGAGGTGCTCCACGCGGTTGATGTTCCGGGGAACATTCCCCGACGAAGAGGACGCAGACAGCCTACGGCTCCCCCCGCGCGGAGTCGGCCAAATTACACAATCGATACGGTGCGGCGGCTTAAGGCAGCGCTCAAGAAATCCGACCGGTTGTTTTTGCTGATTGGAATTGATGCGTTCCGCGATATCGCAAAATGGCTGGAAGCGCCCGTGCTGCTGGGCGAATGCGAGTTCGTAGTGGCCAGCCGTCCGGGCCATTCGTTGCGCGAGGTGGCCGAAGCCTTGCCGGAAGAACTGCGTCCGCCCGCGGCCGTCACCCAACCATTTCACAAACAACCGGCAACCGGCGATCTAGTACTCCCCGGCGTCACGCTGCACCTGCTTGAAGGCGTACATCAGAGTGTTTCGGCAACCGCGATCCGAGCCGCCGCGGCGCTGGGCAAACCGCTGGCGCGGTGGGTCGATCCGCGCGTGGCGGACTACATCAAGAAGGTGGGGCTGTATAAAGGCGAGGGCAGATAGAGATCAGAGGAAGTGGAGGCTACCTTGTCAGCATGTCGCTGTGCACCTCCGCATGCTGACCTCTGCAATCGCGTCGCTCATGGCGTTACAATCGGACAACCTGTCTATGGCAGCAAAGAGCGATCTTAACCGTCAGATCAATGAAGCCATTCTCGCCTGTCAGGAAAAACAAGCCGAACAGCTGACCATTCTTGAGTTGGAACAGGGTTCGGGCGCTTTCACAGACTATTTTGTAATGTGCAACGGAACAAATCCGCGGCAGATTCAGGCGATTGCCGATGCTGTGGATGAGCGCCTTGAAAAAATAGGCCTGCGTGCCACGCACACCGAGGGTTACAAGCAAGCGGAGTGGGTGCTGCTTGATTACGTGGATTTTGTGGTTCACATTTTCTCCGAGAAGGCACGGCAGTTCTACGATCTGGAACGGCTGTGGAAGTCAGCGCGGCGGATGGAACCGGCCGAACTGCTGTCTCAGCCAAGAAAAACGCGACTACCAAAGAGCCAATCAACCACTACACGCAGAAGTGCGCGGAAAACGAAGGCTTGAGATGTCCGCTTCCAATGCACCGCTGTGGGGCTCATGCTACCGGCTGATCGCCGCCGAAAAGTGGAAAGCGAAATCGGCGGTCATGGGCAGCGGCGTGACGGAAGCGCTGGCGGAGTATTCGCAACCGCTTCCTGGAATGTCTGTCATTGATCTGGCGAGCGGAACTGGCGAACCGGGAATCAGTGTCGCGCAACGGGTAGGGCCGAAAGGTTCGGTGGTCGCCGTCGATCAGAGCTCGGAGTTGCTCGCGGTCGCAGCGGAGCGGGCGCGGCAAAGAAAGCTGACAAATCTCGACACGCGGCAAGCGGACGTGCACAAGCTTCCCTTCGCCGATCACAGCTTTGATCTTGCGACGTGCCGCTTTGGCGTGATGTTTTTTGCCGATGTCATTGGGGCTCTGACTGAGTTGCGGCGCGTACTGAAGCCGGGAGCACGCGCATGTTTTGCTGCATGGGGGCCGGTCGAACAGCCTTATTGGCAGAGCACAATGAAAATTGTGCACCGCCACGTTGGCGGCACCCTGCTTGCCTCTGGCGGAGAGGATCCGTTCCGTTTTTCGGCTCCTGGTTCGCTTCGAGGAGCGCTTAGCGGCGCGGGATTTAAACAAGTAGAAGAAACAACGCGCAATTTGCCATGGACCTGGCCGGGAGATGCAGAAGAGGTCTTCGAGTATGCCTGCACACTTAGCGTGCCATTTCGTCCGATGCTTGAGCGGGTTCGGGAAGAAATGTGGCCTGCAATCCGCGCTGAAGCGAAGGCCGCGATTGAGCGATACCGGGCTGGGAAAGAGATCCGCTTCGGCGCCGATATAGTGTTGGCTTCGGGGAGGGCCTGAGCATCCAGGTCGATGGTAAACCGCACTGATGAGGTTTGTGCGTGCCATCCAAGGGCGGAGACAGCATTCCGCTCGCTTGGGTAACGAAGGATGAATTGAACCCAGCACAATCTCCAGACACATGAAAATCAAAGTGGCTTGGATCGGAAAGACCAAAGAGCCGGCAATTCAAAGTCTGACCGACGAATATCTCAAACGGATCGCGCGCTACGCCGAAATTGAAGGTTTCGCGGCAAAGGATGAAGCGGCGATCCTGGCACTGGCCCGTGGAGATCGCGGCAAAGGACGGCACAAACTGGTTCTGCTTGATGCTCGCGGAATGCAGGTTTCGTCAGAAGAGCTGGCCGCATTTCTTGACCGTGAACAGGTTCAAGCCGCGCCTCTACTATTCGCGATCGGAGGGAGCGACGGGTTTACCGAAGCGGCGCGAAGGCAGGCGGGGCTGACGCTGTCGCTGGGAGGGATGACGCTGCCGCATGAGTTGGCGCGGGTGGTCCTGCTGGAGCAGGTGTACCGGGCGTTCACTATTCTTAAGAAACATCCTTATCATTTGGGCCACTAAACCCAGCCAATTGAAAAAGGTAGGCCTTCGCGTCACCTGCAAGCCGCCCGGTGCCGACAGCAGGGCATTAACGAATAAGTTACTGGACACCGTCCGATAAGCCAGCGGGATCATCGGGTCGGAAACGCGCGGAGCGGTGCACTTTGGGCAGCTTTTCAGGCGCTCGCTCATCTTCTATTGTGATTCCTGTAAAGCGATGGCGAGGCCCTCCCCCAAATGAAGAACCCGTACGAAGTTCTAAAAGCGAAAGAGAAGGAATTCATCCGGATCCGCAAAGAGATGGATGCCTTGCGGATAGCTGTCCGTTTGCTTGACGCGGAAGAGAACACCGCCCACGGCGAAGGCCAGCCTCAACTTACCCGCGTGGTGGAGATGCCATAAGAACGGTTGCCAGTTGATCCCTCCACCCTTTCCTCGAATGGCGGACGGCCGGACCGTCCGCCATTTTGTTTTTCCAGAACAGTGGCCGTTCATCTGCGGCAGTGAATGTTGGCGTGCAGCCGACTTTCGCCGGCCACTATCGGCTTCCAGTCTCTTTCCCCCGCGAGAGTGGCAGCGAACCTCTGCGCCGCGTACAATCACAGCTTCAGCCTAACCGCCGAATCCTGGTATGGCCGACCTTCGTCGCGGTCTCATCATAGTGAACACTGGCCCGGGCAAGGGGAAAACGACTGCAGCCATGGGCACGGCCCTGCGCGCGGTGGGGCAAGGCATGCGCGTTTTGATGCTGCAGTTCTTGAAAGGCTCGTGGCATTACGGCGAATTGGATGCGGTGAAGGCTTTCGGCGAGAAGTTCATCATGAAGCAGATGGGCCGTGGGTTCGTGAAGGTCGGGGCGGAGAAGCCCGACCCGGAAGATGTACGGATGGTGGAAGAGGCTTGGACGGAAGCTGAAAAGGCGATTCAATCGGGTGAGTGGGATCTGGTTGTGCTCGACGAGATCAACTATGCCATCAGCTACGGTATGCTCGACGCGGCGAAGGTCGTGGAGGCGTTGAAGCGGCGGCCAGAGATGGTCCATGTGATCTTGACCGGGCGCAACGCACATCCGACAATTGTTGAGCTTGCCGACACCGTCACGGAAATGCGCCAGGTGAAGCACGCATATGAGAAAGGCGTGATGGCGCAGAGAGGGATTGAATACTGAGATTGTGTAATTGGCTAATTTTGTAATTGCGTAATTTAAGAGCGGCGCGAATTGCGGGCTCAATTACACAATTACTCAATTACCAAATTGTTATGGCCTGGTTCAAGCGACAATCCGGTGAGATCAACGTTGCGGGCGAGAAGACGGTTCGTACCGAAGGACTGTGGGTGAAGTGTGACAACTGCCGGCAAATTATTTGGAAGAAAGATCTCGAAGAAAATTTGAACGTCTGTCCGAAGTGCGACAAACACTTCCGGATCGACGCGCGCACGCGGCTCGTGCAACTGCTCGACGATGGGAAGTACGAGGGTTTCGACAGCAACATCGCGTCGACTGACCCCCTGAAGTTTGTGGACCTGAAACCGTATTCCTTCCGTCTGAAGCAAGCCAAGAGCGAAACGGGGCTGAACGACGCGGTCATTAACGCATACGGCAAGCTAAACGGTCGCGCGGTGATTGTGAGTTCGATGGAATATGCTTTTATTGGCGGAAGTATGGGGTCGGTGGTAGGCGAAGCGATTACTCGTGCCATTGAGAAAGCGAACCAGACGCGAACTCCGCTGATCATCGTTTCGGCTTCGGGGGGCGCACGCATGATGGAAGGCGCGATCAGCCTGATGCAGTTGGCCAAAATTTCGGCTGCGCTCGCGCGGCTTGACTCGGCCAACGTCCCCTATATTTCGGTTTTGACGGATCCGACGACCGGTGGAGTGACAGCGTCGTTCGCGATGCTGGGCGATCTGAACATTGCTGAACCAGGAGCGCTGATTGGATTTGCAGGCCCAAGGGTGATTGAGCTGACGATTCGGCAGAAACTGCCTCCTGGATTTCAGCGGTCGGAGTTTCTGTTGGAGCATGGGATGCTTGATGCCGTGGTCCGGCGCAAAGACATGAAGGCGTATATTGCGCGGGCGCTGGAGTTTATGGCGGGTGCGGCGGCGTAGTTTCGTCGTCGGCCGTTGGTCGTCTGGCAAACCATTATCGATTCCGACCCGGCTCCTTTCAAACCTCCTGGAGGGCGCTTCGATTGGCTATGCCTGCCCTCCGCTGCGAGCCTCTCACATTTGAATGATGCTCTTGATACCCTATTGGTATCGCCGTTCTCGCGAGCTGTAACGGTTGCCTCGCAGTTTTTCCTGACGACAAACGACCGGCGACCAATGACCGATGTCTTACGAAACCGCAGTGGCGCAGATGTATGCGTTGGGTCACGAGCTAGCCGACACGCCAACGCACAAGTTTGATCTGGCGCACATGCGCGTTCTGCTAAGCGCGCTAGGGCATCCTGAGAAGAGCTTTGCGAGCGTCCTGATCGCGGGCACGAATGGCAAGGGATCGACTGCGGCGACGCTGGCCTCGATCTTGCGCGCTTCCGGACTGAAGACCGGTCTCTACACCTCGCCGCACCTGGTCCGCATCAATGAGCGGATTCGGCTGGACGGGCAGGCAATCAGCGACGATGACTTCGCCCTGGTTCACGACGTGGTGGGCCGGACCGCCGAGCGCCTGGTAAGCGAAGGGGATCTCCCGTGGCATCCGAGCTTCTTTGAGACGCTGACCGCGATGGCATTCGAGTATTTTGCGCGGCATAGGCCTGAGATGGTCGTGTTTGAGGTGGGGATGGGGGGGCGGCTGGATGCGACCAACGTGGTTGAGCCGCGCGTTAGCATCATCACCGATATCTCGCTCGACCATCAGAGATTTCTTGGCGATACGATCACCGAGATTGCACGTGAGAAGGCTGGAATCATCCGCCAGGGCAGAGCAGTTGTGACACTGCCGCAACTGCCGGAGGCGAATGACGTGATTGGGAACGCAATTCTCGAGCGGGGCGCGCGAGCCGTGAATGCAGTGCCTTATGTTCCGCCGCCATCGTCAGACGGTACGGAGTACCTGGTTCGGCGCACCCAGAGCTCAACTCGTAGTTCTCAGTTTGCAGGGATTGCCGGGCCGCGACAGCGGTATTCGCTTGAAGTGTCGGGAAGCGTCATCGCTGTAGACTCGCCTTTGATTGGCCGGCACCAGCTGCGGAATGTCGCGCTGGCGGTTGCGGCAGCACTAGAGCTGCGCGAGCAGGGCCCCGAAGAAATTACGCCCGCTTCGATCGAACGTGGGATTCGCGAGACGCATTGGCCGGGACGATTTCAAGTGGAGCCCGCAAGCGACGGGCATCCGGAAATTGTGCTTGATGTAGCACACAATCCGGCCGGGGCCTGGGCTTTGCGGTCGACGCTCTCTTCTGTTTATGGCGATCGTCCGATCACAATGGTTTTCGGCGTTCTGCGGGACAAGGCTATGGCCGAGATGGCTGAGATTTTGTTTCCGATCGCCGAGGCGGTGATCGCCACACATGCGAATAATCCCCGATCGGCCAGTCCCGCCGAGATTCGTCAAGCGGCGGCGCGTGTCGCGGGCGAAGTCAGTGAGGCAGATAGCGTGCCCGTCGCGATGGAACAGGCCGGGAAGATCGCCGGGCCAGACGGCCTCGTTGTCGTGACAGGATCGATTTACGTAGTGGGTGAAGCGATGCGGGCACTCGGCGTGCGCATCTAACGAGAGTGCCCGTGTTGAAAATACTTGCAGCTGAATGTGTACAAGCAAGTTTCCGGGAACCAGATATTGAATAAAGGCGGCACAACTGCAGAGCCAGAAAAACAGCAGGCCGAACTGCGCGTGCGTGACGAGTCAGAACCCGCGGTTGCGACCTGGAGCAGCGGGCGGTCTGCGGTCGACGCCTCGAGGCGCGATGGCTGGGGGAGCCGGCTGCGGTCGTACTTCATCCTCGATCCGCTGATTTGGGCTTACACGATTGTGCTGGGTTCAACATCGCTCGTGTGTTCGCTTTTTGACCGGAGCGGAAGGATTCAACACAACCTGGCGCGGGCGTGGTCGTGGCTGATCATGAAGACGATTCTCTCGCCGGTCACCGTGACCGGAAACATCGCGGCAGTGGCGGCGAGCGAAGGCGGGAAGCCTCGCGTGTTTGCGGTTACCCACGCGTCAGCGCTCGATATCCCAATCCTCTACGTTAATCTGCCGTTTCAATTCCGGATCATCTTCAAGAGCGAGCTGCTGTCGTACCCATTTATCGGGTGGCATCTGAAAAGGTCCGGGCAGGTGTGCATCAATCAGCAGAACCCTGCCGCTTCGATCGGCGCAATCAAATCTGCGCTTAGGAGCCTGCGCAACGGCATGCCGCTGGTAATTTTTCCGGAAGGGGGACGGACAAGGAATGGGCACATCCAGCCTTTTCTCCCGGGCGCATTCTTCCTGGCAATCAAGGCGCAGGCCGAGATTGTGCCGATTGCGCTGGTTGATACCTTCGACCTGCTCCCGATGGATACGTATCACATCCGCTGCCAGCCACTGGAGATGCGCGTGGGCGAGGTAATCCCGACGGCGGGATTGGGCATGGCAGATACGGACACCCTCACCGCGCGGGTAAAGGCAGCGATCGAGGCACTACATTCCGCAGCGCGGACGCCGTAGAGGCATATCAAGAAATTCTTGCAAGGCTTCTCGACTCACTCAACCAGGCCGGTAGCGAATCGAAGCGCTGTGCTCTGATCAGCGCGGGTCTCACTTCCGCGCGAGCAATGTCACCCAATCGCTGAAAAGCTCAGCCCTCCCGCCCCGCACCACGGTTGAATACACGTAGTTGAGGCCCTTGTGGCTTTGCGGGCTGAACTTGAGACGGGCGTCGGTACCAAGCCCGATATCAAAATCGTTCAGCGATTCAATTGCCGTAATGAATTTTTCGCGTGTGGGATTCTGTCCAGCGCGCTTGAGCCCTTCTACGATGACCATGGCGTTGACAAAACCTTCCAAGCTGAAAAAGGTGGGCTGGGTCGACGACATGTATTTGCTTAGGCACTCGCGGTAGAGTTTCACCGCAAGCAAGTCGGCATGGTCGTAGGTGGGGACGATCTGGGTAATGACGGTCCCGTCGGCATCTTTTCCGGCAGCGCCAATAAAGGCTTCGGTGCCGACAGGTGACGGGGCCACAAACAGCGGGCGCCAGCCCTGTTCGTGCGCGTCGATCACGATCTTTGCCGCGGGCGCGTAGACAGCGCCCAGGATCACAGCCTCGGGATGCGCGGCGCGAACCCCAGCCATTCCGCGGTCCACCTCCAGCGTGTTGCGCGTGAACGAGCCCGCAGCCACAATCGTGGCGTGGTGCTTGGCGAGCGCAGACTTTACGCCATTCAGAACCTCGTTGCCGAATCCATCCGCCTGGTAGATCACGCCGATCTTGCGTATGCCCGCATTCCAAAGACTCTCCACCTGGACTCGCATTTCATCGGCGTAGGAAGCTCGGAGATTGAAAACTTCGTGCTTTACCGGCTCATAAAGGAATTGCGCTCCGGTAATCAAGCCCACCAGCGGCATGTGCTCGGCCTGCGCCATCGGCAGATACTTCGCGGCGTTCGAGGTTCCCACAAAGAAACCCCCGGCGAAGACGTTCTCGCGTTTGAGTAACGCAAAACAGCTAGCGGTTCTGTCGGTTTCGTATCCGTCGTCGAAAGAAACCAGGCTCAGCTTGCGGCCGTTGACGCCGCCGTGGTCATTCACATAACTGAAGTAGGCGGTCGCGCCGAGAACGGACTGCAGGCCGAGCTGGCGCGCTGGTCCATCGAGCGCTGAGCAGGCGCCGATCTTGATCTGATTTTCAGTGACGCCAGGCGCCTCCGCCGCAGCGTTCGCTGCGACGACGCAAATCAACAACACCAGCAACATCAGGTGATACTTTCGGACGTTCAACACTGAGCAACACATCGTCATTCGATACCTCAACAAACGCCTTGCCGTGCGAATCCTCTCGCCCGGCACTGACCCGTACCTTATCGTTGGCGCTCTTGAGCGCAGGGCTGTCCAAGGGTAGCGTCATTGACCGGATGGATACGACCTTTTGCTCATGAGCCGAAAAACTAAAGTTTGCTCGATAGACGTCATCCCGGCAACCGACCTGCCGCAACGAGATGCTCGTGGGCGTTACGCTCTTCAGTCTTGGGGCATTTATCTCAAAAGGCCTCAGCGACATACGAGGGCAGATCTTAGCCTTGCCTGAGCTGCTATAAACTATTCCCCACACGGTTCGCACCGCAGACATACCGTTACGGCTCGATTGGTCCAGTCCCGGCATCTACAGATTTTCCTGTATTGAACGCGCAATTTTGATCTCCCTATGATTTATTGGGCCGTCCGCTATGCCGATGTCTTACGACGACCTCAGGGCGCTCTGCTTCAAGAGTTCGGTTGAACCGAATACAGGAAAGCTAGCTCTGCTGCTGCAACAGCTGCGTGAGTTGCTGGCCGAGACTTATACCCCTCCCGAACGGTTCACGAACAAAAACGCTCTCTCGAAAGAAAGACAAACCGGATCGGCGCCTTCGCGCTTCTAGCCATTTTTCGGCGTTACGCCAATGGTAAACTTAAGAATTTAGTGGAAGAGAAGGCCCAACCATGTCTGACAGCATTCATGTGAAATTTCCCGATGGAAGCACGCAGGAGGTCGCCAAGGGTACGACCGCGCTTGACGTGGCCAAGTCGATTAGTCCGCGGTTGGCGGAGGCGGCGCTGGCAGCGAAGGTGACTTCTCTCTCCTCTACGGCAGCAGAAAGCGCTAACGGCAATCTCATCGACCTGACCCGTCCGCTGGAGCAGGATGCGGAGCTGCGCATTCTGACCGACAAAGACGCGGAGGCGCTCGAGGTATATCGCCACTCGTCCGCACATCTGATGGCAGCCGCTGTGCTCGAGCTGTTTCCTGAAACCAAACTGGGCCACGGGCCAGCCACCGAAAACGGATTCTTTTACGACTTCTACCGTGAGAAGCCGTTTACGCCGGAGGATTTGGAGAAAATCGAAAAAAAAATGCAGGAATTGGTCGCGCAGGATTTGCCTTATGCGCGCGAGTTTCTGCCGCACAAAGAAGGCCTGGAGCGTTTCAAGAAGGAAGGCGACTTCATGAAGTGCCACTTCATCGAGCAGTTCACCAAGCCCGATGAAAAAATTTCGATCTACAAGACCGGCAAGTTTCTCGACTTCTGCCGCGGGCCGCATATTCCTTCGACGGGGAAGATCAAAGCGTTCAAGCTGCTGAATATTGCGGGGGCATACTGGCTGGGGGATGAGAAGAATCCGCAGCTGCAGCGGATTTATGGGACTTCCTTTTTTTCGAAGAAGGATCTGGATGCGTACCTCGCCAGCCTGGAAGAAGCGAAGAAACGCGACCATCGTGTGTTAGGCAAGCAGCTCGACCTGTTCTCAATTCAAGACCTGGCTGGGCCGGGGCTGATTTTTTGGCATCCGAAGGGCGGGATCATCCGCAAAGAGATGGAAGACTGGATGCGCGAGCAGTATTTACGGCGCGGATATGCGCTCGTCTGCACGCCACATGTGATGCGCCGGCAGCTGTTCTACACGTCAGGCCATGAGGGCTACTACGCCCAGAACTTTTTCGATTTCATGGAACTTGACGATGCCGAATATCGGCTGAAGCCGATGAACTGTCCGGGACATATTTTGATTTATAAGGATTCGCTTAAGTCGTATCGCGACCTGCCGGTGCGGCTGGGCGAATTGGGGACGGTGTATCGGTATGAACGGTCGGGCGTGATGCATGGATTACTTCGCGTGCGCGGGTTTACGCAGGACGATGCGCATATCTTCTGCACTCCCGAGCAGATCGAAAGGGAAATTGCCGATTGTGTTGAGTTTGCACGCGACGTGCTGAAAGATTTTGGCTTCGACAAATTCGAGACCGAGCTTTCCACCTGGGATCCGAATGACCGCAGGAGCTTTGTCGGAAGCGAAGAGCAGTGGATTATGGCGACCAGGTCGCTCGAAAATGTTCTCAAGCGCCTGAACATCGAATACAAAACCAT
>Ga0187769_10001205_pt1 | contig 14671 bp, 10 predicted proteins | sample 0116_SJ02_MP02_1_FD_133140 | JGI IMG/M metagenome (GOLD analysis project Ga0187769, IMG submission 133140) | Tropical peat soil microbial communities from peatlands in Department of Meta, Colombia - 0116_SJ02_MP02_10_MG | ecosystem: Environmental > Terrestrial > Soil > Wetlands > Peat | place... | reverse complement strand
CGCGCCGACGGCACGCCCGCCAGCGGTACGCTTGTGATCTCCTGGCCGGCCTTTGCCACCGCGGACAATCTTGCCGTGGCGGCGGGGTCGATGAGTGTGGCCATCGGCTCGCAGGGCGCTATCAGTATCACGCTTGAGCCCAATGCCGGTGGAACTCCGGAGGGCACGTATTACAAGGTCATCTACAAGCTCGACGACGGATCCACAAGCGAAGAATATTGGTCGGTGCCGGCGACGACCACCACCACCATCTCCGCCGTGCGCTCCAAAATCGTTCCCAACGGCGTGGCCATACAGGTGGCATCGCGCCAGTACGTCGACAGCGCCATCGCAGCGGCGCTGGCCGGCTTTCACGGCCCGTTTCCTGTGGTCGTGACTTCCTTCCAGGGCCGCACCGGACCGGTGGTGGCGGCGGCCAACGATTATGCCTACTCGCAACTGAGGAACATTCCTACCAGTTTCAATGCCGGACAACTGCAGGGCAGTAACTTGGACCCTCCTACCAGCACCGGCCAGCAGCCGACCTTCAATGGCACCAAATTCGTGGAGCAATCCAAGCAGGCAGGCGATTTCCGCGACTTTGGCGCTAGCGGCAACCTCCTCGCCGACGACACCAGCGCTGCCAACACCGCCCTGGGTACGCAGGCCAACAACGGCGGGTCCTTCCAGCTTCCCGGCACTAATAATGCTTTCTGGATGAAGCTCACGTCGCCGCTGAATCTGAACAACACGGGTAATTACCAGATCGGGGGCGCAGGAGAGTCAACCGGCTTTGTCTACTGTGGCAACGGAAGCGGGCCGGTGGTGAACGCCAATAATTCCTTCGACCTCGGCCTGCATCACTTCTCCATCTACGGCCACTGGCGCGACAACTGCACTTCCAGCTATGCCACGGCGGGTGTCCTCTGGGACAAGACCGGGAGCAGCGGGTGGAACGCTACCGGGCTGATGATGAACCGCGTGGCCATCACCGGGGCGCCGCAGGGCGACATCAACACGCCAAACTTTACTTGCATTGATATCTCTCCCACTGCCCAGGTCAACGTGGAAGACGGCAAGTTCTACAACATTAACTGCAATCCCAGCGGCGGGATCGGGTTTCACATTGGGGCCTCCGCCAACGCCAAGAATGAGATCTTCTTCAACAACAATGTGAGTTTCGGGCAGTACGCGTACAAGTTCGACGGGGGCTCCTATCACATCAAGTACGGTGAGGTAGGGAACCTGAGCCAGAGCGCTCTGTTGTTGAACTGGGCTAGCGACCCAGTCAGCGTGGATGGCCTGCTGAGCGAGGCCAACAAGCAGTTTCTCAGCCTCGGGGCCGGCTTCGGACCCATTCCTATCACGCTTTCCCATATCAATAACGGATGGGACGGCCAAGCTACGGCGCCATGCTTCTGGGACCTTGGCGGGGCACAATATGTCCTGGCGTTCAGCAATACGTGGTCGGATACCAGTTTCCCCACCCCCAATGCCATTTGCGGCAACAGCAGCAGCGCGGGGATGTTCATCAACAACTCGTTTGCCTGGAAAGTCGGAGGAGGGAACGCCGGACTGTACGAAATGATGCCTCCCCCGGCAACGATCCAGCAGCTACTGGGGCCCAGCTACGGGTTCTATCAAGGCGGCAACATTGCTGTGGGTTCGGTGAACCCGAATACCAACAACGGGCTCTCTTTCATCCAGTCTACGGGAGGAACGCGCCAGGGCTTGCGGGTGTTGGAGAACTCGACGCCAAGGATCGACGGAGCCCTGCCGGTGGCGAACGACAATCCCTACCTGGGCGACGGGGTGCTCGAAGTGGCGGGGCCGGGCGCTGCCACCGTGCTTCCGGGCTGCACGGTGACCGGCGGAGACACCTCGCAAGGCTACACCTTCTGGATGTTCGCCAAGGATGCCGCCGGCAATCGAACTACCGAGGCGCACACCTTCTGCAACGGTCCGGCAACGCCCGACAGCAATCATCAGATGACGTTCCAGTGGGTGGGCACGCCCGGCTCGCAAAGCTATGACGTCATGTTCCTGGTCAGCGGAATATCCTGCTTCATCGGAAGCACGTCCGCGACCTCCATCACCGTCAGCGCTATGCCGCCTTGCAATAACGGGTACAGCCGCCCGACGCAGAACGAAGCCGAGTACCTGAATCTGCGCGGCAAGGGCCTCTACGGCTATGGCCCTGCCAGTGCCGTCAATCCAACCTGGTCGATAGACAACACTACGGGAAACTTTGTCACTAACCTGGCGACCTCCAATGGTCTGCAGCTCCTGGGGAGCGGCGGAGTCAGCTTCACCGTCGTCAAGAACGACGGCAACAACAACGTGCAATTAGGCGATGCTACGCATGCGGTCTCCATTCCCGGCGGCGTTTCCGCCCCGGACATTTCCACGGTGTGTACCGCGCCCAACGCCCAGGCTTGTATTAACGCGATCTCGGCTGCTGGTGGCACTGTGTACTTGGGAGCAAGCACTTATACCGGCGCCCTTACCCTCCCTGACAGCGGCAAGTGCGTGAACCTGGTGGGCGCAGGCATTGATCTCACCTTTCTCACCGTGAGCGCCAGCGCCGCCGCGGTGGTCTACAAGGGCAACAGTTCCCTGCCCCTGGGTTGCCGCATCTCCGACCTCACCATTGACGGCAACCTGCAAGCGACTTATGGCCTGCAGTTGCTCAAGGGCAAAGGCTGGATCATCGAGCGAGTGAAAGTCAAGCGGGTCACCGCTACGACCGGCGAGGGAATACAGCTAGGGGAGAGTTCGGTTTCGACGGCCGAATTCTACGACGCCAAGATCCGCGCCCTGACCATTGCCTTCGAATCCAGCGACTACACCTCGTCGGCGCGCCCGGCCAACGGCATCCACTTCCTGCAGAGTGCGAGCGACAACCAGGTGAGCGACATCACCGGCTGGAACATGACCAATGCCGGTATCCAGGACGATGCCGGCGACAACCAGTACAACCAGGTCCACATCTACGGCTACCCGCTGCTGACCTACTATCCCGCCTACGGGATGCAAGTTGCTGGCAACGCGCATATCACCCAGCTAACGGCAGACGGGGTGGGAACTTGCGGCGTGTATGTGACGGGCAACGGCAACAGCGTCACCAACTCGACCTTCCAGTGGCCCACGCCGGGGGGACAAGTCTCCGGCGCTTTCCCGGTGTGCGCCGCGGCCGGCACCGACTACAACGTATTCCGCGACAACATCGTGCGCAACGGCAGCGGGCTGATCATCTCCGGCGTGGCACCAGTGTTCGCCGAGATCGGCACCAGCTATTATCCGTTGAACAATACCCAGATTGACGGCAACCTGAATTATGGCGACAGCGCGGATGGCGGGGTCTTCGTTGCGTTTCAGCCGGTGGGGTACTGGAACAGCGGCGGGGTGACGCCGCGCGCCGGTTTCGAGTTTGTGACACCGTATACTGCGGCGCCCACGGCGGCGGTCCGGCTTCGCCCAGGTCAGACAGCGGACCTGTTCGATTGCCTGTACAGCGACGACGTCACCAAGCTGTGCTCCATCGATATCAACGGGAATGCCACTTTTGCCAGCGTCAGCGCTCCGCTCACCGGCAACGCCAGCACGGCCACGGCTCTGGCGTCTACTCCCGGTCAGTGCAGCTCCGGTCAGTACTCCACGGGCATCGCCGCTAACGGGAATGCCAACTGTGCCCAGGTGGCTTATGGGCAGTTGACAGGCACACCGAGCATTCCCCCCGCCGCCAGCAACGACAACACCTTGGGCGGAGGCTCGCCATCCTCCACCGTTCCGCCTACGCAGGCGGCGGTCCAGGGATACGTCTCAGCGCACAGCTCGAGCGGCATGTCCAACCCCATGACCACATTGGGAGACATGATCTATGGCGGCTCAGGCGGTACACCGACCCGCTTGGCCGGAAACACGACAGCCAATGATGCTGTCCTAACCTCAACCGGCACCGGCTCTGCCGCACAAGCCCCGACGTTCAAGAACGCCCCGGCGTTGTCGATGGCTAACATGACGGGCTTGACCTCGGGGCAAATCCCCAATAACGCCGCCAACACCACGGGAAACGCGGCTACGGCCACGGCTCTGGCGTCTACTCCGAGCCAATGCAGCGCCAACAAATACGCTACGGGCGTCGCAGCCAACGGCAACGCCAATTGCAACCAGGTGGCCTACTCGCAAATAAGCGGCACGCCCACTGCTCTGCCGCCGAACGGCAGTGCCGGCGGAGATCTGAGCGGGAGTTACCCGAATCCGACAGTGGCACAGGTGAACGGCGCGTCCGTCCCCACCTCCGCGAACTTCGTGGGCACGAATTCCAGCGGCCAACTCATTGCCCAAGCCGCGGCGATGCGGGTGGCGGCCACCTCGCTCGCTGGACAGACGGCCTCGATCGGAAACACCACGCTCTACACGCCCTCCAGCGGCGGAACCTACCGCGTGGCCGTGGCCATGTGGACCATGGTCACGGGCTCGAGCGGCACCGTCTCCTTCAGCCTGTCGGCCAACACCGGCAGTGGGGCCGAAACTTTCGGCAGCTCGAGCCTGGACCTCACTAAGGTCAACTCGGGTGGCCAGATTAGCAGCCAATGGAACCTGCACGTGGGCACCAACCAGGTGATCTCGTATAGCACCACGTTGACTTGTTCGAGCTGCGGTTCGCCGCAATACGGTATCGATGTCGTTGTCGAACGGCTGCAGTGAGCGCGGGGTCGCAATCGCTCAAGCTGACACGACATGAGCTTGCTGCTGGAGCTGGGGACCTTGCTGGACGAGCAGCCGGTCTCGCTGAGCCACTTTGCGGATATCGGCTGGCTGGAGCGGCCTGACGGGAAGTCGCATGCTACGGTCCGCGACTACCTCGCGTGGCAGTTGCTGAGGATCCGCGACAAGCAGGGCAGTCATTTGCAACTAGCGCCGAACCGAGCGCAGCGCGAGTTCTCGCGTCGCTGCGGTCGGCGCAATATTGTGCTCAAGGCGCGGCAGCTCGGGGTCACGACCTGGGTTGCAGCGCGGTTCTTCCTGCACACCATCACGCAGCCTGGGACGGTGAGCGTGCAGGTCGCGCACGATTTGGCGTCCGCCGAGGAGTTGTTCCGCATCGTGCGGCGGTTCCTGGAGAACCTGCCGGAACCGCTGCGCCAAGGCGCGCTCGAGACGTCGCGCGCCAACGTCCGCCAGATCATCTTCCCCCACCTCGATAGCGAGTACCGGGTGGAAACGGCGGCGGACCCCAACGCTGGCCGCGGGCTCACTATCCGTAACCTGCATTGCTCGGAGGTGGCCCGCTGGCCGCGGGATCCCGGCGAGACCTTGGCCGCTCTGCGTGCAGCGGTGCCGCCGGACGGCGAGATCGTGCTGGAATCGACCCCCAACGGCGCGGCCGGCTGCTTCTACGAAGAATGGCAAACCGCCGAGAAAAAGGGCTACGTGCGGCACTTCTTCCCCTGGTGGTGGGAAAAGTCGTATCGGCGCGAGCCCCTGGACGTGCTGCCACTGGACAAAAAAGAAGTGGAACTGAGCGGGAAGTACGGTCTCATGCCAGCGCAGATCGCCTTCCGGCGTGAGATCCAGGCGGAATTCCGAGGCCGTGCTGCGCAGGAATATGCCGAGGACGCAGAGAGCTGCTTCCTGGCCTCCGGAGAATGCGTATTCGATGTGCCGACGATCGAGCAGCGGATGAAAAGTTGCGGCGAGCCGGTAGAAGCGCGCAACAACAGCCGGCTGCTGATCTGGCTGCCGCCGACCCCGCACCTTGTTGGCGAAAAGTCGTGGATCATCGGCGTGGACCCCGCGGGTGGCAGCACCCTCGGCGATTACTCTTGCGCGCAGGTCATCGAGCGGACTAGCGGCATCCAGTGTGCCGAGTTGCTTGGCCACATTCCCCCGCCAGAGCTGGCATGGGAGGTCGCCAAGTTGGGGCGCGAGTATGACAACGCCCTGATCGTGGTTGAAAGTAACAACCACGGGGGCACAGTGCTGGCGTACCTGGATGCTGTGGCAGGTTATCCGAATCTCTACGCCGAGAACGGAAAACTGGGCTGGCTTACCAAGAGCTCTAACCGTTGGGAGATGATCGAACGGCTGGCAGTACTGCTGTGGGAAGCTCCACAGTTGTTCTTCAGCAGGCGCCTGCTCAGCCAATGCCGGACCTTCGTTCGCACTGCTGACGGGTCACCCCGGGCTCTTGGGGGCACGCATGACGATTGCGTGATGGCCATGGCCATCGCACAGATGGCGAGACGTAAAAGTGCGGGCGGCCCTGCCCGCGGGGCGTTGCGAGAGCCCTTTTGCTCAATGGAAGTCGGCTGATTTCGCAATTTGAGACCCACTTCCGAATTCGGAACAACATCGCAATTGTTTCCCGCTGCGGGCGAGCAGAGGTAAGCTGCTGCGATGGCTCTCCGTGCCGTCCAGCATGTTCGCAAGATGCGCGGTGGTGCGCAGAGTCACCTCATGCGCGTCTCGGACGACAACTTCTATGTCGTTAAGTTCCAGAACAATCCGCAGCACGTCCGGGTTCTGGCTAATGACTTGCTGGCTACGCGGCTAGGCCGGCGCATCGGATTGCCGATGCCGGAAGCGGAGGTAATTGAGGTCAGCGAATGGCTGGTCCAGCACACGCCCGAGCTGACGCTTGAGTTCGGCGGCCAAAAAATTCGGTGCCGGGCGGGGTTGCAATTCGGTTCGCGTTATGTTGTGGACCCCTTGCATGGCCAGGTTTTGGATTACTTGCCGGAAATGCTCCTCTCGGGTGTTCGGAACCTGGGGGATTTTGCCGGCATCTTGGCTTTGGACAAGTGGACCTGCAATGCCGACGGCCGTCAGGCAGTCTACTGGCGAAAGTTGAATGAGAAGGGCTACCGCGCGACCTTCATCGACCAAGGGTATTGCTTTAACGATGGGGAGTGGGTATTTCGCGATTCTCCGCTGCGGGGCGTGCACTCCTCCAACCAGGTGTACAGCAGCGTCACGGGCTGGAAGTCCTTCCAACCGTGGTTGTCGGCGATAGAAGCCTTGGACGCGAGCGCGATCGGGAACATCGCGTCTGCGATTCCACCGCAGTGGTACGATGACGATTGGGACGCTCTGGAAAAACTGGTGGACTCTCTGGCCAGGCGGCGCGCCGGAGTTCGGGACCTGATCACAGAATTCCGCCTTTCGTCACGACAGCCATTTCCGAACTGGGGCAATGACTAATTTGCCACAGAGACACGGAGACACCGAGGAGAACGCACGCAATAAAAGTAGATAGGAGCATCAGATTGTTGCAGGCTTTCGAAGCCAACAGCTAAGAGCCAAGAGCTAATGGCTGACCTCAAGCAGTGCGAGTTCTTTCTGCTCCGCTATGTGCCGGACGCGGTGAAGGAGGAGTTCGTCAACATCGGCGTGGTGCTGGTTGAGCCGGGCGCGAATGGCGCCGGTTTCGCCGATGTCAGGTTCACGCACGACTGGCAACGGTTGAAATGTCTCGACCCCGCGGTCGACGTCGAGATGCTCGCAGCAGTGGAAGAGGATTTGCGGGCGCGCTTAAAGGAAGTCAGCAGCTGCGAGAATTTCCTGCGGTCCATCGATGAGTCGTTTTCGAACCTGCTGCAGCCCTCCCCAACCAAAGGGTGTTTGACTGAATCCCCGGCGCAAGAACTGGCTCGGCTCGCGGAGATGTACCTGGAGCGGGTGCGGCAGCCGGCGGCAAGGGGAGCGGCGGCCGGGCGGCAGGCAATCGTGCAGCACATGCGCGATGCTTTCGAGCAGGCGGGGGTTTGGGGCTTGATGTACAAACGTATCGAAGTCGCCACGTACACGCATCCAGGCGATCCGCTGAAGATTGATTGCGGCTATCGTCCCAACGGCGAGCTGAAGCTGTTCCAGGCGGTGTCCTTGGTCAGCGACGTGGACGCCGCCAAGATCCTGGCGTTCACTTATCCGCAACTCCAGGAGGGCATCGCCCGCGTGGAGCAGATTAAGACGTCGCTGACCGCGATAGTCGAAGATGACCTCGTGCGGACGGACGAGTCTGTTGCTTTTGCTCTCGACACCCTGGCCCGCAGCAAGATCAAGGTGGAAGCGCAAGCCCAACTGCCGAGGCTGGCGGAAGAAGCCAGGCAGGAATTGAGAGTTTAGCGTTGCAATCGCCGTAATCGCCGGAATCGCACGAAATCTGAAATCTGAACTACCCTCGGCGATTTCGGCGATCAGGGCGATAATCTGATCCGCGGTCAAAACAAGTTCCCAAAACCAAATCCATGAACATTCGTGAGACATTACGCGGCGCTGTGCGCCGACTGCCACCCCAGCTCGCGCAAATACGGCGCGCGCTGGGGGCCCCGGTGCTCGGAGCGGGTGTGCCCGAAAAACGGCGCACGCTGGCTCTGCCCTCCATCCTGCAGACCTACGGACCGCGCGCCGACGTGCTGCCCAAGCCAACGCCGTACAACCTGCGGCGCTTTGCCGAAACGCCGGTGGCGCGCAAGGCGCTGAACACAATCAAGGACCGTGTGGCCGGCATGCGCTGGCGCATTCAGCCCAAGAACGGACGCTCACTTGACGAACTCCCTAGCGCGGCAAACCGCATCCGCATCTTGACCGACAACTTCGATGCCCCCAACTCGGACGACTCCTTCCGGTCTCTGGCCGAGCAGGTGCTCGAAGACGTTAATGTGGGCGGGTTCGGGGCAATCGAGGTGGCGCTTTCGGGCGACCCTTCGCGGCCACTGAACCTCTGGCCCGTGGATGGGGCGAGCATCCGCATGCGCACCGACTGGGACGGCAATCCCGGCTCTCCTCGATACGTCCAGGTGGCGGGCAGCTTCAGCCCCAACACCCAGATCGTGCTGAACGATGACGAGCTTATCTACATCCGCCTGAACCCGCGGACCCACACACCATTCGGGCTGGGCCGGGTTGAAGTGGCGTTCGAGACCATCAACGCCTTTCTCGGGGCGCATCGCTATGCCGCGCGCCTGGCCTCGAACTCGGTGGTGCAGTATGCACTGTGGCTGCAAGACCTTGGTCCGTCGCAGCACGAGCGGCTGATTCGCTGGTGGCAGGATGAAATCGAGGGCACGGGCCGTGTGCCCATCCTTTCGGTCGAGAACAAGCCCGAGGTGCTGCGCTTTGGCGGCGGCACCGACCAGGACCTCCGCCTCGGCTGGCAGGAATTCGTGATCCGGGTGATCGCCGATGCCTTCGATCTACCGCCGTTTCTGCTCGGGATCGAGCACGACGTGAACCGCTCGACCGCCGCGGAACTGGCCGATCAGGCTTTCCGCCAGGCGATCGTGCCCACGGCACGCCTGTTCGCCGAGTACCTGACACGCGACGCCATCGGCAAAAAGCTCGGGTGGAACGATCTGGAATTCGTCTTCACTGACGTGGACGCGCCCAACGAGATGGAACAAGCGCAGATTCAGGAAATCCTGCTGCGTAGCGGCGTGATGACGGTCAACGAAGTGCGGCAGCTGCGCGGGCTACCGCCAATAGCGGGTTAGGTCGGGCTGCTGGCGGCTGGAAAAGACCGTGGCCGCAGCGAGCGCTTCTGATAGCAGTAAATTCTTATGCCAGCGTCTTAGACCGTCCATCGCGGGAAAGATACGACAGCGGGTGCCCCACCCTTGGCCGGTCTTACCAAGGGTGGGAGTTTTCAAAGACAAGATCAAAACCCCCACCCTTGTGTCTCCAAAACCGGGAGACACAAGGATGGGGCACCCTCGAAAGAATTCATGAAGGTTGAACTCCAATCCATGGCGATCGAGATGCCGGCAATATCGCGACATCCCAACCGGCAACCATTTCGCGGCGTGCTGACGTTGGTCGACGCACCCAGCACGCGGCCTCCGTCGGGCGCGCGCGGGCATCGCGTGTTGCTTTCGCGGCCGGCAGCAGAGCGCGCACTTGCGTCGCTGCTGGGCATGGCCCTCGACTACACCCTCGATCTCGACGGCCACGACGCCCGCCGCAAGGTGGGCATCATTACGTCGGCCGAGATCGTGAACGGTCGCCTGGAGGTCGGCGGCTATCTCTTCGCCCGCGATTTTCCCGAGCTGATGCGGGAACTGCGCGGGAACACGCGTGGGCTGGGGATGTCCTACGAGATCGCTGATGCCCACGTGGCCGACACTCGCGCTTCCATCTGGGTGCTGACCGACGTGACCTTTACCGGCGCGGCGATCTTGCGCCGCGACAAAGCGGCCTATCCGGACACGTGGATTCAGCTGGAAGCGAGTACCGACTGCCGAGAGAACACCTCAAGGCCAAAGCCAAATACCAAGAGCCAACAGCTAGAAGCTAGCAGCTAGGAGCCAGGAATAAATGAACCAAGAACTCACGCAACAGATCATCGCCACCGCCGAGCGGCTGGCGTCGGCGGCCGAAGCGCTGGAGAAAGCGGTGGGGCGGCTGGATGCGCAGCAGCAGGCGCTCAACGCCCAGGTCGACCGCATCGTCGCGGCCGTGGACGAAAACGAAAACGACTCCCGCCGCCAGCTCGGAGCACGACTGGCCGAACTGGAACGCACCAATGCCGAACTGAAGGCGGAAGTCACCCGCCACGCGACGGCACGCAAGACGCTGCCGCCACTCGTGACCGCGCTGCTGGCTAAGAGCGGCCTTGAAGGGCAGGAAAAGGTCGACATGGCCACCCTCGATAAGGCGCTTGCCTTGCTGACTGTCGACCAGAGGATCGCGGTCAAGGCCCAGATGGCGCGGGCCGGAATCATCGAGTAGCACGCGCCGCAGTCAGCTATCAGCAGTCAGCAAAAACAATTTCAACCGCCGAGACGCCGAGAGCGCCGAGGAGGAAATGCCGCAGTTCGTCTCAGCGAACTCGGCGACTCGGCGGTGACGTTCATCCGAAAGGACACCCATGACAGCCTCCTTCCTCGACATCCACGCCGCCGCGGACTATCTCGGTCCGGGCGCGGTGGAGGTCAACATGTATCAGACCGAAATCAGCGACATCGTGCGCCGGCGCGGCGCCTTCGGGCAACGCGTGCGTCAAGTGCCGGCCACGGGGCATCCCTCCCGCTTCTTTGAGCAGACCGCGATCGTGTCGCCCACGGCGGCGCAGGCCTTTGTCGACCCACGCAACATCGCAGCCACGGTCGGATCGCCCACCCGCGTGGAGCGCAGCGTGCCGCTGAAGGCGCTGGTTTCGCAAATCAACTACAACCTGTTCGACATCGAAGTCGGCGCGCAGCAGAGCCAGTTTGCCTTCCTGCAGGCCAAGGACTTGGCCGACGCAGTCGACGGCCTGATGCGCACGCACGACGTCGCGTTGTGGAATGGCAACGACACCTCGCTTGCGGCGCCGACTACCACCCAGTATTACGGCGTGGCGGGCCAGATTACGGCCGGCGGCAACGTGGCAACCATCCCTACAACGGAATCGATTGTCGACGGGCTGAAGGCGACGGTGGCGAGCATGGTGGCCAATTCCTCCTACGAGGTGAAACCCACGGCCATCTACGCCAATCCCGTGCTGCTCGACCTGATCGATCGCGAGATGAAGCAGGAATTCAATGTCGTGCTCTCGACCACCGAGGTGGCCGGCGGCCTGCGTGTGAAGACGCTCTCCACGCAAGCCGGCGATTTGCCGCTCATCCCAGAATGGGCGCTCAGCTACACGGGAACGCCAGGCAGTGGCAGCGCGGTACTACCCGCCTACATCGTCACCGAATCGCTGATCGAGTACCACTGGCTGACCGACGCCAATCCGCGCGTGTTCCAACTGGGCGCGACCGGATCGCTGGCGCACCAAATGGTAGTGGTGAAGTTCGGCGCCGTGGTTGTCAAGCAGGCCGCTGCCGCGCACTACGCGGTGCAGGTCCAAAGATAAAACTCGAGGGTGCCCCACCCTTCCCTCGGTTTTGGGAAGGGTAGAGGTTTTTCAGCAGCATCATCGAAGACCCACCCTTGGCAAAACCGGCCAAGGGTGGGGCACCCACCGGTGACCCCTGACAACTGACAACTCCCATGATCTATCTCGACCCTTCCGAGTACGGTACCTACGGGCTGGAAAAGACGGTGCCGGCGGCATGGATTGCCGCCGCCTCGTCCTTGATCGACGCCCAGTGCCGGCGTCCGACGCTAGGCGTGGCGCAGTACGTCGAGCGCGTACGGCTGCGCCCTGATCGCAACACGATACGCTTGACGTATCTTCCCTTGGCGGCGCTCGCACCAGCTTCCTCGCCCATCGTAGCGGCGCGCGGACGATACGCTGTTCCCCGCCGCGGTGAGGACAGGCCGGTGGGCAATCTCGGCTTCGACCTAGGGCAACGACCGCTGGGCGACCTGGCGTTCGATCTCGCCTTGCTCTTTGGTCTGCCGGGGGTGTGGTCCGCGCTTGATGCAACTGCAGTTGACTTTGATGCCAACACCGGCGAGCTAACCTTGCCTTCCAATCCTCTCGGGTTCGGCTACAACGAGGTGGAGGTCACGTATACCGCCGGTTTGGCTACGATCCCGGATGCGGTGAAGTTCGCCTGCGCGCAGATCGTGCGCAATGCGCAGGCAACCCCCGCGCTGAACGTCCGCGCCGGCACCCTGGAGCGCATGCAACTGGAATACTTTGCCGACACCCTGCTTGACCCGACGGTCTGTGCCAGCCTGGCGCCCTACGTGGCGCAGAAGGCGGGGTAACGCATGGGGGCATTCTCCAATGACGTCTCTCGCGCGGAAGCCCTCTTGCGGGCTGCGGATTCCCTGCTGCGTGCGCTCGGGCCTAGCGAGGTGATCCTGGTCCTGCCGGTGCCCATCCAGCAGGACAACGCCGACTTGGGCCTGGCTACGCCGGTGGTCGAGCAGTTGTCGCTTTCGCCGGCTGTCACTCGCAAGATCAGCAGCTCAACAGCCACCCGCACCCAGATGGAAATCATGTTGTCGGCCTCCACCGTGAACGCGCAGGCCGAATCACGCAACTTCGATCCTCCGCAGAACTTGTTTGATGCAGCCCTGGGCATACTGCACGGAGGCAAGCTGTTGCGCATCGAAGGCGTCACCTGGGATTCGTTTGCCGACACTCCCTATCTGTATCGCATCATGTTGACTGAGTAGCTGCCAACCTCAGTGGCGAGTCGTAGGTCGGAAGTCGTGAGCCGGCAGCGCTCGCGACCTACGACTCGCGACTCACGACTTCTTTGCTCTTATGCAATCTGCTAAAGACAGCTTTTACGTTGCGCTGCGCGATCGCCTGGCGGCGCTGAACCCGCAGCGGACGGTGTTCCTGAACGGCGTGACGCGGCCTGCGGTGGTCGTGATGGAAAACGAGTGCATTACCGCCACAGGCCCGTTCCCAGAGGCTTTCTATTTGGGGTGGGGAACTGCGCAGCCCGTGGCATCAATGCGCAACGGGCAACCTCCGCTGCTCGGTCTGGAGTGCACGATCTCCTACTGGACGGGCGGCTCACCGGAGATGCAAGGCGTGGATCGGGGACGCGTCCTCGCGCAACTGGATTCCGAGCTGCTGGCGATCTGTTCTCCGCCGTCGGCTCCCAAGTGCGATTACTCGCAAACTCCTCCAGCTAGCCTCGGGACGAAGGTACTGTGGAGCTTGCCCGATCTGCGCCTGAAGACTTCGACACAGCTTTTTGAAGCGGCGCCCCAGTGGGCGGTAATGGGCGACCAACTGGCAGCAAGCCCGCCTGATTCCGTCCCCGTCATTCGCCTGCAGCGAGCGGCGTCCCTGACCGTCTATTTCTATCCGGAGGCGGCGGCCTCATGAGTACGACAGCGCTCCTTCGGGCTCCGATGCTGCCTGTGGCGCGGAGGCTACGCGCCTACTTTGCGCCCGTGGCGCGACAGACCGAAACACCGGCCATCTTCGATCCCGCCGCCAATGCCGGCTTCGATCTCGACTCTCCACCTGCGCCCTGGGTCGACGCCGGATGGATCGAGAACTTCGTGCGCACGCCCGGAACCAAGGTACAGCAGCTCCGCAGCGGAGCCGGCGCAGCCGTCAGCGGACAATACCGCAGCCAGCTCGATGCGCGCCTCGAGTTCGAATTCCAGCAGTGGGGCAAGCTGCAGATGGCCATCGCTGGCGGAGGGGAGCACATGAACGTGCTCGCTGCCGCGAGTGGCAGCCAGCCGCGTCCTACCGGTGGTCAGCCGGTCCCCGCCGTGACTCTACAACCCGGTTCGACGGCGACTCAGTTAATGCTGGCAGCGTCCGACCTTGTCAACTTCTCTGTCGGCGATGTTGTCGCGGTCGATGCCGATTACCAGCAGCAAACCGGATACGTGGGCAGCGGACTGGCGGCGGCCTTCGTGAACAGCCCGACGGACGTGGGCGGTGATGTGAACTTTATCCGCCGGGTGACATTCAATGTCGCCAGAGTGGCAGGAAAGAGCGCATCGTCCCTTGCGCTGGCCCAGCCGTTGCTGGGCGGAGCGCCGCCCACTGGAGCGGGCGTTCAGAAGGTGATTGCGTTCCTGGACCGCGAGGGCGGCGGCTTCTTCCAGGAGTGGTCGGCATTGTTCGTTATACCCGACGAGGGCGGCGGCCGCGTCTGCTTCTACTATCCGCGGGTCCAGGCCTGCGCACCGGCGCAGGAGAAGGTGGCTGCGGTTGCGGATCCGATTAAAAGCTATGCCCTGCACGCCGCGCTGGTGGCCTTGCCCTGTGCTGATGCCGGCGATGGCCAGCAGGTAGCCTGCTACCGCAGCTACGCGCCACCACCGTCGACTG
>Ga0187769_10001202_pt1 | contig 14684 bp, 14 predicted proteins | sample 0116_SJ02_MP02_1_FD_133140 | JGI IMG/M metagenome (GOLD analysis project Ga0187769, IMG submission 133140) | Tropical peat soil microbial communities from peatlands in Department of Meta, Colombia - 0116_SJ02_MP02_10_MG | ecosystem: Environmental > Terrestrial > Soil > Wetlands > Peat | place... | reverse complement strand
TCGGGCGTCAAGATAGGGGCCGCCGTCCTGACTTCGGCCGGAAAGATCTTCTCCGGCGCTAACATCGAGAACGCATCCTATGGACTCGCATGTTGCGCCGAAAGGGTTGCCATCTTCAAAGCGGTCTCCGAGGGGCATGGGGAGATAATGGCTATTGCGGTCGTGGGCAAGTCCGAGGACTTCACAAAGCCGTGCGGGGCGTGCAGGCAGGTCATGGTGGAGTTCAACCCGAAGATGAAGGTCCTCAGAAGGGGGCTCGATGGGTTCGCAAAGGACGGGACGGCGGGGTCCCTCCTGCCGGAGCACTTCAAGCCCCGAGAGCTTTCGAAGATATGAGGCTCAACGAAGCAAGGAGGGACCTCTACAGGCGCCTTGCCAAGGAGCAGGGGTACAAGAGCAGGGCAGCATTCAAGCTCATCGAGGCAAACGAGAGGTACGGTTTCCTCCGCGAAGGCGGGAAGGTCATCGACTTCGGAGCCGCTCCGGGGGGTTGGCTGCAGGTGGCCTCAGAGGTCGTCGGGCCGGAGGGGCGAGTGGTCGGGGTCGACATCAGCCCCATCCGACTGAAGGAAAAGAATATCATCGCCATCCGGATGGACGTTCACGACCCTGGGGTGGCGGAAAGGGTGAGGGAGGCACTCGGCGGCGCAGCCGACGTCATCCTCTCTGACTTGTCCCCGTCTGTCTCTGGGGTTTGGGAACTCGACCAGACTCGCCAAGTAGACCTTACGGTCAGAGTCCTTGATCTGTCCAGGGAGCTGCTTAGGAAAGAGGGTAGCGTGTTCTGCAAGCTTTTCGAAGGGGAGAGGTCTCAGGAGGTCCGAGACATTTTCCGCAGCATGTTCGAGTCTGTGCGCGTCGTGAAGCCTGCAGCGAGCAGGAACGCAAGCTCGGAGCTGTACTATTTTTGCGAAGGCGTTAGGAAAAGCTCGACTCTGACACTCACGGATTCCCCGTAGTCAACCTAAACCCTTACCCTCCGCTTTTGGACAATTTACGAGAGTCTGAGACGGCCCGCACGACCTCTGAATATGCTGCGCTTGTTTTGAGCCCCGCCTTCTCAAATGGGGTCCTCATTACAGAGTGGCCCGCTTCGGTGAGGGCCCGGTAAACCTCCGACTCGGGAACCGTGGAGATGCCCAGGGTCGAGCAGATGTCGTCTATGCTGAAGCTCCACGGAGGGAAGTCGTCGAGGCCGAGCAGAGCTGCGAATGCTTCGGAGGCTCTTGGCAGACCCGACCCCTCGGCCACTTTACGGGCATCGCGTAGCAGACCTTCGTCCGTAAGGGGACCGACCCACACGGGACCGGCCAATCTAACTTTCTTGCCACAGCTGTCGCAAATAGCCCGAACTTCAGGATCCGCCGACACCTGTCCGCACGAAGGGCACCACGCAACGTACCCCAGGTTGGTCAGGGCGGAGTCCCCCTTCGCGGCGCCTACATTGACAAAGAAGAAGAGCCTCACGTAGTGCCTCGAAGAGTGGGCTGCGACGGGGCGCGCCCCGATGTCCAGGGCCGCAGCTTCCCTGGCGACTGCGCCAGCCAGAAGCCTGATCGCAGTCTCGTGGTTGAAGTGGTTGTTCATCGGAGTTGCTCCATACCGCCGTCTCGTCACTTTGGGGTAGACGCCGCACAGAACAGCTGTGTCCGTCGCAGTCACTGAAAGGATTCCGCCATCCGAAGTTGCCCTGATCGCTCCCTGGAGCTGTCCCACCGGAGTCCCAAACGGGTCGACGTCCACAAAATCGAACCTTTTGTCCCTCCCGTACCTCGAGAACAGGTAGGAAGAGGTTTCAGATTGTGCAAACTCGCATTTTCGTATCACCCGGTTAAGGGCAGCAGCCTTCCGGGCGATCCCGAGCGCCTGCCCATTGAAATCAACCAACACGACGTGGTCTATCCTGGGCACCTCTTTGGCGACTCGTAGACCCCTGGCCCCCACCCCCGCCATTGAATCGCAGAAGGTCGACCCGCCCATCGCAGCTGTCAAGCATACGCTGACGTCCCTGTTCAACGCCGCTGCGGGATTGAAGAACACGGGAGACGTCGGTGGAGGGTCAAGGAGAAGGCTCGCTGCCGGGACGATTAGCTTCGTTCTCCCCTCGACGTGTTCGACAAGCTTCACGGGGGTCTCCCTGCGCCCGGCCGTAGGCTGTTAAACGATTCTCCCACCCCCTCCCGGTCCCTGCTACCTTCATGTACTCCGCCCTAGTGGGCGAACTGCTTTGGGCATCTGGCTCGTCACCGGCTCCCCTGGGGTCGGGAAGTCAACTGCTGTGTCGAAGGTTGTCATGAGACTCAAGAGCGCGGGGATCATAGTCGGAGGTTGCACCACGTCCGAGAAGAAAGCCGGGGGCGCACGGATCGGGTTTGAGATCCGCGACCTCTCTTCAGGGAAGGCGGGGGAGTTGGCCTCAGCGACCTCCAAGATCGGCCCGCGCGTTGGGAGGTACAGGGTGAATCTGATGGACCTCGGGAGGATCGGAGGTGGTGCGCTCGAAGTGGCGTCGTATTCCTCGGAGCTCATCGTGGTCGACGAAGTGGGACCCATGGAGCTCGTGAGCCCAGAGTTCAGGAAGGGGGTCCGCAGGTGCATCGACTCGGGGAAGCCCATGCTCGCAGTGGTCCACGAACGCCTCGAGGACGACCTGTTGAACGAACTCAGGAGAAAGGCCGAGGCCGTCATGACGCTGACCGTAGAGAACAGAGACATGGCTGCGGACGAGCTAGCCGAAGCGCTTCTAAAGGCGGCGGGGGGGCCCAAGGTCTGAGGAGTGGATGCCCTTGAGGGGCCAAGTCAAGCTCCAGGGAGGTCTCGATGAAGCCGGCAGAGGGTGTATGCTTGGGCCATTGGTGGTGGCTGGGGTCTCCGTCACCTCGGCTGGAGCAAGAAGGTTCAGAGAGATTGGTGTCAGAGATTCAAAGCAGCTCTCCCCTTCGAGACGGGAGGCTCTCTACCCTGAGATACTTCGGATCGCAAATAGAGTCCACTGGGTCGGCATCTCACCATACGAAATAGACGACGTCGTTGTCAACGGGAAGAGACTTAGGAAGCTCAACTACCTGGAGGCGATTTACTTCGCCAAGGTGGTTGACGCGCTGGGCGCCCCGAAGGTGACGGTTGACGCCTCCGACGTCATCCCTCAGCGGTTCAGAGACGACATAGTCGCTAACCTCGTGAAGCAGTGTGACGTGACAGCCCTACACAAGGCCGACAGGAACTTCCCCGTAGTTTCAGCGGCCTCCATCGTTGCGAAGGTGGAGAGGGACAGAGCTGTCGCACGGTTGAGAGAGGAGCATGGAGACTTCGGCTCTGGCTACCCGTCAGACCCCATTACCAAGGCCTTCTTTATCGACTGGATCGGGAGGGGGGAACCGCTCCCCGGCTACGTGCGAAAGAGCTGGAAATCCTGGCTCAGATTAGAGCAGACCCTCATAGATAGCTTCTAACGGGAAGCGCTGACCAGCACGTGGTCCTTTTCGAAGGGTCCCAGTTCTACAATTCGTTCCACCCTGAACCCCGCCTTCTCCAGTTTCCGCCTCTCCTCCTCGTACACACGTTCAGGGTCCTTGAGCACGTCGATGCTCCTCGCCTTAACGGCGAGCAGCAGCCTCCCACTTTTCCTTAGAAGCAACGAGCAGTTGGTGATCGCTATCTCCGTCTGGTCGGGCTGCGCGATGTCGCAGTAGACGACGTCCACCTGTGCAATCGAGTATTTCGAGGGGTCTCTCGCATCCGCCACGAACGGGATCACGTTCTTCCGCACTCTAGCCACACGCTCTACAAACTCCCTGGCGACCCTAGGCGCGAACTCGACCCCGATGACGAGACCGCTGGGCCCAACGATGTCCGAGATGTGGGAAGCGGTGGTGCCCGTTGACGCCCCAAGGTAAAGGACCTTGTCCCCCTCCTTGATAACGTCCTCCGGCATCCCCTTCAGAATAGCTGCGGCGAGCTTGCTCCGGAAAGGGTCCCAGGTCCTGTACTCTACCCGGTCCCTTTGTATGAGCTCCTCGTTGTAGACTCGCTTCCCTGGGACGAGGTTTCTCGTCAGGAGCGCGACCCGGCCGTTCCTCTCCTCCCTCAGGAGGGCCTTCATCTTCGCCTGGACTTGGCGCGCCTGGGGCGCTCTTCCCTTCGTGAACGCTCTCTCTGCTCGGGCTTCCTCTGAGGGGGTTCCTTGTATCTTTCCTTGATGCTTTCTAACCTCTTGTCGAGGCTCGCCTTTATCGAAGCGTCTTCTGACCCCCTATAGTAATCGACACGAGCGGCTATGGCAATCTTGTTGGCAAGGGTCCTCGCGATCTTCCCTCGCTGCCACTTCGGGGCCGTATGTACCGCCTGGTGTTGAAAGAGTATCCCGTGCTTCGGCGGCCTCGCCCCAGTCCTGAGTGCCCTAAAGAGGGCCTTCTCGGCCCCAAGTATCTGGATAGTGCTCGCCGGGAGGACCGCAAGCCTATCAAGGCCCCCTGCCTTCGCCATCAGGCGGGCGCCTATGGTCGCGCCTGCGACTTCTGCGACGTTCGGGGCGACCTTCTTCATCTGCGATTCGACATATCCGTTTAGCCCATCCCTCAGAGAGCCGAGCTGGACGGCGAGGGACGCCAGAGCTTTCACCCTTCCGAGATCTCCTTCTGAGATTGTTCCCCCCTTTGATCTATCGCGGGATGACAGGATCGCCTCGACCTTCTTGTCTGTGAACCCTCTGCCTGAAAGATTCTCGTCGGTGAACGATTCCCTCCCCCCGACCTCCGAGATTAGCTTGCAGAGCGCAACGTTGTCCTGGACGAGCTGGGGGAGCTCGGGGAAATGCAACCCGTACCACTCGGAAGCTCGGGTCGCCGTTATGTTCAGGTACTTGTCGGTGTCGTCCAGGGCTTGGATGGCCTGCACGAGGTGCAGGTCCGGCCGCGACGATGCCTCGCGGATCGCCTCTTCCGCAGCCGCGATGCTCTTCTGCCTCAGAGCTTCTAAATCCTGAATGTTAGTGGGGCCCTCGGCCAACAGAGTTCGGACGCGCTCTCACCAGAGGCGATTAAAGGGTTTCAGGTGTGTGGTGGTTGCGGCCCGCCCCTCTCTCTCCAAAAATCTCCAGCGAAGCTCCGTTAGGTAGCGCTATGCAGTGCTAGGTAGCCTAATTGGGGAAAAGGGGGGTCTGGGGGTCTGGGCGGATAGAGTTGAGCGACTTTGGTACGTTGGACAGGTTGGGTTGATCGGCACCTATCAGGGTGCCGTTGGCGTGACCTGTGCTGGCCCCGCCTTTGAAGTCCGGCACAGCTACTCGATGGACTCGATTGCTTCCTTAAGGAGGGACCTGTGACAGGTGCCGGGATCCTTTTCTGTGCAGAGCAGCGTTATGGTTCCTTTCCTCGATTCCTTGGCAAGGCTTCGAAGCAATTCTTCCTTCCCCTTTAGTGACGCCAGGTAGGCGGCGGAGTATTCCTTCCAGGGCAGGTTCCCGGACTTGTAGCGCTTGATTAGGTCGCGGGGAGTCCCTAGCTCTTTCATCCAGACATCCACCTTGTCCTTAGAGACGCCCCTGGGCCACATGGTCATCACCAAGATTCGCTTGCCATCAGATTTCTCAGGTGGGGAGTAGACTGACTTCTCTATCTTGATCACTTTCGGGGACCTCCGCCTGTCATGGTGTGCAGTCTCCCGGTTCGTTATTATGAGAGTTCCGGATTTCTTGATAGCCTGTTGCATCCCTGTCCTGTTTGCGGTTTGGCGATAGAAGGCAAGAACAGATTCTGTAGTAGGAAGTGCGTCAAGGAAGGATATCGACTTGGGATTGTGATTAATTCTGGCAACTTCAGGAAAGGCTCTATTTCCTTGAACAAGGGAAGAACGCTTGAATCGTGGGTTGGAGAGTAAAGGGCGAAGGAGATCAAGGCGAAAATGTCTCTCAATTCTCGGAACAAGGCCCCGCAATTGAGAAAGTTGAATGATGACCCAGCAATTACAGTCCGTCGCCTGGAATCTCGGCACTTCCACGATGAAGTAGTGCTCTGGCTATCCAATCGACTGCGGTCGTCTGGTGCCTGAGTTTTCGTGCTTTCGGAATACGTGAAGGAACGGCGAATCCCTGACGCCATAGTATTTGATGGAAAGAAACTGGTTGCTCTCGAAGTTGAAACTGAGAAAAAGTGGAAGCCAAGTCACGCGTCTAATGAAGACCGCCTTACCCGTCTAAAATCCAAATGTGGTTTCTTCGACGAGACTAAGGTCGTATTCCCTGCCATCGGGGAGTCCATAGACCGAATTGGTCTCGGTTTCATAGCTCATCTCGGGGTGAAGAAAGATTAAATCCTGAACGAAACGCTCAGGAGAATAGGAGGTAGAACAGGACAACATGCCGACCCACGGAAGTCAGCAGACCCAGCCAAACGCTGGCTGCCTTCAGTCACCAAGGCCGGAAAAGTTAGATCCCAGACCCCGAAATTAGAGGCTAAGCCCAAGACAAGCAAGATCCCGAAGGTCAGGAACAAGCGGACCTACGAGAAACGCTTTACTCTGAAGCGCAAGCCGGGTCAGAACTGGATGCGCCGGTGACCGAGCAGGTTCACCCCCGGTTAGAGGCAGCAATAGCCTTCGTAGCGGAGCAGGTAACCCAGGGCAGAGTGGGTTCGAGGGGCCAGCTTGAGAAACTGAAGAAGAGTGCGGCCTCGAAATTCTCACTCGACAGGTACCTGACCAATTCGGAGATCATTGCGTCCCTTTCTCCAGGGGTTCGAGCCGAGTTCGAGGGAATGCTACGGGTGCATCCCAGGAGGAGCGCCTCGGGAATCGTGGTCGTCACGGCATTCTCGAAGCCGTTTGCCTGTCCTCACGGGACCTGCACCTTCTGCCCAGGGGGACCGCGCTTCGGCACTCCACAGTCATACCTGACGCACAGTCCTGGAATGAGGACCGCACTTGATTCTGGATTCGACCCATACCTTCAGGTTCGAAGGTGCCTCGCGAAGTACCAGGCGAATGGGCACGAGGTGAGCAAGGTAGAGGCGATCATCGAAGGGGGGACCTTCATAGCTGTCCCCTCGGAGTATCAGACGGCGTTCGTCAAGGGGGTGTACGACGGCCTGAACGGGATAGAATCACAATCTCTGGAACAGGCGCAGTCGTCCAACGAGTCGTCACCTAGCCGCTGCGTTGGCCTGGCCCTAGAGTCGAAGCCTGACTGGTGCAGGCCAGAAGACATAGATCTGATGCTCTCGTACGGCGTAACGCGACTCGAGATAGGTGTCCAGTCCCTCCGGAACGGTGTTCTATCAAAGAGCAACAGGGGGCACACCGTGGAGGACTCGATGCGCGCCTTCCAGGTCGCAAGGGACGCCGGCCTGAAGGTGACCGCTCACATGATGCCGGGCCTGCCGGGCGCAAGTCCTGAAGAGGACCTCGAGGACCTCCGCCGGCTGTTCGAAGATGATGCATTCAAGCCTGATATGTCGAAGATGTACCCGACCCTCGTCGTCCCGGGGACTGCTCTTTCTCGCCTTTTCGGGAGGGGAGTATACCAGCCCTATTCCCTCGAGACCGTGGTCGACCTGCTGAGCGAGATGAAGAGGTTCGTCCCAAGGTGGCACAGGATCATGCGCATACAGAGGGAGATCCCCACGAGCGATATCGAGGGGGGCGCCAAGGCTGGGAACCTCAGGCAGCTGGTCCTGGCCAGAGCCTCAGAGAAAGGGTTCTCTTGCAACTGCATCCGATGCAGGGAAGTGGTGCTCAGGGAACCGGAAGAGATGTCGAAGGAAGATACCCTCCAGTACACAGAGCAGAGGTACAGAGCGTCCGACGGCGAGGAGGTGTTCGGCTCCTATGAGTTCTCTCGCTCCGGCGTGATATCTGCTTTTGTCAGGATGCGTGTGCCGTCGAGGTCCCACAGGCATGAGATGCGGAACTCGGCTGTCGTCAGGGAGCTAAGAGTCTACGGGAGGGCGGTCCGGGTGGGCCAGAGACAGACCGCAGCGTGGCAACACAGGGGGTTGGGAGCAGACCTGATGCAGAGGATGGAGACGGTCGCAGCGGAGGTGTTCGGCGTCGAGCGTCTGCTTGTCATGAGCGCGGTAGGGACACGGAACTATTATCGCAAGCTTGGTTACGAACGCGTCGGCCCCTACATGGGCCGAAGCCTGAAGTGACGCGACCAATCCGAATAATGCTTTAAGACCGAACCGGATCGGCTCCCATCGCATGGGCGACCTCTCAGGATACAAGGGAGATGCCCTTCGGTTCCTCCAGGGCGCAGGCGCTTCCATTGGGGACATCCTCGAGGTAAATACGAAGTGGGGCATGGTGACCGGGACCCTCGTCCCGAGGTACCTCTACGGAGACGGCGAGCACGTTGTCCTCAAGTTGAAGTCAGGGTATAACGTTGGTCTGAGCCTCTCGGGGCTCAGCGGGGCTCAGGTGAAGGCGAAGGGGGAGAAACCCTCCTTTACCGCTCCGCCCCCTCCGAAATCGAAGAAGGGGCTCCCCCGGGTACTCATACTCGGTACGGGAGGGACCATTGCCAGCCGAATTGACTACAGGACCGGCGCCGTCCATCCGGCTGTTTCTTCGGCCGAGCTGCATTCCCTCGTCCCCGAACTGTCGTCCGTCGCCCGGGTCGAGCCCGAATTCGTGTTCACCGTCTTCAGCGAGAACATGACGCCCACGCACTGGACCAAACTCGCCCAGCGCATACGGAGGGCTGTAGACGAAGGGTTCGACGGCGTTGTGGTGACTCACGGTACGGACACTCTAGGGTACACTGCGGCAGCGCTGAGCTTCGCTCTGATCGGGGTGCCCATCCCCGTGGTGCTTGTCGGGGCCCAACGCTCCTCCGATAGGCCCTCCTCCGACGGCCCGCTGAACCTAGTGGCCGCCGTGTCCGTGGCTGGAAGCGCTGACTTCGCAGGGGTCTACGTGGCCATGCACCTGGGAGAGAACGACGACAAGGTCGCCTTCCACTGGGGGACGAGGGTCAGGAAGAACCACACCAGCAGGAGAGACGCCTTTGTGTCAGTCGGCGTCCCACTGGCGACCGTCTGGGGCAGGTCGGGTTTAGAATATGCGGCTGAAGGGCTCCCTCGCAGAGGAGGGGACTTCAGGCCGAAGACGAAGTTCGACGGCAGAGTGGCCCTGTTGAAGTTCTACCCCTCCATGAAGGCGTCCCTGGTCGCAGCGGTCCGACGGGGAGGGATGAGGGGGCTCATCATGGAGGGGACGGGGTTGGGACACGTGAGCAAAGAAGTGGCCGCGGAGCTCCGCGCCTTCGTCAAGGGTGGGGGCATGGTGTGCATGACGTCGCAGTGCATCAACGGGAGGGTGGACATGAACGTCTACGACACAGGAAGGGACCTCCTACATGATGGCGTCCTCCCCCTCGAAGACATGCTAGCCGAAACGGCCCTGGTGAAAGCCATGTGGGCACTCGGCAATTCTAAGACAGTGGCGAAGGCGAAGGAGCTCATGGTGGCGAATCTGGCGGGGGAAATGACCACTCGCACCTTCCCGGAGTAGTCAACTTGGCAGGAGAGAGCGGTTCGACGGGGCTTCTGGTCGGACTGGAGATCCATCAGCAGCTGGCCTGCAGCACCAAGCTTTTCTGCAGCTGCCCTCCGATCAAATCAGAGGTTCTCCCGTACCACTTCGAGAGGAGGCTCCGCCCAGCCCAGAGCGAGACAGGGGGCGTTGATCCTGCCGCCGTCTTTGAGTTCTCGAAAGGGAAGTCGAACAGGTACTTCTGGAGCCCAGAATCTGCGTGTTTGGTCGACGCGGATGAGGAGCCCCCCCATCTGCTGAGCTCTGAGGCGCTGGATTCGGCGCTTTTGGTGGCTAGGACGCTGGGGTCTAACATCATGGACGAAGTTCATGTGATGCGCAAGATAGTCATCGACGGCTCTAACACGGGGGGGTTCCAGAGGACCGCCGTTGTCGGGCTTGGAGGCTCTATCGACGTTGGGGGGCAGAGCGTGGGTGTGCAATCTGTCACGCTGGAAGAGGACGCGGCCAGAATCTTGGGCGAAGACCCGACGTCGAGACACTTCGCTCTTGATAGGCTCGGTGTCCCACTTGTTGAGGTAGCTTTAGACCCTATCAGGGGAGATCCCGAGCTGGTAGGAAGGGTCGCCCTCTACCTCGGAAGGGTCCTGAGGTCCACGGGCAGAGTCGCCAGGGGCCTGGGAACGATCCGCCAGGACCTCAATGTGTCACTCTCGGGAGGGAAGGTTATAGAGGTGAAGGGCGTTCAGAGGCTCAACCTCCTTCCACGCGTGGTGGAGTACGAGAGAGCTCGCCAGTCCGCCCTCATCAGCGTCGGCGCCAGGCTCAAAGAGGCCGGCGTCAAGACTGTATCATGCGGCACCACCGACGTAACGGGGGTGGCACGCAACTCGGGCTCGAAAATCCTGAGGGAGAAGGTAGGGGAGGGGGGGAAGGTCGTGGCAGTGACGGCCCTCGGGCTGAAGGGGCTACTCGGGTGGGAACCAGTTCCGGGGTTCAGGCTCGGTAAGGAGGTCGCAGAGGTCGCAAGGGCCAACTCACTCGGGGGAGTTATTCACTCCGATGAATTCGAGCGCCAGGGCATCAGCCAGAACGAGGAGACGCACTTGAGAACGCTCGCGGGAGCAGGAGAAGATGACGCTATCGTCCTCCTGGCCGGACCGTCCGAACAAGTAGACGCCTGCCTTCCCCGAGTCGTGGGGAGGCTCAGGGAATCTGTCTCCGGAGTCCCGGCCGAAACAAGAGCCGCGACAGACACAGGCGAGACGAGATACATGAGGCCGAGGCCAGGGTCACAACGCATGTACCCAGAAACGGATATCCCCGATATCGGGATTACCAAGAGAAGGCTCAAAGAAATTGAACGGCTGGTCCCCCAGAACTGGGAGGCGCGTGTTTCGAAGCTCGCAGGCAGCTATGGTTTGAGCGGGGACATGGCGCTGAAGCTTTACGACTCAGAGCTAGATGGCGAGTTCGAAGCACTGGCTGGGGAGCTAGAAATCGAACCATCTGTTATCGCTTCGGCGCTGGTGGACCTTCCCCCCCGGCTTGCAAGGGAAGGCGTGCCTGAGGCGGCGCTTGGCTTGGAGCTGGTTGCCGAAGTTCTGCGCGCTGTCGCCCGCGGGCATTTTGCCAAGGAGGCCATTCCTGACGTCTTGAAGGCTGTGGCGACAGGGAACAGGGGCATAGACGACGCCATAAGGTCCCTCGGCCTGGGACGCGTTGACGAGTCAAAGATTCAGGCCGTAATCGAGTCCGTCCTGCTAAGGAATCGCGAGTTGGTGCGGGAAAAAGGGGACGCCGCGTTCGCCCAACTTATGGGCGAGGCGATGAAGGAACTCAGGGGGCGCGTCGATGGGGCTGCCCTGGCGCGGGTCTTGAAAGGGAGGCTGAGCCAGGGGGAACGCCCGTCGAAGTGATGGGAGGCCAGTTCCCCTAGAGGATTAAGGCCATTAGCCTAGATTTGCGCTTCAACTATTGCTGTCTCATGTGAGGGGGGCTCGTGAGAGTGTAACGTTTGAAGCCGTAACTAGCGGCCCTTGCTCATGTCTTTTTATCTCCCATCTGCGGAGGGGTAAGTCGGTAAGAGCTAGAGGAAGCTATGGGTCTCCCATTTGCTGTCAACCTTAACTTCGGTCTAGTGCTCGGTTTCGTGGTGACACTCGCCATAGCTCCGGTGCTCAACGAATTTGGGGACGTCATGTTCAGGAAAGGAGTGGCGCGTCCGTTCTTCTTCGGGAAGTACAGACTTCATCACAAGCGGTTCCTCTACGTTTTCCTCCCCATTGGTTACGCCCTGCTCTCGTTATTGATAGCCCTCGGTTACGTGCAGATAATCTGGAGCGATTTCAGTACTGGAATCGCCGCGACCCTCGTGATCGGAGCTGCATGCCTTCTCCTTGATCTTACAATAGATTACTTGCAGGACAGCTGGGGCTGGGGACTCATCCACCACGAACTGATCTACCTGGCCGTTCCTGCATTCGCCTTTACTGATTTCCTGCACCTGGCGTTCTAATCTCACCCACCCTTCCGTCAGGGTGCCCTGACGGTTGTTCGGGCGAATTGTTGTCTCTGCTAACTCGCGGTTGATGGGCCCGATTGGGAGACTGGAACCCCCGCGCCTCTACACCAATCCACGAACAGGGTCGCGTCTTGGTCGTTCAGGAACCTAATCCGAAACCCCCTGATGTGGCTGTTCACGGACACGACCAACCCATCACGAAGGGCTCGAAGTGGCTTGACATAGGTTGCACGAGCGTTCCTTGACCCCCTGACCCCTTTCCCGCGATAGAATACGTGCCCTCTCTCAAACGAGACCTCACACTGTAAAGGGCGATAAAGGAAGTAGTAGACCGTGAGGATGAGAATCAGAAAAAGAGCGAGTGGAAATCCTACCGTGATATCCCATCCGTATCCTGATGTTGAGAGTCCGTAATCCGATGCCAGGGTAGCCGCCCCCAAGCCGAAGAAAAGGAAGTAATACCAAGTCATCCATTGATATCGTAATTCGGCACTAAGCCACACCCCCTGCGTGGCCATGCCCGGCGGGGAATCACCTGTGTAGCTTAAGGCTTGCCTTCTCATCGGAGATCACTTGATCGGTTCTCAGGAGTAGGCGTATATCCGACAGAAGCCCGCTATGGGACGATGAAGAGAAGGACCGCTTGGTTGGTGATTGCGGTTCTGTTGGCAGTCATACTATTCGTTGTTTTTCTCCCACTCGACCCCGTTAGAGTGTCAAATCCCAATACCCCCAACAAGGTTTGTCCCCAACCACAGCCAACTAACGGAACACTCGTAGGTTGCATTTATGGTGCGATTACTTTCAACGGCTATGCGTCACTTTCCTATTGCTACCTTGGTAGCGGGGCACTCTGGATAAACGGCACTTACTATGCAATGACTGGTCCAAGGGCAAGCGACGCATTCCAAATCAGTTCCTTCTGTCCCACAATTGCTCCCTGATACCTTGCGAATTTAGACCATGCATCCAAACCCCCCAGAATCGGTAGGCCGCCAACACACGCTAATTAGGAATGCTAACCCCAGTCAGGAAAATCGTACCCTCTTCGCCTTCCTACCCAGTTCCCGACTTCCCCACCTACGGCCAAGCCTATGATGACGAAAAGCACTACCCCCGACTCAGAAGGCTGGAGTATCCCCGTGTTGATGAGGAGGATAGAGAGAAGGAAGAATATGGCGAGCCCGACCCAACAGGCGAACAGGATGATGTATACAGCCCGATTTGCTGTAATGTTCGGTTTGCGTCTGTAATGCTCGCCGAGTGCAATGCCAGTGATTAGTATGGCGTCGCTGAGGAAGACAACTGCTGAGAAGCCCAGCCAGTATAACACCACTGTGACAGCCATGATGAGCACAGAGTATGCTATGAACCTGCTCCAGTTCCTTATCTCGGTTGTGATGTTCATCCCGTCGTTTCACTCTCACGCTGCTTTGTCGAGATATTTACCGCTAATGTCGAGAATGTGACGTGGCTGCTAGGCTGTTCTCACGTGTAGAACTAAACACCCCTTGAGGCTACTCTTTGAGGCATGAAGAGAGGGGCCACTAATCGAAATGGCATGAGGCTAAGAAGTAAACTAGTCATACTAGGAGCCTTGGTGGCTGTCGTCTTGTTCATCTTTCTTGCGCCTGTGGTCTATGTTCCTGCCACCAGCGCGGCTGACTGCAGTTTCTCGTGCCCCAATGCGCTGTTCTCTGCCAGCCACCAGTCTATCTCAGCCTTCTACTTCGGGATAGGCCTGACTCAGTGGGGTTCAGCAGGCTTTTGCTTCGAGTATCCATGGCAGTCGGTTGAGTGCAAGTGAGAACAACCATAAGACGTAACAGAATCCGCCAGTTCTCTGGCATTTGGGATTGGTTTGGCCACGGTTTTCATCTCTAGAACTTTACATCTGGAACGGTTACCCTCTCAGGCGTGAGGCGCAGAACGGCGGTGCTGGTGATTTCATTAGTTATGGCAATTCTGGCGGCTCAATTCTTCCTGATGCCTGTGGCCTCAACCACAAGGAACTATGTATGTCATGGTGGCCCTGTCTGTGTCCGTACAGAATCTCTGTCCTGCGTCGTGCTAGGGTTTGGAGCCTACACCACCCATTCTGGTCTCTATTTCCTCAGTGGCGATTGTCACCTTTGAGGCCAAGCCTCAATCGGGGCGGCATGACCGTCCAACCCCTCCAGAATCGCTAGGCGAAGGAAAGGACTAAATCTCAATCTCCTCAATTTCTGAGGATACCTTGCCGCCAGATGTCATGTGTCCAGATTGTCACAGGCTATTCACCAAGGAACTTGAAGAAAAGGAGTTTATCGGCCACGAGGTCGTAGAAGTGCCTGAGGAACCTGCTTCTCTGAAAGGCTCGACCCGACTGAGCACTTGGGAGCCTATCTTTGTAAAGAAGGACATTTCGAGATACAGATACCACTACAAGTGTAAGCATTGCGGGCATGAATGGACGGAAACGAAGACCGAAGAGAGAAGCGCCTGAGGTTGCCAAGACCGCTAGGCCGTTTTCACGAGCAGGCGTATATCCGTCCAAGTGTTACGACTCACGAGGATCTTTTCGGGTTTGACAGACACCAGACGAAGCGAACCTAGCTTCAGGAGCCGGAAGATGAGAGTAGCCATCTTGGCCGCGCTGGCTGTATCGATTCTCGCCTTGGCCGCTGTGACG
>Ga0187769_10001201_pt1 | contig 14686 bp, 15 predicted proteins | sample 0116_SJ02_MP02_1_FD_133140 | JGI IMG/M metagenome (GOLD analysis project Ga0187769, IMG submission 133140) | Tropical peat soil microbial communities from peatlands in Department of Meta, Colombia - 0116_SJ02_MP02_10_MG | ecosystem: Environmental > Terrestrial > Soil > Wetlands > Peat | place... | reverse complement strand
TTTGCATTTCATCTCAGACTAACCATTGGGTTGTGCCCTACCGACGGTAAGTCGGATAATCGGCGCGATTCCCACGCGGTGGTGACGAATGGTGACGAGCTCGGAATCAGGCGGGAAGGGTAGATTGAAGAAGCCCAAGTGCTGCAGTAAGTTCGGTGGTGGGCGCTATAGGATTCGAACCTATGACTTCCACCGTGTGAATTCTGTCGTCCAGACAGTTAAACCCTTTGCCTGCTTTGTTTTTCCGTATTGTTCTAACCCCAAAATGCCATAAAAACTGGCAGTTTTGGTGACGAGTTGGTGACGAGTTTCCCGGAGCGTGTGGTACGGATGGAAATGCCTCGTACTGGATTCCTTCCTGTCGCTTGTAAGAAGAAGACGTTTGCCAGTTGAAGATAAGTTCCGAGAGAGTGGCCCACATCCCACCCAGAACCTCATCCTTCTCTTCCCACAAGGGCGTTCAGTACCGATCTGGCGAAACTTCCTACAATCCGACTTCCCAATACATCCAAATACCGCCCAATCCAGAAACAAATATCGACATAAGCGGTCACCGCTGGATTACGTCTGCTGCTTGTTCGGAGTTGCGTAAACCGCCCCGCCCGTCAGTAGCGCGACGAGCAGGATCGACAGCGCCGTACGCACGTTGCCCGGCGCCGGAATGAAACTCACGAGCCAATCGGCGATAGGTGGAAAGACGTTAGCGCCGACTGCGCCGATCACGGCTTTGAGGTACAGAAGCGGGTTCATAGATATCCTCCTGTGTGACTGGTTAATCTAACCAATTCTTTCGCGTTAACGTGACGTTCTGACTGTGATATCAGGGAGGGTCGCATCGCTAGCACCTGGCATTGGCAGTATCAGGTCAGAAATCTTCGAAGCCTGTACATTGTAAGAAGAAGAGTCACTTTCAGTCAGCGTCACCTCACTATTGGAACTTACACATATGGATGTCGGAGGATAAAGAATTTGCAGGGATGTAAAACAAGTTTCATTTGCATTAGAGCCTGGTATCGGCGAATACAGCCGTAATGTCTCTTTATTCAAGATGTTAATGCCTGCGCTCTGAAAGGCAGCCTTCCAATTGGAATCATAGGTAATTGACACGGCATGGTGTATCTTCGGCGAAGCACCGGGGATAATTTCTTTAAGCACAATTAATGGGTCGAGAGCACGACTCAAATTCACCGTTCCGGCAAAGGCTTTGCCTTGGAGCGTAGGAGGATGATCGGCTGTCGAAAGTAATCGCCACATCACATACCGGGGATTCCAGTCGGGGCGTGCGGAGGCAAGCACTGCCGCCGCTGTGGAGACAAACGGAGCCGCCTGTGACGTACCGTTTATTTTGCCTGGCGCTCCACAAACGCAATTCCCAGGTGCAAACAAATGAACATAAGTAGCGTTCCAATTGCTGTAACTCGCAGCACTGCCGTCCGCTGCTAAAGCGCCAGTGATAAGCAGAGGCGTACTACCGTTACTGAGGCGGGGAAATGCGTATAGCGCGGGCTCATCCTCCTTATCATCGTTACCCGCTGCGGCAACGATTAGCAAATGACCGTCATTCGGAATCGTGGGTGGATGATCTGGGTCAGGAACAGGTTCGCCGAAAGCACTTATGTTTACAACCCAAGTTGTCGCAGCGGTTGAATCCGCATTCATCAGTGAAGAAAAGAGCTTCCAACCGTTCATTATGTCCGACATGGAAAAATATTGTGTTCCCCCAACATCCTCGACTGCTTTCGCTACGTACACATTGTTTTTGGGAATTACACCAAATCCGTCTTGAGCGCCCGCAGCGCTGGGGGCGGCAATCTCAGAATATACAAATGTTCCATGATTGACAGGTGACTCGTCTAAACCAGTATCTCCAGTTTTTTCAGGTATGAGATGGTCGGAATCGATTCGCCCCGCATTAATCCCAGTATCTTCAATTAGAACTCTCGCTTTGGTTAAGTCGACGCCTGGGGGAATTTGCAAATTCATGCCACAGCTCGTGCATGGGGCGTTAGGATCGCAAACAACGGATACGGGATTTGAGACTGGAAACATTCCTGGCAACAGGTTCTTGGGATCTGATTGAATTATGCTGGAAAGTGCTGTCTGAGACGGCTCGTCAGTAACATTGAGATCAAGTACTTGTACTTGGTTCAGGGTTGCCTCCGGGTGCCTTGTCAAGTCGATCGCATTAACCAGCCCCCTCACCTTGATTTTGTTGAAAACAACCTCTGGCTGCGAAGCAATTCCAGAAGGCGAAACATAAGCACCCAAAGATCTCGTCGAAAATTTCTGAACCTTATCGTTCGTTGCTATGCCTAGTTCATACGCCTTTTTCGAGAGCTTCCTAAACATAACGTCTTTAACATGTGGGGAAACTCTCTCCTTGCTGAGCTCGGTTCCACCGTAAATGGGTCCACTCGGTATTTGAATCGTGCGACCAGCACGCAATATCGTGTCCGATCTTAGCTCAGGATTCAGCTCGAGAATGCGTTTGAAATAGAGTGAGTAAGCATTTCGGAAACTCTGAGAGACAAGATAATGGTTGCGTATGATGTAGTCGATACTATCTCCATTTATGACGATGTAGGGAGTAGGCTTAACAAGGACCAACAGAGCTCGCAATGTCACGTAATCTTTGGACGGTGCTCTACCGATGTCTCTGGTCTTTGGAGTCCAAGTATACGTAAAGAACTTTGACTCAGTGGCTCGCGAGGAGATAACGAAAACAGAACACAGCACACCGCTGCAAATTGCTCTTAAAACCATTTCACTTGCTCTTGTTCTTAAGTGCACTCGCAAGGGAACTGATGGACATCTTGAGCCCAATCGCGGTTTGGTAGGTCACCTTAGTCTTGTTTGAATTAGGCCCGACAATTTGCTTGTTCTGCGTATCTATGATCACGCCGCCGAACGGTTCTAACCAATGGAAACCTACACCGCCGCCGAACATCATGTGGCGAAATACCTCACCTTTAAGCGGCAACCCAAAGAACGGTTGCGGAATGTAGCGGAAGGCCGCTAAGGTCGGCAATACCGGGGGCAGATAGGCGTCAAGAAAAACATACGCATTTTGTTGTGTAGTTGTGCTCGGTATCAGCGTACCGCTGCTCTGTTGGTAGGTAACGTCCTTGTAGCTGGTGATAGGCACGCCCGCACTCAGACCGATCCATGTAGGTTTCTCGTTGTGATAGCTATTACTCGCAAGCTGACTTGATACGCTGGTTGCGTTCCCGTTAGCATCTTTTGCAGTTGTCTTAGGCGGCGTTTTGTTTGCAGAATCTAACGATGCAGTTATCGTGATGGTGGATGTAGTCCAGGGCTGACTGCATCCTGAGTCGGAGCAGGAATGGAATGTAGTAATCGAAAAATAGCCTGGAACCGGGGTTGCCGCAGCAGCAGCCATTGGCGTGACGACTTTCAGGATTTGCAAAAGACTCTGAACATCCTGAATGAATTGAGTCTGTTGTTTCGTAACCGTGATCTTGTAGTTGACAGGATGTGCAAGGCCGGGTGATGGGTCTGCTACTGTCGCGGGCGCCCTCCATTCAGCTTCATTCTCGGAAAGGTCAAAGTTAAGGTGAATGTAGACAAATTGAAGATCGGTGCGCCCCGGTATGGCGGTTTGCTGGAATCTCCCAGCCTTTGATTCTAGGTAGAATGCTGTTTTCGACGGGGTTGGGTCGTACAGGTACCATTTCTGGAACATTACTGTGCTGTGATCGGCATCGTTCCAACGTAGCAGGTGAATGATAGTCGTTTTTCCCGTGTCGGCTCCGAGCTTATTAAGCAAGTTCTGTACGGCAGCTCTGTCCGGCGTTATAACTCCCGACTGGTACGGCTCAGTGCTGTTGTTAATTGTCTCGCCCAGTTGGGTTCCTAACGATTGAATCGGGCTTGTCACCTTATACACATTAGACTTCGCCTGAGCCCAACAGAAAGGTGAGAACGCCAATATCGCGAAGGTAAGAATCGATGACCGTATCACTTAGCGGTACCCCCTCCCATTTGTGGGTTTCTAGCTGTCCATGAAAATGAAACGGTCTGTGGGATACCACATCGAGCGCGTCTGAATTCTTGGAAGGTTAGTTACGTTCCGAAATCCGAACGCTACCGAAAGCTGTTTTCGCTAACCCCATGTTTACATGCAGCTTCTGGCCTCAAGGCAAACCGATAGTTGTAGTGTGTTTGAGGAGATTCTGTTACGAAAGCCGAACTAAGATGACAGCGAGCCTATAGTAAGCCAGATTTCTGAAAGCTGCCCACTGAGATTCAGAAAGACTCGTGTTCGCCTCGTGCAAGGTAAAGGCACAGCACTCCAAGACACCGCCAATTTGCTTCTATGGCACCTGAAACCAGCCGGAGAGCAAATCGGTGTTCCTTGGGTGAGCTGGCATACTTTCCGGCGCACCCATGCCACGCTTCTGCAATTGGCCGGAGGATCGGCCAAGGATGCCCAAGCCCAGCTCGGACATTCGCAGATCACCACTACACTGGGGATTTACACCATCCCTGTGCCCGCCCATCAGCGGGCGGCGGTAGAGAAACTTTCCCAATTGGTGACGAATGGTGACGAGTTCGGGATCAAGCGGGAAGGGCAGATTGAAGAAGCCCAAGTGCTGCAGTAAGTTCGGTGGTGGGCGCTAGAGGATTCGAACCTCTGACTTCCACCGTGTGAAGACGTATCTAGTTTAGTTTACAACAACTTACATAGGCTCGCAGGGGCTGCTAACCTTCGCTAAGTTGCAGTAACAAAGTCGCACATCGGGTTCGTCATCGGGTCGGCCTGCGCACACTTTTCGGAATTGATCTTAGCACGTGAACGCAATCATTCTTTCTCTTTCGCTCGAATGCGTGCTGGGAAAAAACCAAAGCCCGCTGATGAAAGCGGGCTTCGCATGGAGTGATTTCCGTTACCTGACCATCGCTACGCCAGAGGAGATCGGGTTGGAAAGAAGCGGTACGGGTACGAATCGCTCAAGCCCGTCCCATTCCTTGGCAAAGCCAATACCGAGATTGGATGCTGCACTCGGTGTCGGAGGGGGCTCGGTCTTCTTTGAAATCGCTGCCAAGTTGAGCTTCTTGATGCGCTTCTTGTAAGGCTTCCTCTGCCTCGTTACAGGTTCACCACTCAGAAAACATCTCCCCAACTGAAGCAGCCGATTGTGTGTTCGGGTGAATTGGGCTTCGGTTATGCCGAGTGAACTGGCAGCCGCCCCCTGCGTTTGAGCGAAAAATAGTGCCTCGACTGCTGGCAGGACATTCGGGTCTTCGCGCCGAATGAAGTCCAAGAACTCGCGCACAAAAGCTCTATCCTGATCCCGCCTATCGGAAGCATTTGTAGCCCTTTGCAAGTGCTCCGAGTGCCAGTGGCAGAACTCGTCGCTGACTGAGAAGGGATCGCCAGATTCCCTTTGCGTGTCGAGCGACACGTTTCCGGGCTGGCACAGCGCATCTTTCATGCGCTTCGAGCGAAGAGTTCTGAATTTATTCGTGAGGCACAGATTGATGTAGTTGTTGAATCGCGCTTGGTTCGCCCCGTAGTGCTTTGTGGGATCGAATGTTTGAATCACGTCTTGCTTGCCCGCGTCCCGGTTCTTGGACTTGGCTGGCAGGTGTCGCAGGTGGATCAGCAGATCGTTAGTCCAGTCCTCTATGTCCTCGTTTGAGGCTGACGCCCCCGCGTGCCTGCTGACCCAGTTGCGAACGTATTGCGGAAACCGCTCATGGAATTCGTCGAAGTCCTTCGGAACGACGAACCTGTCGTGACCGACGTATCGGCCATCTCTTATCGAGAAGGGGTCGGCCTTGTGCCGCCTATTTTCAACAGAATAATTGGGAAAATTGACAGGTTGGTTTGTGACTGATTCGGTATTGCCCTGCATGGAGAATTCTCCTTTGAAAGGATTTGAACCACATGCGAGCAAGCGTAGGAGGTCGAGACGAATTGGCGGTAAGGGTTCAGCAGGCGTTGATGCTGCCGACGAAAAAGCAGGCCGAGCAGATCGTGGACGCGGTGGTCAATAGCGTTGAAGCCACGCTGCTCAATAATCTGGGGACAGATGGATTCACGCTCAAGCTCGGCAGCTTCGGAAAGTTCTCGGTCCGGCACAAGCCGGGAATCCGGAGAAGAATCCCATTCACTGGCGAGACGATACTGACGAAGGATCGACGCAAGATCAGGTTTATTAGCTTGGGTGCAATTCGGCAGCACGAAACCGTTCTAAAGTGAAAGCAAGTTGTCGATGCAGGTGCCAATCATCGAGCCCAGACTAGGATGCTGGAGGGAGAGGCGCTAGAGCGTTCGCCGACTTTTCTCAATGTATGCGTCGAGGTCACGAACATCAAAGCGCCACGGGCTGGTGACGCCACCGTCCTCGATGAACAGCAGCAAACCCTGCTGGACAAGATTGCGCAGCTTCCACTGGCTGATCCCTAGATACTCGGCAGCCTGTCTGGTCTTCACAAGACGTGGAGGGATTACATTGCTTTTGCTGTTCTCGGTCATATTCGCTAATACCGGAGGAACCGCTAGCACGGCTAAACGTTCTCGAAGGCGATATTCAAGGCCGGAGATGAGGCAGTCTGGGTTGGGATTTCAGTCGTAGCGGTTTGGTCCCCTATACACGCGAGGAAAATGCTAAGGATGAGAACGCAGTTTGCTTTTCGTTAGGCCGTTTGCATCAAAGTAGGCTTCCGATGAAGTCGCGTCCGCGAAATGCCGAAGCAGTCCGTCACGGAGAATCTTCAACAGACTGGTACGGATGATGAAACTTTGAGCCTCAAAGAGCATTCCATACACGGGGATCAAACCGCCGATGCCGACACGGGCGGTGTCCCTAAAGTAGCGTTCTGGGATTCTGTCGCCGTGTGCGAGATAGTTTCTAACCTCGTACAGATCGTCAACAATGGAACGTATTGTTATATGGGGGTCGGTAAGGAGGTTGGAGAGGTCGCCCAGCCCATAGATGGATGTGTTCTCCCCAAGGAACCATTTTATCCGTGCCTTCGCCACCTTGCTGCCTTGGTGATTCGGATTGTGCGATGTGTAGATGGACTCTATCGCCGAAGCCCAGAGCAGGTATCTTGCCTTCAGGTGTTCGTCCGTCGCGGCCCAATGTCCAAGCTCGTGAAATTGCACAGCCATTTTGAATTTCCAGATGTTTCCATCCATTGCCTTCAGAAAGGCTGGGCCGTACTTTCGCAGGTCGTCCGTGTCCCGATCTCGAAGGTGCCATAGCTTTTGCACCTCAGGAACCTCTAACAGATTGGCGGGCGACTGAAACCTCAGTACGTCGAATGTCCCATCTTTCCTGACATATCCCTGCATGTACTGCGCGGCTTGCCTCATAGGGCGAATCAGCCGCAGGCAAGCGGCAACCTTGCGTATCAACTGCTCAGACCGTCGGTTGTGCTCATCTTCCTGAACGATGTCGCCGTCTTTGAAAGTGGTCGTGGCATCGAATCGGTGGACGAGCGCGTAGTGAGTGTTCTGCAATTCCTTCGCGTCATCTGAGCCCATTCGCGTTTCCACAAACTTGAATGTGCCATCCCGAATGAAGGCTGAGACATCCTCGATGCGGACGCCTTCGGCAACGTCAAAAGGGAGGCGACTGGTATCGAATTTCTCTTCTCCCCATTGATCTGCTATTCCGTAGATCGCATAAAGGGTGAAACTCTGCATTTCGCATGTTTAATACCATGCGCAGAAGCATCTACCGATCTGTCATAATCTTTGCCCATGTGCGGTCGCTACCGATTGTCGCGCCGGAAGCAGATCGTGGAGGAGTATTTCGAGACTGCTCCGTGGGATGAGGACTGGGACCCGCGCTTTAATATCGCCCCAACTCAACATGTTCCCGTGGTCCGCCAGTATCCGAAAGAACCCATCCGCCACATTTCGATGGTGAAGTGGGGCTTGATTCCTGCGTGGGCAAAAGACCCATCCATTGCATCGGGCACGATCAACGCGAAATCGGAGACGGCAGCTACAAAGCCTGCATTCCGCGATCCGTTGAAATTCCGCAGGTGTCTGATTCCCGCAGACGGTTTCTATGAATGGAAGAAAGCAGGGGGTGCCAAACAGCCGTTCTGCTTCGAGGTCAATGATGGCGAGCTATTCGCATTTGCCGGACTTTGGGATGGCTGGAAGAACCCGGATGGGCAGTGGATCAGAAGTTGCTCGATTCTGACGACAACTCCCAATGCCGTGACCTCACCGATCCACGACCGGATGCCAGTGATTCTCGATCCCGGCAGCTACGATCTCTGGCTTGATCCGGGCATGAACGACGTTGCTGCTATCTCCGAATTGCTGAGACCCTTCGATGCTCGACTGATGCGGAGCTATCCCGTGAGCACTCGGATCAATCACGTTGTGAACGATGATGAGGTGTGCTCGCGGGGTGTGGAGATCACGGAGCGTCAGAATCGGCTTTTCGTTTGAGTGAAGTAGCTAAGGCCCTAAGATGTCGTCCACGACGGCAGAACGGGGTCACTTAATCTTCTTGCCAGTGATAGTGGTGTCGTAAAGCCACAGCACGTATTGGTCTACTTTACCGTCCGGTGACCTTGTGAAGGTCAGAACTCCGGGTTGCTCACGCTGAAAGAACGCACTCGCCGACAGTGGGAAATCTGCTTCAGGCTTTGGGTCATCAGGTCCCTGCTCCATCAGGTGATCCCCTTCGCGGGTAATCTTCACGACGTTCCCCGGACTGACCTGATATTCGCCCACATAATCGGCCAAAATCTCAGTAGCAATCTTTACGGGGACGCGATTGGCGTTCGGGATTTCGCTCTCGGCCCGTGCCGCGAGAAGCCAGCGTCCATTCCGTTTCACATAGGTTTCGACAATTCTCAACTCGTCCGTCGTTTCTTGCCCTAAGAATGGCTCGCGTGAGGTTGTGCGATAGATCATCACAGCGGCGTCCTTGTAACCATGTACTTGAACATCACGCGGCTCGCTGCTGGTTTCCTTGACAGTGCGAGCACGTTCGATCAAGGCTTTCTTGTCATAAAGCAAACCGTTGTCTGGGATCAGAACATCATCGTCCAAAAACGCACCATAGGCTTCCGCATCGTTTCGAGCGAGAGCCGCCCAGCGTCCGCGCAACACACCCCTGAGTTCAGATTCCAGTTCTGTTGGCTGCGGCGACTGAGCGGTCATTGATTGAGCAATCGCAAGGACGGCGATGACGGTCACACACACCGTGCATAACATTTGTTTCATTGAGAGCCCTTCGGAGAAAAGAATGGCTGCCATCGTACACTTTCCTTAGCAGCAATACGAGGGCATCAGAAGGTTATGCCCACATCCAGACTCAGCTATCCTCATGACACGTATGACGAATGAAGAACGTATGCAACGAGAGGCGAACCTGATCGCTACGATCAGAGCAAAGCTCCCAGACTTCGCAAGGATGTGCGCGGATGACACCGAATTGGTGATGCTTCACCAAGATTCCTTTGCCGCAGACTATCAGGATGACGAGTACGCGCTACTCGGCATGGCAATCAAGTACGCTGGGCTTCGCGGCAAGGAAGTGCACGTGATTGGAAGGAATCGAAGCAGTTTGGGCGAAGAAGACACAATCCAGTGACCAACATGCTAGCCGCGTGTGGACAGGCGGTACCCAAGTTCAAGAACGGCACACATGAGCACGCAGCAGAAAAGGGCTATCGGCCAGCCATGTGCGCTGGCAATAGCCCATGTAAACGCCAAGATGAGGAGCAGGAACATGCCATAACCGTATCCGTCAAAGCGATCAGTCAACTGCTGCCGCAGATCAAAATTGGCTCGCTCTCTCTGGGATGAGCGAAGACTCTCGGCCTGTTTCTGTAGAGTGCGCTGGGGAATGTAATTGAGCGCATTCAATCCTTCTTGCTTAACAAACTTCTCCTCTTCAGGTGTTAGTTCACCCGGCTTGAATTCCGTCGCTTCGCGCCACTCCTGTTGCCGTCGCTCATCCATCTTGCGGAGCATTTCGCCGAGTTGCTCAACTCCGTCTTTCGTCGGACGATCCTTGCTCATGCGAATTTTCCCTCAACGCTTTTTCCCCGAGAAGTTCATCGCAGCGATTTCGCCTGCAAGACGGCGTAAGTTGCTTCTTTCTCTTGTTGTTTCGTGTTGAAGAACTGCACCACAAAGCCCTTGTCCGTGCGGCGTGCATTGAAGGTGTCACCGGGTTTTAGACCGCTGCACTTAGACCATCGCCAAGCTCGGTCGCACGCGATGATATACGCATTTCCGTCCGACGCCTCGACGAGCATTGCATTCAGGACATGCTGCCATTTGAATGAGGTTTGCGAGGAATTGCAGTTCATTCTGAGATCGGGCGTGCTGGTCGCCGTTCCGAAGGTTGTGTTGCCAGCACTGTATGCAGACATGTTTGTGCTTGTTGAGCCAGAGATTTGGCAGTTCGTGGACACGCCTCCACCAGTTTGCACGACATAAGGCACGGATTCAGATTGTAGGACCTTAAAATGTGAAAGCGGTCGCCACTGGTCGTTCGGGTGCAGCGAATAAACTGGGCTCGATCTGGGGATTTACCTCAAAAGATGTAATTGTTGAATCGGTTGTACGACCATTCTCTACAACGTGGCGCTTAAATGCGACATACATACCGTCCACTAGTCGCCAATCCGAATAATCCACGACGGTCTCTCCAGAGGCAGCGCCTACGAATCTCGAACGCAGCAGTCGTCCGGTAGTTGGATCAATGTTCCATTGGAGATCGCCGCCCTGCCCCTTGAGCCTCAGTTTTGACGTAGCGACCCCACCAATCTCCTCTGAACCCTCCGAGACGCAGGTATAGTCGGCGAGATGTTGTGCAATGTAAGCAGACTCGTTCTTGATGCCAGAACGAAGTTCGTCGAGAACAGGCGCTGTCAATGCGGCCTGCATATTTCCGGAGGTTTGGTAGTTGAATTCGGGTGTGATAACAACTTTCCTCAGCAAGCCATTTGAGGCTTGCGATGTCGCGTAGAGCTTATCGGGGTAGACAGTGACCCGCTCCACTTGAGAATAGGTGGTAGCCGAGCCAGTAGTTTGCGTAAGAGCGAGCTTCACGTGGGTTGCACGAACGGAGGCAAGCTGCTCCGGCTTGCCAATCGCGCCTAGTGCCTTTGCCAGTAATTGCGAACCGTCCGCCACTGCTTCGTCGGTGGACGCTCTGCTTCTTGGTGTCGCAGTAAGAAGCATCGCATTCAGCACTTCGTCTGAAACCCCGTCTTTTTTTAGTTCAATAAGCGCATCCGGAGCCGTGTCGAACTTGGTTTGACTCTGCTGTATCAGCAGAACGATTGTCTTCTCGCTCATTCCAGATTTGGTCATGTTAAGCACGTCTGTGTTGGTGAGAATCCTATGCTCATCTTGAGCAATGAGTGTGGCAGAAAAGACCAGTGACAATGCCAAGAACAGGGTCTTCTTCATAGCGCCCGTTCCTCCATCCCGTTTGGGATAAGCACATGATACTCAAGTGCCCTCGTTAATTCAGTGATTTCAAGCCACGAGTAGATCAACGAAGTTTGCAGACACCCCACGTTGCAGTCGCGCTGGAACATGACTGTTCGTATTCTCCTCGTCCTACCACCTGAGCGGTCGGATGAGGTCATAATAGCGGAGCACGCGATGATGGAGGTCACCAGTAATGCCAGCCAGCATCGAGTTTGAAGATGTACTTCGGGAGTGCGCCGCGGAGGGGGCTTATCGTAAGACGTGTAAGGAAGCCACAGATGGCAGCGAGTTTAATCCCGATGCCCTTGAGCCCCTCTGGAGTGAACTCCGCACAAACCGAAACAGATACCTATTACGGAGTGACTTGGGCAGGATTTTCGAGGACGGCCAAACCGTCTACGGCTACTACTGGCGGTTGTCGAAGCTGAAGGCGTGGGACGATACGGCGATCTCTTTGCACGAGTCTCAGCGTCAAAATAGTGGCTGGAAGGAAAGCATCGTCCAAAAGCTCCGCGCCCATCTCAGGAGATTGGAAGTTGTATCCGTGCTCTTAAGCTGCGTCTACCCTGAGGACTTCGCGGTTTACAGTCCACCGATCATGACGATTCTTCAGTTTCCCCCGTGTCCGCCGATACAACACTACCTGAGATATTGCGAAGAGTTACGGGAATGGGGACGCCACTTTCTCGGCACGGAGAGCGTCCGCAAGGCAGACCGGGCACTTTGGGTCTTCTACCAGAGGGCTTATGCCTCAGACGTTAAGACACGTTTGATCTACCGCAAGGCATACGATGAAGATTACTGGATTCGGCAGCGACACGCAAAAACCATGCTTGAGTCCTATTTCTCTGGACAGCCAGCACTGAAGCAGGCACGATTCTTGCTCGATATTGATCTCTATCTGGCAGCAACCATCGCAGGTTGCGAGTTTGAAGCTCGGTTAAGGGACTTGGTTCCCGAAGCAAGGAAGCGCAGGCTGCCCCACGAGGGTTTATGGAGCGTAATCGAGTATCTGGCCGCGAGCTGCGGATATGCTCGCAAGAAGAGGCGATTTCACGAGATTCGCGAACTGCGGAACATGGCAATACACCGCACTCCGGGGTTGATCGTGGAGACGGTCGGGATGATGATTGCGGAAACGGAACTGATCCCACAGCGAGCTAGATAGGCAGCGTGTACGCAACGCTGGCTTGCACATCCTTAACTCGAAAAACAGTGCCTCTCGTGCAGCCGATGGTCGCCGCATTCGGATTGGTATGTACACTGAATGCGCGTCACAGTTCCTCAACTCTCAAATAATTAGCCGGAATATCCCGTCTTGAGACGCAGGTCAAATCACCCACGAATGGGTCGGGGAAAAGCGGCCAGTCATTAGGAAGGGAGACAGCAATCATTACCGGGTCTGAAAAGTTGTCACAAAACTCCAAGGCAGATTCCCGTTTGAAAGACAGACAACAGGCTCGCCGATTGTGGATTTGTTTGTGAGGAGCCCCTGTCTCATGATGGATCGAAGCCTGCTCCTATCCGTGACGTGATACAGGGTTTGCGATTGAGTCTTCGTTTGCCTATTCAAGACTAGAGTTCAGCCAATCAATAGCGTCCAACCCTGCCTGACGGGACTGACCCCCTTCTGCCCTGAGTTCTTCTGGCGTTAGCCCTCGATCTCGCCTAGCTGGAGCGTGGGAGGCTCAGGTCGGCAGCAGACGCCAAAATGCTGCCAGAGCTTAAACCAAGGGCTATGCGCGAGCATTTCGTCGTGCCTGCGATTCGCAGCAGAGATATCGGTTGCGCTGAACGGTCTAGTGTCCGCAGCCTCGAACATTTCCTCTAGCTGCTCAATCTCGTCGATGATGCGTTCAACGTCCATGCGTCACAATCATCCAGCACAAAGCGGAAATCGGTCAAACTGAAGCGGTTGTGTTGTCTATATTGCTATGCCAGTCGAGACCTCACACGGTCTTCCTAATCTCCCGCTCCCGAAGCCACGTGAAAATGACCGGAGTGACGATCAGAACGTGCAACAAGGAACTGACCATACCACCTAGTACAGGTGTTGCCAGCGGTTTCATGACCTCTGCTCCAGTGCGGGCTGACCACATGATCGGTAGCAAACCAGCCACAATGGTCGATACCGTCATTACCTTGGGTCTCAAACGCAACAGTGCCCCCTCGATTACAGCTTCGCGCAAGCCTGCCACGGTCAGCGTGCCTTCGGCAGCTTTCTTGCGAGCGACCGCCTCCTCCAGATAGATCACCATCACCACGCCAGTCTGGACTGCGGTTCCGAACAGGGCAATGAATCCCACCCAGACTGCAACGGAGAAGTTGTAGCCCAGCAGCTTGAGCAAGAACACGCCGCCGCTCAGGGCAAAAGGCACAGCCAGAATCACATGCGAGGCTTCCCTGAACGAGTTGTACGTCTTGTAAAGCAGCAGGAAGATGATAAGAAAAACAACTGGGATGACTAGTTCTAGCCGCTTTCGGGCACTGATCTCGTTTTCATATTGCCCGCTCCATTCAACGTAGTAGCCCGGAGGCATTTTGACTTGGCGAGCCACGGCGCGTTGAGCCTCTGCAACGAACCCGCCCACGTCACGTCCGCGCACGTTCATGAGGACAGTGCCGCGAAGCAAGCCGTTTTCACTCGAAATCATCGTTGCTCCCATCACGAGTCGAATATCCGCTACCTGACTCAGCGGAATTTGGGCTCCGTTCGACGCGGTGACCAGTACGCCACGCAGCGTGTCAGGGTCTTCCCGGAAATCGCGGGCGTAGCGGACTCTCACGGGCAACCGCTGTCGTCCGTCAATCACGGTCGTGAGATTCTTGCCACCAATGGCAGTCTCAATGACATCCTGCACTTCGCCGACATTGATGCCGTAGCGGGCAGCAGCTTCGCGGTTGGCCTTGATTTCAAGATAGGGAGCGCCTGTGATCCGTTCTGCATACAGGTCTACCGCTCCCGGCACCTGATGCAGAACTCGTTCGATTTCTTCGGCCTTCTGCTCGATAGTGGCTAGGTCGCTGCCGAAAACCTTAACCCCCACCTGCGTGCGGATTCCGGTTGAGAGCATGTCGATTCGATTGCGAATTGGTTGCGTCCAGATGTTGGTCACTCCCGGCATCCGCAGTTTTTCATCGAGGCGTTGCAGGATCGTCTCTTTTGTAGTTCCCGAAGGCCATTGATTCTTGGGCTTAAACACGATCACTGTCTCGGTCATGTTCACTGGGGCAGGA
>Ga0187769_10001200_pt1 | contig 14691 bp, 13 predicted proteins | sample 0116_SJ02_MP02_1_FD_133140 | JGI IMG/M metagenome (GOLD analysis project Ga0187769, IMG submission 133140) | Tropical peat soil microbial communities from peatlands in Department of Meta, Colombia - 0116_SJ02_MP02_10_MG | ecosystem: Environmental > Terrestrial > Soil > Wetlands > Peat | place... | reverse complement strand
TCACATCCGCTTCGCCGAGCTGGATGCGGCCGGCATCGCAGGGCACGAGTCCCACGATCATGTAGAAGGCGGTGGTCTTGCCGGCCCCGTTGGGGCCGAGCAGTCCTACGACCTCACCGCTCGCGAGCTCGAGCGACAGGTCGCGCACGACCTGGCGGGACTTGTAGCTCTTCACGAGGCCCGTGGCCCGGAGCGCGGTCATGGCTGCGGCGCTGTGCCGTGCGGGGTGATGGTGATGTGCACGCGCTCGCCGCCGGGAGAGGCGTCCGCCTGCACGCGCTCGGCGCGGATGTTGTACACCAGCAGCGGTCCCGAGATCTCGTTCTGCCCGTCCGACAGCCACGCATCGCTCGTGAGGCGCACGGTGCCCTCATCCACGTCGTAGATGATCTCATCGGCATGACCGCGCGCCATCTGCTCGGAACCCGTGCGTTTCTGCTCAAATTCCGCAGGCTTGCCGGTGATGGTGGCACGGGCGATGCGATTGTCACGGAATTCGACCACCGCCTGATCGGAGCGCAGGCTGCCGCGCTGTTCCGCATCGATGCGCACGCGCCCGTCGAAAGTCCAGCGGCTGTTGGCGAAGTTGAGCCCGGTCGCGTGCGCATGATCGGCCTGCACCCGCGTGGCGCCCTGCGAGATCACCACCTGGCTGAATACCACCGTGTTGGTGCGGTAATCGACCTCCGAGGAGGCCGCATCCACCGTGATCGGCTGCTGCCCCGCCGCCGGCGGCAACGGCTGCGCGGTCGGCGCCGCCGCGGGTGGCGCCGGCGCCGGCGCTGCCGCCACCGCGCAGGTGCCGAGCGCGAGCGCGGGCAGCCACCGTGCCTTACGGCTGGAAGGAGCCATGCACGGCCGATTCTAGCTGCACGTGACGCTCCTTCAAGCTGGCGACCATGCCCTGCGCGCTCAGCTGACGCCCGGACATGAGTAGCGTCACCGCATCGCGCGTCGTGATGAGCTGCGCGCCGGTGTCCAAGGCTAGGTGCTCGGTGGAGATCTCGGCGGTATCGCTGCTCCCGGGCAGGATGCCGGCGACGTGCACATCGCCTGCGAGCTGCACGATCCCGCTTCCCTGCGCGAGCTCGCCATGCGCGGCGCGCGCGCGCCACTCATTGCCGCTCGCATCGCGGAATCCGAGCTGCACCTGCTGCAGCTCCACCGTGTGCGCATCCGGCAGCTGCTGGATCTGCATGGCGTCGAGGGTATAGACCGGTCGCCCGTCGCTGCCGGTCTGGATCAGGTGTGCCTGGCGCGCCGAATAGCCCGGATCGTGCAGTGGCGCCCCGCTCGCGGCCGGCGCACCGGACTCCGGGTGCGGCCCGGAGAGCAGCACGACGCCGACGATCAGCGCGAGCAGCGCGAGCATGGCCATCAGGCGGTAGGTCATCGCGGGCGTCTCCGGCGCGCGCGCAATGAGAGCAGGTGGTCACACACCTCGCGCACGGCACCGCGGCCGCCCGGCAGCCGGGTGACCACATCCGCTGCACGCCGCACCTCGGGGTGCGCATCCGCCACCGCAAAAGAGAGCGCCGCGGCGCGCATCAGCGGCAGGTCCGGCAAATCATCGCCCACGCAGGCGCACTCCGCCGGCGTGAGGCCGAGCCGCGCGCACAGCCGCGCGAAGAGTCCCAGCTTGTCGGTGACGCCCTGGTGCAGGTGGCGCACGCCGAGCTCGCGGCAGCGCACTGCCACCATTGGCGAGCGCCGGCTCGAGATCACCGCCACCGTGAGGCCCGCGCGCTGCAACTGCACGAGCCCGAGGCCGTCGCGTACGTGGAACACCTTGAGGGCCTCGCCGCGCGGCCCGAAGTACAGCCGCCCGTCGGTGAGCACGCCGTCGACATCGAGCACCAGCAGGCGGATGGGTGTAGGCATGCGCCGGAAGCTATACGACGCCGGCACGCATGAGGTCGTGCACGTTGAGCGCGCCGATGAGTTTGCCGTGCGCGTCGGCGACCGGGAGCGCGGTGATGCGGTGCACTTCCATCAGGTGCGCCGCCTCCGCCGCGAGCTCGCGCGCGCCGATGGTCTTAGGCCTCGCGGTCATGACGGCATGCATCACGGTCGCATGCACGTCGATCTGCTTATCGAGCGCGCGGCGCAGGTCGCCGTCGGTGAACACGCCGAGAATGTGCTGCGCGGTATCGACGACGACGGTCATGCCGAGACCCTTGCGCGACATCTCCACCAGTCCGGCGCTGAGCGGTGCCTCGGGCGGGACGCGGGGCACCGCATCCCCGGTGCGCATCAGGTCCTCGACGTGCAGCAGCAGCCGGCGGCCGAGCGCGCCGCCCGGATGCGAGCGCGCGAAATCCGCACGCGTGAAGCCGCGCGCCTCGAGCACCGCGACCGCGAGCGCATCCCCCATGGCAAGCGTCGCGGTCGTGCTGGCGGTGGGAGCGAGGTTGAGCGGGCAGGCCTCTTCCGGTACGCCGACATCGAGCGTCACGCTCGCCGCGCGCGCGAGCGTGGAGTCGGACTTGCCGCACATCACGATGAGCGGCACGCCGAGGCGCTTGAGGTGCGGCAGCAGCAGGATGAGCTCCGGGGTCTCGCCCGAGTTGGACAGCGCCAGCACTGCATCCGCGCGCGTGATCATGCCGAGATCGCCGTGGCCGGCTTCGGCGGGGTGCAGGAAGAAGGCCGGGGTGCCGGTGCTCGCCAGCGTCGCGGCGATCTTCCCGGCGATGTGCCCGGACTTGCCCATTCCGGTCACCACCACCCGCCCGTGGCAGGCGAGGCAGATGCGGCAGGCGTGCGCAAACGCCGCGCCGAGCTTCGGCGTGAGCGTTTCGAGGGCGCGGGTCTCGATGGCGAGCGCGCGCCGCGCGGACGCAAGCAACTGCGTATCGTCGGCCGTCGGGGTAGGGGCGGGTGCAGCGGCCGGAGGGGAATCCATGCGGGTCATTATAGGCGGTGAATTCAGGACAGCGGGTCGCAGGCCGCGACGCTTTCAGACTTCCAGCACGTTGAGATGCCCTGAGTGCCCGTAAGCGATGATCGCCTCATCGTGGGTCGCCAGCGTTGCGCGGCGATTGCGCGCGGTCGCGATCAGAAAGCGGTCCGCGGGATCTGCGTGAATCTCACCCGGCAGATTCACGCTGTCGATGACCACATCTGGGCGGCTGAGGCCGAGGAGCCTGATTTCCGGACGGCTCAGGGCGAGCGCCACCCAGTCGTTCAGCGGGAGGGGCAGCACGATCCGGCCTCGGGCCAGAAGCAGCGCCAGCTCCCAAACGGAAATGATTGACACCATGAGACCGCCGGACTTCGCGCCGTTCTCGAGGATCTCCCGTGCCGCAGGCGCAATCCGTTTGGTGAGACCCAGCGAGAACCACAACCACACGTGGGTGTCGAGCAGCAGCCGTTGCGGAGGACTCACTTGCGCCTCGGCCTGCGCGTGGATTCACGTACGCCCGGGACGCTCCCGAGTGGCCCAAGATCGGCGTACAGGTCGTCCTCCTCCCCCGTGAGGGCTGACCATTCCGTCTGTGGCGGAGCAGTGATCTCACCCAGAAGCTGCGCCGTCCCGGCCATGTAGCCGAACAGTGGCGCACGCGGCTCGGTGTCATCAGGCGGCACCAACTTCGCCACGGGCTTGCCGCGCTTGGTGATTACGATCGGCTCGCGGGTGCGGGCTACCTTGTCCATGAGCTTGAGGCACTTGGCTTTGAATTTGCCAGCTGGGATGTCCATCATATGTCCATGGTCACAATTAAGTGGTCATATGATAATAGCAGATCTCCTGCGGGGTTGCACGCGAGTTGAGCGGCGAGCGTGTTCCGCGTGAGGGCCCATTGCGCGAGGTCGCGAGGTGGCCTTAGGCTTCGTATCCATGCACCCTGAAGAAGTTGCGCGCCTGATCCGCGCCGGGCTCCCGGGAGCCGAGGTGCGCGTGCAATCGGATGATCATACGCACTTCACCGCCCGCGTCGTGGCGCGCGAGTTCGCGGGTAAGCGCAGCCTCGCCCGCCATCAGCTCATCTACCGCGCCCTCGGCGAGCGCATGGGGCGGGAAATCCATGCGCTCTCGATCGAGGCGCTCACCCCGGAAGAGGCCGGGCGGACTTAAGAACATGGACAAGCTGCAGATCCAGGGAGGTGTGCCGCTCGAGGGGGAAGTGCGCATCTCCGGCGCCAAGAACGCGACGCTGCCGATTCTCGCCGGTGCGCTGCTCGCGGAAGACCCGGTGGTGGTCGCGAACGTCCCGCACCTGAGGGATGTCACCACCACCGTCGAGCTCCTCGGCAGGATGGGGGCGACCGTCACGATCGATGAACGCATGCGCATCGAGGTCGATGCCTCCACGGTGCGCGAGTGCTTCGCGCCCTATGACCTGGTGAAGACCATGCGCGCCTCCATCCTGGTGCTGGGTCCGCTCCTCGCGCGCTACGGACGTGCCGACGTGTCGCTCCCGGGGGGCTGCGCGATCGGCGCCCGCCCGGTCAACATCCACGTCGCGGGACTCCAGGCGCTCGGGGCCGACATCACCATCGAGGGCGGCTACATCCGCGCGCGCGCGGGCCGCCTGCGGGGCGCGCGGCTGGTGCTCGACACCGTTACCGTGACCGGCACCGAGAATCTCATGATGGCGGCGACGCTCGCCTCAGGCGAGACCCTCATCGAGAACGCGGCGCGCGAGCCGGAAGTCGTCGACCTCGCCAACTTCCTCATCGCGATGGGCGCGAAGATCCAGGGCGCGGGCAGCGACAGAATCCTGGTGACGGGCGTCGAGCGGCTGCGCGGCACGAGCTACGAGGTTCTGCCGGATCGCATCGAGAGCGGCACCTACCTGGTGGCCGGCGCCATCAGCCGCGGCCACGTGCGCATCAAGAGCACGCGCCCGGATCACCTGGACGCAGTGCTCGCCAAGCTCGAGGAAGCGGGGGCGAGGCTCGGCATCGGCGACAACTGGGTGGAGGTAGACATGCGCGGGCGGCAGCCGCGCGCAGTCGATGTACGCACCGCCCCGTACCCCGCGTTCCCGACCGATATGCAGGCGCAGTTCGCTGCGCTCAACACCGTCGCCTCGGGCGTCGGCACCATCACCGAGACGATCTTCGAGAACCGCTTCATGCACATGCTGGAGATGCGCCGCCTGGGAGCGGAGATCCGCCTCGAAGGCAACACCGCCATCATCCGCGGCGTGCCGCGGCTCACCGCCGCTCCGGTGATGGCGACCGATCTGCGCGCCTCGGCGAGCCTGGTGCTTGCGGGGCTGGTCGCCGAGGGGCGCACGGACGTCGAGCGCATCTATCACATCGACCGCGGCTATGAGGCGATCGAAGAGAAGCTCGCGCAGCTTGGCGCGCAGATCCGGCGCGTGCCGAATTGAGGAGTCGCTAACATGCGCATGGGGATGATCGGACTGGGGCGCATGGGCGCCAACATGGTGCAGCGCCTGCTGCAGGGCGGACACGAATGCGTCGTGTACGACCGCTCGGGCGATGCCGTGCGCGCCGCGGCGGGCGGCGGCGCGCTCCCCGCCGCCTCACCCGCGGAGCTCGTGAGCACGCTCGCGCCGCCGCGGACGATTTGGATCATGGTGCCCGCGGCGATCGTCGATTCCGTGATCTCCGAGCTCCGTCCCCATTGCAGTGCCGGCGACGTGCTGATCGATGGCGGCAATTCCAACTACCGCGACGACATCCGCCGCGCCGAGGAGCTCCGCGCCGCGGGGCTGCGCTACCTCGATGTCGGTGTGAGTGGCGGCGTGCTCGGCCGCGAGCAGGGTTACTGCCTCATGATCGGCGGGGAGCGGGAGGCCGTGGCGCTCGCCGAGCCGCTGATCGCCACGCTCGCGCCCGGCGGCCGGATGCCCGCAGCGTCCGGCGGCGCCGCGGGCGGCAGCCGCGCAGACGGGGCTGCGGCCGCGGCGCTCGGCTATCTGCACTGCGGCCCCGCGGGAGCCGGCCACTTCGTGAAAATGGTTCACAATGGCATCGAGTACGGGCTGATGGCGGCCTACGCCGAGGGACTGAATCTGCTCGCGCACGCCGATGCCGGGCTCACGGCCGCACAGGCCGACGCGGAGACGGCGCCGCTCGCCGACCCGCGCTTCTTCCAGTACCGGCTCGACCTCGGGGCCATCGCCGAGCTCTGGCGACATGGCAGCATCATCTCCTCGAGGCTGCTCGATCTTACTGCGGGTGCGCTGGCGCAGGATGCCAGGCTCGAGCGCTTCGGCGGCCACGTGGCCGACTCGGGCGAGGGGCGCTGGACGGTGGAGGCCGCGATCGAGGTGGGCGTGCCGGCGGCGGTGCTGAGCGGGGCGCTCTACGCGCGCTTCGCCTCGCGCGGCCGTGCGGAGTTCGCCAACAAGCTGCTCTCGGCCATGCGCCTGGGCTTCGGTGGCCACATCGAGAGGGCGCCGTGAACGGAGGCCGGCATGGAGCGCCGTGACTGCGATGCGCTCGTGCTGTTCGGCGCGACCGGGGACCTGTGCTACCGCAAGATATATCCGGCGCTTTACCACCTCCTGCGCCGCGGCCTGCTCGGCATCCCGGTGATCGGCGTCTCCCGGCAGGGGTGCGATGTCGCCTGGCTCGCCGCGCGCGTGCGCGAGAGCCTCAAGGCCTTCGTGCCCGGCGCGGACGAGGCGCTGGTGGCGCGCCTGACGGGGCTCCTGCGCTACGTGGATGGCGACTACAACGACGGCGCCACCTTCGCGGCTCTGCGCCGGACGCTCGGCGAGGCGCAGCGGCCGCTGCACTATCTTGCGATCCCGCCCAGCATGTTCGCGGTAGTCGCGGGCCACCTGAGCGACTCGGGGAGCGCGGCGGGCGGGCGCATCGTCGTGGAGAAGCCCTTCGGGCGCGATCTCGCCTCGGCGCGCGCGCTCAATCAGACGCTGCACGCGCATTTTCCGGAAGCCAGCATCTTTCGCATCGACCACTACCTCGGCAAGGAGGCAGTGCAGAACCTGCTGTACTTCCGCTTCGCCAACTCCTTTCTCGAGCCGCTGTGGAACCGCAACTTCATCGAGCGCGTGCAGATCACCATGGCGGAAACCATCGGCGTCGCCGGGCGCGGCCGCTTCTACGAGGAGGCCGGTGCGATACGCGATGTGATCCAGAACCACCTGCTGGAGATCGTGGCGCTCCTCACCATGGAGCCGCCGGTCAACACGGGCGGTGAGTCGCTGCGCGATGAGAAGGTGAAGCTGCTGCGCGCGGTGCACCCGGCGAGTCCCGCGCAGCTCGTGCGTGGGCAGTTCAGCGGCTACCGCCAGGAGCCGGGCGTCGCGGCGGCGTCTGAGGTCGAGACCTACGCGGCGCTTGCGCTCGGGATCGACTCCTGGCGCTGGAGCGGAGTGCCGTTCTACCTGCGCGCCGGCAAGTGCCTGCCGGTGACCGCGACCGAGGTGGTGGTCGAGCTCAAGGCGCCGCCGACGAACGTCTTCGGCGAGCTCTCTCCCGAGCAGCCGAACCACGTGCGCTTCCGCGTGGGTCCGGACGTCGCGATTGCGCTCGGGGCGCACACCAAGCGACCGGGGCCGGTGATGGTGGGGAGGGACGTCGAGCTCTACGTCGCGCAGCAGCCGGGCGATGACATGGACGCCTACGAGGTGCTGATCAGCGCCGCGCTCATCGGAGATACTGCGAATTTCGCGCGCGAGGACGAGGTGGAGGCTGCATGGGCGATCGTCGATCCGGTGCTGGGAAAGGGCGCACCTCCGATCGAGTACCCGGTTGCGAGCTGGGGCCCGCCGGAGGCCGAAAGTCTGCTCAAGGGTCCCTGTGGCTGGCACAACCCCGGGGCAAGACCCCAGGACTGGACGCGCTCGTGCGGGCGGAGCGTTGCGGCTTGAGCGTGCGGCCCGCTCGCGCATCGCTCGCCGTGCTTGCGGCTACGCTCTCCGCGCTCGCGCTCGCGCTCGCGCTCGCGCCCGCGGGAGCGCTGGCAGCGCAGCCTCCGTCCGCCGAGGCCGCACGCATCGAGCGCATCCTGAGTGAGACCCCGCTCATCGACGGGCACAACGACCTGCCGTGGGAGATCCGTGCGCGCTTTCACGGCGACCTGAGGCAGGTCGACCTCGCCGCCTCCACCGCATCGCTCCCGGCGCCAGCCGATGGCGCGCCGCTCATGACCGACATCCCGCGGCTGCGCCAGGGGCACGTAGGGGGCCAGTTCTGGTCGGTGTGGATTCCGGTCGAGACGCACGGCGCGGAAGCGGTGCAGATGACGCTCGAGCAGATCGATCTCGTCAAGGCGATGTGCGCCCGCTATCCGGACGATCTCGCCATGGCGTACACGGCGGCCGACATCGTGCGCCTGCACAAGGCACACCGCATCGCCTCGCTGATCGGCATCGAAGGCGGACATCAGATCAACAATTCACTCGCGGTGCTGCGCGCCTACCATGATGCGGGCGCGCGCTACATGACGCTCACGCATTCTTCCAACACCGCCTGGGCCGACTCCGCGACCGATGACCCTGCGCATCACGGGCTGACGCACTTCGGTATCGAAGTCGTGCGCGAGATGAACCGCCTCGGCATGCTCGTCGACCTCGCGCACGTGTCGCCCGACACCATGCGTGCGGCGCTTGCGGTGTCGGAATCGCCGGTGATCTTTTCGCATTCCTCTGCGCGCGCGCTCGTCGATCACCCGCGCGATGTGCCGGATGAGGTGCTGCGGCTGCTCGCGAAGAACGGCGGGGTGGTGATGGTGAACTTTGCGCCCGAGTACGTCTCCGAGGCGCGCCGGCGCTGGGACGCGGACCGTGCCGCGGAGGTCGCGCGCGGCAACAGCCCGCCCTTCGGGGGCCTGTACATCGGTCAGCCCGAGCGCGCCGCGGCGGCGCTCACCGCCTGGGAGCAGGCGCACCCGAAGCCCGCGGTGACGATCAGCGATGTCGCCGATCACATCGAGCACATCCGCAGCGTCGCAGGAGTCGATCACGTCGGCATCGGCTCTGACTTCGATGGCATCCCAGAAGCGCCGCAGGGGCTCGACGGCGTCGACAAGTTCCCGGCACTGCTTGCCGAGCTCGCCCGCCGCGGCTGGAGTGACGCCGATCTCGCGCGCGTCGCCGGCGGGAATCTCCTGCGGGTGCTCGGTGAGGCCGAGCGCGTGAGCGCGCGGCTGCGGATGGCGCGCCCGCCTTCGACTGCTACCCTCGCCGCGCTCGATGCGCCTGCAGCGCCCGCGGCCCACTGAAGGAGGCACCCGATGAGACCGTGGCGATGTCCCCCGTGGGTCGTGATGGCCGCATTTGCCGGCACGCTGGCACCGGCCGCGGCGCAGCCGGTGCCGGCAGCGCTCGAGGCCTGCGCGCGCCTGCCGCAGGACAGCGAGCGTCTCGCGTGCTTCGATCGCGAGGTCGCAGCGGCCTCGGGCAACGCCTCCACCGGCACTACCCCGGCTGCGGCTACCCCACCGGCCCCGGTGGCCCAAACCGCAGCGCCGGCTAATTCCGTGGCCGCGAGTCCCCCCGCCGCGGCCGCACCTGCCGCGGCGAGCGCTGCGGCCACGGGTGCCGTAAGTGCTAGTCCGAGTGTCACCCCTTCCGCTGCCGCGGGCACTGCCCCCGGGGCCCTCACGCCCGAGCAGAAGCTCGGGCTGTCACTGGAGGGCATCCGCAACGTCGAGGCCAGGCAGGGAATCAAGTCGGAGGAGCTCAAGGAGTTGTCGGCGCACATTGTCAGCGTCTCGCGCAACGCTGCCGGCCGGCAGGTGTTTACCCTCGATAACGGGCAGGTGTGGCGGCAGTCCGAGACGCGTCCTACCTTTGTAGCGGGAGCGGGGGATGCGATAAGCATCACCCACGGCGCTTTCGGCTCGTTCTGGCTCGCGACCAGCAAACACAACTGGACGCGTGTCGAGCGTCTGCCTTAGGGCGCCGGTGTTGGTTCCGCCAGCGGGCCGAGCGCCGCGCGCAGCGGACCCAGCCACGGCGCGAAGTTCCGCCACTGCTCGAGCCCTTCGCGATAGATCGGCTGGCGCACCTGCTCGGAGCTTATGGTGAGTACGCTGCGCTCGGTCTTGTAGAACTCGAGGCACGCAGGCTCGAACTCGAGTCCGCAGAACTTGAGTATCCGCCGCACGCTGCCCTCGAGGTCGTTGACGACCTCCTCGTGATGGACGCGCAGCACTTTGCCGGGGAGCACGCGGTCCCAGTGGTCCATCAGCTCGACATAGCTGCGGTAATAACGGCCCATTTCCTCCAGGCTGTAGGTGAACTCCTGACCGTCGACGTACAGCTGCTTGAAGTTGCTGAAGCAGCAGGCCATCGCCGCGCGCCGCGCGTCGATGATCTTCGCGTTCGGCAGGATGAGATGGATGAAGCCGATGTCGCGGAAGTTGCCCGGCATCTTGTCGATGAAGAACGGAGCGCCGCGGCGGTGCACGCGGGTCTCATCGAGATAGGTCTCACCGAGTGAGCGCAGCTGCTCCGCGGTGAGCTCGGCGAGCACGGCGGGGTATCTGGGCTGCTCATCCGCGCGGCGCCTGCGGAACTGCTGCACGAGGCGCGGCAGCTCCGATAGCTCCCGTGTGCCGTCAATCTGCGAATGCGACGCCAGGATCTGCTCGATCAGAGTGGATCCCGAGCGCGGCAGCCCGACGATGAAGATGGGATCCGCACGCTCGCTGCCGAAGCCGCGCCGCGCCGCGAAGAAATCCGCCGTGCACACCTCGGCCTGCAGCCGCAGGTGCTGCTCGGTGACCTCGGGCTTGTAGTTGATCTCGGCGCGCTTGAGCGCATTGCCACGCTCGTAATAGCGAAAGGCGGCCGCGTATTCCCCGCGATCCTCGAGCGCCTGGCCGAGCGCGAAGCACAGGTAATAGCGCTCTGCGGAAGAGGCCTCGGGCGCTGCCTCGGCGGCACGGGCGCGCTCGATCTCCTCGTCCGTGAAGCGGTAGGTCTTCATGTTGGCGAGCGCGAAGTAGGCGCCGCCCGCGCCCCCGGGCAAGGCTGCCGCCCGGCGGAAAGCCGCGATCGCCTCCGCCGCGCTGCCGCGTGTTCTCAGCAGGTGCGCGATCGCCAGCTGCAGGCTCACATCGCCGGGTGTCTCGGTGAGCAGCTGCCGGTAGATGCGCAGCGCCTCATCGTGCTCGCCCAGGCCGTCGCAGGCCTTGGCGTACAGCCGCCGCCAGGCGGGATTTGCGGGCGCAGCCTGCAACAGGCGGCGCGCCTGCTCGAGAGCGGCGAGATAGCGGCGCCGCTGGATCAGCAGTTCGCCGTACTCGAAGCGGGCTTCATGATAAGCGGGCGCCCGCTCGAGCACGTTCTCGAGCAGAAACTCGGCGTCATCGAGGACGCCGAGCCTGATGGCGATCTGCGCCAGCAGCCGCATGCCCTCGACGTGAGCACCGTGACGGCGCAGGAAATCGCGCACCAGATCCTCCGCCGCCTCGAGCTCGCCCTCATTGAGGAGGTTCGCGCCGCGGCTGAGCTGCGGCGGCAGATTCGCGATCCGGTTGAGGTGCGCGGCCGCATACTCGGCGTCCGCAGGCTGGCCGGCCGCGCGATAGAACTCGCGCAGTGCCTGCCAGCTGCCGGTGAGGGCATCATTCAGCTCGACGGCGCGGCGGTAGGCTTCCGCCGCCCCCGCCCGGTCGCCGAGCGCCCGGTGACAGGCCGCGCGCTCCTGCCACAGGAGCCCCGACTTCGGGTGCGCCCGCTCGATCTCGCGTAAAAGCGCGAGGGCGCCCGCGTAATCACCGCCCTTTATGGCATGGCGCACCGGCGCCAGGGCGCTTTCCACGGGAAGCTCGGCTGTCCTTGCTGCATCGGCCGGCATCGCAGAAGAGTATGCCGCCGCCCCTGCGCTCTGAGAAGAAAGCGGTGATGAGGTGTCGAGCACACAAAAAAACAGCGGGCCGGATGGCCCGCTGTCTGGAGCTCGCCGTCGCGGCGAATGGCTTTAGAAGTCAGCCGTGATGTTCAGGAAGATATACCGTCCCAGGGTGTCGTAGACCTGGGGATAGGTATTGCCGTTATAGAACGGCGGTGCGAGGACTTCCCCCGCGTCAAGGATCGGCGGGTCCTTGTCGAGCACATTGTTCACGCCGAGCCGCGTGGTGATGCCCTTGGTCCACTGATACATGAACATCAGGTCAAGATAGTCCCTGCTTCCGAGCGTCCGGTACGGGGCCTGGGACGCCCCGGCAAGCAGCGGGCTCGGGTTCGTGGTGTCGATCTCGGTCGAGTTGATGTGCCGCCACCGGGCCATCACGTCAAAGCCCTGGAGCGGTGTGGCCCACGTATCGCTGAAGACATGCCGCCACTTCGGTAGCGGGTTGCCGCAGGTGTCGCCGAAGTAGCCCGCGCAGTCGTAGGTACCGGAGCCAGGGTAAGGCTCGGTGATGAACGATGCCGTGTAGGTTCCTGCGAGGGAAAAGTCCATGTGCCCGAGCTTGGCCAGGTCCTGGCGGTAGTGCGCGCCGAGATCCACACCGCGCGTCCACAGGTAGCCGAGGTTGAGCAGCGGGTCCTCGACGTACCCGTTGATGGAGAACCACAGCGACCCGAGAAAATCACGATGCACACCAACCTGCTCTCCCTGCTGGACCGAGGAGCAGAAGACCGGGTTGTTCTCCACTATGCACTGGTTGACGATGAGGTTTGCACCGTAGCTGGTGATGACGTTCTTGATCTTGATGTCGAAGTAGTCCAGCGTCAGGTTGAAGTTCGGCAGCGCCGTCGGCGTCACCACGAGCCCGAACGTGTAGGTGTCCGCGACTTCGGGCTTCAGCGTGGGGTTGCCGCCGATCTGGCCGTTGTACTGGCCGGCAGGATTGCCCGGCTCACCGTCCGTGCCGTATTGCGCCTTGGTGATACCGACAGGCGGTGCTTTGGATGTGCACTGTGCCAGTGTCCCGACAGCCGGAGATCCGAAACCGGAGGTTGCGCAGGGATCCTCCGAGCCGTCGAGGGCGATGAACTTCTCCGCAAACAGCTCCTGCAGATTCGGTACGCGCACCGCGCGGTTGTAGCTCGCGCGCACACGCACGTCGGAGAGCGGCGCGTAATCGAAGCCGAACTTGTACGTGTTGGTGTTGAAGCCAAGCGTGTAATCCGAGTAGCGATAGCCGGCCTCGAATGACAGCTCCTTGGCACCGGGCTGATCCTGAATGACCGGCAGGCGTGCCTCGAGGAACGCCTCGGAGACATGCATGCCCGCATTCAGCGGCAGTGTGGCGCTGCCCTGACCGAGAAGATCCGCACGCGCTCCATTACCGATGAACTCGGTGTCCGGTCGAAGGTCAGTGAACTCCTCGCGGTACTCGGCGCCGACGTTGAGGATGAGTCCCGTGGTGGAGGTGGGCAGCTTCACTCCGGCCTTCGTGAGATCCGCGGTGATGTTGCCGCTGACGATGCGCTCCTCGTTCTCGCCTTCCTGGAAGCCCGAGGCCGTGATGTACTGCACCGCGGCAGGGCTCACCGCACCTGTGCCCCAGATGTTGTACGGCACGCAATCGGGGAAGATGGCGGCGTTGAGGCAGACCGGATTGGCCGCCGTGCCGCCGACCAGCAGCGCCTGCGTGACCTTCGTCGCCGAGACTTCGTTGAGGTACTCTTCGGAGAGCAGCGTCATGCCTTCCTGCGCATAGACGTCGTAGCTCAACATGTCGTTGATCTCGCCCTTGGAGCCGATCACGAGACGGAAGGAGGTGTGCGTGAGATTGTCCTGCCGGTCGCCGCCTTCCACATTACGGCGGCCCATGAGGAGTTCCGTGGTGCCAGCTGTCGAGCCGTTGCACAGGATGCTCAGCTCCTGCGCGGACAGGAACGGGTTGCTGCAATTGGTGGTCCACAAGCCATCCGGCGAGCCCGCGTTGGGGAAGCCGGCGGGGATGACGCCCGTGCCCGAGCCGAGGAACATGCCGCTCGGTGCGATCTGGGCGATCGTGTGGTCCGACATGAACATGAACTCACTGTACATCTCGTGGTGCTCGTCCCAGTTGTAGTGGGCGAAAGCACCGCCGGTCCAGCGCTCATCCGGCCGCTGGTAGTAGTTGAGTGCGCCGTAGTTGAATGCGTCCTGGGGATCCAGGTACGGAACCAGCTGACCGTTGGCCGGGTTGACGGTCGCGCCGGTGTTGAACGGCGGCCCGAAGAACTGGAAGGGTACGCCATAAACGGGCGACGCGGCGGTACCCACGTTCGTGCCGAACCCGAAGAGGCGGCCGGTTGCCGAGGTGCTCGAGCCACCGCACACCGGCATGCCGCCGTCATCATTGAGGGTGCAGCGGCTGAAGTCGCGCTGCGACTGGAGCAGCGCGTCGATGCGGCGGTAGCCGAGGTAAGTCGTGACGTTGCCCTTGCCATCGGCGAAGTTGCCGCCGAGGATGAAAGTGATGTCTTTCGTCTTGCCGTCGTTCACGGTGCTCGGGGCCGAGCCATCCCCGGCCGCAGGCGCGAATGAGCCGTAGTAGTTGTGCTGCTGATGGTTGTACATGTCCGCGTTGGCGTCGACGCGGAAGCCCTGGAAGTGGTCGTTCATGATGAAGTTGACGACGCCTGCGGTGGCATCCGCGCCGTACACGGAAGAGGCACCGCCCGTGAGCACGTCCACGCGCTCGACGAGCGCGGCAGGAATATTGTTCAGATCCTGCGCGGCAAACGCCGGAGTGTTCGAGGGCGTGCCGGGCATCAGCCGCCGTCCGTTGATCAGCACCAGCGTTCGCTGCGGGCCAAGACCCCGCAGGTCCACGGTGGCCGTGCCGCTTGCGCC
>Ga0187769_10001198_pt1 | contig 14705 bp, 13 predicted proteins | sample 0116_SJ02_MP02_1_FD_133140 | JGI IMG/M metagenome (GOLD analysis project Ga0187769, IMG submission 133140) | Tropical peat soil microbial communities from peatlands in Department of Meta, Colombia - 0116_SJ02_MP02_10_MG | ecosystem: Environmental > Terrestrial > Soil > Wetlands > Peat | place... | reverse complement strand
GATGTCGCCCAGTGCCACAGCGGGCACATCGGTGACGTCGATAGTCGTCAGATCCATAGAAACGGTGCCTACCAAGGGCACACGCCTCCCGTGCACCAGAACACAGCCGTGATTGGATCGCTGCCGCATGATCCCGTCGGCGTAGCCGGCATTGATGACGGCAATGCGGGATGGCCGCTGCGTGGTAAATCGCGCGCCATATCCGACCGGCTGCCCTGGCGGAAGACTGCGGAGTGTAATGATGCGGGCGCGCAGCGAAAGGCTTGGCTGAAGCGGCAATCGTTCGCGCACTTCCCGCCCCTTCTGCGGTGGGTCGAAAGACTGGTAGTAACCATACAGAATCGCTCCGGGTCGGATCATATCCGCCCAGGTGCTGGGACGCGCGCAGATCGCGCCGCTGTTGGCCATGTGGACAATGCCCGGCGAAAGGCCCAGGGTATGCATGCGGCTGAGGCACTCGCGGAACAGTTGCTCCTGGCTATCGGTTTGCCGGGCGCTGAAATCTTCGGCGGAAGCGAAATGCGTGAACGTGCCTTCGAGTTCCAGGTGACGGCATTCCTCGAGCGCACCGGCAAACGCCGCGAGCTCGGAGGGCGAAATGCCCAGCCGGTTCATGCCCGTGTTGATTTTCAGATGAAAGCGCAGGCGCGACTTCAGACGCGCCGCCTTTGCAGCGCCTTCAAGCAGCCGAACGTCTTCAAGGCGCGTTACCGTTGGTGTCAGACGGTGTTTTAGGAACCGTTTCTCCTCCCCGGGCCAAAATCCGGTGAGGACCAAAATCGGTTTGCGGATGCCCGCTTCCCGAAGCTCAATTCCCTCATTCGAGCAAGTAACGCCGAAACGCTCAGCCCCGGCCTTTTCCAAGGCCCGAGTCACCGGCACGGCGCCCAGCCCATAGGCGTTCGATTTGACGACAGCGAGAATTTCAGGCTTGGGGCCAATATGCCGACGCACCATACGCAGATTATGCGTGATGGCCTTCAGCGAAACTTCTACCCATACGGGACGCCCTGCAAAATGAACTGAGTCAGCCATGAGCTTTTAGAATGCCAGACTCCAACGCGGCGAAGCGAAATAAAACGAATTCGCGATTCCGCTCGCGGCGTTTAGGTAAACAGGCACATGGGATGTGGCACGCGCGGGACCGTTCGATTTCGTCCTCGCGCGGCGCCCGGAAAGGATGAACCTCCGCTAAAACGTGAGACTTAGAGGACAGCCGCGGCCAATCCCCGGAAGGGTCGAGGGGCAGGGCGCGGTCAGAATGACACACAGTGTGTCGGCAACTCTGGTCGGCAAGGATGACGACCCGTGCGGCCCTAGGCGGATGCGCCCGATTAAGCGGATCTAGATATCGCCGGCTGTGCTCCATTCATCCGGCGCGGCTTGTTCGAAGCGGGTGTGACGGCTCAGAAAGACGAAATTCAGGCTGCCCGTGGGGCCATTGCGCTGTTTGGCGATGATGAGCTCGGCCTTGGCGCGCTCTTCATCGGGAATGTCCGTCTTGTAGAAATTGGGCCGGTTGATGAATAGGACCATGTCCGCGTCTTGCTCGATAGCGCCTGACTCGCGCAAATCGGCGAGCTGCGGCTTGCGCTCTTCCCGCTCTGGTGCGCGGGTCAGCTGGCTTAAGACCAGGACGGGAACCTTCAATTCCTTCGCCAGGGCCTTCAAGGCGCGCGAAATGCTGGAGACTTCCTCCTGGCGGTTGCTCGAACGGCGATTGAGTGTCGGCACCACGAGCTGGATGTAGTCGACGATGACGAGCGCTAAACCACGATCGCGCTTCAGCCGCCGCGCCTTTGCGCCCATCTCGAGAACTGTGGATGAAGCGGAATCGTCGATCCAGATAGGCGCCTCGCCGAGCTCCGCCAAAGATGTCGTTACCTTGCTCCAGTCGTTGCGATTCAGATGCCCGGTACGGAATTTGTGGGCATCCACGCGCGCCTGTGAGGAAAGAAGGCGCAGCAACAGAGATTCCTTCGACATTTCCAGGCTGAAGATTGCGACCGGCTCGCGCTGGCGCAATGCCACGTTTTCCGCGATATTCAGCGCGAGCGCCGTCTTCCCCATGGACGGACGCGCCGCCAGAATGATCAACTCGGATGGCTGCAGACCCGCTGTTTCGTTATCAAGGCTCGCGTAGCCAGTAGCCAGGCCCGTGATCCGTCGCCCTTCGCTGAAGATCTTTTCGAGGCGGTCAAAACCCTCCTTGACCAAATCCTTGACGCCGATCAGTCCAGCTTTTACGCGATCTTCGGCGAGCTGGAAGATTTGCGATTCCGCGCGATCGAGAATCACATCCGCATCGTCGCCGGCGAGAAGGGCCTGTTCCTGAATGGCGGAGACCGAGTGGATCAAATTGCGCAGCACCGCTTTTTCCTTGACGATGCGCGCATAGTGATCGACGTTCGTCACACGCGGCAGACCGTCGGCCAGCTGCGACAGATAGGGGACGCCGCCCGCCGCTTCCAGCTCGCCGCGCCTCGCAAGGTCCTCCATCAGAGTGATGGTGTCGATGGCCTGCTGACGCTCGGCAAGCTGCACCATGCGCTCGAAGATGTGGCGGTGCTGGGGTAGAAAGAAATCGTCCGTGCGCAGCCGCTCCACCGCGGCGTTCAGCGCATGATTATCGAGCAGGACGGCCCCGAGGATGCTGCGCTCAGCTTCGAGATTGTGTGGTAGAGGCCGTTCCAGTGCGGTGTCGCTTGCCATTTCGCTTTATTTTCGCCCAGTCTTCTGCAAAGCGCAAGAGGCTATTTTCGATGCTTCCTCGGCCGTCGATTTCAAACACGCGCCTGCATCCCACATGCGCGCTCGCGATTTTTCTGGCGAGCCGTTGTGATCGCCGTTGTTTGAAGCGAGTTTGCACATGCCAAAGGCAAACGTCAATGCAGACACCTGTGGACTTTTTTTGAAAAGTGGAAAACGAGCAAACCGCGCGAAGGACCACTACTCTTCTTTTTTGACTGTCAGCCTCAAATTCGCAGTGACTTCGCGGTGGAGCTTGATGGGAATTTCGAAATTCCCGATAAGCTTGATCGGCTCGGCGAGCTGGATCTTGCGCCGGTCGATAGTGTAGCCCTTGGCAGCGAGTGCATCAGAAATGTCGGCGGAGGTGACCGAGCCGAAAAGCTGATCGCTTTCGCCGGACTTTCGGGAGATTTCCAAAGAGACGCCCGCGAGCAATTCGGCGAGCTTCTGTGCGTCGGCGACTTCCACCGCGGCCTTTTTCGCGAAGGCGGCACGCATCTTTTCCAGCCGCTTCATATTTCCAGGACTGGCTTCCAGAGCCAGCTTCCGCGGCAAAAGGAAATTCCGCGCATAGCCTTCGGCGACCTCGACGACCTGGCCCCGATTCCCCAGCTTTTCGATATCTTCTTGTAGGATGATTTGCATTTTCCGACTCCCGATTCTTGTTCTCCCTCAAAGTGAAAAAGGGCCCCGTCTCGGCCCCCCATGGACCGGGAAAAGCACCCCGGAATGACTCGGCGGCCCGACCCGATGCTATAGCTCAGCGGCAAAGGGCAGCAGCGCGATGTTCTGCGCTCGCTTAATCGCCACGGCGAGCCAGCGCTGGTGACGCGCGCACGTCCCGGTCATGCGACGCGGAAGAATCTTTCCGCGCTCCTGCAAAAACGGCGCCAAGATCTCTGCCTTCTTGTAATCAATGTAATCTGACTTGTCCACGCAGAACCGGCAAACCTTCTTCTTGCGAACAAAGCTTCGCTTGCCTCGCCTCGGCGGGCCGCCGGGCCTGCCACCGGACATCGACCCTCCCCCGGGGACCGAACGTTGTGGCGGTCCACCGTGATGGCCTCCGCCCGCCGGTGGCGCCTGCGGTGCGGGTGGTTGGGTTACGTTTTCATCTGTCATTTCGATCTCTCCTGACTCGGCTCTCGATCAATCAAGTTAGGACTGCGCAGCAGCCTGTTCGCTCGTGCCTGCCGCCGCGGACGGAGGTGCTGCTGCCGGCTTGCGCGGACGGCGGGCGGCGCGCTTCTCGCGATGCTTCTTAAGTTTTTCCTGTCGCTTCAATTCTTCATCCACGCGCACGGTCAAGTACTTGATCACGGCGTCGGCGACCTTCAGGCGGCGCTCTAGTTCCTTCACGACTTCGCCGTGTGAGGAGCGCACGACCATGAATACATAGTATCCCTCGCGCATCCGCTGCACACGGTAGGCCATGCGTTTGCGACCCCACTTCTCCGTCTTCTCGATTTTTCCGCCTTTTTCACTGGCGGCGTGATCGAGTGTCGCGATAATTTTGTCGACGTCCGGCTCTGGAGTGTCCGGTCGGCAGATGAAGATCAAATCATATTGACGCTCGTCCATGTGTCCTCTCGATCGTTGAGTCCAAACTATCCCGTAGCTTCTTCCGGCGGGACCTTGCGATTAAATCGCACCATTGCCTTGGCCACACCTTCGGTCAAGATAAGCTCGACGGCGTTGGCTGCCTCAATGGCCTCCTCTTGCGCGATCCGGCGCTCATCGGTGCGCATCGTGCAGAGAATGTAATCGCTGAGATCGCCCCAGACTCGGTCAGGCCGAACGCCCATACGAACACGGATAAATTGGTCCGTTCCCAGCGACGCAATCACCGACTTCAAGCCATTGTGCGTACTGCTACGGCCCCGTTCGCGAATCCGCAACATGCCCCAAGGCAAATCAACTTCGTCGATCAAAACGATTGTCTCTGTCGTATCGCAGTCATACCGCTCGACCAGCATCCGCACGGCGATGCCGCTCAAGTTCATCATCGTCTGTGGCTTTGCCAGAACGACGTCGTGTCCCGCCAGCTGGCCGTGTCCCACCAGCGCCCTCGCCTCCGGTCGCGTGACCCGAATCTTGGCGCGCTCGGCCAGCGCGTCCACGGCGAGGAATCCCATATTGTGCGGGGTCCAGTCGTATTCCGGACCTGCATTGCCGAGCCCAACGACAAGCCGCATCGGCGACCTGCCTCCTCATGCGCCTGTCCGCAGGCTTACTTCTTCTTTTCCTTCTCCGCTTTTTCGGCCTTCGGAGCGGCCTCCGGGGCGCCTTCTGCTTCGCCCTCTTCTTCCTTCTTGCCCTTCTTGATCACTTCCGGCTCCGCAGGCGCTGTTTCGGCGGCCACGGCCGCCTCCACAGCCGGCTCCACTTCCGCCTTCAGCGTCACTACGTGAGCCAACACTCGCTGGGGATCGGAAAGCAGCTTGATCTTCTTCGGATCGATCGGCAAGTCGGCGGCGCGAAGCTGCTTGCCGATTGTCAGCCCGCTCACATCCACCTTGAATTCTTCCGGAATGTCGCCGGGTAGGCATTCGATTTCCACTTCTCGCGTGACCATTTCGAAGATGCCGCCCTGCAGCTTCACGCCTTCCGGCTCACCAAAGGTGTGGATCGGCACGTGGACGCGCATGCGCACATCCATGGCGATCCGCAGCAGGTCGACGTGAAGCAACTTGCCGCTCACCGGATCCACCTGCCAGTCTTTCACCATGGCTCTTTCTTCCTGCCCGTCGGCGACCCGCACCGTAAAAATCGTGTTGTGACCCGATTCCGAACGCAAAATCCGGCTCACTTGCTTTGCGTTCACGGAAAGCGAAATAGGATCCTTACGCCCGCCGTATAGTACCGCTGGGACAAGCCCGCCGAGGCGCGTGCGACGCGCGGCGTTCTTTCCGCGCTCCTGACGAACTTTGCCTTCGACTGTAAACGCTTCCATACATCCCTTCCTTGCGCTAGCTGCGCCGTGTGTCATGGTCAACGCTGGCCAGGCTTTGAGCCCGCCAAGGTCGTTACCTATATGAACAACTCGCTGATCGAAGTCTCTTCGTGAATCGATTGAATGCCTCGTGCGAGCAGAGGCGCGACGCTGAGCACCTTGATCTTTGGCACGTTTCGCGCCGAGTCGCTGAGCGGCACCGAATCGGTCACGACGACTTCCTCGATCTTCGAGTTTAGAATCCGCTCGACCGCCGGCCCGGAAAGCACCGGATGTGTGCAGGCGGCGAAAACTCGGGTGGCACCATTTTCGAGCAGCGCCTCGGCCGTCTTCACAAGCGTTCCGGCCGTGTCAATGATGTCGTCAATCACCAGTGCGGGGCGGCCCTTCACTTCACCAATCAGGTGCACCACCTCACTCACGTTGATGTCGATGCGGCGCTTGTCGACGATGGCCAGGGGCGCATCAATCCTTTTGGCGAAAAGCCTGGCTCGCTCGACGCCGCCGGCATCGGGCGAAACCACCGTCATCGGCCCGAGCTGTTTCTTCTCAAAATATTCCACCATCACCGGCGAGGCGTACAAGTGGTCTACCGGGATATTGAAATAACCCTGAATCTGCGGCGCATGCAGGTCAAGCGAAAGCACGCGGCTTGCTCCCGCCGTCTCGAGTAAATCCGCTACGAGCTTGGCGGAAATCGCGACGCGAGGCCGGTCCTTACGGTCCTGCCTTGCGTACGGGTAATACGGAACCACCGGCGTAATCCGCCAAGCGGAGGCCCGCTTGAACGCATCGATCATCAGCAGCAGCTGCACCAGGTGATGATTCACCGGCGTGCAGCAGGGCTGTACAACGAACACGTCCGCACCGCGCACGTTCTCCAGAATCTGATAGCGCGTTTCTCCATCAGAAAAATGGCCGTGCTCCGCGCGACCGCGCGGCACACCGAGGTGCGCGCAAATCGCGTCGCACAGCGTCGGGTTCGCAGTCCCACAAAAGACCTTGAACTTGTCGTCGGCCACAAAGGTCTCCTCTACTCAGGGCACACGCCATCCCATCGCGCGGCCATACCTTTCCCTAGAAAGAGTTTCGACGACGAAAACCGAATCTTCCGGGAACGCCCGAGCGGCTCGGCGCGCACGCGCTGGGTTCTGGAATAATCCAAACACCGCCGACCCGCTACCCGCCAGCGCGGCATCCGCTGCTCCTTGCTCAAGCAATCCGTCCCGAATCTGTTTCAGGCGCGGATAGCGGCTGAAAACGGGCCCCTCGAAATCATTCGAGAGCGTTCCCTGCCGGCTCCAGCACAGAGCGCAGAACTTCCAGATGGTAGGGGCTTTTTCGCGGTTTGTCAATTCAGCCGACAACCACTGGTAGGCATCGCGAGTGCTTACGCCCAGACCCTCCGGGGAAACCACGACGACACTGCGGCGGGGAGTGTCCCCGAGGGGATAAATCTCGTCACCGCGATTGACGGCCAACGCACGCCCGCCGAAAAGGAAGAAAGGAACATCGGAGCCGAGGCCCGCCGCGATTTCCATCAGGCGCGGCAAGGGCAACTTTGTTTCGGTTAGGCGCAGCATACCGATCAAGGCTGCGGCAGCGTCAGAGGAGCCGCCGCCTAAGCCGCGCGCAACAGGAGTCTTCTTGTTCAGAAAAGCGGACACGCGTCCTCGGAATCCGATTTCCGGAGCGAGGGCCTCGATCGCGCGCGAAACCAGGTTCTCACGGCCCAAGGGAAGTTGCGGATCGTTCGACTTCACGAAGATTTCGACACGACCTGGGCCCGGGTTTAGGGAAAGCTCGAGAGTGTCGCAGAGCGAAATCGTTTGAAAAATCGTTCGCAGCTCGTGGTAGCCGTCGGGGCGCCGGTCGAGCACGTGGAGACAAAGATTGATCTTGGCAAACGCGGGCAGACGCATGCTTCGTTTTTTCTTGAGGGTCATCCGCGCGAGCTTACTGCGGTTTGGCTGCTTCCGGAGCGGATTTCTGCGCCAGGCGGCGCTTGAGGTTCTTCAGTTGCGCTTCGACTTCGTTGGCCTTGTCGGCTTCGTAATCCGCCGGCAGAGCCCGCTGCCACTCAGCGAGCGAACGCTCAAACAACTCCGCCGCGCGCTCGTTCTGGCCGAGCTTCAAGTATAAATCGGCGAGATGGCTCAGAATCGTAGGATCATGGCCATCCCGATCTACGGCCTTCCGCAAATACTCCTCGGCCTCGGCGAGCTTGTTCTGCTTGTAGTAGGCCCAGCCGAGGCTGTCGAGATAGGCGCCGTTGGACGGGTCCTCCTTCAGAGCATGCTGGATCATGGAAGTCGCTTCCTCGATCCGAACGCCGCGGTCGGCCAACATGTAGCCGAAATAATTCAGGACGGGGGCATTATTCGGATTCACGTCGAGCACTTTGCGGAATTCCTGCTCGGCTAAGTCATACTTCTTTTGCCGCTCGTAAATCGAGCCAAGCATGAACCAGGCGGTTTGACGAGCTTCTGTATCTTGGGCCATTTGCTCGGCCTTTTGCGCGCTCTGCTCCGCTTCGCTGAACTTCTTCCCGCGCGATTGGGCCTGCGCAAGATCGATGTAAATCTCCTGGTCCGCATCGGTGCCCTTCAGCAACCTTTGAAGGAGCTCCATCGCTGTGGAAGTTTCCGACTTTTCACCATAGAGCAGCGCCAGCGTGATGGTCGCCTCTCGCGACTTCGGATCCTGATCAAGGGCCTTCTTCGCCTCGGCGATGGCGCGGTCCATATCGCGGCTTTCGCGGTACGTGTCGATCGTCAACATCTGGGCGCGCTTGGCCGAATCGGGATTGGCTTTCGCCATCTCCTGGAAGGCCTCGAGCGCCGCCGAGTAGTTGCCCTGATCCCGATAGGTGTGGCCGAGTTGTTCGTACAGAATTCCCAGGGCGTTCGCATTCGTGCCGGGTTCGTTCTTGATCCCTGCGATGGCATCCGTCAGGATCTTCACCGCATCTTCAAAACGGCCTTCCTCTTCCTCGAGCAACGCCTCGTTGTACAGAATCTCTAGATTTCCGGGTGCGAGCTGGCGGGCGCGCGCCAAGCTCGACTCCGCTTCATTGAATTGTCCCAGATGGCGTTCGAGCTGCGAGGCGCGAAGATGATTTTCCCAGTTGCCCGGTTCAAGCTGCGAGAGTTTCTGGAACTGCTCGAGCGCGGCAGCGTATTTGTCCTGTGCCATCAGCGCTTGCGCGAGACCGTGGCGGTGACCCGGATCGTCGGGATCTTCGTCAACGGCCCTGCGGTAGGCCGCTTCTGCTTTCGAGTAGCTCTTCAGCTGCGAGTACGCTTCACCCAGCAGATCGTACAAATCGGGCGAAGCGGAATCACTCACCGCCTGCTCCAACAGCTCGATGGCCTCTTGCGGACGGCCCTCATCGATCAACAGCTGGCTGAGCTGCTCGAGGGCGGGCTCGTTGTCAGGCTCCTGCTTGAGCACTCCCCGCAGCACCTGTTCGGCATCCTCATGCTTGTTTTCGAACCGATACAAGCGCGCCAACCATAGCGATGAATACGTATCCCTGGGGTCCAGCTTCAAAATGGCCTGGAACTGCTCAATCGCCTTGGTCAGATTCTCCTGCTGGACGTCTCCCGCTTCCAGATCGCCCAGCGATCGCACATAGATGCGGGCCAGCAGTCGGTGCGCGTCCACGTTGTTGGGGTCGAGCTGGAGCGCTTCTTGCGCCTGGACGACGGCGTCGCGAAGGCGCTGGGACTTGGCGTAGATCTCGGCGAGGCGCTCCTTGATAACGGCCGAGTTCGGATCAATCGCCAGTGCTTTCTTATAGGATTCGATTGAGTCGGCCGCGGATTGGGCATCGCTGGTAAGTTCGTATTGCAGCTCTTGTAGGTGCCCTTCGGCGAAGTAGAAATAGGCGTCCGCCTGAGAACCCTGCTCGAGCGGGTTTTGCACGGTCGTCGGCCGCGACGAGGGGATGTAGGCCGATGTACACGGCGCGGCGACCAGCCACCCAACGGCGAGTACGAACGTAAGCTTTGCTGGGATTTTCATTGGCACAGACAAGGATTGATTATCGTATAGGGATGCCGAGGCGTCAAAGCTTTCCCCTGCGGCCATTGCCCGGCTGCGACTCCCTTCAATTATGACGCGCGCTGTGGCAATCTGAGTGCATTGTCATGAACGATTCCTGCTTTCGCTTGTTATAGTTCCCAAAGCTGGCTGGAGAGTCCCAGGCCGCTTTCAGAGGGAGTCGCTACGCGCATGAAGGCTCGCAACACCGTATGCCCGATCCTGGTCGTATCCCAGCTCCTTGCCGTGGTGGCCTTGCCAGTGAAGGCGCAGCAGCCCATTGGCGCGGGCACTTCGGCCCCGCCAGGCCAGCATACGGCAGTGACTGCAACGGCGCCCGCTTCAGGCACCACGCTTGCCGACCTCAGCTGGCTCGCGGGTCGGTGGCAAGGGACTTGGGGACCACGCCTTGCGCAACAAACCTGGACAGCACCGAAGGCAGGCGTCATGCTCGGCACGTTCCAGCTTGCCGAAGGTGACAAAACGCTCGTGCTCGAACTCTTTGCCCTGGTCGAGGACCCGGACGGCGTCAAACTCTATCTGCGACATTTTACGCCGTCGCTTACGCCCTGGGAAAAACTGGGGCCGACGGCGCTGAACCTTGAAAGCGCCGACGCCAAGTCGATTGTTTTCGTGAACCGGGTCGATGGAGAGCCAAAGCAGGATTCCATCACCCGCATCGATGTGGACACCTACGTCTCCCGCTCGGAAATCGTCCCCGAAAAAGGCGATCCCCAGGTGACGGAAATCATCTATCACCGCGTGTTCGACGGACCGCCGCCCAAGCACCATGGATCCAAGTCCAATGCGCCGCTGCACTAAGCCCGCCAAAGAATCGAGGACGAATCTGTGGCTTGCTCAGTCGCTGTCCGATGCATCCAACCATTTGTTCGAGAGAGGTTCACGAACATGAGCGTTGGCACACTTGCCGCACCGTCCGTATGGTTTCTATGGGGTAAGCGGATATTGGCTTCCACGTTGCCAGTGGCTTTGCTCTTTACGACTCTGCCCCAAGACCTGTTGGCTCGAGCAAGCGCCCAGGCCCCGCCACCGTCCGGCGCGGTGGCAAGCGCACAGGGACCGAGTTACGCACAACAGACTCCGGAGCAGCTGCAGCAACTGGTAGCACCCATTGCCCTGTATCCAGATTCGCTCGTGGCACAGATTCTGACCGCATCCACGTTTCCCGAGCAGGTTGTCGAGGCCGACCGTTGGGTCGAAGACCATCCTGATTTAAAGGGCGATGCTTTGGCCACAGCTGTGGATCCACAGAACTGGGACCCGAGCGTCAAAGCGCTCACGGCCTTTCCGTCGGTTCTCGGAAACATGGACAAGAACTTGTCCTGGACGTCGTCTCTGGGCGACGCCTACTACAACCAGCAGCAGGATGTGATGGATGCCATCCAGGTGATGCGCCAGCGGGCCGAACAAGCCGGTAACCTCAAAACGACCCCGCAGCAAACGGTGACGACGCAGGGGTCGACGGTCGTCATTCAGCCCGCAGACCCTACGGTTGTTTACGTTCCGGCTTACAATCCGTGGTTGATTTATGGATATCCGATCGTGGCTTGGCCGGGATGGTATCCATATCCCGGAATCTGGTTTGGCGGGCCTTACTTGTCCTTTGGAATCGGCTTCGGGGTTGGGTTCTTCGCCGGCTATGGGTGGGGCTGGCCGCACTGGGGATTCGACTGGCACAACCGTTACGTGGTCTATCACAACACCAGGTATTACTCACGGAGTGTCACGTTCTACAACCGCAACACCTTCTATCGGGGAGCCGAGCACGGCGAATTTCATCCGGGGCCTTCTGCCGGTGCCGTGGAGCACGGCTCAACGTTTAATCATCCCGGTGGAACAGCCAGGCCTTTTGAAGGGAGTACGCCGGCGGCCCGAGGCTATGCACAACCCCGGGGGGAAAGCGGAACCCGATCGGGCGCCTTCAGCAACTACGACCATGGCGGAGAGTCCAGGAGTTACTCATCGCGCGGAAGCTCCAGCTACGGTGGCGGTGGCGGAGCGGCGCACGGAGGCGGTGGAGGGCACAGCGGTGGAGGGCGCCATTGACCGAAATCGTGTGTGCTCTTGGTAATTGGGTGAACGCGAACGAGGAGAAGCGCCTATGCAGCGAACCAAGTTGAACTTCGACCGATTCGATTCGGCTCGTCTCTCTAGGTTGGCCGTCGTCGTCGTCGTTTTGACAGGATGTTTCGCCAAGCGCTCGATGGCGCAGCTATCGGGGCAGAAAACATTTTCATCCGCCGAGGAGGCCAGCAATGCACTGGTAGCAGCAGCCGAGAGCAACGATGAAAAAGCGCTGCTCGAAGTTCTTGGATCCGATGCAAAGCAGATCGTTTCGTCGGGAGACGACGCGGAGGATGCTGAAACCCGCGCCAATTTCGTGAAGAGATACCACCAAATGCACCGTTTAATTAGAGAGCCGGACCAGACGACGACGTTGTATGTGGGAGCGGAGAATTGGCCGCTGCCGATCCCGCTCGTCAACAAAGGCACGTCGTGGTACTTCGACACTGAGGCCGCGAAGAAGGAAATCTTGTACAGACGTGTCGGTCGGAATGAAATATCAACCATTCACGTTTGCGGGCAGCTCGTGGCTGTGCAGAAGGAGTACCACGCCACGCACAGCGAATACGCATCGAAAATCTTCAGCGACCTGGGGCAACAGAATGGCCTCTACTGGCAGGCCACGAATGGAGAGCCGGAGAGCCCCATCGGTCCGCTTTTGGCTTCGGCCTACGCTGTCGGTCGGAACGGTGCTCCTCCGATTCCCTATCGCGGCTACTACTACCGCATCCTGACCTCGCAAGGTACAAACGCTCCGGGGGGCGCGAAAAACTACATCGTCAACGGCAAGATGACCCAGGGTTTCGCCTTTGTGGCCTATCCAGCCGAGTACAGGTCGTCGGGCGTGATGACATTTATCGTGGGGGAGGATGGAGTAGTGTACCGCAAGGACCTCGGCCGAAGCACCGCTACTCTCGCCAAAGCCATAAAGGATTACAACCCTGATTCCAGTTGGAAAAAGGACGAAGATCAGCAGGAAGAAGCCGCCGAGCCAAAAAACAACTAGCGCATTTCTAGCCCCCCCCGGGTGAACCCTTTACCGAGACTCCGCAATCCTTTCGGTGGTCCGCGGCTGGGCAATCCACTGAAAATAGGGCCGGCTTCACCCTGGGCTCGCTTCAGCCGGCTCGCTTTCCATGAAGTCGGAGCCGGCGAAGCTCAGGGCTTAGAAATCGTGAGTACAGGTGGAGCGGCGGTAGTTCCGGATTCGAGCAGAGTAAACAGCATCATCAGAAAACCAAGTCCACGTTTCGAGGATAAATCTCTGTCGTCGACCCAGAACCAGTAGTTACGGTAGGGAACGACCGCAAACGCTTCCTTTGGGTCAGGTTTGGAGGAAGAGAAACGCACGTGGACAATGAATTGAGGGCCCAGCTCGGGAGAGGCGCCCGGGATGTCCATTTTCAGAACCCGGCCTTCTTCGACATCGGAGGAAGGAATCTCGACGCCAGCGGAGGCCTCGGCCAGAATCTCCAGCATGGAGCGTGTCAACATGGCGATTTCTTTGTCGTCTTGTGCTTGGGCCGCAAAGGTAAGTTTAAACTCCTCCGCATCGGGGCTGAGGTGTAGCAATTCGCGAACCTTTTTGGCATTGGCGAGGTCGGCTTCTCCGATATGCTGCGCGCGAAACACCACAATCGTGCCGGCTCCCCCTTTCGTCTGATCGGCACGCATGCCGAATGAATCAGAAGCCTGCATTTCCTTTAGCAGCATGAGAACTCGATAGAAATCCGGATCGCCGGGCCGCTTCAGCAACGCGGTTCTCGAACCGGCATGGAGGCCGTTGATGGACCTCACCGCGATCCCGAACACCGCATCGATTGGCCAACCGGCCTCGACCAGTGAGACGACATCAGCGGGTGAAACCGGCTGCAAGAGGCTTTTCGTGACCTGCTCCCCACTCATGGGATTGTAGGTGATGGTGGGGCTTTCTGCCCAAGTGCCGGTGGCGCCGGCGGCCGGGGCAATGGCTGCATCGCCGCTCCAACCCGGAGCAGCAATCGAACCGGAGCCCGCCAGAGTGTATTGCTGGACGACCTGCTGCACGTTCAAAAACAAAGGTGGATCCATATACCGGAGCCTCACCATGTTCAGCAGCATCTGTTCCTTCCACGAGCGGGTGAGTGCGGCGGTATAGTCGAAGCGATCCGCAGGAAGTGTTTTGGGCCCCACGCGGGCTGAGCAGCCGCTGAGCCCTTGTACGAGGAGGCTCAGGCAAAGAAAACGCGCACAGCGCGGCCAGTACATGCGATGACAAGACATATTCGTAATGGCATTCCTGACCCGGAAGGCTAACACCGGCTATTGCGACAGGGCCAGAATTTCCGGTCACGATGCCAAAGGAGTAAAGGCGCACCAGCTCGTGCCAGGCAAGCTTCGCTGGCGGGCCGGGCGGGAGTCCAACCCGCGACCTTCGCGTTAGGAGTCAGATTTCTCGCTACGCGCCAACACACGCCATACAACAAGAACCAATGAAATCAACGCAAATCGCTAATTGCTTTTGGTTCGCTTTGGCTGCTTTAGTACCCAGTTCACGGACATTTACACGGACATTTTTGGCAAATCTATCGCCTTGTACCCCCTCTCGCGTCGGCTTTCGTTCCGACCAAAATCAACGTGATCTGGGTGACTTTTGCGCTCGCGTCAATGCGTTTTCCACTTCTCGCGTCAGCCCGACATCCGATTGGAAAGCCGACGTGCTACTGCAAGGCTATGATGTTGCTGGAGTTATGATTGAGTGTCCGCGAAGTGTACGAGTTTCAAATGCAGCCTGAAATGCAAATCGGGTCCATGACCTCGCCAGAAATGGCGCCTGTGGACGATTCAAACGAATCAAAGAAATCAAAGAAGGGCGGGAAACGGCCAGGAGCCG
>Ga0187769_10001197_pt1 | contig 14708 bp, 17 predicted proteins | sample 0116_SJ02_MP02_1_FD_133140 | JGI IMG/M metagenome (GOLD analysis project Ga0187769, IMG submission 133140) | Tropical peat soil microbial communities from peatlands in Department of Meta, Colombia - 0116_SJ02_MP02_10_MG | ecosystem: Environmental > Terrestrial > Soil > Wetlands > Peat | place... | reverse complement strand
TCCCGATGGAGTAATGTCTTCTGTATACAGGCTGCGCATCGTCCTATCTCTGACGAGGTAGGCAGGGCTGTCCCCCAAATTGCCCACTTCAAGCCTCCCTGCCTCTATCGCAAGAGCCGTCAGGGTAGTTTCGCCTATCGACCTATCGTTCAAACGTTTCGTTACAACTGTCTGATGAACTCTTTCAATGACACTGACCAGGTCGCCTGTGAAATACTTCTGAAGCAACTCTAGAGCAAGTTCGGCAGCCACGGCCCCGCTTCCTTGGGAGGAACCAGTCACCCCGTCTGCGACAGCGAAAAGCCCGAGGTTCTCCTCGACTAGGACCCTGTCCTCATAGGGATGCACGGTCCCGCTAACTGATTGCGAGGACGCGTCCAACGAGTCGGCCTTGCCAGGGAAGGCCTTAGCCTTTCGGTATAATCAGATTCGGGACAACCAAGTGCTGGGTAACTTGGGCAGTCCGGTAATGCATCCTATGTCGAGGGCTACCGCCAGAACGGATAAAAACCACTGGGGGCTTCAAATAATCCAACTAACTAGGAGTCGTGCACAGGTGTCTCTACACACGCAAGAACTTCCAAGCGGAACGCAGCAAACTCCGTATCCTTTGGAATCTCTTCTCTCCGCTAGAAGTCTGATGGCGCCAGTCCTCGTTGATGACTACATCTACTTCCTGAGCAACATGAGCGGACAGATCAGCCTCTTCAGAATGCCGAAGGAGGGGGGAATGCCTGACCCGCTGTTACCCCCGGACATCGCACTTCAGAACCCGCACCTCATGATGGGAGAATCGTTCACGGTATTCCCAGACCTTGGCAAGATTCTTGTCATGATAGACAATAACGGAGACGAAAACTATCAGGCCTGCACGATTCCGCTCGATGGCGGGATACCTCGGAACATCTTCGCAGACAAGTACGTAGGGCAACAATTAGCCTGCGTCAGGAAGGACATCGAGAACTCGACCGCCTATTTCATCAACGACGACAGAAAGACGCCTAACATCAAATCGTTCCGGCTAAGTCTGAGGACGATGAAGGAAACGTCCCTCGGAACAAGCGTCTACGGCAACTACGCCGCCGGTGCAAACAAAGATAACACCGAAGTCGTTGTAATCGACGCGTATACCGCTGCCGATAACATCCTCTATCTTTGGACGGAGAAGATCGGAAAGCGGAAGGCTCTGTTTGGGACGCCTATGGAAGAAAGAGCGCCTGATAAGACGTATCCACTTTCGGGAATTGGAACTTGCAATTTCACGGAAGACGGAAAGGGCTTGCTAGTCAGAACGACAATCTTCCATGACGACGGGTCTCTCGCATATCTCCCGCTTGATCGTCCATCCCAACTGGAACCTGTCCAAATCTCGGGCACCACACACAAGGGGAAGGGGGAACTCGAGGATGTCAAGAAACTCGAAGGGAATCAATATCTCCTCAGCTACAACATTGACGGATGCAGTTTCGCCTACGAAGGAAGATTTGCCAGGGATCAGAGTAAGAGAAAACTTCACAGGTTCATTATTGAGAACTGCGTTGTTGGAAAGCAGCCCGTATCGAATGGTGTTCTCCTTGGGCTAGAACCTTGGGTAGCTTCGAAGAAAAAACGACCCCTCAAGACACACGGATACGCGTTCTCCTTTACAACTGCTACCGTTCCTTCGCAGATCTATCTTTCAGAAGTGAAACGAAAGCCTCGATATTCATTGCTGTCGAACGAAAGGGTGCTCGGAATTCCTGCGAGATATTTGTCGTCGGGAGAGGATGCGAGCTACAGAAGTTTCGATGGCCTGAGAATCAGTGCAAGGATGTACTTTCCCGCCCCTGCGCTCAACTTCAAACCACCTTACCCTCTTGTCCTGTATGTCCATGGTGGCCCACAGGGGCAAGAGAGGCCAGACTTCACTTGGTTTTCAATGCCCCTAATCCAGTATCTCACGTTGCACGGCTTTGCAGTGTTCGTCCCGAACGTCAGAGGGAGCACAGGATACGGGCTCAAATTCATGAAAATGGTTGATCATGATTGGGGAGGTAAGGACCGTCTAGATCTTGTCGAGGGGTTGAAGATTCTCGAGACGAGAGAGCCGAGAGTTGATTCATCCAATCGCGGCGTGATCGGGAGGTCATACGGTGGATATATGACCCTGACCCTTGCTTCAAGGCACCCCGATCTTTGGAAAGCTGCCGTCGATATGTTCGGGCCGTACAACCTGTTCACCTTCCTTGAGAGATTACCTGAAACCTGGAGGACTTACTTCTATCTCTCTGTAGGCCATCCCGAGAAAGACAAGGAATTCCTCACAGAGAGATCGCCTTCGACCTATATTGACAATGTCAAGTGCGCCATGATGATGGTTCAGGGAAGGAATGACCCTAGAGTTGTCGAAAAGGAGACTTCTGATGTCGTCGAACGCTTGCGTTCCAGAGGATTGCCCGTCGAGTATCTCGTTTTTGACGACGAGGGACACGATGTGATTAAGCTGAAGAACCGCGTGTCATGCTACCACAAGATAGCAGAATTTTTCACTGCCCAGTTGATGGGAAACCGTCATTAGAAAGAACATAATTCCAGCTCTTCCGCGGTGGTATACCGATGTCATTCGAGCCTGGAGAATACACCCCCGTTCGAGTAGTGGAAGTCGGGTTGGTCGACGACGGCCGCGAGGGGATGATGGTCTTGGTTGCACTATCCGACACGCAGCTACGTTTGGAGATGAGGGCGTTCTCAGGAGAGGTCGCAACCCATATCGGGCGATTCTCACAAGGGGACCGGTCTTCTCTACCCACCATCTACAATGTGGTCGAGGACATCGCTGACAGGAATGGCCTTCATCTAGCGAGGGTTCATGTTTACGGTTCCAGCACTGCCCTTAGAGGGGACATCTCCTTCGAGGGGCGTGATGAGCGAATTGTCCTACATGGCTACCGGGCCTCGGATTGCGTCGCACTCGCTGTTCTCTATGATGCTCCCATCTTGGTCCAGTCGACTCTGCTCGCTCGCGAGGTGTCCGGGACTTGATTACTCATTGCTTGGGAAGAGCGGTCCTAGTCAATAAGGTCCGGCGGCCTCAAATTGCGTCAGCTTGTCACAGGCGGTCGTTTCTCGCTCTGGCTCCTCAAGACGTAGTCTCTAATTACCTCAGGAACAAAAATCACGGGAAGGTCATCAGCTCGAACCTGTTCGCATGAGTCGCTATCGGCGGTTATCAGAGTGATATCTTCCCCTTGAGCCCTCTTCTTGCCCAGGAACTTCCGAATTTCCCAATCCTTGATTGTTCTTTTCTTCTCCTTGGTCCCATCAATCCACTCGTAAGGTGTGCGACAGTCGATTCCTTTCTCCCTAAGCAAGGCCGGGAGACCTTCCAACATTTCATCTGCCATGAACTTCATGATGTCACTCCGTTGACAGAACCTTATGAAGGTCTTTGCAAGAATCTGCCCCACTTGGCTGGTTGCAAAGCTTTGATGTGGGTCTTTCAGATCATTGCCGTGTAATATTTTCGACTTCGCTGTTAAGTAATCCTATCTCAATCTGATTTACTCATGATACCGTATATCACCATCGAAGTGACATGGGTCGGAAGTTAACCCTGATCGGATTCTGGATTGTGGGGTATGCGCTTGGCTTCATCGCCTGGATGAGCAAGGGTCCGGCACTGCGACTCGCTGAAAGCATCGGATTCAGCACCAACACGGGCGAGGCACTGCTTGCTGGTCTCTTCGGCTCCACCGTCATGGTCTTGACGGTGCTGATATGGAGCTTCCTAACGGCGTCGAACTGAGGCGCTCGAGTTGCCGCTTAGCGACTACCTAATGCCCGGCGAGGAGATTCGTTTTCACAGCAAACGAAACGTGCGTTACGGAGCAAAATCCTACAGCGTCATCCTCAGTGACAGGCGCATCCTTCTCTATGCTCAGAGGGGGGCGCTATTCAAGAGCGATGATGTCGTGACTCACAAACTCGAAGATTTGCAGGGAGTGAAATACAGCGAGCGAGGGATCATCGACAGGAGAGGGGAGATAAAGGTGCAGAGTCCTAAGACAGAGATGGATCTTTCAGGGCCGGCAGAGGAAATGAAGGCGCTCTACCAGCAGATGATGCAGTTTCTGTAAGTGCGTCAAGAAAATGCTCTCCAGGGTTTCAAGACAAGAGATCATAAGAAGAATTGAGACGGGCGTCGGGCACCCAATAGACGAAGGCGCGCTGTCAAACGGAACGAAGCAGGCAATATCAGAGCTCGCCGTGGTCCAGCGACACCTTTTCATTATCTCCGAAGTCCTCAGGGGAGAACAGAGTAGGCTCGAGCAAAGCGCCATTTTGAGACTCTCATCGAAGATGCACAGGGACCGCGAACCGGAAGTCCACGCGAAGGAAATCGCCAAACTTCAAGCGGAAATCAACAGCAAGGTTTCAGAGGTTTCGACCCAAGTTCTTCAAGAAGACAAAGCAAGGCAATCGGGAGAACCTATGCCGGACAGGCAGAGGAGTGGCGAGCCAGTCCAGTTGAAGTGCCCGACTTGCGGAGCGGCTCTCCCAATGCCTATGGGGAGGTTCATGCAATGTCAATACTGCAATTCGGCGTTGTCCATCCAAGACGTTAGTCAACAGATGGTGACAATGATTCGTAACATTTGACCCCCGCAGAAACATCCGACACCGATTAGGATAGCTGGATCTTTTATTAGGATGGGGAATACACTTCATCTAATTCCTCATCAACCCGTTTCATCAGCCCAGGGGAACGCCATCGGGGCCTGGATCGTTGAGTGCCCTTCACCCTCCAAGGAGACTAACACATCGTTGTAAATCGCCTTCACGGCATCCTTCTTGCTCGCCTTGGCTAGCTTCATGACAATGAGCTTAGGCGTGCTTGAGCCGATGTGGTCGAAGACAGGCTGTCTGTCGACAATAAGTTCTCCCTTCTCATCGAGGCCGCTCGCCTCTATTCCGTCTATCCTGACAGGGAGCTTCACGTATGGTAAAGTTTCCTTGGCTAGATGTGTTACCAGAAGAAATAGGCTGCTCGTCGCCGCCGCGCGATTGATAATCGACGCGATAATCCTTCCCGCAGCGCCTGGCTCAGTCAGTGCCTCAAGCTCGTCAATCAGCACAAGTTTTCTCTGTCTGTCCGCCAGAATCGGAATGAGAGATTTCAGGACGTGTTCGAGGCTCCCTGATCTCCTTGCCATCCTCTTTCTGAAGAGGTAAATTGGCATGGGCGTGACTTCCGCATTCCCGGCCGGAATCGGGAGGCCGAGCAAGGTCAGGATGTGGACCGAGGCGACCGTATTTAGCAAGGTCGTCTTTCCACCACTGTTTGCTCCTGTCAAGATGGCCGTGTTCCGGGGTTTCGCGAGTTTTTTCATGCCCGCCGTCTTGCCAAGTGCGTAGCTTATCGGCTGTGGAAAGGAGCTCTTCTTTCCCCCCACAAGTTCCTCCCTGACAAGGAAGAAGTTTCGAGCGTCAAGGAAACCGACTCCTCCGTTTCCAATGGATGGGGTGGTAAGAGTGTACTTGATGGCGGCCGAGGCGATAGCGAGAGCCTGGTCTAGAAGGAGAGCTTTCTCTATTGCGGCATTAACAAGTGGGACATTCTGCTTCAGGCTGACCTCGATTCCTCTCACTTTGACGGCGTTTTCTTCATCCTTCCTCCTCCGCCACACAGAGACCAACCTTCGAATCTCAGTTCTATCAAACTCGAACGGGATTGCGAGGTTCTCCATCGCAGCTTTCCTTAGGGAACCCTCCTCCTCGGGGTTCAAGATCAGCGCCGATGCGATTTCACCCAACGTTTGATCAATGATCTCTAGGACCCTCTCCTTGCTCCTCGTTCCCCTTCGCAATGCATCGTTGATCGTTAGCTCGGCGTCGGAGAGCACTGCCTCGGCGTCTTTTTCCTTCCCGGCTACTACCTCCTCGACTACCCTGAGGATTTCTCCCAGTGTTTTGCGATCCGCGGCTTCGACTTCGAATTGCGTGACGCCGTCGACACCTGCGAACGCTGTCACCAGTGCGTGGATGGCTTCAATCATTTGCCTTCTCGCTATGAAGAATTCTAGGGTGTCGGAGTGCGCGAGAGATCTTCTTTCCACAAGGGAAGGAGCGAACGCCAGGCGGGAGAGGATTCTTCGCATTTCATCGGCCTTACCAAGCTTTGTCAGAGCATCGTAAGCTTGTCTGCCTTTTGCATACAGATCGAGCCTCCTCTGGACCCGCCCTCTATCAAGGGAAGGCGAAAGCAGGTGTAGAGACTCCTTGGCGAGGGCCGACGAAGCTTCTGCGGCAAAGATGCTAAGCAGGTCCCGCTTGAGCCTTCGCGCGTCCCCAGTCCTTAGAACCTTTCTTTCACTCGTGCCCGCTTCTCTTTCTCTTTGCACGACGATTAAGCGAAGGGCTCTCGCGCTCGAGACCCCTGCGAGTGTCGAAACTCCCATGGCATCACATGCCGCGACCCGTCCTAGAATGTCGGCTCGCCTCTCGTCCGAGACACCCGTCGGCCAGAACCCACTCCCCGTATCTTGATTATCCTCGACCATGATAGTTTCTAAGCGCCCCGCTGCCGCTGTTGCAGCTGCTGCTTCTGTGGATTTTCTGGCAGCCACGAGTAGATGTCCTCCACTGACCCATGTAGCGCAATCCTCCCCCGCATCCTCCAGCCTCTATTGAACCTTCTAAGTTGAATGCTTACGGCCCCGTTTTTCTGATTGGTTTTTCCCTGCCGCAGCGTGGTACAGGAACTCTCCCTCACGCACACTTTTCTGGAAGTCATACTTGGAAGGCTTCGTCTACCTATCTGGCAAGCAATGATCAAGCCTACACTTATCGGCTTGAAATTGTCGATAAAGCGATATGCGGCTGGACCCAGAGGATCGGCAAGATTTTCGCAACAGCAGTCCCCCCTTCTTTCCGTATTGGGACAGAAGAAGTGACCAGTCTTGACTCTCGCATCCTCATATATCAGTCAACGCCGACGCCGAAAGCCAGTACATGGGTAGGATGGAGCTGCCTTTGGTGAATGGATCGGGAAGGGTAGTCGGCTATGGTGACAGATGGCAGGCTCACAGGGTGAAGAACGGACCTAACGGTCCTGTCCTCGGCGCAAAACACGTCGGAATCACGGTCGCCTGTGTGGACGACCAAACGAGGATTTTGACCGCATACAGGAGGCACAGGATATTTGACCAAGTCTGGACCCTGTCTGGGGATACACATCCGTACAGGGTGAAAGGGACGCAGGAAATGGAGACGCTGGTTCAGGCTGCCAAGAGATGCGCCCTCGATGACCTAGGTATCGAGACAAAGGGATGGAAGCGAACTCTCACAGTATCGTATTCAGCCAGGGATCCACGGGATCCACGGTACTGCGAAAACGAGCTGCTTCATCTGATGGTCGCGAAACAGGATGGGCCGTTCCACAGGAATCCGAAGAACGTATACGATCTACGTTGGAGGAAGGCCGCCGAGATTTCAAGGGTCTCGGCGACCGATTTGGAGAAGGACCCTATAGACCGCAGATATGCGCCCTGGGTTCATGCCTTGTTCTCCCCGTCATCAGACAGAGTGAAAGAGGCACTGCTGATTTCCTGAGATACTTGCCGGGTTCATCAAGGACCTACCTCTGAATACTACCGCTCGTAGATTCCCACAATGCGTGCTTGTTCCAAAATGTGGCCATCGATGGCTTCAAGCAATTGTGACCTGCTTAGTCCCGGCTTGAGACTCATCTCTTCTCTCAGGGCGTATACCCAGAAGTAGTAGTGGTGCACACCGTGCCCAGTCGGTGGGTAGGGACCTGTGTACCCTTGCCTTCGTGCATCGTTTATGCCTGGAACAAATGCCTCGGGCTTCTGGCCCTCAGAGAGTCTCGTCACGCTCTCGGGAATACCGTAGACGACCCAGTGCGTGAACCCGAGTGGAAGAGGTGCATCTGGATCATGACAGATGAGGGCGAATTGTTTAGTGCCCTTAGGGACGCCACTCCACTCCAGGGGCGGTGAGAGGTTGTCCCCGTCTCCTGCATAATTCTTTGGAATGCGTCCCGATGGCTTGAACGCGGCACTGGTCACACGAAAACTCCCAAGTCGAAGACTCATGAACTTGCTCCCGGCAGACATCATTCGCTAATAAAAACGCTCTGTGAAGCAGAGGAGAAGAGTGATGCGTAGGTGCATATGGAGGATATCCGACACTTAGTCATGTTTTGTCTGGCTGGTCTTCTGTAATCCCTATATCCCTCCTCTCCCGATGCAATCCCGATTCAGGTTTCATTTTTGGAACCAATAATCATCGTGTACACGAGGGAAGAGGCAAAGAGGCCCTACGACAGGTTCGACAACTTCATTGTCGCCGCCTTCTTCATAGGAACAGAATACGTTGAACCGGAGGGAAGCGGCAACGTTGAGTCTGTTAGGATCGAGATGTACCACGCCGACGATCCCGAAGGATTAGACCATCTGAAGACGTTCGTCAACCTACTACTCGACCGCGGGATCGACCACGAAACCAAGTTTCTTGTAGAGCCCTCCCCTCTGGACGCCTCCACATCGTCGGACGAAGTGTCTTCACCTCCGTCCACGTTGCCAACCGACGTGGGTCCACCCCCGGAACTTCAAGAAGCTCGCATTTCAGAATACGAAACCAGAATGAGGGAGCTAAGGGAGAGACGGCAAAAAGGGACTTTAAGCGAGAAACAGTACGAAGCTCAGCGGCAGGCCCTGCTTAAGAAGTGGAGAAAAGATGTCGACGAGGGTCTGAGCAAATGACCATTCGCTCAGGTGTTCAGCAGAGAGTCTAGTACAACTCCGGCGCGGTTATCGGGGCCTACCAGATGGAATTTCCTCGCCGTAGATTAGAAGGATGATTCTCTGAACATGACATTTGTCGCATACGTTTCCCATTCCCGTAACATAATCACCTGTCCGAAAGTCACGCTTTAATCTCTGTTTGCAATTCTGGCATTCCTCTATGGTGCAGACACGAAGCGCGCTCGGTTTGGTACCGGAAGTCGACGGGAATGGCGGGAGGCTCGTGTCTATCTCGGCAGATGAATTCTCTCCATCTTAATGGGGATTGTGGAAAACTCCGACTTGAGTGTAGTATCTCAGACAATGCACAGGTCTCACTTGGCGGTCGAGGGAATTTTGTCACCGCCTAAAGTTGTGTACAGTTACGCCCTACTTTGAGAACGATGGGCAAGATCCCATCCCCTGTTGAACAGCCGGCTTGGTCATCAGATAGTACATTCCTTGGACGACTGCCGCCCCTTGGCCGAGATAACAGAATGCTATCGAGCCCATAGGAGGTGCCGAGTTCGCTTCGACTGCAACAGAGATGCCTTCCGTAACTGGAACTCCTGATCCAAGAGGTACGACAGGGACCAAGACCACGAACCCAACGGTCAATCCGAGGCAGAAACCGATAATGGCGTATCGCTTCAAGTTTCTCATCAGGAGTCCGTCCCCAACTGAGTTCGTGCAACCTGAACAATCTCCGCACATACAACCAGCGAGGTGCCTGCAACATAAACATCCGTCGGGTACCTTCTGGAAAATCATACTCGCGCCAAACCTGTCTCAACAGAACAAGTACTTAACGGTAATCACTCCTCACAGAACGCTCCTACTGGACTTATGACCGACATGGACTTCGGCGACTTCATCGCGCTTGCCAAAGGAAAACACTCTTCCGCAATAATTCTCACTTTCTTCCGCATAGGAATCGTTGTAAGTAAACACCTTAGGGGGAGCCCGAGGGAGAAAGTTGAAGCGCGAAGGAGGCATCTCCATTGAGGCCAGAGGGATGGTTTCCCTCTGCCTCTCAGGGGTCACGCTGGGCGGCCTGGGAGTTGCCGTAAGTCTACTTACTTCAGAAGGCGTGACAGCCCCCTCGCAGACATTCTGGAGGTTCGCACTCGCAGCATTCGTCTTCTTCTCCGTCTCCTTGATTTTCTATCGAAGCAGGACGATCCCTGGGAGAAGGGAACTGATCATAATGGCAGTTGGAGGCGGGATGATGGAGATTGCCTCGTTGACATACATGGGAGCTATTGGCCTCGGCCTCCCAGTTCCAGCAGTTTCCTTCCTTTCGCAGATGTCTGCAATGTTCACAGTGCTTCTTGCCGTCCCGCTGCTGGGGGAGAAGCTCATTAGAACAAAGGCGTTAGCTTTACTCCTCGGAACGACTGGTGTATTGCTAATCAGCCGGCCGTGGCAAGCAGCGAGTGGGAACCTGATTGCAGAGCTACTCATCTTGCTGAACGCGCTCAATTTCTCACTCTTCACCATCTTCAACCGGGAGTTCGTCGGCAGACGAAACTACAACTCACAACTCGTCTCGACTTGGGTGTTTATCGGTGCTGCCCTGTGGTCGTTACCCCTCCTTATCTTCGGCGCAGTTCAGTCCCCGACCGGCTCATCATCAAATGAACTCGGCCTATTCGTGACAATGGCGGTCCTGACAACGTTCGTTCCATACTCGCTTCTGAATCTCGGTCTAAAACGCGTATCAGCTGGCAGTGCCTCCATCTTCCTATTGTTCTCGCCCGTTTCGGCAACGATTCTAAGCGACCTCTTCCTCCATGAGAGAGTCGGCGTGTTTTCTGGGGTGGGGTCCGGGTTAGTCCTGCTTAGCGTCGTGATTCTGACACTGTTCTAATGGAGGTGCCCCAGAATGCGACTCAGGCTGGTATACCGTCCTATCCCCCGCAGAATGCGAGTACAGTATAATACGGGAGCAAGGCATTACCATTGAATTACGATGGTCGGTGTCTTCAACGAAGTTCTCGGAAGGGAAGTTTCAATTGCGGATCGCCCCGCAAGAATCGTAAGCCTCAGTCCTGCCATAACTGAAACACTCTTTCTACTCGGCCTGGGAGAAAGGGTGATTGGAGTGAGTGCCTTCTGTGCCAGGCCGGACGAGGCGCGGCAGAGGAGGAAGGTCGGGAGCTACAGCACCACGAACAGGGATTTACTCAGAGAGTTGAAGCCGGATCTGATCCTTTCGGTGACCGGATACCAGAGGGACCTGGCTCTCGCACTGTCCTCGGAATTTCCGAGCTATCCCATCGCTCTTCCAATCTCCGTTGCTGGCATAATTGACACCGTCATCAAAGTCGGGCTTGTAACAGGCGAGCCAGAAAAGGGGTGGAGTCTCTCCTCTGAACTCATAAGAAAGGCCGCAACGTTCAGTCGAATTCAGAAGCGACTGAAAGTTTACGTGGAAATAGACTTGGGAGGCCCGGTCTCGTTTGGGGCTCACAGCTACATCACCGACGCATTCCACTTTTTCGGGGCGTCGACCCTCTTCGACCAGGCAAGATCGGAATGGCTAACGCCGAACCTAGTCGAAGTCAGTGGGGCCAACCCGGACGTACTGATCTATGAGGCGAAGATGTATTCGAAGTTCGGCCAGCATGACCTGGAACTTTTGTGGGAAAAGCGGGGGTGGAGAAGGCTAGAGTGTGTAAGAAAAGAGAATTATTTCTTGACCCCTGGGCCTCTGGACTTCCTTGCGCATCACGGACCAAGCTTCATCAACGAGGCCATTCCATGGATATCGGCGAAGCTCTCTAGCGTTGCAGATACGATGGGATGGAAGCCAGAGTGAACACCTCCGTAGTTCGTGTGACCAGTCACGGATTGATGAGACACCTAAAAATAACCTGAGGCGGAGGCTGCATGGTGCCCGATTTTGAAACCAAAGCGGGAGCTCTCCATTATGTAGAACGCGGCAGCGGCGACCCCATCGTCTTCGTCCATGGTACCCTTTGCGACTACACGGTTTGGGAAACTCAAGCAGAAGCCCTTTCCTCAGAGTTCAGGGTCATAGCTTACAGCAGACGCTACGCACACCCTAACAATAGGCAGGGCGACGTGATGGACAGTACAGTTCAAAATAACGCTGATGACCTAAACGCATTGGTTGATGGGATAGGGGCCGGCAAAGTGCACCTCATAGGGCACTCTTATGGCGGGTTCATTGCCGCCTACTTTGCACTTAAGCACCCTGACAAGCTCCATTCCCTCATCCTTGCAAACGCAGCCGTCTCCACGATGCTGGTAAGGGAGCCGACTTTTTCCTCTGTATTCTCACTGCTACTACGTTCGCCTAGGGTGGCTGTGTCTGCGCGCAGGGTCCTAAACGCGACAGCGGCTACGGTAAAAGCAGTAGAAGATGGCGATTCCACAGCTCCAAGGAGACTCTTCTTGCCTGCCCTCTTTAATGGCAGGAGCGACCTACCTACTAAGCCAGCAGAATTTGATTCGATGGTTGCACGCAATGCAAGAACACTACGGGAGACTACAACTTCCTTTCCGCCGGTCACTAAGACTGAAGTGAAGAAAATAGGAATCCCGACAATGGTAATCTGTGGTGAACTTAGCGCTCCCTGGGACTACAAGGTCAGTCAGGAGCTAGCCGAATCGATACCCACCGCCGAAAGAGCAGTCGTCCCCGGCGCGGGTCATTTCTTCCTCCTGGAGAGGCCTGCCGACGCCAACAGCAAGATGCTCGGATTCATCCGGAAACACGCGGGAACTAGGAAGGCCAATTCACCCGCGAGGCTGGTCAGCTAGACCAGACACCACTGGGATAGACAGGCACCCTCAACTGGTTAATAGTCTGCTGGCACAGTCTCCTGACGATGGCAATCGAAAACTGGAACCAGGCCGTGCGACTGATTGAAGGAAAGAATTTCGCCAACTTCGGAACCATAATGCCAGACGGTTCGCCGCAAGTTACACCAGTGTGGATAGACCACGAGGGCGAGCTGATCACCGTGAACACTGCAGAGGGCCGTGTCAAGCTTAGAAATGTGACTAAAGACCCAAGAGTAGCGCTTAGCATTTTCGAACAGGACAACCCCTACAAGAACGTCCTCATACGAGGGACCGTTGTCGAGATAACAAAGAAAGGGGCTGAGGAGCACATCGATAAGATGGCCAAGAAGTACAGGGGGCTCGAAAAATACCCTTGGAGGCAGCCAGGCATATCCCGCGTTCTCATCAAGATTAAACCATTGAGAATAATAGTGACCTGAACATCATGTATCCTGCACCGAGCGTCCCTCGAGCTGGAGATTTCGCTGCAGGGCTCATCTGCGGCCCTTGTTGTCCAGCATCATGTCAGCCTCTGGAGCCTTCCGTATCAGGTAAAACAGGACGTTGTAATCATAGACGGAGAACCGCCTTTGCTTTCTTGCTCAGATTCTCTTACAAACCCCTTCCCGCCGCATGTTCGACACGGTATGTTCACGTCCTGTGCCAACTCAGGCGAGAAGAAACTCACTATCACTTCCTGCCCAGTCCCTCTGCATCTCTGGCAACGGACCACCACAGGTTCTGACGGCAAGCGTACCTCTCGTTTTTGGCTTCGACTAGAATAAGCGTTATCGACGTGTAATCTATACAGGTCATTCGCCGACGAATTCACGGATTGCTCATCTCTGATTCATCACAGCACGTCGAATTTGTCAATCCGTCACGCTTTAATTGAGGAAACGGTACCCTTCGTCCTCATGAGCGGCACCGGCAAGGAGTCACAAAACAACCTGAATGGTGTAACCTGGCAGTCTGAAAATTGCCTCTCATGCGTTTGGTTCAGGCCGAATGATCCGCTCAATGCCGACTTGTTCGAAAGAGGAAGGTGCGTCGAGCCTAAGCTGAAGGCATTCGAGCTGATCGTCTCTGGTCGAGACTGGTGCAACCTCTACAAGGAAGTCAGGCAGAAACAGATAGATCTTCTTCAAGAAGGCAAGATGAAGAGCTAGCGGATACTTTCCCTGTTTGCCACGACTAAAGGAGGGAATCTGCATCCATTCTGGAATCCTCGTCACATGGTCATCCTCTCTCCGCCATGCTGGCGGTCAAATAGCGATTGCTCGTATTGGAAAGAAGTGGGCTTCAGTCTTTACATCGAACTATCGCCTTCAGGACTGGTGTAGAGGTAGATTTTACCTACTGTCCTTTCCCCAGCCTTGGCAGCATGATTGGACGATGCCACGTTAGATTCCGCAATCTCGTTGATCAATGTATGGACGTGCCTGGACCTTAGATAAATGAGCCTTGCGTACAGATTATCTTTCATTATTCCCATTCTTCTGAACTTGGGCTCAACATAGAGGCCGTGCGACCTCGCTATGCCGCCGATAATGGTCATCCAGGCGATACCCACAATCCTGTCAGCCATCTTAGCAACAAAGCACTTGTCCCCGTTCCTGAGGGCGACTCTGACCCACCTTCTGTTGGTTTCAGGCTGCGTCAGGGCAATGAACCGTTCAATTTCTCCCGCGTCATCGTCTATACTGACGTGATGTTTGAATTTGTGGTCTAGGGAGACCGCATCGACGTCCAACTGCCAGATGTTCCAGTCTTCCTTGGGGAGCTCTGGTACCTCAACCTCTGAGAAGATGTAGCTTGAAGGCTTCAGCCTGAAGAAGTGGTCGAACACTTGTTTGGATCTTGTGAAGACTGTTCCTGTTTCCTCGTAACCATCATAAATGAACAGGCCATTCACAATTCCTTGCGAGTTACGAGAGGTGAATGCCTCGCCTCCTGCCTCAAGAGCCTCCTTGACTTCGTGTCGGAGGAGTGGGTCGAAGAAGGAGAGCCCCTCCGGCAAGTCCTCTAGCTGTTCTTCTACGGTTCTCACCTTGGACACCTCAACCTCATGACTGCTATTCTCATTCATTGTAATCTCTCACCAGTCTA
>Ga0187769_10001195_pt1 | contig 14718 bp, 3 predicted proteins | sample 0116_SJ02_MP02_1_FD_133140 | JGI IMG/M metagenome (GOLD analysis project Ga0187769, IMG submission 133140) | Tropical peat soil microbial communities from peatlands in Department of Meta, Colombia - 0116_SJ02_MP02_10_MG | ecosystem: Environmental > Terrestrial > Soil > Wetlands > Peat | place... | reverse complement strand
GTCCCTCGATACCTGCTTTGCTTCGCGGGTTCTGGCAGGGATTTCCCCCGACCGTCCGGAAGTATCAATTGCCGATCTGAAACGGCTGGGCGACTCAGCCGCCTCTTTGGAAGACTGGCTCAACATGCAGGACTATTTGGTGAAAGTGCTGCGGAAGTTCCAGGGCGATATTGGCGTGTTGCAGCGAGCTGCCGCCGATATTGTCGGCCCATTCAGTGAAAACCCGGGATTCGAAGTGTTTGCGCGATGGTTCAAAGGCGCTCGCCAGCGCGTGCCGACGCTGCGACTGGTTATCTCGAACGATTCCAGCTATCAGGCTGCGTTGGCGCATTTGAAATTACAAAACCTCGACAATAGCATCCTCGGAGAAGAGTTCCCGGAAGACATGATTACTGTATCAGGCAGCCCGGACCACTTTGGCTTGATGGCGGCGCAGCAAGTGTTGGGCCAGGTGGACGAGCTTGTTGCCGAAACTCGCAAACGACGAAATCTTTCAGGCAAGCCTGGCTAGCGGCTTCCCTTTCACATCCGGTTGGTATTTCCTGGGTCTTGCTAAGCCTCACCAGTCATGGAGGACATGATACGCGTTACTGAAATCAGGTCGTCGAGCCGTCGATTGGTGAAAAATCCCCATTACACTCAAAACCGCCCATGGTTGGCCGTGGTGAAGCGTCAGAATGATCAGTACTGCCCATACCGTCCACGGACCGAGTCCAGCAGTTTCGCCGAGTCGTAACCCACGCCATCCTTGAAAACAATCTCGACATTCTCCACATCAGAGATTTGCTTCGACGGATCGCCCTTGATAACCACCAGGTCGGCGTTCTTGCCCGTTACAATCGATCCAATTTGCTGATCTCTTCCCAGATAAATCGCGCCATTCAGGGTTGCGACTTTGATGGCTTCCACCGGCGAAAATCCTTCTTGAACGAGCAGCTCGATTTCGCGCTGATCAGCGAACCCCGGCACAACGTCACCCGCTCCGGTCGGATCCGGTCCGGCAATCAGCAGTCCTCCCGCCTGGGCAAAGGCGTGCTCCAGTCCCATGTCGTTCTTGAACAGTTGAGTCCAATCCGTCTTGGACTTGGGTCTGGCTGCTGGCCGCCGCTGGCGAAGCAGGAAAAAATCCTGTCTCGCCTCGGGGGTCATTGCATCTAGAACTGCCTGCCGTAGAGGCGTGCTTTCTCCCTCAGGCATCCCGGAGGCTTCAAAGACTGGCAGGGTCGAGGTAATCGCCACATGGTGCTTCACCAGCAGATCAATCAGGTTCTTTGCTTCCGGACTCCCAGGGGTCATGTGTTCGAGCGTGTATTCGCCCCAGCTATCGCTGCATACGTCTGGCTTTTTGTCCGGGTCCAATTGCGTGTTTACGAAAAAGCCGTGCTCCAGGTCATCGATTCCCAACTCGACGGCCTCTGGATAGGTCACTGAGCACAAATGCCCGGTGACTTTGATTCCTCGCTTGTGCGCCGCTTCAATGGCAGCCTTCAGTTCGTCGCGGGTGATGTTCATGTACGCCTTGAATGACGTTACCCCGCGGTCGGCCCAGTAGTTCACAGTCTCTCTCGCGTCGTCCGCGTTCCTCAGACGTGGCATCTGGATGAAATAACTCGTCGCCCCCTCCAGGTACGGCCCGGTTACATCTATGTGGGGTCCCGGCAGCCTGCCCGCATCAATGTCGTCCTTTAGATTGAGATCGGCATACGGCTCAACGCATCCAGTTGTTCGCATCGTGGTCACACCGCCAGCTAAGTAAAGACGTGGTGCAGAAAACGTCATCTGGGGTAGCAACACTGGCGGATTGCTCTTCCAGTCCGCCGAAAGATTCGGCGCTGCAATGTAGTAAAGATGATTGTGCATACCCACGATACCCGGTATCACTGAATATCCGCGCAGGTCGAGCACGGTAACGCCCGCCTTCGCCGTCACTTCAGCGCCCTTCTCGACCGCGGCGATTTTTCCGCCGGCAATGGTCACATTCTGGTCTTCAACCGCTGGAGATCCTGTGCCATCGATCACGCGCACGTGCGCCAACACAACTATTGGAGCGTCTACCTTGATGTATTGTTTGACTTCTTTTGAAAGCTCAGAACTTTGACCAAACAGAAAACTATTGAAGCAACACACAGAGAAAACAACAGCGCCTGTCCTTCGCATGGTGCCTCCTAGCGAGGTGTCATTGTAGCCCAACGATAGTTGGAACGGACAATGTGAGGGAGTCGTTGCTCAAGAAACTAGAGACTCGTCTCTATTCGGCAACAGTACTATTTTGCGAGTTGTTCGGATCGGTAGCTTGCGGGGGTCGATACAACTCACGTCGGACTGTTGATAAATCGCCATTACACTCATCATCCCGGTCGATGAGTGTTAGGGCCTGATAGCTTGAAAAGTGCGAAGTCGCACTCTGAGAGCATGAGACCGCGGCCCGTTGGGCTATGCGTCGATTGGTCTGGGCAATGTGCAACGAAAACCCCCTCGCCCCGGCTTAAGCCTGCAGGTTGATCATCTTGGCGGTTCTTGGCCAGCGTGGACTGGCTCTCAGCCCTCGACAGACCACAAAGCGGAGATAGAGAATCATGGACGAGTCGCGTTGCTCAACGGCTTTTTCCACCCAATCGGCTCCCTGGTCGATTTCGCCGCAGAGCAGATGATAGAGCGCATGGGCGCGGGCATCGCCGGGCGCCTCGCCGGAACCAAGCGCTTTCAATAAAGATGGTTCGACTTCCTCTCCATTGCGCCGCGTGAGTCCGGCGAGAATGCCAATGGTGTCGGGAGACCAAGGCCCAACCGCATAGGCGCGGCGCGCGATCTTCAACGCCTCGGGAAGGTCGCCCTTGTCGGCGTAGATCATTGCCATCGATACCAGGGCCACAACTTGGTTCTCATCCAGCTCCAGAACCTTCTTCAACTGCACCAGGGCTTCATCCTCACGGCCCGACGACTGGAGATAGGCATGCAGATTCATTCGTCCCCACACTTCGAGCGGGTCTTCTTCAATGGCGCGCCTGGCCAGTTCGATCGCGGGCTCCACGTCGCCCCGCCAGAACTGAACCCAGCCATACAGCGGGCGGAGGAGACCAAAACTGGCCTGCTTCGCCATGGGGAATTCAAAGTGTTTGTCAACCGCGGCCCAATCCATGTCATACATGGCCGCGAAGTAACCCAACATCGCATGCGCCTCCGGAAGTGACGCATCAATCTGCAATGCCCGTTCGCCTTCGGCTCGCGCCGGTGGCACGCACTCGTGAGCGAAGTGCCGGCCGAAATGTGCCAGATTAAACCAATAAAAGCCGAGTCCGACATGAGGCATGGCAAACGCAGGATCGAGTTCGCTGGCCTGCTCATAAAATTTCCGGGCCAGTTCCATCGATTCCGGCGTAACCTTGGCCTGCTGATACCTAGCCTTCAGATAAGCCTCATAGGCTGGGAGCCTGGGCGTGTAACGCTGCTGCGCAGCCTCGCGTGAAAGCTTCACTCGCAACGCCTTGGCGATTGCCGCGGAAATCTCATCCTGCACGGCGAAGATGTCGCTGAGTTCGCGGTCATATCGCTCCGACCACAAATGCGATCCGTCGGCGGCATTGATGAGTTGGGCGGTGACGCGAATGCGATTTCCAGAGCGGCGCACGCTCCCTTCGAGAATCGTGCTCACGCCGAGAGCTTCGGCAATGCCGCGAATATCCTGCTCTTTGCCGCGGAAGGCGAAGGCCGAGGTACGCGCGATTACTTTCAATCCGGAAATCTGCGCCAGCAGGTTGATGATTTCTTCGGCGAGGCCGTCGCTGAAGTAGTCCTGCTCCTTGTCATCACTCATGTTGGCAAAGGGCAGCACGGCGATCGAGTGAGCGGCAGAGACCGCGCCGCTCGAAGTGGGTTTCTGATCCTCCTTTTTAACTTTCTTTTGATCTTCTTTTTCAACCGCCGGAATCTCCAGTCCCGCTTTGCGCATGCCGTCGAGCATGTGCTCCGCCATTTCGGGAGTGAACCATATCGCCTTCACGGCGCGCGCGATCTTTCCGAAGTTGGGCGCTAACTTCAGCATCCCGCTAAGAGCCTGGCGGGCTGCGTCTCGTTCCCCGAGCTGAGCGTACGACACCGCCAGCATTTCGTAAGTGCCGTAAAAACCAGGCAAGTTGATTTTGAGCGCGAAGTTCAATGAGCCCCGATAATCGCCTTTACGGTACGCGTTGAATGCGAGAGGAAACCAGTACCAGGCGGGGTGGCGCGGGTTAAGCTGCATGGCCCGCTCCATCAAGCCGCAGCCGCGCTCCCAATCGCCGGAGTACGCTAAACAAGTACCAACCTGGGCGAGCTTGGCCCCGTCCATTGGGTTGAGCGAGATAACCTGTTCTGCTGCGTGGTGCATCGCCTGAAATTCTTTGCGGAAGAAAAGAGCTTTGGCCAAAGCGGTTTGGGCAAGCGAACTTGAAGGAGCGGCGTCGGTCGCCCGCTGCGCGGCCTGAAGTGCGCGACCCAACGGATCCGGTTGTGGGTTGAAGCCAAGGCCGTATTCGTCCGCACACAGCAGCGACAACATGGCCCAAACATCGGCATTGTTCGGCGCCTGCTGGACGGCTCGCTCTAAACAAGTCCGGGCTACGGCGTGTTCTTCTGGAGTTAAGCGATGGCCGTAACCTATGACGCGCAGACCCGCTTCATAGGGCGTCAATTGGTCGAGCGCCTTGTTCCGGACAACCTCGCTCATGCTGTACGGCAGGATGCCATAGGCGTCGGCGACAGTGGAAACGATGCGCGGAACAAGGTCGTCCTGGATTTCAAAGACCGCTTCGGAGGTGAAGCTGCGTTCGTAGGTATCCGCCCAAAGATGAGCGCCGGAAACCGCGTCCACAAGTTGCACCGCTAGCCGTAGCTTGTTCCCGGCTTGTCGCAGGCTGCCTTCCATCACGTAGCGCGCACCGAGTTCCTTGCCGATCGCACGAACGTCGCTTGGTTCGCTCGAATACTTCGCCGTTGATCCGCGCGCGATCACTCGCAGGTAGGAGAAGCGCGAAAGGCCGGTGGTGATTTCTTCGGACAATCCTTCGGCAAGAGATTTAAGGCCGGCCTCATTGCCTGTGTATTTGAACGGCAGCACGGCGACCCAGAAGCCCTCGTCTCCTACGGCGTGGGCGGCGCCCGAGGCGGTTTGCGGGGCAGGTGGCGCGGATGAAGTTGTCGCGGGTGAAGCGCCTTCTTCCGGAATCTCCAGCCCCGCTTTGCGCAGGCCATCAATCAGGTGCTCGACCTCCGCTGGCTCCTGCCACTTTCCGTATTCCTGACGCGCAGCAGCAGCGAAGTCGGAACGGAGGGCAAGCAAATGCTGCAACGCACCTTGCGCTGCCTCGCGCAAGCCGAGTTGACCATAAGCCGCGGCCTGCGCGGCATGGGTATGAAAGTAACCGGGCAAGTTGACTCCGAGAGCAGCCTCCAGCGCCCGCCGGTATTCGCGCTTGTGATAAGCGTTGTAGAAAATGGCAAATTTGTACCATCCGGGATGGTTGGGGTTCAGTTGCATCGCCGACCCGAGCAGCGCGGCACCGCGGTCCCAATCGCCGCTGCCGGAAATCAGCATTCCAAGAAAGGCCATGCTTGATCCGTCAAGGGGATTGAGTTCCAGGCATCTTTCGGCCGCCACTCGGAAAGCTAGCTTGTCTTTCCGGAAGAAAAGTGTGCTGGCCAGGGCGAAGTAGGCAAGATGATTGGAGGGCGCCGCGTCCACTGCGCGCTGGGCCGCGGTAAGCGCATGGCCAAGTGGATCGGCCACGGGATTGAAGCCCTGTGCGAACCCGCCCCGGTAGAGCATCGACAACATCGCCCAACAATCGGCCTGTTCGGGAGCGTCCTTAACGGCTCGCTCAAGAATCCGCATCACGATGGCATGTTCATCTGGCGTGATGCGCTCGAAGTAACCGAAGGCGCGCAACACGGCCTCATGTGGGGTTAACCGGGTCTCGTCTTTGCTGCGCACCGCCTCGCTCATGGTATGCGGCAAAACGCCGTGTCGATCGGCGACCGTGGAGACGATGCGAGGAACCAGCTCATCTTGTACGGCGAAGATCTCTTCCGGCCGGAAAGTGCGGTCGTAAGTCTCAGCCCACAGATGGGCGCCAGAGACGCAGTCCACAAGCTGCACGGCCAGACGGAGCTTGTCTCCCCCGTGGCGCAAACTTCCTTCCATCACATAGCGCGCGCCGAGTTCTTTGCCCATGGCCCGCACGTCGCCCGACTCGCTGGAATACTTTGCGGTCGAGCCGCGCGCGATCACGCGCAGATAAGAGAAGCGCGACAGGCCGGTAATGATTTCCTCGGACAAGCCTTCGGCGAGGGCTTTTAACTCATCGTTCTTCCCCGTGTATTTGAATGGCAGCACGGCCACCCAGAAGCCCTCGTCAGCCCGCGTTTCTCCTGATGCCGTTCGCGCTGGAGTTGCTGCGGCTGGAGGCGTTAGCGAATCAGCGTCAGGAATCTCCAGCCCCGCCTTGCGCAGGCCTTCGATGAAATGCTGCACCAGTTCCGGCTGAAACCACTTCCCGAGGATCTCGCGCGCAATGGCTGCGATGTCGGGCTGCAATGCCAGCAATTCGCAAAGCGCCTTGTCGGCAACTTCTTTTTCTCCGAGTTGACCTGCGGCCGCAGCAATCTCCAGGCCCGTGTAGAAAACCTCGGGCAGGTTCATTCTCAGCGCTTCGTCCAACGCGGCCCGATAGTCACCTTTGCGGTATGCGTTTGCCACCACGGGAAAGCGATATTTTCCGGGGAAGTTCGGGTTCAGATGCATCGCCCGTTCGACCAGCGCGCACCCCCGCTCCCAATCGCCCATATAAGCCATCAACAGTCCCATGAACCAGACATTGGCGCCGTCGATGGAGTTGAGCGCCAGTGACCGCTCGGCAGCATTTTTACAGGGGCCAAACTCCCGGCGAAGGAAATGGGCGTAGGCCAGGTTCTGATAGGCAAGGTGGTTGGAGGGGCCGGCCTTTACAGCTCGCCGCGCGGCATCCAGCGCGCGCTCCAGCAGCGAAGGTTGCGGTTTGAACCCCAGGCCATATTCGTCACAAAAACACATCGCCAGCATCGCCCATGCGTCGGCGTAACCCGGCACTTGCGCAACCGCACGTTCCAGGCATGCCTTCACCTCGATCTGCTCCTCCGACAGGATGCGCTCGGCGTAACTGAAGCTGAGCAGTACCGCTTCATAGGGAGTCAGCTGTTCTGAGTCTTTTGCTTGAACTGCCTCACTCATGCTGTGTGGTAGCACACCATGCCGGTCAGCGACGGTGGAAACAATGCGGGGGACCAATTCGTCCTGCAGCTCGAACACAGCTTCGGAGTTGAACCCACGCTCGTAAGTTTCCGCCCATAAATGCGAGCCCGTGGTTGCCTCGGCCAGTTGCACCGCCAGGCGCAACTTGTTGCCCGCCTGACGCAGCGTGCCTTCCATCACGTAGCGAGCGCCGAGTTCTTTGCCGATGGCGCGGACATCGCCAGACTCGCTCGAATATTTCGCCGTCGAGCCGCGCGCTATCACGCGCAGGTAAGAAAAGCGCGACAGGCCGGTGATGACTTCTTCGGACAATCCCTCGGCCAAACCCTTCAGATCAGTATCGTTACCGCCGTGCTTGAACGGCAGCACAGCGACCCAGAAGCCTTCGTCAGATCTAGTTTCTCCAGACGCTGTTCGCGGCGCTGAAGCGCCGGACAAGGCTGCCGACGAGATCGTGTCGAGTCCAGCTTTACGCAGATCGGCGAGCATCCGCTCGACCAGCTCCGGTTGCCACCACTTCTCGAGTTCCTCCTGCGCGCTAACCCCGAAGCTTGATCGCACGCGCACAAGGTCCCGCACCGCGCTCCGCGCCTTTTCTGTCTCGCCGACCCTGCTGTAAGTAACCGCCAGCGCGAGGTAGGTGAACCAGAAGCCGGGCATGTTGATCCGAAGCGCCAGCTCGAGCGCGCGCTGATCATCGCCCTTCCGGTATTCGTTAAAGACGAGCGGGAACCAGTACCAGCCGGGATGATTGGGATTCAGCTGGGTGGACCTTTCCGCCAAAGCGCAGCCCCGTTCCCAGTCACCCGAAAAAGCCAGCAGCAAGCCCAGAAACGCTGTAGCGTATCCCCCCTTATTAAGCGTAACCGCTCGCTCGGCTACAGCACGGCTGGCAGTGAACTCGCGGCGGAAAAAGAAAGCGGACGCCAAAGCAGCATGCGCGAACTGGTTGGAAGGAGCCAGTTCCACTGCCCGGCGAGCAGCTGCCAGCGCCCGGTCCAAAGCATCGGGCTGCTCATTGAACCCGTGGGAATACTCCGACCGGTACAACCACGACAGCATCGCCCAGCAATCGGCTCGGTCGGGGGCCTGCTTCACCGCGTGTTCCAGTGCCGTTCGCCCCACCAGGTGTTCCGCGGCGCTGACGTGCTGATGAAATCCGAAGCTGCGCAGTAAAGCCTCGTAGGGCGTAAGCGATGCCGGATCACGATTGCGGAGAGCTTCGGTCATGCTGTGCGCGAGGATGCCCTGCGTGTCACCTACGGTCACCACAATGCGCGGCACGACGTCGTCGAGCAGATCGAGCGTTGCCTCCGGATCGAAGGCGCGGTCATAAGTTTCCGCCCACAAACCGGTGCCGCTGGCGGCATCCACCAGTTGTACCGCGATGCGAACTTTGGCTCCCGCCCGCCGGATGCTGCCTTCCATCACATAGCGCGCGCCCAGTTCCCGGGCCGCGAGGCGCACATCTACCGCCCGTTGCGCATAGTGCGCGGTGGAACTCCGCGCGATCACGCGCAGATAGGAAAACCGCGACATGCCGGTGATGATGTCGTCGGTCAGGCCGTCAGCCAAAGCCGTGAAATCCGCATTGCCGCCGGCATGCTTGAACGGCAGCACGGCGACCCAGAAGCCTTCATCTTCTCGAACGGCAGCTCGGGCGGCCGCGGAGTCGATTTTTTCGTGCACCCGGTCGGCAACGCCGGCGATTTCTTTCTCGGCACTGGTTCCGGTTTCCGGAACAACCAGCCCCGCCTTGCGCAGGCCCTCAATCACGTGTTCGACGAGTTCCGAGGCGTAACATTTTTCTAATTCCGTGCGCGCTTCCGGGCCAAAGTCAGGTCGGATCCCAAGCAGTTCGTGCAACTCTTTCTGCGCCGGTTCACGCATGCCGAGCTGCCCATAGACCGCTGTTGTCAAGGCGTGAGCGAGGAAATAGCCCGGCAGGTTGAACTTGAGGGCAATGCTCAGAGCGCCACGATAGTCGCCCTTGCGATAGGCATTTAAGAAGTGGGCGAACCAGTACCAGCCGGGATGGTGGGGATTGAGTTGCAGAGCGGATTCCACCAGCGCGCAGCCCTGCTCCCAATCGCCCGAGTAGGCCATCATCATTCCCATGGTGGCCAGATTGGATCCATCCATGCGATTGAGTTCGATCGCCCGCTCCGCTGCCGGGCGAAACGCCAGAATGTTCTTCTGGAAAAACAACGTGGCTGCCAGAGCGCTATGGCCAAGGTTGTTGGTTGGCGCCGCGTCGACGCTGCGACGTGCGGCTGCCAGCGCCCGTTCAAGGGGATCAGGTTGCGGGTTGAACCCGAACGCATGTTCGTGCCAGTAGATCGTCGACAGCATGGCCCAGATCTCGCACTGGCCGGGTGCACTGCGCACAGCGCGTTCCAGAATCTCTCTTACCTGGGCATGTTCTTGCGGACTGATTCGTTCGAAGTAACGGAAGGCGCGCAGCACCGCTTCGTGAGGGGTCAATTGGTCATCGGCCTTCCCGCGGAGCGCATCGCTTATCGTGTGCGGCAGAATCCCATAGTAATCGGCGACGGTGGAAACGATGCGCGGGACCAGGTCGTCCTGTATCTCAAACAGCGCCTCCGGGTTGAATGCGCGCTCGTAGTTTTCCGCCCAGAGATGGGTGCCCGTGGTGGAGTCCACGAGCTGGACCGCGAGACGCAGCTTGCTTCCTGCCTGGCGCAGGGTTCCTTCGATCACATAGCGCGCGCTCAGTTCTTTGCCCGCGGTGCGGACATCCACGGACTGGCCGGCGTAGCGGGACGAGGAGCTGCGCGCGATCACGCGGAGATAGGAAAATCGCGACATGCCGGTGATGATGTCGTCGGTCAGGCCGTCGGCCAAAGCCGTGAGCTCCGCGTTGCTTCCGCCGTACTTGAACGGCAGCACGGCGACCCAGAAACCTTCGTCTTCTCGAACGGCGGCAGGGGCCGAGCCGGAATCGGGTTTGGTCGCAGCGCGCACAGTCGAACTGGAAGCTGCTGGGGGACGAGTAGCCGTTCGCGCCAAGTCGCGGAATTCGTTGCTGACATCGCGCGCGGTCTGGAGACGATGGCGCGGGTCTTTTTCCAGGCAGCGGCGGATGACGCGCGCCAGATCGCTGGGCAGATCGGGCCGCGAGTCGGTGACAGATGCTGGAGTATCCCGCAGAATCGAGGAAACTAACTCGGCAGAAGAAGTTCCTTCAAACGGCCGCCGTCCCGTGGCCATCTCGTGCAATACCACGCCGAACGAGAAAATATCGGTGCGATGGTCGAGGGGGCGGCCGGAAGTTTGCTCGGGGGACATGTATGCCGGCGTCCCCATGACTACGCCAATTTCCGTCTGGCTGGCGGAGGTAAGCGTAGCGTCTCCGAGGTTGGAGCCACGAACGTCCTTCGCCAGTCCGAAATCCAGAACTTTGACGCGGCTCTCATTGCTGATCATCACATTGGCGGGCTTCAAATCACGGTGGACGATGCCTTTTTCATGGGCCGCCGACAGCGCATCAGCCAGAGCGCTGCCGATCTCGATGATGCGCTCGAGCGGCAAGCCGTCTTGAAGAATGAGCCGGTCGAGGGGCTGACCATCGACCAGTTGCATCGTGAGGAAATGGATGCCGTCGCACTCCTCCACCGAATAGATGGTGATGATGTTGGGGTGGTCGAGTTGAGCCAGGACCTTGGCTTCGCGGCGAAAACGCGCGAGTCGCTCGGCATCGCGCGCCATCTCGGTGGGCAACATCTTGAGGGCTACATCGCGTCCGAGCTTCGTGTCCGTGGCGCGGTAAACCTCGCCCATGCCCCCGGCGCCGAGCGATGCGACGATCTCATAGGGACCGAGCCGGGTTCGGGGAGTCAGGGGCATGGAACGCCCAACGATTTTACTCTGAGAATGCTCCACATGCAGGATAAGGCTGCAAGTTCAGCCCTCACCCCTGGCAAACTGTTCGATTCGCTTTGCGGCTTCCCGCGCTCCGCCGTATCTGCGCATGGATTCGGCAACTCGCTGCGCCGACTTGCGATAGCCGGGTTCGCTCAACACGCGACGCACCTTGGCGCTGAATTCCTCTGCATCAAGCTGCTTCTCGCCGCCTGTGCCGTCCACAGGCAACACGATCTCGCCAGCGCCCAATGCCACCAGACGGCGCGCATTGCTCTCACGCTCCGTTATCGTCGGGATGATCACCGCCGGCGTGCCCACAGACAATCCTGTCATCACCGAGCTGTGACCGCCGTGATGCACCATCAGGTCGCAACGTTCAGCCATGGCGGGGCCTGGCATGTATGCGGCATGATGAAAGTTCCATGGCAAATTGGAGAATTCCTCAGGGATCTGCTGGTGGCCAGTGGTCAGCACGACGTTCACGGGAGCATCCCCGAGAGCGGCGATAGCCGCGCGAATCACCACGATTGAGTCAACGGCAGTCGGAGCGCTATCGTACCTGGGATTGCCGGAGTAGACCCATATCAGAGGCTTGTCGCGGTCGAGCCCGGCAACCCAGTCGGGCAGAGTGGCATTGCCGCGCTGCCAAATAATCGGCCCGACGTAGATGACGTTTGCGCCCGCAGGCAGGGGATCGGTTTCCCGCGTGCCGACGATCATGGAAAGGTCGCCGGCGAGCAGATCGACGCAGCGCGCCACCGACGCAACTCCGTTCTCTGCCGCGGCCTTGTTGATGGCGGCCGTTGCGCTGGGCAATCCGGTTGGCCGTTCATCGCTCCACCACACAAAGCCATCGCTCGCCGGATGAAAGTTTCCTTGCAGCACGGTCACGAGCGGTACCTGAAGGATGCGCGCCGCCAGGCACGGGAACAGGCCAAAAGAGTCAACCACAACGTCGGGATCGAAATTACGCACCACATCGACGTGGAGGGCCGTAGCTGCGCGCACAAAATCCTCGCTTCGATACGCCGCGCCAAACAATTCGTCCACATCCCAGGCCAGGCTGACTCGCGTGAAGTCGGTCAAGGGATCAGGCAGCGGGCGCGAGGGCATCGGCAGATTTTTCAAGCCGGCATCTGCGATCAGTTTTGCAGGTGCAGGCGCGGGGTTGAACATGGCAACGTCGTGTCCGCGATCAGCAAGCGTTCGCGCAATAGGCACGAGGCGAGTAGGTAACCCGAGGTCATTCGCCGGCAGCATGGTAAACAAGAACTTCGACATGGCCCTGTTTGTATCAGATCTTCGGTTTCAGCCGTTTAGTCACAGGTTTTGCTCGGGACCGAATCTCAGTGGATGAAACTGCTGAAACTGATGGTGATTTTACCCCGGGGTCTCGACAGGCCCACCCCCCCGCCATCTCGGCGGGCAGCACCTTGAAGGCTAGATCGCGTCCGACTTTCGTGTCGGCGGCACGATAGACTTCAACTCATGCCGCCCGCGCCGAGCGATGGGACGATCTCATAGGGCCCGAGTTTGGATCCGGGAGCCAGCCCCATGCGCCGAACATTATACCCCCCACGGCGTGCCAACTCGGTTGACTTCAGACACTACCCGGTGCTGATCTAATTCCATTTAGATCAGCACCCACTACCCACACGTGTTGACAATCGGCTTTTTCTGTTGTACTAGACTGCTGGCGTTCGCCTATGCGCTTTCGTCCTGTCATTCGCGTCTTCGTTAGTTCGACCTTCACTGATCTAAAAGCAGAGCGCAACATCCTCCAGAGCAAAGTCTTTACCAGCCTGGAGCACTACTGCTTGCTCCGCGGATTTCAGTTCCAGGCGATTGATCTGCGCTGGGGCGTGCCCGGAGAGGCAGGCCTTGACCACCGCACCATGCAGATCTGCTTCGACGAGCTCCGCCGGGCGCAGGAGGTCTCACCGAGGCCGAACTTTCTAGTGCTGCTCGGCGACCGTTACGGCTGGCAACCTTTGGCAGAAGTGGTGACGAAGGCCGAATTCCAGAAGTTGGAAAAAGCCGCCAAGAAGTTGGACGACGAGGCTTCGCGCGGTAAGAAGGCCACGAAAACTGTTACGCAAGTGTTGAACACGTGGTATCGCCGGGACGACAACGCGGTGCCACCGGAATACGTACTGCGTTCGCGCAAAGAGTGGCGGGGTGGGCAGCATTTCAATGGGAAGCGCGAAAAGGAGAAGTGGGCAAAGGTCGAGGCTGTGCTTTGGGCGGTGATCAATCGTGCCTATCCGCCAGAGAGACTTGCCGACCGGTTTGACCGCATCCCGGCACTCGACCAACCACTGCCCTCGATTGTGAAGTTTCAGACATCGGCAACAGAGCAGGAGATTTGGCGGGGCGGCCTCGCTGTGCCCGATGCAAGGGAACACGTCGTCGCCTGGTATCGCACGATTCGCAACCGTAGCGACTACCTCGACGACGAACGCGCGAAGGATTTCTTCGATCCCAATGACGCGCTGCATCGCGCCGCGGGCGAACTGAAGGACGAGCTCAATCGGAAGCTTCACGGGAAAGGTAAGAAAGGCATCAAGCCAGTGGAAGTCGATCTTCGCCCGTCGGCCGACGGCAAGAAACTCGAAGTCACGGTTGATCACATTGAAACCATGTGCAGCGAGATCGAGGGAAAGCTGCGGCGGATCATCAACAAGGAGATCCGCAAATACTGGCGCCCAACTGCCGGTGGCAGCGTTGAGCCACAGCCGCCGGTAGGAGTCACCGGTCCGAGCGAAGCGCGTAAGCTCGAACTGGAGCGTTTGGCCCACAGGCAGTTTGGTGAGGCCCGCGCTCCGAAAGGACGATTTGTCGGTCGCGAAAAGGAACTGAAGACCATCGCCCGGTATATCACCGATGAGAACGACGACAAGCCGCTGGTTGTATACGGCCCATCCGGCACGGGCAAGACCGCGCTGCTGGCCCGGGCAGCACAGAGGGCGACGAAATCTGGCCGTCGTATCTTCGTTCGCTTCCTGGGCACCACGCCAGGGTCCTCCAATCTGCAAAGTTTACTGATGAACTTATGCCGTGCTCTGCGGTTACCGGAGGAGGTTGAAAAGCCAGTTCCGGTGGAACTGCGCGGACTGCAGGACGAGTTCGATAAGCTCCTGGCATCGGCAACACTGAAGAAACCGATCGTTCTATTCCTCGACGCGCTGGATCAACTCGATGAAGCTGATGGCGCCCGCCAGACTTACTGGCTGCGTACACCGCTGCCGCCGCATGTGAAGGTAGTCGTTTCGTGCATCTACGACCCGAACGGCCCGAAAGAGTTGAATGAGCCGTATCTTGCCTTCGAGCGGCGCAAGCTGCTCGAAGACGAAGACGGCCAGCGCCGATCCATCGCGGTGCAATCGCTTCCTCCCGACGAAGCGATGGAACTGCTCGATCGCTGGCTTGAGCACGCCGACATCAAACGCACGCTCAAGCGGCGGCTCACTAAAAGCCAGCGCGAGGCGATCGAAAAGCACATTGCTAACGGCGAGGCAGCCGACCGCCGTCGCCCTCTCTACTTGCGCCTCCTGTTCGAGCAATGCCGG